>Ga0081539_10004494_pt1 | contig 15344 bp, 18 predicted proteins | sample TabmetS4T2R2_FD_71023 | JGI IMG/M metagenome (GOLD analysis project Ga0081539, IMG submission 71023) | Tabebuia heterophylla rhizosphere microbial communities from the University of Puerto Rico - S4T2R2 | ecosystem: Host-associated > Plants > Roots > Rhizosphere ...
GCCCCCCCCGCCCGCGACCAGCTTCGGGGTGCCCCCCCCGCCCGCCGCTCCGGCACCGCTGATCACCACCCGCAGGCCGGCGAACGGGCGGCCCAGCAGCGCGGTCGCGTTGCGAAGCGCGGCCAGCGTGACTACCGCGGTGCCGTGCTGGTCGTCGTGGAAGACGGGGATGTCCAGCGCGGCGTCGAGCCGGCGCTCGATCTCGAAGCAGCGCGGCGCGCTGATGTCCTCGAGGTTGATGCCGCCGAACGACGGCGCCATCGCCCGGACCGCGGCGATGATGCCCTCGACGTCCTGGGTGTCCAGACAGATCGGGATCGAGTCGACGCCGCCGAACTGCTTGAACAGAATGGCCTTGCCCTCCATGACCGGCATGGCGGCCTTCGGCCCGATGTTGCCGAGCCCCAGGACGGCGGAGCCGTCGGTGACGACGGCGACGGTGTTCGCCGTCCAGGTGTAGTCGGCGTACAACGCCGGGTCCTCGGCGATGGCCTCGCAGACGCGGGCCACCCCCGGGGTGTAGGCGAGGGAGAGATGGTCCCGGCTGGCCAGCGGGACGGTCGCGCTGATCTCCATCTTCCCCCGCTGGTGCAGGTCGAAGACGGGATCGGCGGCGAGGGCGGGGTCGAGCTCGAAACTGAAGTAGGACACGGGTGACTCCACACGGCATCAGGACCAAAGGGCGGGCGTCCACCGGCCGTCGGCGCGAGTCTGCGCCGGACCGGGACGCGTGCGGGGATCACCCGGGAAAGCAGCCGCGGCGCGAGTGTGCGCCGCGGTTACCAGAGATTAACGTAGCCGATCGATTCTCGGATAGTAACGAATTACCACCCGGCCGATGACATCCGCCACTCCGTACGCCCGGGAGTCGTCCTTGACCAGCTCGTTGTCACCCTGCACCCACCATCCGCCGGCCTGCGGCCGGATCGCGCGCTTGACGACCAGCGGATCCGGCCGGGTGCGAAATCGGGCGACCACCACGTCGCCCGCCCGCACCCGGCCACCGCGCCGCACGATCACGGCGTCCCCGGAGCTCAGCGTGGGTGCCATCGACGGACCGCGCACCAGAACGGCGAACAGTGGCAATCGCCATCTCACGGCATCGGACCTCCGTCGCGTTACGGCATGGATGTAAGGGGTAGTGTCAACCGCGGATCATCGCAAACCCGTATGGAGGAGTCCTGATGCGACTTCCGCGTTTCCTCACGCCGCGTACCGTGGTCAGCGCTCACTGCGACCTGCCGTGCGGGGTCTACGACCCGGCGCAGGCCCGGATCGAGGCTGAGTCGATCAAGGCGATCGCCGAGAAGTACCAGGCGAACACCGACCCCGAGTTCCGCACCCGGGCCATCCTGATCAAGGAGCAGCGGGCCGAGCTGGTCAAGCACCACCTGTGGGTGCTGTGGACCGACTACTTCAAGCCGCCGCACTTCGAGAAGTACTCGAACCTGCACCAGCTCTTCAACGAGGCCACCAAGCTGGCCGGCGCGGCCGGCGCGAAGGGCTCGGTCGACCCCGCCGTCGCCGAGCAGCTGCTCGGCAAGATCGAGGAGATCTCGAAGATCTTCTGGGAGACCAAGCAGGCGTGACCTCCCCGCCGTGATACGGCCGGCGTGTCCCGAGTACGCGCCGGCCGTCGTCTCCACCGGACCGGATTCGCGACCGGTCGACCCGGTTCCGGCCCGCACGAACTCGCCGAACGTGCCTGGAGGACCGCGCCGGTCAGCGGTTAGAGTCTCCTCCGTTGGGAGGATGCCACGGTGACTCAGCTGACGCACGCACACCCGGATCGGACGAGCGGCGACGACGTCGTCCTGCTGACGGTGCCCGCGGACGGGGGCTACCTCGGCGTTCTCCGCACGGCGACGGCCGGCCTCGCCGCCCGCCTGCACTTCGCCCTCGACGAGATCGAGGACCTGCGGATCGCCGTCGACGAGGCGTGCGCCATGCTGCTCGCGATCGCCACCCGCGGCGCCGAGCTGGAGTGTCGCTTCACCGTCACGGAGGACGCGCTGACCGTCGCGGTGTCGGTGACCACCGTGCGCGGCGCCCGGCTGCCCTCCGAGTCGTCGTTCGCCTGGAAGGTGCTGACCGCGCTCACCACCTCCGCGTCCGCCGAGGTGAGCGGCCGGCACGCGACGATCCGCCTGGTGACCAGGCGTACGGAGGCTTAGCGCCGGGTCACCTCGACGATGTAGTCCAGGTGCCGCGCCGCGGCCCGGCTGGCCGCCTCGGCGTCGCGCGCCGCCAGGCAGTCCAGCAGCAGCCGGTGATCCGCGTCGATCCGCTCCCAGTAGCCGTCCGGTAGGTTCTCGATGACGTCCTCGCCGTACGACGCGGAGTACAGCGGCCGCACGACGAGCTCGAAGAGCGGGTTGCCGCTCGCCTTGGCCACCGCCATGTGGAACGCCGCGTGCGCCGCCAGCATCGTGTCGATGTCGTCCACCGCGGGATCGAAGAACGCGCCCCGGATCTCGGTGAGGTGCTCGTCCTCCCGGCGTACCGCGGCCAGCCCCGCGGCCGGCACCTCGAGCGCCCGGCGCAGCTCGAGGAGATCGGCGAGGCCCACGCCGGCCGAGTTGCGCAACAGGGTGAAGCCGGTGGACAAGCCCTCGGCGAGCTGCTCGGCGTCGGGGTGCACGACGAAACTTCCGCCGGTCACGCCGCGTGTGGTGACGATCAGGTGCTGGCTGGCCAGCAGGCGTAACGCCTCCCGCACCGTGCTGCGGCTGACGCCGGTCTGGACGCAGAGTTCCGGCTCCGGTGGCAGTCGCTCACCGGGCCGCAGGCGTCCCGAGGTGATGTCGGCTCGTAACTCGTCCGCCAGAACCTGATAGGCGGGCGGACGCACCGTTGATCCGGTCACTTTGACAGGGTAGGCCTTGGCCGGCCGAAAGAGGGCCGCTAATCGATGCCCAACGCTCGGGTGCTCGCCGGAAGCACGATCAGCAGGCCGACGACCAGGCCCAGCGCCATCAGGACCAGCCCCAGCCACGCCGGGCCCGTCTGAAGCAGGAAGCCGCCCGCCGCGATGGTGAAGAGCTGCACCACGATGGCCGGCCCGCGGGCGCCGCGGGCACGCCGGCCCAGGCCGCGCGCGACGAAGAAGACCGAAACCGCGGCCAGGGCGGCGAGCACGGTGAGGGCGGCGGCCATCGCCACGTGCAGAGCACCGCCGGTCAGGTCGAGAACGACGAGGTACGCCGTGAGCGCCGCCAGCCCGCCGCACTCCAGATAGAGCAGGCGCACCGCCCACGCCAGGGTCGCCGGGTTGTGGGTGGGTGGGACTGTCGGATCGTTCTCACCGGTCACCCGCAGCACCATACCGACAGTCTTCCGCGCCCCCTGCGGGTACAGTGCCGCCCATGCGAGCGTTACTGGTGGTTAACCCGAAGGCCACCACCACCGGCGAGCGCAGCCGCGACGTCCTGGTCCGTGCCCTGCGCAGCGCCGTCGACCTGACCGTGGAATACACCACGCGCCGCGGGCACGCCGCCACGCTGACCCGGGCCGCCGCGGAAAGCGGGGTCGACATGGTGGTCACGCTGGGCGGTGACGGCACCGTCAACGAGGCGGTCAACGGCCTGATGACCGCGCACGCCGCGTTCTCCGGGCTGTCCGGGCCGCCGGCCCAGGCGCTGCCCGCGCTCGCCGTGGTCCCCGGCGGCTCGACCAACGTCTTCGCCCGAGCGCTGGGCCTGCCGGGCGACTGGGCGGACGGCACGAGCGTGATCCTCGACGGACTCCGTGACGGACGGCACCGGGTGATCGGCCTGGGCCGGGCGGACGACCGCTACTTCACCTTCGCCGCCGGCGTCGGCCTGGACGCCGCCGTGGTACGCCGGGTCGAGCAGGCCCGGCTGCGCGGCCGCACCTCCACCCCGGCGCTGTATCTGCGCGCCACCATCGGCCAGTTCTTCTCCAGCGAGGACCGCAAGTCGCCACCGCTGACCATCGAACGGCCGGGCGAGCCGTCCGAGATCGACCTGTCCACGGTCGTCGTGCAGAACACCGCGCCCTGGACCTACCTGGGCGACCGGGCGATCAACCCGAATCCGGGCGCGTCCTTCGACCGCGGGCTCGACATTCTGGCCCTACGCCGCCTCACTGTAGGGCGGACCACACGGACGATGGCCCAACTGGCGTCCCGCACCGGCGATCCGCACGGCAAGCAGGCACTGCACCTGCACGACCAGGAAGAATTCACGGTAATCGCGAGCCGGCCGCAGCCGTTTCAGCTCGACGGCGACTACCTGGGCGAGCGCCAGAAGGTGCACTTCGTGTCCGTCCCCGAAGCGCTACGTGTGATCTGCTAGCGAACGGCCTTCAGTCCGGTCGAGGGTGGTGGGTTGGGGCGGTCGGAAGGGGGTACGTCCCTCACGATCCGTCACAGAAACACGGGCAAAAGGTCGGCGGGACAGCCGGGACCGTACTACATTGATGGGAGCGGTGGTCAACCGGTCCTGATAGTTGAGCAACTACTACTGACAGAACCGGACAAAGGGGTCGTGAGGCAGCTCACCCGCACGGAGAAACTTCCGCCGCTACCCTTGACATCGCACGAGTTCGTGAAAGCATTCACAAGCGATAAGAAGTAACCGGTTGCTGCTTGCGTGCGTTCCTAATCCGGATGCGCCGAACGGCTACCGCTAAGACAAAAGCTTGCTGCCGCTCCGGCGAGCAGTCGGGCCCCCGCCCGTCGGCCGTCACCGCGTACGCATAGGTAAATCAGTAACGCAATTCATTACCCCATCCGAACAAGGAGTGTTGCCGCCATGGACTGGCGTCACGATGCGATCTGCCGCGATGAGGACCCGGAGTTGTTCTTCCCGATCGGGACGTCCGGCCCCGCGCTCCTGCAGGTCGAGCAGGCCAAAGCCGTGTGCCGGCGGTGCCCCGTGACCGCGGAATGCCTCTCGTGGGCACTCGAGTCGGGTCAGGACGCCGGCGTCTGGGGCGGGATGAGCGAAGACGAGCGGCGCGCCGTCAAGCGTCGCGGTGGCCTCCGGGTCGGCTCTCCCACCGCCTGAACCAATCCCCCACAGCATTTACGCCCCGGGCCGATCGGCACCGGGGCGTCTTGCTGTTTCGCCCCGATTAGCCGGAGCCGGCGATTCCGCAGCGCGCGAATACGATCACGGTGAGTTCCCGGTTACCCGAATTGATCTCGAATTGGCCGCTGCCGCCACCCCGGGGGGAGCCATTAGTAGGCTTCCCTCAGGCTGCGCTGTGGATCTTGGGTTGCGCCCCGGCGCCGCCCCGCCCGGCGCTCGGAGTGACAGCAGGCGGTGACGGTACGCAACGACGCCGGTCCGGCGAGCCCGCGGCGAGCCCGCTCAGGCGGCGGCCGCCCACCGCGGAGCGACCGCCTCCACCCGGGCGGCGACCAGGGCCGCGAGCTCCGGGGCGTCGCCCAGCGGCTCGGCCACCACGACGGCGCCGGCGTCGAAGGCCGACCGCGCGGCCAGGTCGTAGAGGAAACCCGGCGCGAGGAAGTATGCGGCGACGCCCACCCCGCCGGCGCCGGACGCCCTCCATCGACTCACCGCCTCGCCCGCGGTCGGCGGCGCGGCGGAGGCGTAGGCCACGGCGCACGGCAGCGCCAAGCGGGCGCTGAGGGCCCGCGCCGCCCATTCCACGGTCTGCCGCGCCGCGGCGTCACGGGTGCCGGCCGCGGCGAGCACGATCGCGTCGAGCCCGCCGCTCGGCAGCCGGCGCATCAGGCCGTCGATCAACAGCGAGGGGACCGCGGCCGGGACGCCGGGAACGCCGACCGGACTCGGAACCGGCCCGAGCACCTCGGCGAGGAGGACCGTCACCGGGAGGTCAGCGGCCGCGCTGAGCACAGCGGGCACATCCACCCGGCCGTGGTACGCCGCGGTGAGCAGCAACGGCACCAGCACGGCGCGCGTACCCGGGGGAAGAGACGCGAGCACCTCGAGCGGCCGCGGGCCGGCGTGATCAAGGTACGCGGCGTGCACCGACCACTCGGGCCGGGCTCGCCGTACCGCCCGGGCGAGCGCCGACGTGCTCGCCGCGCCCCGCGGGTCCCGGCTGCCGTGCGCCACGAGCACCACGGCGAGCCGGTCGGGTCGGGCTTGGCTCCCAGCGGAAACCCGCGTCACAGATGCAGGCCGCATTCGGTCTTCTCGAACATGGCCCAGCGGCCCGCACGCGGGTCCTCGCCGGCCTTCGTGCGCCGGGTGCACGGCCAGCAGCCGATCGACCCGTACCCCTTCTTGAACAGCTCGTTGACCGGGACGTTCCAGCGGCTGACGTAGCGGTCCACGTCCTGCTGGTTCCAGGCCGCGATCGGGTTGATCTTCACCTTGCGGCGCCTCGGGTCGTACGCCACGACCGGCGTGTTGGCCCGGGTCGGCGACTCGTCGCGGCGCAGGCCGGTGGCCCACGCGTCGTAGTCGGCGAGGGCGCGCTCCAGCGGCTCCACCTTGCGCAGGAAGCAGCACTCGTCCGGGCTGCGGGCGAACAGCCGCGGCCCGTACTCCCCGTCCTGCTGCCCGACGGTGAGCCGCGGGCGGATCGAGCGGACGTTCACGTTCATCGTCCGGGCGACCTGGTCGCGTACCTTCAGCGTCTCCGGGAAGTGCAGGCCGGTGTCGAGGAAGACCACGTCGACGCCCGGCGCGACGCGGGAGAACACGTGCGCCACGACGGCGTCGGCCATCGAGCTGGTCACACAGAACCGCGCGCCGAAGGTGTCGGTCGCCCACTCGGCGATCGCCTCGGCCGGCGCGCCCTCGAGCTCGCGGCCCGCGACGCGGGCGAGCTCCTCGAGCTCGGCCGGCGTACGGCGGTCCGCGGCCGGCGCGGCGGGGCCGGCCGGCGCGCCGATCGTGACGAGGTTGAGAGAGGTGGCGGCCACGATGGTCATCGCTTGACTCCCTGAGACAGCAGACCGTTGAACTTGATCGTGAAAACCCGGGCGCAGGAGTGGCACTCCCAGGCGCCGTGCGAAGCCTCGTTGGGGTACAGGTTCTCTTCGCCGCAGTAGGGGCAGTACAGGGGCGTCGACCGGGCGTCGCTCATTTCAGGAGCTCCTCGTCGGCGCGGAGAACCCAGGTCGCGAACGTCTCGGCGGCCGAGGTCCGCCCGTCCAGGTAGTGGCGCGCGATCCTCTCGACGTACCCGGGAAGCTCCTCCGCCGTGGCCTTGAGGCCACGCAACTTGCGCCCGAAGCCGGCGGTCTCACCCTTGGCCATGCCGAGACCGCCACCCAGATGCACCTGGAAGCCCTCGACCTGCTGGCCGTGGGCGTTCAGCACCAGCTGGCCCTTGAGACCGATGTCCGCGACCTGGGTACGCGCGCAGGCGTTCGGGCAGCCGTTGAGGTGGATCGAGATGTCCGCGTCGAACTCCTTCAGCCGCTCCTCCAGGCGGGCGACCAGTTCCTCACCGCGGGCCTTGGTCTCGACGATGGCCAGCTTGCAGTACTCGATGCCGGTGCAGGCCATGGTGCCGCGCCGCCAGGACGACGGGCGGGCCTCCAGGCCGATCGCGCGCAGACCGGTCACCAGCGGCTCGACCTGGTCGTCGGCGACATCGAGGACCAGGATCTTCTGGTACGGGGTGAGGCGCACCCGGCGCGAGCCGTGCGCCTCGGCGACGTCGGCGAGCTTCCCCAGCTGCGTGCCCGAGGAGCGGCCGACCACCGGCGCGGCACCGACGTAGTTCGTCCCGTCGACCTGCTTGTGCACGCCGATGTGGTCGATCGGCTTCGCCGGCAGGTCCGGGGCGGGCCCGTCGAGCAGCGCGCGGCCCAGGTACTCCTTCTCCAGGATCTCCCGGAACTTGGCGACGCCCCAGTCGGCCAGCAGGAACTTGAGCCGGGCCCGGCTGCGCAGCCGCCGGTAGCCGTAGTCGCGGAAGATCCCGACCACGCCCTCCCAGGCGTCCGGGATCTCCTCCAGCGGAACCCAGACGCCGAGCCGCTCGGCCAGGCGCGGGTTGGTGGAGAGGCCGCCACCGACCCATAGGTCGAAGCCGGGACCGTGGACGGGGTGGTGGACACCGAGGAACGCGACGTCGTTGACCTCGTACGGCGTGTCCGCCAGCCAGGAGATCGAGGTCTTGAACTTGCGCGGCAGGTTGGAGTAGCGCGAGTCGCCGATGAAGCGCTCGGTGATCTCGTCGATCGCCGGCGTGGCGTCGATCACCTCGTCGACCGCGACACCCGCCACCGGGCTACCCAGAACGACACGCGGGCAGTCGCCGCACGCCTCGGTCGTCTGCAGGCCGACCGCCTCGAGCCGGCGCCAGATCTCCGGCACGTCCTCGATGCGGATCCAGTGCAGCTGAATGTTCTGCCGGTCGGTGATGTCGGCGCTGTCCCGGGCGAACTCCGTGGAGATCCCCGCGATCGCGCGCAACTGGGCGAGGTCGAGCGCGCCGCCGTCGATGCGGACGCGAAGCATGAAGTACTCGTCCTCGAGCTCGTGCGGCTCGAGCACCGCCGTGCGGCCGCCGTCGATCCCGGCCTTGCGCTGGGTGTAGAGGCCCCACCAGCGGAACCGGCCGCGCAGGTCCTGCGGGTCGATCGAGGCGAAGCCGGTGTGTGCGTAGATGTTCTCGATACGCGCCCGGACGTTGAGCGGGTTGTCGTCCTTCTTGAACCGCTCGTTGGGGTTCAGCGGCTCGCGGTGTCCGAGCGCCCACTGGCCCTCACCGCGCGCCTTCCGGGGGCGAGCGGCCGGGCCTGCCGGGGTACTGCTGGGCGCCATGTCGGCGGTCCTCCGGGTTCGGTGGACGCGGCGGGACGCTCAGGGCCGTCGGGGGCTCGCGACATCGGTGTCAGGAGAGGCCGGCGCGTCTCGCGCGCCCGATAAGGAAACGGGCGGCGTCAGGAAGCCGGACACATCGCGCTGCGGACACGGCCGTAATCGACGTGGCGGCGGGCCACGAAGCGGCGGTCAACTGCAGCGGTCATGCCGGTAAGCCTCTCATGGCCGGGCAATCTCGGCCAGTGCGGTCCAGATTGCGGGAGTGTGGTGCTCCCCACGGCCCCGGCTGGTTTCGGCAGGCCGGCCGATCAGCGGCGGGTCAGCGGCACGACCAGGATCGCCTCGGTCCCGCCGCCGGCCCGGTTGCGCAGCTCGATGCCGCCGCGCAGCTCTCCGGTGGCCAGCGCGCGGACGATCTGCAGGCCGAGTCGCCCGCCGGCGTCCGCCCGGAAGCCCTCCGGCAGCCCCTGACCGTTGTCGGCGACCGTGACGTGCAATTGCTTGCGGAACCGGTGCGCGGACACCACCACCTCGCCCACCTCGGCCCGGGGGCCGTCCGGCTCGGCCTCGTCGTCCTCCTCCGCCGGAAAACCGTGTTCGACCGCGTTGATGAGCAACTCGTTGAGCACCATCACGAGCGATGTCGCGATCTCCGCCGGAAGGATGCCGAAGCTGCCCTCGCGGCGCATCTTCACGGTGAAGTTCGTGGCGGCCACCTCGGTGGCGGCCGACGCCACCCGGTCGACGATGCCGTCGAACTCGACCACCTCGTCGCTCGACATCGAGAGTGTCTCGTGCACCAGCGCGATCGAGGCCACCCGGCGTACCGACTCCTGCAGCGCCATCCGCGCCTCCGGTGCGTCCACCCGGCGGGCCTGCAGGCGCAGCAGCGCCGCGACGGTCTGCAGGTTGTTCTTGACGCGGTGGTGGATCTCCCGGATGGTGGCGTCCTTGGTCATCAGCGCCCGGTCCCGGCGGCGCACCTCGGTGACGTCGCGCACCAGCACCAGCGCGCCGATCGGCACGCCGGCCGGCAGCAACGGCAGCGCCCGGGTCAGCACGGTCGCACCGCGCGCCTCCACCTCCTGGCGGGCCGGCGACTCGCCGCGCAGCGCGGCGAGGATCCGCTCGGCCGCGTCGTTGCCTTCCAGCGGATCGGCGGCGAGCCGGCTGGTCAGGCCGGACAGCTCCTCGCCGACCAGGTGCGCGTTGAACCCCAGGCGGCGGTACGCGGACTGCGCGTTCGGGCTGGCGTAGGTGACCTTGCCGCCGGCGTCCAGCCGGATCAGGCCGTCGCCTACCCGCGGGGCCGAGGTGGTCTCCCCCTGGTTGCGCGGCGGCGGGAAGGTGCCGTCCGCGACCATCTGCGCCAGGTCGTCCGCTGTAGTGAGGTAATTGAGCTCGAGCTGGCTCGGGGTGCGCGCGGTGGACAGGTTGGTGTCCCGCCCGATCACCGCGATGACCTCGCTGTATCCCTCTTCCCGATCGGATTCGTCGCGCAGCCGTACCGGGATGGCCTCGTGCCGGGCGGGGGTGTCGCCGTACCAGACCGGATCCCCCTCCCGCCAGATCCGCTCCTGGGCGAACGCGATGTCCAGATGCGCCACCTCCGGCCCGCCGACGATCTTGCCGACCTGATCGTCCTGGTACGCCGTGGGCGCGGTGGTCGGCCGCACCTGCGCGACGCACAGGAACTCGCGCGCCTGCTCGGCCCGGGTCCGCACCGGAACCCACATCAGCAGATCGGCGAAGGAGAGATCGGAAAGCAGCTGCCAATCCCCGGCGAGCCGGTGCAGATGGTCGATGTCGGCGGGGCCGAGGCCGGTGTGCTCCTCGGCCAGATCACGCAGCGTGGACACGGCACAAGCCTGCCACGACCGTTCCGTCAGAGGGTGGTGGTGACCTTGGTGAGGCCGCGCGGCGCGTCCGGATCCTCCCCGCGCGCCAAGGCGAGCGCGAGGGCCAGCTTCTGCAGCGGCAGGATGTCGAGCAGGGCGCTGTACCTCTCGTCCGCGACCGCCGGTACGGCGAGCCGGCCCGCGGCGCCGGCCACCTCCGTCGCGCCGATCGTGACCACGTCGGCGCGCCGCTCGGCGAGCCGGGCGACCACCTCGCGCATGGACCGGCCGCCGGGACCGTCGCCCACGATCGCGAGCACCGGCACGTCCGGATCCGTCATCGCCAGCGGACCGTGCAGCAGGTCGGCACCGGAGAAGGCGAGCGCCGGCAGGTACGACGTCTCCATCAGCTTGAGCGCGGCCTCGCGGGCGGTCGGGTACGCGTACCCCCGCCCCGTCGTCACCATCCTGGACGCGAACCGGTACCGCTGGGCCAGCTCGTCGGCGGCGGAGTCGCCGAGCGCCTCCTCGGCCAGCCGGGGCAGCCTGTCCAGCGCGGCACGCTCGTCGCCGGGCAGCGCGCCACCGTCCGCGCGGATGCCCTCGATCAACAGCAGCAGAGCGAGCAGCTCGGCGGTGTACGTCTTGGTGGCCGCGACCGCGCGCTCGTGTCCCGCCGCGACGTCGATCGCCAGCTCCGCGGCCGCGGCCAGCGGCGACCCGGGATTGTTGGTCACGGCCAGGGTGATGCCGCCGGTTTCGCGGGCGACCTGGAGTACGCCGGTGAGGTCGGGCGAGCCACCGCTCTGGCTGACGCCGACCACCAGCGACCCGGTGAAGTCCGGGCGGGCTCCGTACAGGGTGATCGCGCTCGGCGAGGCGCTGGCAACCGGGAGGCCGAGCCGGATTTCGCTGAGGTAGGCACCGTAGAGAGCGGCGTGGTCGGAGGTACCGCGGGCCACGAAGACCACATTGCGCGGCCGCCGGCGGGCCACGGCGGCGGCCACGGCGGCGATCGCGGCGGCGTGGTCGCCCTCGAGCAGCCGGGCCATGCCGGCCGGTTGTTCGGCGATGTCCGCGGCCATGCCGTCGCCCCGCTGCGTCACCTTCCGCCTCCCCGACACGGCTCATCGCTCGAGAGCTGCCCACTCCTGCAAGAAACAGCTTACATAGCCCCAGTTTCGCGCACTAGTGCGCAGAACTTGGGACTGCCATTGCGTGCCTCGATCCCCTACTGTCTTCGATCGTGGATACCCGCCGCGCCGCCGATCGAGCGCTTGAGCAGGCAAGGTCGGCTTTGGCGTGCGACCAGCCGGAGGCGGCCGCCGACCACCTGGCCGGCGCCCTGACACACGCGCCCACCCTCCCCGAGACACACGAGTTGCTCGGCCGCCTGGCCCGGCGGTCCGGGGGCGGGCTGGATCTGTTCCCGCTCGGCCCGCACACCGCCGCGGGCGGTCTCGCGGCCCGCGCCCATCTGCTGGCCGCGGCCGGCCGCCCCGAGGAAGGGCTGCCGTTGCTCGCCGCGGCCAGCGGGCACACACCCGCCGCGGACTGGGCCGGCGTGCCCTGGGTCGGCGACCCCGCCCTCGGCCTGCGCATCGAGCCGGCCCGCCTGGTCGAGCTCGTGCTGCGGCTCTGCAACGCGGTGGGTGATCCGGCGCCCGCCACGCTGCGGCCGTACCTCACGGTCGTGCGCCATGCCGTTGCCGCCCATCCCGACCACGCCATGTTGCTCGGCGCCGGCTCCGCGCTGGCCAGGCGCATCGGCGAGGCGGGGCTGGCGATCGACTGGGCGGTGCGCGGGGCGCGCACCCGCCCGTCGAAGCTCGCCGAGATCTGGCTCGGCTACGCCTACCGCAGCGCCGGCCGCCTGCCCGAGGCGCTCGCCGCGCTGCGCCGCGCGGTGACGCACGATCCCGCCGACCTGTCGGTGTACGCGGACATCGCCGCCACGCTGGCCGACAACGACCGCCTGTCGGACGCACTGGCCTGGATCGACCGTGCGCTCCAGCTCGACCCGGAGTACGACTGCGCGGTGCACACCGCACAGCGGCTCCGGTATCGGACCGACGCCGACGTCGCCCATCTGGTGCGGCTCGCCGACTTCATCCGCGACCACCCCGACGAATCCCACGAGCACACCGACCTCGCCGACGCCTGCCAGGCGGTCGCGTGGCTGGGCGGCGTTCCGGCCGCCGCGCCGCTGCCGCCCGGGAACGCTCCCGCCGCGGCGGCACCGCCGACCGGCGCGGTACGCCGGATGCGGCAGGTCGCCATGCCGTACTGGCCGCATCCGCCGGCGGCGTACGACGCGGCGGTGCCGCTCATCCTGCTGGCGCCGGACGAGCTGCTGGCCCTGCTCGCCCACCCGCCCGCCGACGTCGCGGCCGTGGAGGTCTGGGCGTGTCTCGGCCTGCTGCACCACGGCGCCGAAGAACCGTGGCCCGACTCGAGCCGCCGCCGTCTGCTGCTAGGCCTCGTCGACGGGGGTCCCGACCGGGTCACCGAGGCGGCTCTCTTCGCCCTGATCGTCTCGGCCTGGGTGGACCCGGACGCGCGGGCGGACGTCGCGGCCGTGGTGACGGCGCGGCTCGCCGACGCCGCCGGACGCCGAGGCGGGCGCTCGGTGGCCGAGCTGGCCCTGGCCACGCCCGGCCTGGACCCGGCGACGCGCCAGCTGGCCGCGGCGATGACCCGGCCGCTCGCCATTCCGCGCCAGCGCGGCCGCAACCGCCTGCTGCTGCGCTGGCGATTGCCGTATCGCCGGTGAGCCGTTCAGTCCTCGATGACGGCGATCAGGTCGCCCTCCTGGACCACGTCGCCCTCGTTGACGGCGAGCTGAGCGATCGTGCCGTCGGACTCGGCGAGCACCGGGATCTCCATCTTCATGGACTCCAGAATCACCAGCGTGTCACCCTCGGCAACGGTGTCTCCGGCGGAGGCCACGACCTTCCACACGTTGGCCACCATCTCGGCCCGGATCTCGTCGGCCATCGGGCACACCCTTCTCGTTCCGCCGCTTCTCGGCGTTCCACCCGGGTTTCCGCCGCGGGTCGGTTACGTCAGCGTCATCAAACCATGGATCAGTTCCGGGCGAGTCCAGGGCGTCCGGACCCGCCCACTACCATCAGGGCAAGCAATGTGCCAGGAACAGGAGTCCACCATGGCCAAGAAGTCGCGCAAGAAGAAGGCCCGCAAGAAGAGCGCGGCGAACCACGGCAAGCGCCCCAACAGCTGAGGGCGGACACATGAAAGGCCCGGCGGGTTCGCCGGGCCTTTCATCATGCCGTTACGGCAGGTACTCGCGCGTCTCGACCTGGACCTCGAGCTGGTCCAGCTTCAACCGGAGCCTCTCGCGCAGTTCCTTGGGCGCGGTCTCGTCCCCGCAGCACCGCGCCACCAAGGCCTTCACCTCGTGCTCGATGCCGTACTCGCGCAGGCAGCCGCTGCATTCGTCCAGATGTTTCTGGATCAGCGTGCGCCGATCCTCGCTGCACTCCAGGTCGAGGTAGAGATACACCTCGCTGAGTACCACGCCGCAATCGGTCTCGTGGTCCTCGCCGTGCACGCCGCTCATCGCCTCATGCCTCCTGCGGTTGCGAAGCGGGCCGGGTGATGCCCCGGTCGGCGGCGTACCGCTCCAGCAGCTTGCGCAGGTTGCGCCGGCCGCGGTGCAGACGGGACATGACGGTGCCGATCGGTGTACCCATGATGTCGGCGATCTCCTTGTACGAGAACCCCTCGACATCGGCCAGGTAGACGGCCAGGCGGAAGTCCTCCGGAAGCGCCTGCAGCGCCTCCTTGATGTCGCTGTCCGGCAGCCGGTCCAGCGCCTCGGTCTCGGCCGAGCGCAGACCACTCGAGGTGTGCGACTCAGACGAGGCGAGCTGCCAGTCGGTGATCTCCTCGGTCGGCGCCTGGACGGGCTGGCGCTGCCTGCGCCGGTACGAGTTGATGTACGTGTTGGTCAGGATCCGGTACAACCACGCCTTGAGGTTGGTACCCTCCTCGAACTGGTGGAACGCGCTGTACGCCTTCAGGAAGGTCTCCTGGACGAGGTCCTCGGCGTCGGCAGGGTTCCGCGTCATCCGCAGACCAGCCGCGTAAAGCTGATCCACGAACGGCAACGCGTCACGCTCGAAGCGCGCTCGGCGCTCCTCGGTCCGCTCTGTCTGGGCCACCCTAGCCTCTCCCCTCGACCGCCCCGCCGAGGATACGGGTAGTGCCCCACCCGCGGTCTCGAAAACCGCCGGTGTGCTGACGCTCACCGATGGTGTGGCGGGCGAAGGCTCGACAGCCGGCCACTCGGGGGAACTCAACAGGTTCCGCACCCGAGCCACCTCCCGGGGGTCACGCTGCAGACACTCGGTTCCGGCTCGCACCTCACATACCCCTTCCGACGTACAAGCTCCCGGTGGTGTAACCGCGAACGCGCAAGTTGCATTCCGGGGGCCGGGGAGGGTCGCCGCCGTCACGCCGCCGGGCGTGCCCAGCCGTGCTCCCGGAGCCACCCGATCGCGACCCCGGCCGTACCTTTTAGGTCTTTTCGCAGGTCGTGGGCGGCGCCGGGGCGCACGACCACCTCGACGTTTTCGGTCGCCGCCGGGACACCGAACGGGTCCCGGTCGCCGTTGATCACCAGCGTGGGGATGCCCGGCGGCAGCTCGCCGGCCCGGCTGCGATCCGGCCTGCCCGGCGGGTGCAGCGGAAAGGCCAGCGCCAGCACACCGGCGGCGCCGAGCGGCGCGGCAATACGGCAGGCGAC
>Ga0081539_10004495_pt1 | contig 15342 bp, 7 predicted proteins | sample TabmetS4T2R2_FD_71023 | JGI IMG/M metagenome (GOLD analysis project Ga0081539, IMG submission 71023) | Tabebuia heterophylla rhizosphere microbial communities from the University of Puerto Rico - S4T2R2 | ecosystem: Host-associated > Plants > Roots > Rhizosphere ...
CGCGCGTTTTGCGCGACGTGCCGGCGCGGAACCTGGCTTATCGTCTCTCGCCTGACGTGTCGTTGCCGAACAACCTCAACAACGAAGACGCAACCGACAAAGACGTCAACATCGCTAACTTTTTCGCCGCGAAACGACCCGACGATGCGTTGCTGCGGACGCTCGCGTCGCCGGACGGCAAGCGCGTGCTGGCCCTGTACGGCACCGAGAACGAACCGCCTTCCGCTTTTCGCATCGATCTCTTCAACTCCGACGGCGAGTTCATCAGAAATGTGATACCGCCGGACATCTCTTGTCTGTTCCCGGAGACCGTTGCGTGGTCGCCCGACGGACGGTTCATCAACTTCATCGCGCGCAAGCGCGTGATGCCCAGTCCGAGTCCGACGCCTTCGTTCCAACCCGAACCGGATGCGACGCCATCTCCGACGGCTTCGCCGACGGTGGCGCCGCTGTTTGCGCCGGTCGCGAGTTTCGTCACGGAACAGATCTACATCTGTAATCGCGACGGCTACGATCTCAAGCCGCTCACGGCGCGCGAGGGGTTGATCTACTTCTACTTCTCGTGGGCGCCCGATAGCCACGCGCTGGTGGCGCTCGCGTGCACTGAAGAAGAGTGGAACGCGCGCGAAAAACAGTCGAAGCTGCCGGCCGGGCGGCCGCGTTTGATCGCGCCCGATGGAAGCGAACGATTGCTCGACGATGGTTTGACTGATGCGTTGCCGGTGTGGTGTCCCGATGCGTCGAAAATAGCGACTGCGTTTGATACTGACGTCGCAATCTACGACGCGGGCGGCAAGACGCCGACGCAGGGACGCATTCCTTTAGGTGATCAACTCATCGCCGCATCCGTGGCTTACGAAGAAAAAGCCGCGGGGCGAAAGTCGGAAGGAAATTCGAACGGGAAGTCTGCGCCGGCGCCGGCGTCTTCTTCATCACCGACCGTGCCGCCGTCGTTCAATCCGATCGTCAGGCTCGAGTGGCCCTCACCCGAAGCGCTCTACTTGAAAACCGCCTACGTGCGTCTCATGCCGAGCGAAACAATCAACACCTTTCAACGGTGGCACCTCCTCAACCTCAGTGCCCAGGCCGCCGTTCTGAAGTAAATCCGAAAGATCCCTTTCCCTTTCCCCCGCAACCGTGAGTCAAGTAGGTAGGGATAAGAACAAGATTTCTTCCGCAAGCGCGAGTCAGGTAAGTAGGTTTGTCTAAGGCATAGGGTTTGTCTAACTTTCCCGAGAACAAAAACCAATCCGACTACAGATCAACTCCAAGGGGGATCATTTATGTCCACAGCACAAGCTTCTTTCGATGGTACGACCTACGCCGCCGAACGAGCGCAACTCGGCCTGCCGAAGTCGAGCGCGAAGCGGCTCGCAAAAGGTCTCGGCTGGTTCAGCCTCGGGCTCGGATTTGCCGAGCTGCTCGCTCCGAAAGCAATCGCAAAAATTTCCGGTGTTTCAAACGCACACACGGGTTTGATACGAGTGTACGGCCTGCGTGAAATCGCGGCCGGTATCACAATCTTCGCGCAGGAAAATCCAGCCGCGGGTGTTTGGTCGCGCGTGGCCGGTGATGCGCTGGATCTCGCCAGTCTCGGCAAAGCGTTCGCGTCGCCGAGTGCGAAGCGCGGCCGCGTCGCTTTTGCGACTGCAAACGTACTGGCGGTCACCGCGCTCGATCTAATCGCCGCCAAACAACTCAGCACGAACGGCAGTCAGGGCATTCATGCAAAAGCGAGTTGCGTGGTGAACCGCGCGCCCGAAGAGGTCTACGCTTTCTGGCGCAACTTCGAAAACCTGTCACGCTTCATGAAACATCTCGAATCGGTGGTCGACCACGGCGATGGCCGTTCGCATTGGGTGGCGAAAGGTCCGGCCGGATCGACGGTCGAATGGGACGCGACGATCATTGCCGACGTGCCTGATGAAGTAATCACGTGGCGTTCACTCGAAGGCTCCGACGTCGATCACGCGGGCGCAGTCCGTTTTGAACGAGCGCCGGGCGGACGCGGCACGATCGTGAAAGTGAACATTCAGTACAACCCGCCGGCGGGCGTGGTGGGTGCGACGGTCGCGAAACTTTTCGGTGAAGAACCGGAGCAGCAGTTGGACGACGATCTGCGCCGCTTCAAACAGGTGATGGAAATCGGCGAAGTGGTCGTTTCAGATGCGACGCTGTTGGGCACGGGTTACTTCGCGCAGCGGCCCGCGCGTCCGGCGGACGTCACTGAACTCGAAGAGGCGGAGTCGATGGAGTCGCTGCCGAGCCAGACCGGGACAAACTACGATGACACACGCGCGGAAGGGAGAACGATCTAATGAGAGCCAATTGTTGGTATGGCAAAACAAGCTTGCGCGTGGAAGACGTGCCCGAGCCGCAAATCCTTAATCAGCGCGACGCGATCGTTAAGATCAGCTCGACGGCAATTTGCGGCTCTGACTTGCACATGTACAACGGGTTCATTCCCACGATGCAACGCGGAGACGTGCTCGGACATGAGTTCATGGGCGAGGTGGTCGAGGTCGGACGCGAAGTGACGAACTTGAAGGTCGGCGATCGAGTGGTGGTGCCGTTTCCGATCGCGTGTGGCAACTGCTTCTTCTGCAAGAGCGAGATGTATTCACTTTGTGAAAACTCGAACCCGAACGCGTGGATGGCGGAGAAAATGTTTGGCCACGCGGCGTCCGGCATCTTTGGTTACTCGCATTTGACGGGCGGTTACGCGGGCGGCCAGGCGGAGTACGCGCGAGTGCCGTTCGCGGACATCGGGCCGATCAAAGTGCCGGCTCACTTATCTGACGAGCAGGTGCTGTTCTTGTCGGACATCTTTCCGACGGGCTGGATGGGCGCGGAGATGTGCGACATCAAGCCCGGCGACACCATCGCGATCTGGGGCTGCGGTCCGGTCGGACAGTTTTCGATTCGCAGCGCGTTTCTGCTGGGCGCCGAGCGTGTGATTGCGATCGATCAGGTGCCGGAGCGTTTACAGATGGCCGAAGAAGGCGGCGCCGAGACGATCAATTACGAAGAGCAGAACGTGTATGAAGCGTTGATGGACATGACCGGCGGGCGCGGGCCTGACGGCTGCATCGACGACGTCGGTATGGAGGCGCATGGGCCGATGGGCGTCTTCGCTTACGACCGGCTGAAGCAGGCGATGATGCTGGAAACGGATCGACCGATCGCATTGCGTGAAGCAATCATGTGTTGCCGGAACGGCGGCACGGTCTCGGTGATCGGCGTTTACGGTGGGTTTGCGGACAAGTTCCCGCTGGGCTCGTTGATGAACCGGTCAATCACAATCAAGAGCGGCCAGGCGCACGTGCAGCGATACATGCGGCCGTTGTTGGAGTTGATCGAGAATGGCGACATCGACCCGAGCTTCGTGGTGACTCACAGGATGAGTCTGGATGAGGCGCCGCAGGCCTACGACTTGTTCAAGAACAAGCAGGACGGCTGCATCAAGGTCGTGCTAAAAACCGGCACGAACGGCAGCCGCGAAACGATTCACTGAACAACTTAGCCACGGATACATACAGAAACCACGGATCAGAGCAATTCAATTCTGGTCCGTGTTTTCTTAATCCGTGTCCGTCTGTGTTTCTGTGGTTAATTGTTCCCGAACCTGCCGCGATACTCAGTGGAGTAGAGGAAACCGAAGATCATGTGACGGAAATTGCTCGGGTCCGCGGTCAACGTCGTGACCCAGTTGTTATAGCCGATCGTGTCGGGATCGCGGCGCAGGTAACCGAAATACTGCATGGCGACAAAAGCGCGGATGAAGAAACGATCTTCCACGTCCTTGCTCTCAACGATCTCGCGCAACACGTCCGCGCGCGTCTTTTGATTGCCGTTCAGCGCGGCGACTAACGCAGCTTTGTTCGCCAAAGTTATCTCCGCGTTCTGCTCGAGCGCATTGACGTACGCGGAGTTACTCAAACCGTTGTAGCGCGCCGTGAATTCCGGGCGCACGACAAACGCAGCCGTATAAGCCGCTTTGCTGAGCAGTTCTGATTGCGGCGACTGCGGCCCGCCGACCTGCGCCATGTCCGGCACAAACTCCGCGTACAGCGGCCGCCGATCGAAGCCGACTTCATAAAAGCGATACGCCCAGTAGCCGCGCCCGCGAAATTCGTCGGAGAGGAAGAAGCCGGCCGACACGTGCACGCGATCGCAGTCCGGATTGTCGTTTTCGCCAAAGCCACCGTTCGGACAACCTTGCAGCGTCGCGACCCAGTTGTTGAATCCGATCGTATCGGGCAAGCGGCCAAGGAAATCGATGTACTGCTGCGTCACGAAGAACGGTATGTCATCGATCGGGTTCTGCGCGGACGGACTCGCGTCATTGTCGGTGATCGTCAGCACCGCAACGGGCAAACTGATCTTCGCCCCGACCGGCCCCACTAACGTGAGACTGAGCGTTTCGCTGCCTTCGACGTGCGCATCGTCAACGATCGGCACGATGAACGACTTGCTTGTTTCCCCGGCGGCAAAACGAAGGGTGCCGACGGCTGTTTCGTAGTCACACCGTTCCGAGGCTTTGCCGTTAACGACGGTGCACGCCGCGAGTCCGGCGGTGTCGCTGGTCGCGTAAGTCACGAGGGCGGGACTAGCGACATCGCCCGAACGCGTCACGACGATCTCGCGCGACCCGGCATTTTCGGCAACGACAAATGAGCTCGATGCAAACTGTATCGTGTTACGCCGAGCGGCGTTGAAAATCAGGTTTTGATCGCTGGTCAACGAAGGAATCGAAATCTGTCCGGACGGAAGCCCGATGTTCGGCTCGAAGTCGAAGGTCGGATCAGTATCCGTGGTAACGGTGTAAGCGCGGTTCGACTGCCGTTCACCAAACGTGAAGTTACCATTCGCATCAGTGACCACGGTGGCCGCGGGAACGAAGTCCTGCGCCAGGTTGATCTGAATGCCGGCCAATCCCAGGCCGGTACTGGTCTCGATCACGCGCCCGGCGATCACGTTCGACGGTTGTTTAGTGCCTACAAAATCGACGACCTGACTAGAGATCAAATCAGAAAAAGTCTTGCTGGAGGGTACGAAATTGTAAGCGGTGAACGGATCGGGCTGAATCACGTAAGTCGCGCCGCGTTGCACGTTCGCAAAACTGTAGAAACCGGTTGCGTCGGTGAAGACGCTGCGTGCGGGGACGCCGCCGGTCGACGTGACTTTGATCCCGCTCAACGGATTGCCGTCGTTGTCTCGGACGTGGCCCGCGATGTTGGCGGTCACGAAGGTACCGACAAAATTCTCACCCGTGACGTTGGCGTTCGTGATCGTCGCGATCCGGCTGGGCGGAGCGAAAGTGTGGAAGATGCTCAGCGGCGTGACCGTGTATTCTCCCGCGGGAAGGTTGGCGAAAGTGTAGAGACCCGAAAAGCTGTCGCTTGCGCTCACCCTGCTCACCGGCCCGGTGATTTGCACCTGAACAGCCAATGGTGCACCGCCACTCGCGGTGATGGTTCCGGAGATCGAAAAAGTCGGTGAAGGTGACGGAGTGGGCGTGGGACTCGCGGTCGGTAGCTCCTGCCAGTGCGGGTCAAACTCGTAGTAGATATTGTTGGTCAGGCACTTGAAATTACTTCCGTCGATGTTGGCGGTGCAGATCTCGTTGCTCTGCTGCAATACGACTGACAGGCCGTCCGGCGACCAATCCGCCTGCAAACCTCCAAAATTGAAAAGCCTCGCGACGTTGGTGCCGTCCGCGTTGACGGTGTAGATGGCGTTCGAATTGTTAGTCGAGCGAGTGAAGATGATGCGCGTGCCGTCGGGCGACCAGTGTGGCTCCGTGTCGTGGGTTGCGCCGTCGTCGGTCATCTGCACGGTCGTCAGCGGCGTGATGCCGGTGCCGTCTGCGTTGATGACCGAGATTATCGATCCATTCGAATAGGCGAACTTGCTGCCGTCAGGCGACCAGTCGACTGAATTCAACCCCTTGGGACTTCCAGGCAGTTTGTAAGCGCCGCTCCCATCGGCGTTCGCGATGTGGATGCTCTCGATGTCGTCGAGATCCGCCAGGTCCTGGAAATTGATGTACGCGATCTGCTTACCGTTTGGCGACCAGCTCATCGTCTTGCGAAAACCGACGCCGCCGACGATCGGGGTCAGGTTCGTGCCGTCAGCATTGATGACGCTGATCTGGCTCGCGATGCCGACAAAACGCTGAAACGCCAGTTTCGATCCGTCGGGTGACCAGGCTGGTCTCCATGCGTTGAGCGGAACGTTCGGAAACAGCGTTTCACCGATGCCGTCAGGCTTCACGGTGTAGATTCCGCTCGGCTCGGAGACGGGAGTGAAAGCACGATCGGCGGCGAAGGCGATGAGACCGTTTGATTTTTGCAGCACCGGCACCGTCGCTACAGTGACGCTGGCCGTTGAAGAGTTACTGAAGATGTCGATGTCCGGGACGGGCGAGCTGATGACGGCCGAGTTAGTGATGACGGTGCCGGGGGTTGCCGAAGCGCTCACGCCGACGGTCAACAGAATCGCTTCCGATTGATTAGGCGCGAGCGACGGAATCTGCACGGTGACATTGTTGCCGCTGCCGCCGCAGACGCCGGTGCCCGTCGCTGCGCACTTGATCAGCGACGTGCCCGCCGGAAGAACATCAGTCACCGTTACGGGTGTGGCAATTCCCGCTAGGTTTTTCGCCAGCAGTGAATAGGTGATCTTGCCACCGGGCGCGACCAGGCTCTGGGGTGCGTTTTTGATGAGGGCGAGATCGGCAAACTTGACGACCGTTTGTGTGCTGGCGATGTTGTTAGGCGGAAACGCGTCTGTCTCGTTCAGCGTGGCGAAGGCTGTATTGTTAACTGTTGCGACCGGCGGCGGTTTGATAATCAGCGTGACCGTCGCGGCGGCTCCGGGAGCGAGTGTGCCGATCGGGCAGGTAATCGCCTGGGTTCCGGTGCATGGTCCGGTGCTCGTATTCGCTGAAACCAGAGTCGAACCTTCCGGCAGTGTGTCGCCGACAGTGACGCCGGTCGCGGTGGCGTCGCCGTTGTTCGTGACGTTGATCGTGTAAGTCAGCTCCTCACCCCAGAACACGGGATCGGGAGCGTCTGAGATCGTGAGTCCGAGTTCGGGCGCCGGGATCAGTTTCGCCACGAACGCGTCGGTGAAACCGCCGTTAGCGGCTTGCAGCGGATTCAGCGTCGGGAAGTTTGCCGAGGCGGTCGAGCCAACGAGGTAAACATTCTTCGACGCATCGAGCGCCAAACCGAACCCGTTCTCTGCATTGCTACCGCCGAGATAAGTCGAATACAGGAGCGTCTGACCGTTTGGCGCGAACTTCGTTACGAATGCGTCCGACGGTCCGCTCAGGATCGGTTGAAAAGCTGCGGCCACCGGAAAGTTGAAAGACGCGGTCATGCCAACCACATACGCGCTGCCCATTGCATCGACCGCAATGTCAAAAGCGTCGTCGATGCTGCCGCCGCCGAGGTAGGTGGAATAAACGAGTGCAGAGCCGGCGGGATTTATTTTCGTAACGAACGCTTCACTCGAGAAGCTCGGGTTCGTAGCTTGAAGCGCGTTCGCGGTCGGGAAGTTTGAGGAGAGCGTGTTACCGGTGACGTACGCGTTACCGCTCGCGTCGACGGCGATGGCCCGGCCGTTCTCGTTACTGTTGCCGCCGAGAAACGTCGAGTAGACCAGAGCCGAACCACTCGCGTTGAGCTTCGCCACAAATGCGTCGGCGCTGGCGGCGTCTCGCGCAGGTTGGATCGGATTCACAGTCGGGAAGTTAAGCGAGCTCGTGTTGCCCACCATATACGCGTTGCCGCTCGCGTCGGTGGCAATGCCGTTTGCAGAATCGGCAAGGTCGCCGCCGAGAAAGGTCGAATAAACCTGTGCGGCGCCGCCGGGGCTGAGCTTCGTGATGAACGCGTCGGCGGCGGCCACGCTGGCCAGGTAGAGCGTCGTCGGCTGCATTGGATTCACTAACACTGCGGAGGCGCTGTTGTTTGGAATGCCGGTGTTGCTCAGCGTCCAGGTCGCGCCGCCGTCGATTGTTTTGAACAGCAGTCCGTTTGCGACTTGATAGATGAGCGACGAGTTTGTCGGATCAAGCGCCACGCGCGACGACGTTAACGGCGGCAGGTTGCCGTTGATGTTGGTCCAGTTACCGGCGGCATTAGAGCTTTTGAACACGCCGCTGGTCGTGGCCGCATAAAGCAGGTTGTTTGTCCGATCGAGCGCGAGTGCATTGACGGGAAAGTTGGTGGAAGGAAATCCGGTGCTACTCAACGTCCAACTGTCCGCCGCGTTGGTGCTCTTGAAGACGCCACGGTTCGTGGCCGCGTAAATCGTCGCCGGCGTGTTCGGATCGATCAGCAGCGCACTAACCGTATTGACGGTGATATTGACCACGCTGACGTGGCGCTCCGACCAGGTCGCGCCGCCATCCGTCGACTTGAAAATTGAATTGCCTACGCCGACGGCGTAAACCGTCGCGGGCGTGACCGGATCGATCGCGACGGAGTTGGCGAACGCCGGATTGATGCCGTTATTGATCGCCGTGAAGCTGTTGCCGCCATCGCTGCTCTTGAACACGCCGCCGTTGCCGGCCGTGTAGATAATGTTGGGGTTGCTCGGATCGATCGCCAGCCGGGTAGCGACCACCGCAGGTTGGCCGGTGAGCGCGTTCCAGTGGGCTCCCGCGTCAGTTGATTTGAAGATGCCTCCGTCCGTTGCAGCGTAGAGAACCGACGCATTCGACGGATCGAATATGAGATCGGTCACGACCGACGCTGACAGACCGGAATCACTTGCCGTCCAATTGCCGGCAGCATCCGTCGTCTTGAAGATCGAATTACCGGCGCGATGCGCTTGCAGCGGGTTCGTCGTGGGGAAGTCGGACGAAGACGTGGCGCCGCTTACGTACACGTTGGCGGCGCTATCGATAGCGACCGATGAGGCGGCATCACTACCGCGACCACCTAGAAAGGTCGAAAAAACTGGAGCGGAGCCCGAGGCATTCAGCTCCAGCACGAACGCATCGGCGGAGCCGCCGTAGTTCGGATGCAGCGCTGCGACGACGGGAAAATCGCTCGAGCTCGTCTGCCCGACGACGTAAGCGTTGCCGGCGGTGTCACAGGCGATGCGTTTGCCGGAATCAGCGCCACTTCCGCCGATCACAGTTGAATAGACCACTGCGGTGCCGGCGGCATTTAGTTTGGTAACGAAGACGTCGGTTCCGTTTGCCGGAGTCGCAGGCGTGGCGGGAAAGTTAGTTGAATTGGTTTGGCCGGTGAGATAAGCGTTGCCGGAGGAGTCCACCGCGATGCTCTGCGCTTGATCGGAACCAGACCCGCCGAGATAAGTGGAGTAGGACAATTTCGGATCGATTACCAACCGCCGGGTTCGATCGTAGTTGCCGAGTTGAAATCCGACCTGACTGTCCGCCGTCAAAACGTAGCGCGCCGCAACCGGGCGCCGCTGGCCGCCAATCTCCTGATACGCGCGCGGTTTGAGTAGCGTCAACTGGCGTTCACCGGCCTGCCAAACCAGATCGCCACCGCGGCTGAGTTTCAATTTGCCGCCTTCGAAGTTCAGGCGGATCTGTTTGATGCTCGCGTACGGCGCTACTTCGAAGTCGTACTCGAGTTGCCGCTCATTGCCGTAGTAGATGAGATCGACGCCGTCGTAGATTCCTTCGTAACGGACTCGCGCGTAGGTAGAAATATTTGTCAGCCACTGGCCCGGTTTGTTTCCGAGCAGGTAATTAACTTTGCCCGGCAGTTCGTCGAGACCGGAAACCCGCGCTGTTGCCGCCGCGCCCTGCAGACGCATCCGCAACGATTCATCTTTGAACGAAAACACCGCGCCATCGGCCGTGAGAAAGAGACCGTAATCCTGACCGCGCGTCAGAAACCTAACTTGCTGGTCCGCCTGTCCGCGGTTTGCTGCGAAGCTGAGCGGCAACCGGCCAAACGCATCGCGGGCGCGTGAGTCGGCGTTCGGATCAGCCGAAGACTCCATCTTTTTCGGTCGCGCTGAATTTACTGCCGCCGGCGTGCCCATCGAAAACGCGTGTAGCTGCGGGTTGAGAAGGGCCGCCACGATCAGGCCAAAAAAAATCAGGAGGCTAAGCGCCTGCGCTGCCTTTTTATCCTGGGAGTAGATAAATCGCATACGGTGTTCTCGCTGGGGAGACGTTCGGTTTGGTTAAATCAGGAATCGGACTTGAGCAGTCCGACGGCCGGAATCGCTCTGGGACCGCACGCAATATAAAGCATTTGGACCGAACGCGAAAGGTCGAATTAGTTGTCCTCAGGCGCATCGAGTTTGGCGGTCCAAGGGCTGCGTGGATAGCGCCGGCGCAAAAGCGTGTCGGCTGCCTTTTGCGTCTCCTCATCAAAATCCCAACCGCTGCAGCCGTACTTGTAACTCTGGTTGGCTTTCACCGCGATGAACAGCGCCTCCGGCACTCGCGGATCTGACGGCGACGTTCTGGCCCACGCGAGCACTTGCTTGCCCAGGTAGCTTTTGGCATCGCCGAGCGCGCGCAGCGCGAGACGTTCGCGCCGCGCGATTTCCAGTTGTTCCGGCGTCAGGAAGCTGGGCTTCGCGACGACCTTCGTAATCTCATTGGCATTGTCGTCGTAGTCGATATCTGACTGCGGGCACCACCAGGCAGTCTCGAGGTAGTAATCCAGCTCTTCAGTCGTCGACCATTCGGGTAAATCGCCGGGGACGTACGGCGAGAGATTGGGAAACTTCAACAACACGTAGAGGGCCGCGTTGTGTCGGGCTTTGGCGGTTCGCGCCGTCAGATACGGCGTGAAAACAGGCGCCATCTCGGGCGCTGCTTTGACAACTTCAGGCGCGACGTTCAGCGCGACGTCTTCTTTGTTGAGCAGGATCGCTCGCGTCCACGTCGCGAGGAGCAGATTGCGTTGCAGGTAATCGGGAACGTCTTTGTCGCGCGCTGCTTCGGCCAGCAGTTGCAGGGGAAAATTCCAGTTGAAAATCTCCGTGGTCTGTTGGTCGAAAGTGAAGCGGTCGTCCCACGCTAGCAGGTTCTTGTAAGTTTCATCGATTCCACGGTCGTACTCTTCCTTGGTTTCGGCGTAGTTTTCGGGATCCCAGTAACTTTTTTGTGCTTCGACCAGGTCGCTGATTTTGCCTAGTGCGCCATCCTGATAAAAGGCGATCGGCTTTCGCTGAGCTGACTTTAGGAACTCCTTCAGATTCACTGCCAGCGACATGCGCTGTTCGACGAAGAGGTTTCGCGCGGAGACGGGCACGATAGCCGCCGGGGGCAACAGTATCTCGTCGAGTAGCTTGCGCGCTTCGTTCGGCCGGCCCATCGCTACCTTCAACCGCACGACGTTGTAAGCGACGCTGAAAAATCCCGCTTCGTCACGGCTCATCTCTTGTGCCGCACGCAGCAACTGTGCGAGCCCGAGCGATGATTTGTCAGCTTTTACGAGAGCCGCCACCAGCCACGCGTGCGAGCGAGTTTCGCGCCACCGCGAGAACGCGTGACCGTACGCAGCCCGATCCGATATCTGCATCGTTAGGATCCAGTCGCTCAGATCGTTGGCGCGCAGGAAGTCGGGCAGCAACTCCAGCGTCGGTGCAGGCAAGTCGTCCGGGATCTCCTCGTGATTCCCCGTGGCGATCGAGTCCAATCTCCGGTTCGGACTGAGCTTGTATTCTCGACTCGACAACGCCGAGTCGAGCGACGTGTCTACCAGTTTTATTTCTTCGGGAGTGAGAGGCCGGCCGAGCTTTTCTGCAAAGGCCGCTAAGATCTCGGCGGGGCGCGTGTCGAATTTGAAGTCGAGCGATACGAGTTGAGAATAGTCGGGAGTGCCGTCTGGTTTTTTCAGATAAATAGTGACGTTGACGAGTTCACCGCGTTCAATGCGCTCGTACCGTTCGCGCGAGGCTTGAGAAGCAGGATTGTCGGGCTCTTTCTTTTCTTCCGCCGGCGGCTTGAGCTTTTTCTTACGCTCTGCTTCCGCCTTGATTGCGCGTGCCTCGAGCTTGTCGAGCAGCCAGGTGTAATCGATCAAGTCCTGACGCACATTTTCATCGCTGCCGTTAGCCAGGAGTTGCGCGAGTTCTACGGCCCTTTCTTCGGGACGCAAGTGGTATTTAACTAACCCGAGGAGTTTCTGCGACGCGTTGGCGTACTTGCCACCCGCGGCGATCAGAGTTTGCAAGTAGTTCTCAGCTTCTTCGTAAAGCTTGCGCTTTTTGGCCTCGTCCTCAGTCAAACTCGCCTGGCGAACCAGCGTGCGGCCGACGAGGTAAGCAGCCACGTTGCTCCATGGAGAATCAGCGTCGGCCGCGATCAGCTCGAATTGCTTCCGCGCTTCGTCGAACTTCAGAGAATAAAAATATGCGGCGGCGATTTGATAATCACGATCCTTGCGCAGCCACGTCGGGTTCTCCTCGCCGAGTGGCGGTGGTATGCGTGTGCCGCCGGAGCAATTCTCAAAGACGAGGTCCTGCACTCCCAGCCAAATCTTGACGTTGAGATTGTCGGCTCCGTAACTCGCGACGCGATCTTTGAGAGTTTCAGTCGCGACCTCGAACGCGTTACTCGTGCAGTTGGGGAAGAAGTCGTAACCGGCGCCGTTTTGTCGCTCGGTGTAGATGTCCGGCAGTTGCCGATCTTCTCCGAAAATCTCCTTGCGCGTTTTGATCCACGTTTTGACAGCGTCGTCAGGATCGGATTCCGGCGCGATTCCTTTCAGCGCCTCGATTAATTCTTTCTGTTCCTCCCCAGTAAACGAGCCTCCGTTGAGATAACGGTAGGCGATCACGAGTGTCTTGCGGCCGAGCGTGGGCCGGACGATGCCGATGCTGCCGCTGACGAAGTCTTCAAAAGGAAGATCGGGAGATTCTTTAAAGGCGAAGATCGGGATGGTGTAAGTCGGACCACACGCGCTTACGGCCGAGACGCCGTTGAGCAGCATTACGACGATCAGGGTAGCGGCGAGAGCGTGGCGTGGGAGTCTCATCTGTTCCACCTCGTATGGCAGCACGGCTAATTATTGCAACGCGTCCAGGTCCTGCTCGGTCCACGAGCGGTCGTTGAAGATGTACTTGCGCCGCGAACGGTCGAAGTTGATGTCGAGCGGTTCATCGAGCGCGATTCCGTAACTGCGACGGCAAAGAGGTTCGCGAAAGTCGTTGCCGTTTGCGAGAAACAATCTGATGCTTCTGCTGTCTGCGCCCATGCGAAAGATCATCGGCACGGCTTCGTCCACCGGCAGGTCGTCGAGCCAGCGATCGCCAACGCAAAACGACGCGAGTGCAGTCATCGACAAGGGAATGTTGTCCGGGAGTTTCTGGCGGAGTTCCTCGAGGAGCTGACGGTAAAACTTGCGCTCGGAGCGTGCAGCGTCGAAATCGATTTGAATAGCCGAGACGTTTCTTAAGCCCGCGGTTTTGAGCACGAAGTCGATCAGTTTCTGTTTTTGCGTGGCACTGAGAGCCGTGGGCGAGCCGGTTGTTTTCTGGGATTCGATCCGCGTGACGGCGATGAGCTTCGCGTCGGGTTTCACTTTCAAGGGTTGGCGGCGCGGTTTGTATTCCACTTCATCGTTTCTGAGCACGAGCGTCTGGGCCAGAAACGCGACGGCGAACTGATGCGTATCGAGAAACTCGAGATCCTCCGGGCGCTCCCAGGCCCAGACGATGCGGCGCGGAAATCCGTTTTCGTCGAAGCGGTTGCGGTTCTCGACCCGGGTGCGGCAGGAAACGAATACGGCGAGTGGCAGGACGGCGAGCATCAGACCAGGGACCTTTAGTTTTCGATTCATCAAGTTAAGTCACTGCGCAGGTAATTTGGGCCTCAACGATGAAAGATCATAGCGTAGCGTCCTCAGTCGCGCTCGGTGGAAAACCACGGTTGGAATGAGAATCAAAGTTTCTATCGACGCCACGGTGTGGTTTGCCGCTTCCGAAGAAGTGCATGCTACACTGGCGCGCACGCACGTCACTCGCCGTCAATGTGCCCCTGTAGCTCAACGGTTAGAGCAGCAGACTCATAATCTGTTGGTTCGGGGTTCGAATCCCTGCGGGGGCACCACGTATCGAGTGCAGCGGCTTCACCCTTCCAACGCACTCAGCGTCACGTAATAACCATCCGGATCGCGCAGCGAGAACTCCCTCGTTCCCGTCGCTGGGTTCACGTGAGGATCTTCCTCGAGCTTGGACACAAGTGTGCGGCCGCGTTCGAGTGCCGCATCGAAATCGTCGACGCGGAAGAACAACAGCAGTCCGTTGCCGGGCGTTCCGTTCTCGGGGCTGAGCAAAGAGGGATGATCGTGGGCGCCCCACTCGTGAAGACACAGCAAAACGGTTCCATCCGAGTCGAGGATCTGACCAAAGTAGGAATGCGCCGGCGGCGTCAGCGGCTGCCCAAAGAGCGATTGGTACCATTCGCAGCTACGCGCTACATCGCGCACCGCGATAATCGTCCAAGTACGTTTCATCTCATCCCCTTCGGCGTCTGGCAACCATCAACCGGATTGCGTTATCCTAACGGCAGTCTCACCTCGTGGTGATGTATTTAGAGGTGGCTAGTGGCAGTCGCGTGGAGGAAGTTTGCTCCCCTGTATTTTTACACTGCCGTAGCTCTCTGCCTTGCTCTTGCTTCCGCTCGTCAACCGCTTCCCGTATGGGGCATCGCACTGCTGCTCGGTTCCGGCTTTTTCACCTGGAGCGTGATCGAGTATGGCCTGCACCGTTTTGTATTTCACTACCACGCGCGGTCGGCTTTTGGCCGTAAGATACTTTACCAGGCGCACCTGTCGCACCACGAAGATCCGGCAAATTCGGATCGGATTTTCTCGAGCCTGTTGCTGAGTACACCCGTCGCTGCTGCCTACTGGCTCCTGGCGTGGGCGGCGACAGGTTCGTGGGCAATAGCATCGTGGCTCTTTATTGGAATGGCAGCGGGTTACTTCTGTTACGAGTGGCTTCACTTTCAATGCCACCACGGCCGCAGCCGTTTCGGACCAATCAGGTATTTGAAAAAGTACCACCTGCTGCACCACTATAAGACTCCCGAACTCCGCTTCGGCGTCACGTCTCCGCTGCTCGACGTTGTTTTCGGCACTTTTCGCCCGATAGTGAACCAGATGACCTTTGAAAGGAAAACCAAATGAATCGTGTGAGGATCTTTCTAACTTCGAGTCTTTTACTGTTTGTGCTTGCGGCACTACCTGTCACCACTTTCGCCGTGCGCCACGGCGGAAATCGCTGCACGGACAGATGCGCTGACGTTTACCGGGTGAAGAAAGATGCTTGCAGACTGATACCACTCAAACACGAGCGCAAGATCTGTGAACGGCGGGCAAAAGA
>Ga0081539_10004496_pt1 | contig 15340 bp, 13 predicted proteins | sample TabmetS4T2R2_FD_71023 | JGI IMG/M metagenome (GOLD analysis project Ga0081539, IMG submission 71023) | Tabebuia heterophylla rhizosphere microbial communities from the University of Puerto Rico - S4T2R2 | ecosystem: Host-associated > Plants > Roots > Rhizosphere ...
CCTGGACGGCACGGTGGGGGAGGGCGCCCTCTCCCCCTCCAGCGACACCGCCGCGCACACGTACGTCTATCGGAACATGGCCGAGGTCGGCGGCGTGGTGCACACCCACTCGTCGTACGCGTCCGCCTGGGCGGCTCGCGGTGAGCCGGTGCCGTGCGTGCTGACCGCGATGGCCGACGAGTTCGGCGGTGACATCCCGGTCGGCCCGCTCGCGCCGATCGGCAACGACGACATCGGCCGCGGCATCGTGGAGACGCCGCGCGGCTCCCGCTCCCCCGCCGTGCTCATGCGCCACCACGGGGTCTTCACCATCGGCCGCACCGCCCGGGCGGCCGTCAAGGCCGCCGTCATGTGCGAGGACGTCGCCCGAACCGGGCACATCGCCCGCCAGCTCGGCCGGCCGCTGCCGATCGACCCGGCCGACATCGACCGCCTCTACGAGCGGTATCTGAACGTCTACGGTCAACGGTGAGGAGTTGCACCATGCGGATCTGGTTCTTGACAGGCAGCCATGCTGCGCGCCTGCGAGGTGATGGCGGACGGGCTGCCGGGCGGCACGTCGTTCATGGAGGACTACACGTACCACCTGGTGCCGGGCCGGGAGCGGATCCTCGGCGCGCACATGCTGGAGGTGTGCCCGATCATCGCGGCGCGCACGCCCCGGGTGGAGGTCCATCGGCTGGGCATCGGCAACCGCGAGGACCCGGTCACCGCCGAACACCTCTGGGACTTCGCCGAGCTGGCCCGCACCGAGCTGGCCCTCATCGACGAGCACACGACCGTCCGGCGATTCATCCAGGAACTGCGCTGGAACAGGCATACCACCGGCTGGCCCTGGGGGCGTGAGGGGGCCCGTCAGGACCGCGGCAGCCACACCCGCATCGGCCCGAGCTCCCGGTTGGCCCAGGCGAAGTACGGCACCGCAGTCAGTTGCACCCGATCGCCGGAGACGTCCCCGCCGGCTGAGCCGCTCGCCGGCGGGTACGGCCACGGAGCGGCCTCGTGCCGCCGCGCCCGTCCCGCGACGGTGACGACGGTGACCCCGCCCAGCAGATCCAGCCGGTGTTCGGCCTCCGGTCGGCCGGCGACGTCGATCCGGGCGTCGTCCACCACCACGCCCTCCGGCTGGTCCACCTGCTCGACGGCGTACACCAGCGGTCCGCGCTCGATCGCGACGCAGCCGCGGACGGCGTCGATCCGGTCGTCGGCCGCGACCACACGCACCTCCATGGGCAGCGTCAGCTCCGCCACCTCGCCGGCGCGCCAGGTGCGGCGCACGGCCGCGTACGAGCCGGGAGCCGCCTCCCGCGGATCGCCGTCGACGGTGAGCGTGGCACCCCGGGCCCAGGCCGGCACGCGCAGCGAGAGAGTCCACTCGGCGTCCGTCGTCTCGTCGATCCGGACCCGGATCCGACCGTCCCACGGATAGTCGGTCTCGACGCTGAGCCGCACCGCACCGGCGGTGACCTCACTTCGGGCATACAGATGCAGCTGGACACCGTCCTCGTCGGTGCTGGCGAGGTAGCCGTCCAGGCTGGCCAGGGTCCGCATGATGTTCGGCGGGCAGCAGGCGCACTCGAACCAGCCGCGGCGTCCGTGTGCGGGGCTGCGGTTCTCGTCCGGATGTGCGCCGGAGCGCATCTGCAGAGGGTTGACGTAGAAGTACTCGCCGCCGCCCAGCGAGACACCGGCGATGAAGCCGTTGTGCAGCATTCGCTCGGCCACGTCGGCGTAGAACGGGTCGGCGGTGGCCAGCAGCATCCGCCAAGCCCACTGCACGCCTCCGACGGCCGCGCAGGTCTCCGCGTACGCCCGGTCCGGCGGCAGCTCGTACGGGTCGCCGAAGGCCTCCATGTGCCAGCGCGAGCCGAGGCCACCGGTGACGTACGTCTTGGTCGCGACCATGTGCGCGAACTGCCGGGTCAGGGCCTCGAGCAGTTCCTTGTCGCCCAGTTCGGCGGCCACGTCGGCGGCCCCCGCGGCGAGGTAGACGGCCCGCACCGCGTGTCCCTCGACCGTCGTCTGCTCGCGCACCGGCACCCGGTCGGAGAAGTACGTGGGTTCCTTGCCGTATCCCGCCATCAGCCCGTGGCCGCGGGCGTCGACGAAGTACCGGGCGAGCTCGAGGTAGGAGCGGTTCCCCGTCGCCCGGAACAGCTCCACGAGGCCCATCTCGACCTCCGGGTGGCCGTCCACGTCGTGGCGGCGGTCCTCGCCGAAGGTCTCCACGAGATGGTCGGCGAACCGCACCGCCACCTCGAGCAGGCCACGGTCGCCGGTGCCGCGGACCTGGGCGACCGCCGCCTGCATGAGGTGGCCGGCGCAGTAGTGCTCGTGGCTCCACGGCAGGTCGCGGTACCGTCCCCTGCCCTCGGCCGCGACCACCGAGTTGAGGTAGCCGTCGGGCTCCTGCGCGGCCGCGACCAGGGCGGTCATGTCGCGCTGCGCCTGCAGCAGCTCGTCGGACGGGTTCCGGGCGTACTCCCACGCCGCGGCCTCCAGCCACTTGTAGACGTCGGAGTCCATGAAGATCAGGCCACGCGTATCGCCCTGCTTGGTTCCGGCTGCGATCCGCAGGTTGTCCAGGTTGCCCGCCGCCTCCAGCCGTTCGGGTCCCGAGGCGATGGCCGAATCCCGGTTGGCCTGCTGGCGCCGGGCCCAGAACCCGCCGGTTATACGGGCCGCCCCGGACGGCACCGGACGCAGGCGGCACGAGGCGTCCGCCGTGGGCAGTACGGGTGCGGCGGAGCCGGCCGGCAGGAATTCGTTCACGTCACCGACTTCCGGTCAGGCGGATCATGTTCCAGGACAGGGCGGGCAGCAGGGCCTGCACGCGGCCGCCGTCCACCTTGGGGTCGGCCAGCCGGCGCGGGGTGACCCGGTCCTGGTTGTCGCGGTCGTTGATCGCGTCCGGGTCCTCGTCGGCGATGGCGACGTGCTCGCCCGTGACGAGGTGCGGCAGCGCCCGCAGGTCGATGTCGACCGCCATCTCCTCGTGCTGGTCCCGGTTGACCGCGAACAGGACCACGCCCTCGTCGTCCTCGCGCAGCACGGCCACGGCGTCGAGCAGCGGCACCTCGCCGTGCGCGGCCGTCTCGTGCGTCGGGGACTGCGCCTCGACGCGCAGCACCGTCCCGCGCCCGTGGCGCGAGGTCAGCGCGTACGGGTGGTAGATCGTCTGCCGCCAGGCCGGGCCGCCCGGCTCCGTCATGATCGGTGCGATGACGTTGACCAGCTGGGCCTGGCAGCCGATCTTCACCCGGTCGGCGTGCCGCAGCAGGCTGATCAGCAGGTTGCCGACGACCACCGCGTCGGTGACCGAGTAGACGTCCTCCAGCAGTGCGGGGGCCTCACGGATCTCGAGGTTCTCCTCGCCCGGGAAGCGGCTCTGGTACCAGACGTTCCACTCGTCGAACGCGATCGTCAGGCGCTTGGAGTGCCGCCCGACGGCCCGCACGTGGTCGGCCGTCGCCACGATCGCCTCGATGAACCGGTCCATGTCGACGGCGCCGGCCAGGAAGCTGTCCCGGTCGTCGCCGTGCTGCTGGTAGTAGCTGTGCATCGAGATGTGGTCCACCGTGTCGTACGCCTCGGTCAGCGCTGTCCGCTCCCAGGTGCCGAACGTCGGCATCCGGCTGTGCGAGCTGCCGGAGATCACCAGTTCGATGCCCGGGTCCACCAGCCGCATCGCCTTGCCCGCCTCGGCGGCGAGCCGTCCGTACTCCCGGGCGGTCTTGTGGCCGATCTGCCACGGGCCGTCCATCTCGTTGCCCAGGCACCACACCCTGATCCCGTACGGGTCGGCGGCGCCGTTGGCCCGGCGCCGGTCCGACCAGGCCGTTCCGGACGGGTGGTTGCAGTACTCCACGACCGCCCGGGCCTCGTCGATGCCGCGGGTGCCCAGGTTGACCGCCATCATGGTCTCGGCGCCGGCCAGGGCGGCCCACCGCTGAAACTCGTCGATGCCCACGTGGTTGGTCTCGATCGACCGCCAGGCGAGGTCGATGCGGGTGGGCCGCTGGTCCACCGGGCCGATGCCGTCCTCCCAGTTGTACGCCGACACGAAGTTGCCGCCGGGGTACCGGATGATCGGCACGTCCAGGCCGCGGGTCAGCTCGATCACGTCCTGCCGGAACCCGTTCTCATCCGCCGACGGGTGCCCCGGCTCGTAGATGCCGGTGTAGACGCAGCGGCCGAGGTGCTCGACGAACGAGCCGTACAGCCGCGGGTCGACGGCTCCGATCCGGAAGGCGGGGTCGACCGTGAGCGAGACGGAGTGCACGAGTGGTCTCCTAGATTGGGATCAGCCCTTGAGGCCGGTGCCGGCGATGCCCTCGACGATGTTGCGCTGGAACAGCAGGAACACCGCGACCAGCGGGATGGCGCCGAGCACGGCGGAGGCCATCGTGTCGGCGTACCGGATGCCGAACGCGCCCTGCACGGTGGCCAGCCCGACCGGCACGGTCATCAGATCGGGGTTGGTGAGCACGAGCAGCGGCCAGAGCAGTTCGTTCCAGGAGGCGACGAAGGTGAAGATGGCGACAGCGGCCACCGCGGGCCGGGCCAGCGGCATCACGACCCGGCGGTAGATGCGGAACCAGCCGGCCCCGTCCAGGCGCGCCGCCTCCTCCAGGTCGCGGGGCAGCCCGTCGAAGAACTGCTTGAAGATGAAGACCGCGATCGCGGTGGGGATCTGCGGCAGGCTGACCGCCCAGTACGTGTTGAGCAGGCCCAGCGCGTCCATCTCGCGGAACTGCGGCACGATCAGCACCTGGCCGGGGATCATGATGCCGGCCAGGACCAGCCAGAACACCAGGGTGCGGTAGCGGAACCGCATCCGGGACAGCGCGAAGGCGGCGAGGCTGGCGGTGATCACGGTGCCCACCGCGGTCATGGTGGAGATGATGAAGCTGGCGCCGAACCAGTTGAGGATCGCGGTGTCCTGCAGCACCCGCTGGAACGCGTCGAGGGTCGGGTTCTCGATCAGCCAGGTGGTCTTGGTGGTCTCCGCGTTCGGCTTGAGCGCGGTGTCCACCGCCCACGCCAGTGGCACCAGCCAGAGCAGGGCGAAGGCGATCAGCACACCGAAGCAGATGCGGTTGAACAGCTTCTGCCGCCGTTCCACCTTCTCCAAGGTGACGCCGGCGCCGCCGGTGTCCTTCTGGTAGGCGCTCGGGGCGGCGATGGTCGGATTGGCCACGGTCAGACCTCCTTCTCCTGGCGCCGCACGAGCGCGAACCAGCCGGCCGAGACGACGAGCACGACGAGGAAGAACAGCATCGAGAGGGCGGCGGCGTAGCCGATTCGGAAGTTGGTGAAGCCCTGGTCGTAGACGTACTGGAGGATCGACCGGGTGGCGAAGTTCGGGCCGCCGGAGGTCATCAGGTACATCTGGTCGAAGACCTTCAGCGACGCGATCACCTGCAGCACCGCCACCAGCGTGGTGGTGCGGCCGAGCATCGGGATGGTGATCCGGCGGATCTGCTGCCACGGGCCGGCGCCGTCGATGGCCGCCGCCTCGTACAGCTCGCGCGGGATGTCCTGCAGGCCAGCCAGGTAGAGGATGAAGTTGAAGCCGATCGTCCACCAGATCGTGGTGATCGCCAGGGAGGGCATGGCCCAGGTCGGATCGCCGAGCCAGGCCGGCGCCGCGATGCCGATCTTCGCGAGCCCGACCTCGAGCAGTCCCAGCTCCGGGGTGTACATGAAGATCCAGATCAGCGCGATGACGGCCGACGGCAGGATGTACGGCGCGAAGAACGCCAGCCGGAAGAACCAGCGCCCGCGCCCCACCCGGTCGGCCAGCAGCGCGAAGACGAACGCCAGCGCGATCAGCGGCGGCGTGGTGAGGATGGTGAACCACACGGTGTGCCAGAGCGACGACCAGAAGTCGGCGTCCTGCAGGGCTTCCGCGTAGTTGCCGAAGCCGGCGAACCCGCCCAGCCCGGGCCGCACCAGGCTGGCGTTGAAGAAGCTCATGATCAGGCCGTACACCGCCGGGCCGATGATGAACGCGAGGTAGAGGAAGGCGAACGGGGCGAGGAAGCCCGTCGCCTGGCGGCCGTGGCCGTGCGGCCTGGGCGCGGGGCCGGTGGGCGGTGACTCCGCCGGCCGGGTGCGGGGGGTGACGGTCTCGGTGGACACCAGGGGACCTCCGGTCGGTCAGATCGGTGACGGGGTGCGGGCCAGATCGCCGAGGTTGGTGCGCATCTGCCCCAGCGCGGCGGCGGGCGTGAGCTGCCCGGCCATGACGGCGCCGATGGCCGATCCCGTGACGATCTCGAAGTTCGATCCGGAGCCGGAGTACCAGCCCTCGGCGTCGTACACGGCGGCCTCGGCCGCCGCCGCGTAGTTGGACTGGGGACGCATCTGCCGGTACTCGTTGCTCTCCAGGAACGGGCGCCAGCTGGGCACGTGGCCGCCCTCGCTCCACGTCTTGCTCTGGTCCAGCATGGACGCCACGAAACCGAGCGACCGGTCCAGCCGTTCCGGGCTGTTGTCCGGATGACGGGGCAGCACGAACGTGTGCGAGTCGGCCTGGCAGGCGTACGGGCCCTCCCGGTACAGATGCGGGAAGAGCGTCATGGAGAACGGCATCTTCGCCGTCTGGAACGTCGAGATCTCCCACTCGCCTTGGAAGTAGAAGCCCGCCTGGCCCTCGGCGAACATCGCGATCGCACCCTGGTAGTCCACCGTGGCCGGCATCACGCCGCTGCTGGTCAGGCTGCTCAGGAAGGTCAGCACCTCGGTGGCCTTGCCGTCGTCGATCACCACCTCCTTGCCCTGGTCGGCGATCACCTGGCCGCCGAGCTGCGAGTACAGCGACTGGAAGATCCGCCACGGGGTCGACGTCTCGCTGATCGTCGCGACCACCCCGCCGTAGGTGCCGGTGACCTCCTTGGCCCGGCGCATGGCGTCGGTGAACTTCTCCGGGCTGTCCAGCGGCGTGAGGGTGCCGTCGCCGTCCAGCAGGCCGGCCTTCTTGCAGACGTCGGTGTTGTAGAACATGACGAACGGGTGGGTGTCCAGCGGGATGCAGTAGATCCGCCCGTCCACCAGCCCGGCCTCCCAGGTGCGCTGGGTGAACCGCTCCGGGGCCAGGCCGTGGCGGGCCAGCACGGCGGGGTCGAGCTCCTCCAGCAGGTCGGCCTCGACCAGGTTCTTCATCCGGGTCAGATGGGAGATCGCCACGTCCGGCGGCTTGTCGCCGACGGTGGCCAGGGAGACCTTGGTGTAGTACGGGTTGCCCCAGGCCAGCGTGACCGCGCCGAGCTTCACCTGGGGGTTCTGCTGCCGGTAGGTCTCGATCATCTGCTGCATCCGGACGCCGTCGCCGCCGCCGAAGAGGTTCCAGTAGTCGAGCGAGCCGGCCACCTCCCGGCTGCGGGTCAATCCGCTCGCCACCTCGGTGGAGCAGCCGGAGAGGACGCCCGCGGCGCCCAGGCCGGCGGCGGCCGTCAGGCCGCGCAGCAGACCGCGGCGGCTGACCCCGGCGCGCGGCACGTTCGGCACTGTCATGTGATGTCCCTCCCGGGCGGGCGCACGCTGCCGCAGCGCGGCATCGGCCCTGGCAGACGGGCTTCCGGTCGCGAATCCGAGCCTCCCGCCGGGCCGGGAAGCCCGTCAACACATCGACTTTCGCAAGAACAGATGGGCCCGCTGCGGAACGCGAAAAGTCACCCCCCGGCGCGCGGGCCAGGTCGCGGATGCGCTCGACGACGGGCGCTCGCCGTCACCTCACCCTTCGGGAAACGGCCAACAGGGCGGCGCCCGCCAGCCCCGCAGCGGCCGCCGGAACGACTCGACGCTGTTTCGTCGACCGCGCGGCGATCCCGGCCAGTCCCCAGGTCAGCACGCCCGGGTACGCGGCGCCGCTGCTACGGCGGATCACGGCGCCCGCAACGACGGTCGCCGCGCCGAGCAGGGTGAATCCCGACCACCTCGCCACCTGCGGATCCTCACCGCGTGCGCCGAGGATGGCGGCGGGGGCGGCCTTGCGGTACGTCGACTGTGCGCTGCTGGCCCGCCGGATCACCGCCGACTGCTTGCTCAGCGTCCGGTTGATGGACGAGGTCTGTCCACCGTCAACGGTCTTCGCCGCGTACAACGAAATCCTGGGAACAAGGAGACCGCGGTCTACCGGTTCGGCGTACACGACCTGCCGCGCACTCATGCCGAGCGGCAGCTGCGCCACCTGCGCGAGCGGCTACAGCCTGACCAGCTCGAGTCGGTCGGGCGCATTGTCCAAGACCATCGAGGACGTTGGCCCGTCGTCATGCGTGGCGGGCGCCAGGGGTGTTGGATGAGCGCATGGACTTCCGCTACCTTGGCGCCTCCGGGTTCAAGATTTCCGAAATCACCTATGGCAACTGGCTGACGCACGGCTCGCAGGTGGAGAACGACATGGCGACCGCCTGTGTGCATGCGGCCCTGGACGCGGGCATCTCGACGTTCGACACCGCCGACGTGTACGCGAACACCAAGGCCGAGAGCGTGCTCGGCGAGGCGCTAAAGGCTGAGCGGCGCGAGTCGCTGGAAATCCTCACGAAGGTTTTCGGCCCGACGGGGCCGAAGGGTCACAACGACGTCGGCCTGTCCCGCAAGCACATCCTGGAATCCATCAACGGCTCACTGACCCGGCTGCAGACCGACTACGTCGACGTCTATCAGGCGCATCGATATGACTATGAAACGCCGCTGGAAGAGACGATGCAGGCTTTCGCCGACATCGTCCGGCAGGGCAAAGTGCTATACCTGGGCGTGAGCGAGTGGACGGCGGACCAGATCCGCGACGGTCATGCGCTGGCGAAACAGCTCGGCGTGCACTTGATCTCGAATCAGCCGCAGTACTCGATGCTGTGGCGCGTCATCGAGGGCGAGGTCGTCCCAATTTCCCGGGAGCTGGGTCTCTCGCAGGTGGTGTGGTCGCCGATCGCCCAGGGCGTGCTGACCGGAAAGTACCAGCCCGGCCACGCGCCGCCGGCCGGATCACGTGCCACCGACGACAAGGGTGGCGCGGAGATGATCAAGCGGTTCATGAACGACGACGTCCTGACCCGTGTCCAAGGGCTGCGGCCGGTCGCCGACGAGCTCGGGCTGTCGCTGGCGCAGCTGGCCATTGCGTGGGTATTGCAGAACGACAACGTGGCCACCGCGATCATCGGGGCGTCCCGCCCGGAGCAGGTCAAGGAGAACGTCAAGGCCGCCGGGGTGACGATCCCGGCCGAGCTGATGAACCGGATCGACGACATCCTGGGTGACGTAGTCGAGCGCGACCCCGCCAAGACGCTGGAGAGTTCCCCGAAGACCCGAGAAGCCTGAGAGTGTTCGCCGACCGCCGCCACGCACTACCCACTCCGCCGCGTGCGGCGGTCACGACCAGGTTGATCGACAGCGCTGCGGCCTCGCTTCAGGGGTCGTTATGTCGGTAGCTCTCCCGTCTCTGCCAACTGCTGGGCGACGTCGGCGAGTTTGCGGTTCAGCCGCGGCGACACCCGACGCAACAGGTCGAAGACGTCGCCGGCGGACATGCGCTGGCGCTCCATCAGGATGCCCTTGGCCTGCCCGATGACGTCGCGGGTGCTCAGTCCTCGATGCAGGGCGGCTTCACGACGGTCGACCTCGTCGCGTCGCCGGGCCATGTTCACGGCGATCCTCACGTACGCGGCCAGGATGGACCCGAACTCGTGGTCGTCATCGCTGAACGCGTCGGGTGTCGCGCTGTAGAGGGTCGACGCACCGAGCGCCGACCACTGGGTCGGCCGATGCACACACAGGCCGAAGCACAGAGCGCTGGACACGCCTAGCTCGGCGGCGGTGGCAGCCAGGACCGGCCAGCGCGGTACGGCGGTCAGGTCGGTCACGTAGAGAGGCTGCTTGCTGTCCATCGCCTCCGGCGCGCGTCCGATGCTGGTCGCCAACTGGGTGTCGTCGAGTTCGGCGGCGACCGCGTCGCTGGTCACGGTGTCGACGACGCGTCCATGCTGGCATAGCGTGACGCCCGCGCGGTCACATCCGGCGACGGCGCCGACGGTGAACTTCAGCACCTGCGCTAGCACGTCGCGCAGATCATCGTTGCCGAACAACCGCCGAGCCGGCGGGGCGAAGGCGGCCAGTAGCATCGGCCCGTACGCCTCGGGACCCCACACCGCGGCGGCACGGGCCCGATCGTCCGCCGCGGCACGCCGGCCCGCCGCGGCGCGCTGCCGCTGGCGCTCACCGTCGGCACGCGCCTGCCTGTCCGCCTGGTCCCGGCGAGCGCGAGGCCGCACCTTCGCCCGCCGGCCGATCGGCCGTAGCTCATCGAGGTGACGCTCCCGGTACAGCAACTTCCTGGTGGGATGGAGATTATGGGAGAAGATTACCCGCAGCTCCTGGTGGATCGAGATGTCGCGGTTACCCGAGATGGCCAACCGGAGCAGACTCGGTTGCGAGGGTGGCTGGATGGGCATGACGGCCCAGTGCCGATCTACCGGATCGAGCTGGTTACTCGCCTTGGGAATTACACCTGCCCGTATACCGCCACAGGGCCGGACATGTTCGAGGCTCTTGTCAGGCTCCGCCGTCAACTTGAACCTGACGGCTTGATGGTCGCGGTACAGGGGGCGCGGCGTGATACTTACCCGAGCGGCATGGCGCGGGATATGGGCGGTGGAATGAAAATCTATGTCATGCGTCCTCGTCCATCCGGCCGCCCAGAACTAGTGGAGACTCTCGACGATGCGTCGCCTGACCAGATGGCGACGGTCGACGAACAGCGGGCGTTCTTCGAAGCATGGTCGGCTGAACGAAGGACGGAGTGACGGAGGTGGGGAATTCGACCGGCCTGCGTGCTCACTCATCCGTGTCGTCCTCGTAGGCGCCGAATCCTTGAGCTGCCCCGGCTTCGATGGAGCAGTGGTTACCGACCTCGCAGTACCCGAATCGCGCTCGCGCCTTGACTGGGCAGATCAGCCGCTATCGCTAGACCGCCGGATGGGGAGCAGTGTTGGGCTGTATCCCGCCGCAGGCCCGCACTGGGTGCCGGCCGGGTCACGCGACGTCAGTCCGATGCAGACGCCACGAGGCGAGAGCCAGACCGGCGACCGCGAGGAGACCCAGAGCAGGGCCGCGACCGCCTGCGTGGGCAGCGCCGTCGCCGGGTTCATGCCGCCTCCTCGGTCAGCTGGAGGAACCGAGCCTCCAGGTCGACGTCGTGATCACGCAGCCCGGTGACCAGCCGGCCCTCTGCCAAGGTCAGTCGGGCCAGGTGGGCCGCCTCGATCCCGCGGGCGGTCCACCAGCCGTCGGCGTCCGGCCCGTGGAGGCGCAGGCCGAACGCACGATCGAGCGCCTCGGCCAGGGCCGGCGCGTCGGGTGATCGCACCTCGAGCCAGCCTCGTCCTCGGTCTTCAGCACCTCCGGCAGCGATCCGGCGAGCGCGACGGGTTGGTTCATGTGGTCCTCCTCGTGGCTGTCCCGTCAAGCCTGGAGCGGATCGGGCGTCAGCCTGGCCCCGATCGGGCCACCCATCACCGGTGCGCGAACAATGGGGTATGACCGATGCACCCGACCTCCCACGTTGCTGCGCGCATGGCGGGCGCGAGTGCAGCCGGCCGAGGTCGGTTCGCCGTTCGGGGGCCGCTCGACCCGGACACCGGGGTTGCGGCGCGAGGAGCTGGCCTGGCTGGCCGGCGTGTCGCCGGACTACATCAAGCGCATCGAGCTGGCCTGCCGCCTCGTCGGGCACGCCACCCCACGCGAGGGTCTGGTTCCGCAGCACATCGGTCCGAGCGTGCGGCGCCGCCTCGACCGACGATCGCCGGCCAGCGCGTTCAGCTCGACCTCGGCAAGCGGCGTCACCCCGCTCGCGTCGCGGCCGGTCCCGTCGGTGATGAGCCCTTTGAAGATCCTCGGGTCGGCCAGTGCCGCGAGGAACAGGCACGGGGACAGCGTGAGCTCGACCATGCCGCGGTGATCGGCTGTATCCGATGTGGCGCGCCTTCGGGTCATTACCGGGTGACGCTTCAGGTTCTGACCGATCTCCGTCCACGGGCGGTGTTGGCATCCGGATAGGTGTCCCACGACAGCGGCGCCGGATGCCGATGAAACCGTTCGGAGCTGATTCCTCGGATGGGGTTTCAGGGCTGGGTGGCGCTCAGGTGGGCGAGGACGGCGTGGACGCGTCGGTGGTCGTCTTCGCTGTCTGGCATGTTGAGTTTGGTGAGCAGGTGGCGCACGTGGGCCTCGATGGTGCGTTCGCTGAGGTGCAGCCGCTTGGCGATGCCGGTGTTTGTCAGTCCTTCGGCCATCAGGTGGAGCACGGTCCGTTCGCGTTCGGTGAGGGCGGCGAGTGGGTCGTCGCCGCGGCGGCCGGACAGGAGGGTGGCCACGACGTGGGGGTCGAGTGCGGAGCCGCCCCGGGCGACGCGTTCGGCCGCGGACAGGAAGTCGCTGACGTCAAGTACGCGGTCCTTGAGCAGGTACCCGAAGCCGGCGAGCGGGATGAGGTCGATGGTGTGCGTGGTCTCGATGTGCTGGGAGAGCACGAGGACTCCCAGCTCCGGGTGTAACCGTTTGAGTTCTCGGGCCGCGCGGGCTCCCTCGTCGGTGAAGGTCGGCGGCATCCGGATGTCGACCACCACGAGGTCGGGGTTCGAGGTGGACACCGTGGCCGGTAGGGAGCCGGCGTCGCCGAGGGAGGCCACGACGTCGTGACCGCCGTCGGCGAAGAGGCGGCCCAGCCCGGCGCGGAGCAGGACCTGGTCCTCGGCGATCACGACCCGCATGGCAGCTCCGCGGTCAGTGTCGTGCCGGTACCGGGCCGGCTGTCGATGCGTAGGGCGCCGCCCAGCGCGGCGACCCGGTCGGCCAGGCCGCTGAGTCCTGAGCCCGGGACCGGTTCGGCGCCGCCGATCCCGTCGTCGATGACGGTGACGACTAGGAGCCCGTCCTCGCGCCGCGCGCTGAGCGAGATGCTGGTGGCCTGCGCGTGTTTGACGGCGTTGGTGAGCCCCTCGCTGCCGATGAAGTAGGCCGCCCCTTCGATCCCCCGGTCGAACCGCTCGCGCGGCGCGGTCACCTCGACCGGGACGCAGACGCGGCGGGCCAGGTCCCGGAAGGCCGGGGCCAGGCCGGCGTCGAGCTGGGCGGGGGGCAGGCCACGCGCCAGCTCGCGCAGCTCGTCGATCGCCATCTTCACCTCGACCATCGCCTCGTCGAGGGTCCGGGTCGCGCGTTCGACGGTGGAGCTGCCGAGCTGATGCTGCGCGTGGCGCAGCGCGAGCCCGATCGAGACGAGGCGCTGCTGGGCGCCGTCGTGGAGATTACGCTCGAGCCGCCGCCGCTCCTCGGTGCCGGCGTTGACGATCCGCGCCCGGGATGCCTGTACCTCGGCCAGCTGCCGGCGCAGCTCGACGTGCAGCCGGGCGATTTCGATAGCCAGCCCGCCGCTCTCGATCAGGCTCCGCAGCAGGATGAGATTCTCCGGTTTGGCGGTGCCATGAAGGACCCGGCCCAGCGGCCGGCCGGCGCGCTCGACGTCTATCCGCTCCCGCTGCCCGCCCTGCGGATCGGTTTCGGGTAGCCCGTTCACGTCGACGTAGAGCTGGCTTTCCGGCAGGAAGACCAGCAGGTCCAGCCGGGGGTCCCCGGTCAGCTCGCGCAGGACGCCTTGCACCTCCTCAGGGGCGGCGCGGCCGGCGCGGAGGGCTTCGAGAAAGTCGGCCATCCGCCGCACCGCCTGGTAGCGGGCGCGGTGGAAATGCCGGTCCACGACGTCCTGCACCCGGTCGCGCAGCGGCCGGAACGCGACCGCCACGACCAGCGTCGCCGCGGCGGTGACCCAACCGGACCCCGCGCCGAGGCTCGTCCCGAGGATCAGGGTGGTGAGGCCGTAGGTGGCGGCGAGCAAGCCGGTGACGGTGCCGTAGACGACGGTCCGATCGACGATGACGTCGAGGTCGTAGAGGCGGTAGCGCAGGATCGCCACGCACGCGGCGAGGGTTACGGCGGTCACTGCGCTGACGGTCAGCAGTGCGGCGGCCGGGGTGACGTACCAGAGGACGACGCTGGTCGGCATGGCCACACCGGCGTACGCGGCGGCGGCGGCGAACCACTTGAGTTGCTGCCGCTCGTCGCCAGTCGAGCGGCGAAACCGGACGACCAGCGAGGCGGCCGACGCCACCAGCGCGCCGAGGAACAGCGTCGTCCCCACGATCAATAGGGCATCCGTCGGGAGCGCCGGGACCGCCAGCGGGTTGTGCCCGGAGGTGAACTCGCCGGTGCGGTCTGGGCTCATGGACCAACCGGGCACGGCTATAACGAAGCCGACCGCGCAGAGCCAGAGCACCAGCCGCCACCGCCGGCTGGGCAGGTGCCCGTCCGGAAAGAACAGGAACGTGAGGGTCCAGCCCAACGCGCCCGGCAACCAACCCGTCATGGCCAGCCACTCAGCAACGGCGCCCCCGGGCCAGCCCTCGGCCGCGGCACGCAGTCCCCACCCCATGGCGGTGTCGAAAACGACGGCGTTGAGCGCGGCGAAACCGCAGAAGAGCCAACCGACCGGGTTGCGCGGGTGCCGCGCCGCAACCAGCGCCCCGGCCCCGGCCATGATCACCCCGGAGACGGCGTACATGACCGTGTAGAACCGCGACGTGAGGTTCCAACTCAGCAGCACCGCCGCCATCTCGAACACCACCGTGAGCCCGAGCAGCAAGCCCGGGACCAGGGTGAGGTGAAGCCTGCGCACCCCGTCAGTCTGACGGTGACGAACGGCCCGGCCAACAGTGCTGACACTTAGTTGCGACGCGCGTTTCTGCTGCTCCACGTGCAGTGCTGCTGCCGATGACCGACGGCCGGCCCGATCCCTAGCGTCGAGGGCAGGTCACCGACCAGATGGAAAGCAGGTGCATCATGCGCATCCCGGAACCCAGCAGTATCCGCCGGGCGGGCCTCCTCGGCGCCATCGGTGGCACCCTCAACGTCATCGCGGGCGCCGTCGTCCAGGGCATCGTCCAACCGGCGAGCGACGTCTCCGACGAGATGTGGAGCTACCCGTGGTCCAGCGACGCATACGTCCCGGTGTCGTTCGTGCTCGCGGCACCGTACGTGCTGATCTTCATCGCAGTCCTGGGGTTCGCCCGCAGTGGTGTCGCCGGCCCAGGCCGCGGCGCACGCGTCGGGACGATTGTCGCGTTGACCGGCACCGCCGTGCTCTTTGCCGCCCAGCTGCTGTCCATCGCGGTCGCCGACCAGCGGCTGGACGACACCGGCGCCGGACTCGTCGCCGCCTGCTTCGGCATGGGCGGCGTTCTGTCGGCCATCGGGTTCATCGTGGCGGGCATCGCCACGGTACGGGCCC
>Ga0081539_10004497_pt1 | contig 15337 bp, 10 predicted proteins | sample TabmetS4T2R2_FD_71023 | JGI IMG/M metagenome (GOLD analysis project Ga0081539, IMG submission 71023) | Tabebuia heterophylla rhizosphere microbial communities from the University of Puerto Rico - S4T2R2 | ecosystem: Host-associated > Plants > Roots > Rhizosphere ...
CCTAACGACGACCCCCACCCCTAACCCCCTCCCCGCAAGGGGGAGGGGAATACGCCGAGTTCGCGGCGGACGACGTGCTCCATTGCCGGCGTTGACTCCCCTCTAGATCCGTTGGCGCCATCGACTCGACCTCAACTCATCTCGCTCTGGCCTGCGCAGCAGGCGTTCGCTTTTTCCGTCTGCGCGGGTGCAGGCTCGGCAGTTGGCCCGCAGCAGGCCGTCGCGGTGACCGCCGCGCGACGAATCTGCACGGCGCGCTCGCCCGTGCCGTCGCCGTAATTCGTGCTCTCGCCGGTGGTCAGGAACGTTTCCCACGCAATCCCCGCCGGATCCTCGACCCAGGATTTCTCCGAGTGCGCGTAGCAACACTGCGCCTCGCCCTGATTGAGCACCGGCCGTCCGGCGAGGTCGAGGCGGCCATACACCTCGTGCAATTCGGTCTGGTCCTCGACCTGGATGCCGAGATGATCGACCCCGGCCGGGCGCCCGCGCGCCGAGATCGCGAAATTGACGCGCGGATCATCCAGCATCCATTTCGCGTAGTCCGGCTTCACGACCGATGGCTCCGCGGCGAACAGCGCCGAATAGAAGCCGATCGCGTCGGTGAGATTGTCGACCGCGACGTGGACGTGAAAGCGTTTCATGAGGACCTCCCTGTGCGCCGCAACATAGCGCGGCGCGCGATCTGCGCCTATGCGCTTGTGCACGATCCCGAAAAGTGGGACCGATTCTGCAAAAGATCATGCCCGAATGAGAACCTAAAGCATGATCTGTTCATGCTTTGGAACGGGCGGTTTCGCTCGCGGCAGGATTCGTCAATGGCCTCATCGGCGAAGCGCGTCCCAAAACCGGTTGACCTGCCAGCGGGCGCGCTCGCGCGCAGCTTGAGGGACGCCCCGAAGCTGTCATCCGCCCAGGAGGCACGTGCACGCCTTTCCCAATGGCTCGATGAGATCGCGGATAGCGCCGCCGCAAGCGCGCTCAACTCGCTGCTTGCCGACGGGCCGAAAGCGCGCAAGCTCGCCGACCTCCTCGCCGGCATTGCCGAGGCCTCGCCTTATCTGTGGGACCTGATCCGCCGCGATCCCGACCGTTTCGTCGCGCTCATCGAAGCCGAGCCGGAGGCGCAGCTCGCCGCGATCCTGGCCGAGGTGACGCGCGCCGGCCTGCGCGAGACCGAGGAGGCCGCCATCATGCGCGTGCTGCGGCGCGGCAAGGCGCAAGCCGCGCTGCTGATCGCGCTCGCCGACATCGGCGGCGTCTGGTCGGTCGAGCGCGTCACGCGCGCGCTCACGGATTTTGCCGATGGCGCGCTCGCCTCGGCTGTGCGCTATCTGCTGCGCAGTGTGGCCGGGCAGGGGAAGCTCACTCTCGCCGATCCGGCGCGGCCCGAAGCGGCGAGCGGCTATGTGGTGCTCGCGATGGGCAAGATGGGCGCGCACGAGCTCAACTATTCGAGCGACATCGACCTCATCGTGCTCTACGACGAGGCTTCGCCCGCACTGCCGCAAAACGCCGAGCCGGCCAGCCTGTTCGTGCGCATCACGCGCGGCCTCGTCAAGCTGATGCAGGAACGCACCGTCGAGGGCTACGTGTTCCGCACCGACCTGCGCCTGCGGCCCGATCCGGCCTCGACGGCGATCGCGATCTCGTCATTGTCCGCGCTGAACTATTACGAGAGTACCGGGCAGAACTGGGAGCGGGCCGCGATGATCAAGGCGCGTCCCTGCGCCGGTGACATTGCGGCCGGCGAGGCGTTTCTCAAGGAGGTTTCGCCGTTCATCTGGCGCAAATATCTCGACTATGGCGCGGTCGCCGACATCCACGCGATGAAGCGCCAGATGGCCGCCTACAAGGGCCATGACCAGATCGCGATCGAAGGCCACAACATCAAGCTCGGCCGCGGCGGCATCCGCGAGATCGAGTTCTTCGTGCAGACCCAGCAGCTGATCGCCGGCGGGCGGCATCCGGAGCTGCGCGGCTGCGAGACGCTGCGCACGCTGGAAGATCTCGCCGCCGGCGGCTGGATCGCGCGCGAGGCTGCGCAGGAGCTGAGCGCGGCGTATCGATTTCTGCGCGCCGTCGAGCATCGCCTGCAGATGATCGCCGACGAGCAGACCCACACGCTGCCGGCCGAGCGCGAGGAGGTCGAGCGCTTTGCGCGCTTCCTGGGGTTTGCCGGGCGCGACGCGTTTGCGACCGCGCTCCTCTCCCATATGCGCAACGTCCAGCGCCAATATGCGCGCCTGTTCGAAGATGCGCCGGCCGCCGAGGCGTCACGCCGCGCGCTGATCTTCCCGCGCGAGAAGGACGACACCGCGACGCTCGACAAGCTCACCGCCATGGGCTTCCGCCGCCCGATCGAGGTGTCGCAGGCGGTGCGCCGTTGGCTGTCGGGCGAATACCGCTCGCTTAAGAGCGAGTTTGCCCGCTCGCATCTTGCCGAGCTGGTGCCGGTGCTGATCGACCATCTGGCGCGTGCGGAAAATCCCGATCGCGCGCTGGTGGCGCTCGATCGTTTCCTGCTCGGGCTGCACGGCGGCGCGCGCCTGCTCTCGCTGTTGCGTCGCAATGCCGACCTGGTGGCGCTGCTCGCGCTCGCGCTCGGGACGGCGCCGCGGCTTGCCGATATTCTGGCGCAGCATCCGCAGGTGATGGACGCGCTGATCGAGCCGTCCTTCTTCGGGGCGCTGCCCGGCGCGGACAAGCTCGCGGCCGAGCTCGCGCGCACGCTCGCGCAGGCGCAAAGCTATGAGGATCTGCTCGACCGCGCCCGCGCCTTCGGCCAGGAGCAGATGTTCCTGATCGGCGCGCGCGTGCTCTCGGGAACGGTCTCGGCCGAGCAGGCCGGCGAGGCCTTCGCGCGGCTTGCCGATGTGATCGTCCGCGCGGTGCACCGCGCCGTCGAGGCGCAGTTCGCGCAAACGCATGGCCGCGTCGCCTCGCAGCAGAGCGTGGTGCTGGCGCTCGGCAAGCTCGGCGGGCGCGAGATGACCGCGACATCCGACCTCGATCTCATCATTGTCTACGACTTCGACGAGACCGAGCCGCAATCCGACGGCGCGCGGCCGCTCTACGGCTCACACTATTTCGCCCGGATGACCCAGCGCTTGATCAGCGCGCTGTCGGCGCCGACCAACTACGGCGCGCTCTATCACGTTGACATGCGGCTGCGGCCGTCAGGCCGCTCCGGGCCGGTCGCCACCATGCTCGGCTCGTTCGAGCACTATCAGGAGAACGAGGCCTGGACCTGGGAGCACCTCGCGTTGACCCGCGCGCGCGTCGTCTCCGGTCCGCCGGCCTTCGCGGCGCGGGTCGAGAAGGTGATCCGCGACGTGCTGCGCCGCGAGCGCGACGCCGACGTGATCGCAGGCGATGTCGTCGAGATGCGCGCCGCGATCGCGGCCGAGAAAGGCGATCAGGCGCGCTGGGACCTGAAGTATGTCGCCGGCGGCTTGATCGATCTCGAGTTCATCGCGCAATATCTGCAGCTGATCCACGCCGCCACCAAGCCGGACATTCTCGACACCGCGACCGCGCGCGTACTCGACAAGGCGGCGCGGCTCGGGGTGCTTGCGCCCGAAGATGCAGACGTGCTGCGCCCGGCGGTGCGGCTCTATCACAATCTGACGCAGATCCTGCGGCTCTGTCTTGGCGGACCGTTCGATCCGAAGACGGTCGGGCCGGGCCTGCTCAATCTGTTGGCGCGCGCCGGCGACGTGCCGGATTTCGTGACGCTGGACGCGCATCTTGCCGAGACGCAGGCGAAGGTGCGGGCGAGCTTCGTGCGGATTTTGGGGAAGGCGCCGTAGGGACGAGAATTTTGCCGCGCCACAAGCGTCGACGTCGTAACTTGGTACGAAGGACCGCCGAGTGCGACGACGATCGTTGTCACGCCCTCTCCCCCCGTGGGAGAGGGCGTCGCAGGACGTTCAACGTGCTGGGTCGGGAGAGGGGGACTCTCGATAGGCACTGCTCGCGGATAGTCCCCCCTCTCCCGATCTTCTGCGTTGAACTTCGGAGTAGCCCTCTCCCACGGGGGGAGAGGGCGCAAATGCGAGCGCCGACGTTCACGCAGCAAGACCAGCGCTACGCGGCGGAATACAGTGCGTGATCGGCAAATGCCGCGGCGGTGATGTCGACCGGCAGGCGCACCAGCACGATCGTGCCGACGCCTTGGGTCGAGCGGATGCGCATCGCGCCGCCATGCAGCTCGGTCAGGGATTTGGCGATCGCGAGGCCGAGGCCTGAGCCGCGATGCGTCTTGGTGAACTGGCTTTCCACCTGCTCGAACGGCTTGCCGAGGTTGCGTAGCGCCGCCTTCGGAATGCCGATCCCGGTATCCTCGATCGCGATCGTGACATGGCCATTGACGACGCGCGCCCGCACCGTGACGCGCCCGCCATCCGGGGTGAATTTCACGGCGTTGGACAAGAGGTTGATCATGATCTGCTTCAGCATGCGCCGGTCCGCCATCAGGCAGATCGCGGGCTCGATCTCGGACTCGAGCGCAAGCCTCTTCTCCGCCGCGCGCGCCGCGATCATGCGCATCGTGTCGGCCAGGATCGGATCGAGCTCGACCATTTCGGGCTCGAGCGTCGCGCGGCCGGCCTCGATCTTCGACATGTCGAGAATGTCGTTGATGACGTCGAGCAGGTAGCGCCCGCTCTGGCGAATGTCGGCGCAGTATTCGAGATATTTGGCATCGCCGAGCGGTCCGAACAGTCCGGACTCCATGATCTCGGAGAAGCCGATGATGGCGTTGAGCGGCGTGCGCAGCTCATGGCTCATATTGGCGAGGAACACCGACTTCGCCTGGCTCGCCTCCTCGGCCCGGTCCTTCTGCTCGGCATAGCGTTCGGCGAGATAGGCGAGCTGCTCGGTCTGGCGCTCGAGCGCCTGCTGCGAGGAGCGCAGATCGACCACCGTCGCCTTCAGGCGCTTCTCGCTCTCGATCAGCCGTTCTTCGTGCAGCTTCAGCTCGGTGATGTTGGTGCCGACCGAGACGAAGCCGCCGTCCTTGGTGCGCCGCTCGCTGATCTGCAGCCAGCGCCCGTCCTCGAGCTGCGCCTCGAACGTGCGGGCACCCGGCACGGCGCGCCCCTCGCTCGAGAGCTGCATGCGCACGATCGGCTTCGAGCCCGCGGCGGAGATCTCCTCGTAAGGGGTCCCGGGCTTCGCGGCCTCGTCGGTCAGGCCGTGCAGGCTCTTGAATTTCGAATTGCAGAGCACGAGCTGGTTGTTCGCGTCCCACACCACGAAGGCTTCCGAGATCGCCTCGATCGCGTCGGCGAGCCGCATCTCGGCGGTCGCGCTCGCCTCGGCGAGGCGCTTCTGCTCGGTGATGTCGACCGCGATCCCGATCAGATGCGCGTGCGGCTCGTCCGCCTGGCGCACCAGCTCGCAGCGGGCGCGCAGCCAGATCCAGTTGCCGCGCGCGTGGCGCATGCGGAAGACCCGGTCGATCGAGGACGCATCGGAATCCGCGACCTGCGTGGCGAGCTCATAGAGCTGCACGTCATCGGGATGAACCAGCGAGCTGATCTCGCCGAAGCTCAAGAGCTTGTTGCTCGGCGGGAGCCCGAGAATGTCGAACATCGAATGCGACCAGAACACGCGCCCGCTCGCGAGATCCCAGTCCCACAGCCCGCAGCGGCCGCGGTTGAGCGCGGTGTCGATGCGGCTGTGCACCGTGTCCTCGATCGTCGCGGTCTCGCGCATCAGCCGCGATTGCCACAGGAACGCGAAGCCGAGCATCAGCACCACGAAGCCGGTGGCGGCGAACAGCGTGATGGCGAGCGTGGTATCGGCGCGCCATTCGCCGAGCACCACGGCGCGGCGTTGCGTGATCGCGAGCTGGCCGAGCGGGACCTTGAGATCGCGCAGCGCCAGCAGAATGTCCGAGCCGTCGGCGAGGGCGATCTCGGAGACGCCGGGCAAAATCGACGTCGCTGGCACCTGCAGATTGCGCCCGATCGCCTCGTTGAGCTTGCGCCCGATATAGCCGTTCAGCGGCGGCTGCGTCGCGACGATGGTGGAGCTCGCATCGGTGAGCAAAATCATGCGGCCGCCGGCGGTGGCGCGCGGCCAATCGATCTGCTCGAAGGCGCGGAAGGCGCGCGTGACCGGGTCGCCCTTTTCGAAGGCCGCAGCGCGCTCGATCCGGTCCGTCAGGACGGTGGCGATGACGTCGAGCTCCTCGGCGGACTTGCCGACGGCCTGGCGCAGCCGCTCGCGCACGTCCACGAACGCCGCAATGCCGAGCGTGAGCAGAAAAGCGACAATCAGGACCGGGACCGCGCGGCGCAGAAACGGCTCCGCCGTGATCAGCCGGCGATATGCCGGCTTTGCCACTGCTTGAGCCAAACCTCTTAGAGAATCAGAATGCGCAGACGCGCTCGCGCTTTCGGCGCGCGCCATCAATGGCCCCCGTGTCGATTGCCCCCAACACCCCTGAGCACACTTGACTCGGAAAGGATGTGCCGCATCTCAACCGAATCAGTGGCTATTCGAATCCAAAAGGGATTCGCTGTCGAGAGTCGCGGAACTGCGTAAGCGAAAAAATTTTCTTAACGTAACACAGAACCGCAAGCGGTTGCGCCTAGACGCGCACGTCACACAACCAGTGAGTCCGTAGGCAAATTTTGCCGCACGCGATCACGCAGCCTGTAGGGCGGGCAAAGGCGCGCGCTTGCGCCATAGCGCGTCGAAGACGCGCGTGAACGCGCTTTTGGCCCGCCGCATCGCAGATGGCGGGCACGCGCTTCGCGCTTTGCCCGCCCTACAAGTCATCAGGCGCAGCCCTAGCCGCCGTCGAGCGAACGCGAGACGATGTCGTTAACGTCGCGCGACAGTTTTGGTTCGGCCGCGATGTGCCGCAGCGCGGTCTCGGCCTGCGCGCGCCTGACCGGCTCGAGCGCGCGCCAGGAGCGGAACGCGGTCGACAGCCGCGAGGCGACCTGCGGGTTCTTCGGATCGAGCGCGAGCACGGTCTCGGCGAGAAACGCATAGCCCGCGCCGTCGGCGCGGTTGAACTGGGTCTGGTTGCTCTGCGCGAAGGCCCCGATCAGCGCGCGAACGCGGTTCGGGTTCGCGAGCGAGAAGGCGGGATGTGCGGTGAGCGCGCGCACGCGCTCCAGCGTTGCGGGCTCCGGAATCGCGGCCTGCAGCGAGAGCCACTTGTCGATGATCAGCGGATCGGCCGCATAGCGCCGATAGAAGTCGTCGATCGCGGCCTGGCGCTCCGGCACGCCGTAGTGCGACAGCGTGGTGAGCGCCGCGATACGATCCGTCATGTTGGTCGCCTGATGGTACTGCCGCGCCGCGAGCGCAATAGCCGATACGCCGGCGGCGGCGAGCAGATCGAGGCAGGCGTTCTTGAGCGCGCGGCGGCCCGCGCTCGCGGCATCCGGGCTGTAGGGACCGTCTTCCTGCAGGCGCCGATAGGTCTCGCGCAAAGCCGGGCCGAGCCGCGCGCCGATCGTGGTGCGCAGCCGTGTGCGCGCCGCCAAGATCGCATCCGGGTCGACATCGCGCCCGATGTCGCGCGCAATGTCGGCCTCGCTCGGCATGGTGAGCATGAGCGCCACGAAGGCCGGCTCGAGCGCGGGGTCGTTCAACAGCGCGGCGAGCGCCGCGATCAGCTCCTCGTCATCATGCGGTGTGCCGCCGCCGCGGATCGCCGCGACATTGTCGGTGAGCAGCGTGTTGGCGAGCGACTGCACCGCCTGCCAGCGGTTGAACGGGTCGCTGTCATGCGCGGCGATGAACTTCAGGTCGTCCGCGGACAAGTTCGCCGTCACCTTGATCGGCGCCGAGAAGCCGCGATTGAGCGAGAGCACCGGGCGATGCGGGACGCCCACGAACGTGAAGCTCTGCGCCGGCTGGTTCAGGGTGAGCACACCGCGCACGACCGGTCGACCGTCGTTGAACGCGAGCGACATGTCGCGTCCGTCCGGCCCGATCAGCCCGACCGCGAGCGGGATCACCATCGCCTCCTTCACCGGCTGTCCCGGCGTCGGCGGCACGGCCTGCGCGACATCGAGCCGGTAGGTCTGCGCCGCCGGGTCGTAGCTCCCGGTCACCACGACCTCGGGCGTGCCGGCCTGCGAATACCAGAGCATGAACTGTGTGAGATCGATGCCGCTCGCGTCGGCGAAGCACTGGATGAACTGGTCGACCGTCGCGGCCTCGCCGTCATGGCGCTCGAAATAGAGGTCCATCCCTTTGCGAAAGCCGCTCGGTCCGAGCAGCGTCTTGAGCATGCGGACGACTTCGGCGCCCTTCTCGTAGACCGTCGCGGTGTAGAAATTATTGATCTCGCGGTATTCGCGCGGGCGTACCGGATGGGCGAGGGGGCCGGCATCCTCGACGAACTGGTGCGCGCGCAAGAGCCGCACATCGCTGATGCGCTTCACCGGGCGCGAGCGCTGATCCGAGGTGAACTCCTGATCGCGGAAGACCGTGAGGCCTTCCTTCAGGCACAGCTGAAACCAGTCGCGGCAGGTGATGCGGTCGCCGGTCCAGTTGTGGAAGTATTCGTGCGCGATGATCGCCTCGATCGAGGCGAAGTCGGTGTCGGTTGCGGTCTCGGGCGAGGCAAGGACGTATTTGTCGTTGAAGATGTTGAGGCCCTTGTTCTCCATCGCCCCCATGTTGAAGTCGTTGACGGCGACGATCATGAAGATGTCGAGGTCGTATTCGCGCCCGAAGGCTTCCTCGTCCCAGCGCATGCAGCGCTTGAGCGAGTCCATCGCCCAGGCGCAGCGGTCCTCCTTGCCCGGCTCGACATAGATGCGCAGCACAATGTCGCGGCCTGACATCGTGACGAAGTTGTCTTCGACGCAGGCGAGATTGCCGCCGACCAGCGCGAACAGATACGAGGGTTTCGGAAACGGATCATGCCACTCGGCGAAATGGCGCGTGGTGCCGGGAATATCGCCGGCCCGCACCGGATTGCCGTTCGCCAACAGGATCGGCGCCTCGCTCTTCTCCGCCTCGATCCGCGTCGTGTAGACCGCCATCACGTCGGGGCGGTCGGGAAAATAGGTGATGCGGCGAAAGCCTTCCGCCTCGCATTGCGTGCAATAGGTGCCGCTCGAGCGGTAAAGGCCCATCAGCTGGGTATTGGCCGAGGGGTCGAGCAGGGTGTCGATCTGCAGATAGCAAGTTCCCGCCGGCGGCTGCGCGATCGTCAAGCTGTCGGGCGTCGCCACATAGGCGTCGGGGTGCAGCTCGGACCCGTCGAGCTTGAGCGAGGTGAGGGTCAGGCCGTCGCCTTCGAGCACGATGGGGGCGGGCACGGTCTCGCCATTGGGCGACATCTTGAGCGTGGCGCGGACCTTGGTGGCGGTCGGATGCAGCGACACGTCGAGTTCCACCGTTTCGACCCGCCAGTCCGGAGGACGATAGTCTTCGAGACGAATGGGCCGGGCCTGTTCGGTACGCATCATTGTGGGGAATGCTCGCATTCGATGTCGGAAGGCTGGTCTAGAACCTTGAGCGGGCAAGAAAAAGGCCCTGCCGAAAACTCGGCATTTGCACTCTATGCGCCCAATACCGCTCTTCCTGTCGGCAGCAGCGCCGGTTACGATCGACGAAACCGACAAAAAGCTGACGGGAGGATGCCAGATGAAACTCTTTCGCAACCTGTTGGTCGGCATTGCGGCGACCTTGGTGCTCGGCGGCGCCGCGCTCGCGCAGGGCACTTATCCGAGCCAGATCGTCAAGATCGTGGTGCCGTTCTCGGCCGGCAGCATCACCGACAGTCTCGCGCGCATTCTCGCCGACAGGCTCAGCGAGCAGTGGAAGCAACAGGTGATCGTCGAGAACCGGCCCGGCCTGCCCGGCACCACGGCGGTCGCGAAATCGTCGCCCGACGGTTACACGCTGATGCTTACCTCGAACGGCCACACCATCGCGGGCGTGATCAACAAGAACATTCAGTTCGACCCGGTGAAGGACTTCGCGGGCGTCAGCCAGATCGCGAACGTCCCGATGGTGATGATCGTGCCGCCCAGCCTGCCCGCCAAGTCGCTGAAGGAGTTCATCGAGATGGCGCGCGACAAGCCGGGCGAGATCAATTTCTCCTCCGCCGGCGTCGCCAGCACGTCGTTCCTCTCCGCCGAGATCATGCGGCAGAATGCGAACGTCAAGATGGTGCACGTGCCCTACAAGGGCGCGCCCGAAGCCGTGATGGCGGTGGTCCGCGGCGAGGCGCAAATGTATTTCGCGCCGATCCCGACTGCGCAGGAGCTTGGCAAGGCCGGTCAGGTTCGCGTCATGGCGATCAATTCCAACGTGCGCATGCCGCAATTGCCGGACACGCCGACGGTCGCGGAGGCCGGTGTTCCGAACTTCCGCTACGAGTCCTGGTTCGGCTTAATGGCGCCCGCCGGCACGCCGAAGCCGATCCTCGACAAGGTCAGCAAGGACATCGCGACCGTGCTGGCGATGCCGGACGTGAAGGAGAAGCTCGAAGTACAAGGCTCGTTCCCGGCGCCGACGACGCCCGAGCAGTTCGACACGATCATCCGGAACGACACCGAGCGCTACGGCAAGATCCTGCGCGACGCCGGCATCGGCACGAACTGACGCCTGGCGCGCGAGACGGCGCGTAGGCGGAGCGTGGATAATGCCGGTCATGCGCGCGATGGTGCTCGAACGTCCCGGCACGCCGCTCGCGCTGCGCGAGCGGCCGGTGCCGCAGCCCGGGCTGGGCGAGATCCTGATCGAGGTTGCGGCCTGCGGCGTGTGCCGCACCGATCTGCACGTCGTCGACGGCGACCTGACGCAGCCGAAATTGCCGATCATTCCCGGGCACGAGATCGTCGGCCGTGTGGCGGCGATCGGGGCGGGTGTCGCGAACTTTCCGATCGGAACGCGCGTCGGCGTCCCCTGGCTCGGTCATACCTGTGGGGTCTGTCCTTACTGCCGCGCCGGGCGCGAGAACCTGTGCGACGCGCCGCTGTTCACCGGCTATACGCGCGACGGTGGCTACGCGAGCCACGCGATCGCCGATGCGCGCTTCTGCTTCGCACTGCCGCAAGACGGCGACGACGCCGCGTTGGCGCCGCTGCTGTGTGCCGGACTGATCGGCTGGCGCAGCTATCGCATGGCCGGGGAGGGGGCTGCGCTCGGCCTCTATGGCTTTGGCGCCGCCGCGCACATTCTGGCGCAGGTCGCGGTGTGGCAGGGGCGGCGCCTCTACGCCTTCACGCGCGCCGGCGATGCCGCCGCGCAGGCGTTTGCGCGTTCGCTCGGCGCCGTGTGGGCCGGCGCGTCGGATGAGCTGCCGCCCGAGCCGCTCGACGCCGCGATCATCTTCGCGCCGGTCGGCGCGCTCGTGCCGGCGGCGCTCAAGGCGGTGAAGAAGGGCGGACGCGTCGTGTGCGGCGGCATCCACATGTCGGACATCCCGCGCTTTCCCTATGCGCTGTTGTGGGAGGAGCGGCAGGTGATCTCGGTCGCCAATCTGACGCGCGAGGATGCGCGCACGTTTCTTAAGATTGCGCCGCGCGCCGGCGTGCGCACCGAGGTCACGCGCTATCCGCTCCAAAGCGCCAACGCTGCGCTCGACGATGTGCGCGAGGGCCGCCTGCAGGGCGCGGCGGTGCTGGTGCCTGAGGGCGCGTAGTCACAAACCCCCGGCTGCACGTGTGGCGCGAAATCAGGCCCTCAAAGCGCCGCGCGTCCGCAAAGTCACTTCGTCATGCAGTTATAAAGAAAGGTCCAGCTCTTCCGACCCGAAAGCTTCTTACGGTCCGCCTGCCGTCGGCAATCGGACCACTTCACTTTCTCGCGTGACCATTTCGCCTTTGCGGCGTTCCACTGCCGTCGGCTCCACTTCGAGACATCTTCCATTTTCGTCGTGACCGTTGATCCCGGCTTCGATTGTTGCTGCGTCTGAGTTTGAGCCAATGCAGGTGGTGTGGTGAGTTGCGCCAGGATGACTATGGCGAGAATTGAAGCGCCTAATCGTGGCATGGATTGGCAAGTCTCTTGCAATATCGGCCGATATCGGCACGCGCGCTTCCCGAGTTGTTCGGATCGGCTCACAGTCACCAGCGGCGCCACCGAAAGCCCCATCGCCGTCGCGGAAATCCCCCGCTGATCAGGCCGATGACCAGCAAGAGCAATACGGCGCCGATCGTGGCGACAATGATGGTGCTGACGAAACCGCTGCTCATGCGAATCCCCAAATGGGGCAGCAGCCAAGTGCCGATAAGAGCGCCAACAATTCCAACCGCAATGTCACCGATCAGACCAAAACCCGCGCCCGTAACAAGCTTTCCCGCCAGCCAACCTGCGATGAGGCCAGCCAGCAAGATAGCGAGGAGACTTTCACCTGAAATGTACATCTTGGCCTCTCAAGGGTCGGCCGGTGTGATGTGCGACGATAACTGCGAACAGCCGCCGGAGTTCCTGCCGCGGCATGTCGCGCGCGCCGCCCAATACCAGTTTGCGCGTATCGGCATCGGACGCGCGTGGATGCGCGCGCGCCTATCCGAGCAACGACGTCGGCTATGGACGGGCTCTAAATCAACGCCGGATAGGAACCGCCATCAAGATGGATGTTCTGGCCGGACATGAAGCCGGCAAAGGCGCTGCACAGGACGGCGCAAGTCGTGCCGAATTCCTTGGGATCGCCGAGCCGCCTGGCGGCGATCGACTGTACCTGGCGGGCACGCGCTTCCTCGTAGGTGATGCTTTCGCGCGCCATAGCGGCCTTGGCCATCTGATACTGCCGGTCGGTATCGAAGCGCTCCGGCAAAAGGTTGTTGATCGTGACATTGAAGCGCACGACCTTGAGCGCGAGCGCTTTTAATTCGCCGGCGCCGACGTGATTCCGCTGTCGCCGCGACCGAGGATCGGCGTCGGATAGCTGGTCATCAGCTTTACGAGATCCGCCTGCCGGCGCAGTCCGGTCTTCTCGAACACATGGCGCAAGTGGGTGCGCACGGTTGCGGGCGAGAGGTTGAGCGCGGAGGCGACCTCGGCGACGCCGCCATAGTCCATGATCGCAATGAGGACGCGCACCTCGGCGGCAGTCAGGCCGAACTGCTGCACCAGCATGCCGAGCGCCGGCGAGGCATCATGGCCGACCTTCTGCACGAAGATGGCCGCGACCGCCGCGTAGGATTGGCCGGCGCGCCGGCGCGCCCCGGCGGTCAGCGGCAACACATGCGTGACATATTCGGCCCCGTCGCGCGCGGTGAGCTTGACGGCGATGCGCTTCTCGGCGAGCGCGGTGTCGCCGCGGCCGGCGGCAAGCAGGATTTCGCGCAGCGCGTTGTCGCTTTGCGAGTCGAGCGCGATCAGCTTGCCGTTCGCATGCAGCACATTGCCCTCATCGAGCATCGCGCGCCCGGCGAGGTTGGCGTGCATCAGCTTGCCGTTCGAATCGACCAGGAACATGCCGGCCTGCAGGCCGTCGAGCGTGTCGGCGAGCGCCGCCGCCTCGACCTTGCTCAAGTTGATCAGCTTGCCGATCATCGCCGAGCGGCGCACATGCGGCACCAAGAGCCGCATGCGCCGGCGCATGTCCTCATCGACCAGCCCGTCGCGGGCATGGCGCGCGACCGAGAACACCGCGCGGCTGGTCGCCGACTTGTCGAGATTGGCCGACAGCACGTCGCCCCAGCCCTGCGGCGTCATCCATTCCTTGTAGAACGGTGTGTCGAAGAACTGCGGCAGCGGCAGGATGTCGGCTGCGCTGTAGATTTCACCCACAGGGAAATGCCCGGCCGCATTCGTGAACGGATTGAGGCCGACATATTTGTCCCAATAGAGCTGATTGTACTGCGGATCGCCGCCCCAGACATAATAGGTCTTGCCGGTGCGCTTGACGGCGTCCTGCCAGAACAGGCTGGCGGACGGACCGCCGCGCACGAAGGCGCAGATGTCCTTCAGGACCTTGCGCCAGGATGGCGGGTCCAGCGCGGCGTCGTAGACGTCCGCAATGAGTTCGGAGAAGCCCTCGGCGTCCATCGCCCGTCCACCTGCGGGTCAATATAGCTCACTATCGCCGATAACTTAGGTGAGAGTACGCAGTCATACTGTGAGACCGCTCACTAAACATGAGAGTCTATAATCGTATTCGCGGGCTGCGCTCAAGCGTTTCGAGCGCCCGCCTGGCGCATGGGAGGAATCGCGAAAATTTTAGCGATTGGCCTGAACGCCGCGCCGTGCCGGCGGCAGCTCGGCGGCCGGTGCGGCGGCACGCAGCCGGTCTCGCGTCGGAACTTGCGCAGCCGTGCCGTCCTCCAAAGCCTGCACACGCGCGCGCAGCCGTTCGATCTCATCGGCGGCCATGCCCACCATCCGGGCGGTTTCGTGGTATCCGCCGTCGCGCAGGTAGCCGCAGCTGTCGCGTAGCGCCGTGACCAATGCGGTGCTCATGTGCTCGTCCCCTACAGCACGGGCGAGCATAGGGCGACGTGAGGGTACAGCGTCAGCCAATTGAATGAGCCGGCGCCACGGAGGTGCGCAAATCGACTTTCACGATCCTATCTTACCCGTTGCGTGGCTCGGCATGGCCGATCACCCGCTTGATCGTGGGATATTGTTGCTTCAGCGCGCGTTCGACGTCATCGACCTTCTCGTGCACGGCAGCGACGCTGAGCGTCGGATCAAACCGGCAATGGAAATTCACGATCTCACCATCTGCGGTTTCGCGAACACGCACGTCATGGATCTGTCCGACGAACGCGATAGTGCTCGCGATCGCGGTAAGCGCATCGCGGACTTGCGCGACGCGCGCCTCCTGCGCGTCCTGGCCGGCGAGATCGCGCATCTGCAGCGGCTCGATATGGGTTTCGACCTCGACGTCGGCGCCGAACTCGGCCGCGAGCGCCGCTTCCAGCTCATCCGCGATGGCGTGGGCGCGGCCGAGCGAGAGGTGGCCGTCCACTTCCAGATCGAGCGAGATCGCCAGCCGCCCGCCGATGGCGTGCACCGTGACGTGATGCACCGCGAGCGCGCGATTGCGCGCGATCACCATGACGCGTTCGAGCACGGTCTCGTCATCGAGCGCGAGCGGACGGGTGACAACGTCGACTTCGGCGGTCGGCAACGCGGCACGAATCTGCCGCTCGACCTCCGCCTTGATCGCGGCGACGCGATCGAGCGGCAGCGTGCGGCTGACCGCAACGACGAGATCGACGAACAGTGTCGGGCCAACCGAGCGGGCGCGCACGCGCTCGACCGCTACCACGCCTGCCGCCCGCCGCGCGATGTCGGAGATTTGCGCCGCCGCGCCCTCGGGGGCGGTGTCGGTGAGCGTCTCGATCGTGCGCCGGCCGAGGCGCCAGCCCGCAACGATGATGAACACCGCGAC
>Ga0081539_10004498_pt1 | contig 15333 bp, 15 predicted proteins | sample TabmetS4T2R2_FD_71023 | JGI IMG/M metagenome (GOLD analysis project Ga0081539, IMG submission 71023) | Tabebuia heterophylla rhizosphere microbial communities from the University of Puerto Rico - S4T2R2 | ecosystem: Host-associated > Plants > Roots > Rhizosphere ...
CGACGTAGGTGTCGAAATAGCTGAGGGCGAGCGCGCGTGGAGTGGCGAAGACCGGCTTTCGTCCGTGCAGGCCGGGGTCGCGCGATCGCGCGACCGAACCCCATCCCGTCTTCGCGCGATAGACGAAGATCACGTGATCGAGCAGGTCCACCGATTCGAAGCTGAGGACGAGCGGCGGATAGCGGTGCTGTTCGAGAATCACCGCCGCGGACAGCGTCGCCTCGAGGCAGTGTGCCGTCCCGGTCGCCACGACGCCGCGAAAGCTGCGCAAGGTTTCGCCCCCCTCCTCGGCGTTGTACGGCAGCGCATTCAGCCATCGTTGGACGGCGTGCGGCGTACGTAGACGTTCCACGATCCGGCGTTCCTCTCGTGTGAACGCCAGCGTCGGCGGTGTCACCCGTTCAGTGCTTGGGAGTGGGAGCCGCGGAGAGGTCGGCAACGAGCTGTGCGGCCGTCCAGGAATTGCCGGACTGCACCTTGACCAGACGTCCGTCGGGATCGATCACCGCCGTCCGCAGGTTGTGAATGATCTGATCGGGATGCTGTTGATCGGGCTCGGAATAAATGCCGAAGGCCGACGAGAAGCGGCCGACCTCGGACGGCTCTCCGGTCATGAACGACCACACGCGGGCATCGGCGTCGAGCGCGTCGGCGTGGGGCTTGAGCACGGCCGGCGTATCGAACGACGGATCCAACGTCACGGTGACGAGCCGCACATCCGCGAGGCGCGGTGTCTTGGCGATGGCCGACTGCACGTCCGCGAAATTGCGATCCATCAGCGGGCAGAAATCGGGCAGCGGGCAGCGCGTGTAGATGAACGTCATCGCGACGCGATGACCGCGGAAGCTGGAAAACGGTGTCGGCTTGCCATCCTGATCGACGAGCAGCGCGTCGGGGACCTGCTGGCCCGGCTCGAGAACGTCCGGGTGATCCGTCGTTGGCGCTGGCGTGTCAAGGGCGGCATGCCCTGTCTTGGTCATCGACGACAAGTGCGCGTCGACTTCGCCGACCACGAGCGTCGCCCGAATCAGATCGCCCGGTTCCTTGCCGGCCAGCAGCGACCCGTCCTTCACTTTGTAGGGCATCGTCATCGCCGGCATGAAGCCCTTGATGTCGTCGTGCTTGACGAGGATTTCGCTCCGCTCGGCTTGGATGGCGAGGATCTGACCGGTGAGCTCGAATTGCTTGGGCGGCGGAGGCGTGCGCGAACACGCGACCGACGCGATCAGGAGCAGAAGAATTCCGCGCGCGCCGCGCATATGCTTAACTCTACCAAATGATTTGGGTGGGCACGTCCGGCTACAACTATCCGGAATGGAAGGGCAGCTTCTATCCAGAAACGCTGCCGTCGTCGAAGATGCTGCCGTATTACGCGGAGCGCTTTCCGACGGTCGAGATCAACTACACGTTCTATCGGGCGCCGAACGAGAAGATTCTCGACGGATGGAGCAAGGCGACGCCCGACCGGTTCAAGCTCACGCTGAAGGCGCCCAAGCGCATCACCCACGACGCGCGGCTGCGCGACTGCGCCGATCGCGTGCGCCAGTTTCTCGAGACCGCCGCGGTGCTCGGTCCCAAGCTCGGGGCGCTGCTGTTTCAGCTGCCGCCGAATCTCAAGAAGGATGTGGCGCTGCTCGAAAGCTTCGTCGACAGCTTTCCGCCGCGCGTCTGCGCCGCCTTCGAGTTCCGCCATGACTCGTGGTTCGACGATGCGGTGTATGAGGTGCTGCGGAAGCGGAACCTCGCGTTGTGCATCGCCGACAGCGAGCGGTTCTCGACGCCGATCGAGCTGACCGCCGACTACTCGTACTTTCGCCTGCGCGACGAGGGGTATACGCCTGAAGACATCGCACGCTGGGCCGAGCGCGTTCGCGCGGCGAACGCCGGAGGCGGCGACGCATTCGTGTACTTCAAACACGAAGAGCAGGGAAAGGGAGCGGAGTTCGGTCAGCTGTTCATGCGGCATCTTGGGTAGCTGGGTGGCTGGGCAGTTGGGCAGCTAGGGCAGTTGGGTGGCCGGGCAGTTGGGCGGTTGCGTCAAAGCACTTGTCTTACCCATCTACCCATCCACCCATCGACCCATCTACTTCTAAGAGGCGCGGACCTTCACGGTCTCCCCGACATGCGCGTTGCCGAACCGCACAATCTCTCGCTCGGCCCAGTAGCCGTCGTAGTCGCCATCGGCCCGTTCGACGAACGCGCAGTGTCCGCCGTGCGGCATGATCGCCACGGTCACGTTCGGATTACCGGCGACCGCCGGATCGCGGAACGGCCCGGACGGCACGAACGGGTCGTCTTCCGCCGTCACGATCAGCGCCGGCACGCGGATCCTGTCGATGACACGCATCGCACTGGCGCGGTGGTAGTAGTCGCTGGCGTCGCGGAAGCCGTGATGGGGTGCCGTATAGGCTTCGTCGAACTGGCGCACGGTCCACACGCGCGGCAGTGCGTCGAGTGAATAGTCGCCCGGGAACGCCGCGGCCTTCCGGCGCATGCGCGCCTTGAGGTTGCGAACGAAGTTCCACTCGTACGCGAGGTTCGACCGCCGCTCGAGCGCCTGCACACACACCTCGAGATCCATCGTCGGCGAGACCGCGCACACCGCCTTGAGCTGTGGTGGTGCGTCGCCCCCCAGCTCACCGGCGAGCTTGAGCGTCAGGTTGCCGCCAAGCGAATAGCCGGCGACCGCGATCGCCGCGATCCCGTCTCTCTCGATCAGCTCCCGCAGCACGAACAGCGGATCGTGCGTCAAGCCCGAGTGATACAGCCCGCGCGACAGGTGCTCGGTGTTGCCGCAGTTCCTCTGATTGAGCCGTACGACATTCCAGCCCGCGGCCCACGCCTTGTCGGAGATGCCGCACATGTAATGCGCCTGGCTCGATCCCTCGAGCCCGTGCAGCAGGACAAGCGTGGGGTGATCCTGCGGCCGCTCGCGCCAGTGGCAGTGCGCCAGTACGCGCGCGTCCGGAGCCACGTCGAAGTAGCGCGCCGTGGGAGACGGCAGGCGCGGAAAGCGACGCGGCTTCGCCCAGGCGTAGAGCGTCTGTTTGTGGCCGCCGGTGAATCGCGGCGTGAACGAAGCGGGCTGAACGATCATCGGAGACGATAGATGACGAACCGCGAGTTGCGATAGGCGACCGGCAGCGCGAACGGCTGCTCGGCCACCACGTAATCGAGATCGTACCGTGTCGCGAGCGTCCGTGCACTGTCGGGCGTCAGCGACCCGAGATCGCCCAGCGCCCGCGCCCGCTCGACGACGCGCAAGGCGACGTCACGCGAGTACATCGCGATTGCCGAGTCCTTCACATCTTCGAGAAACACGTCCCGGCCGGCGGCGACCCGGACGCTCGTGCCGTACTTCCAGGCATGACCAGGGTCCGCCAGGGTGTGCACGCCACGCGGCTGATGCGAGACCCATTGCATGGCATCGTTCCAGGGATCGTCGGGCAGATGAAGGTCGAACAGCGGTCGTTCGGGGTGCTCGATGAAGAGAATGTAGGCGCCGCGCGATGCGGATACCGCCAGAAGAAGAATCGCTATCGCCGCGGCGGATTCGCGGACCTTCATGGTCCGCGAAGCGATCGCGTCGATCGCGTACACGGTCGCCAGGAAATCGACCAGCCAGAAGACGCGCGAGACTTGGAACTGCACCGCAATCGCCACATGTCCCGCCACCGCGGGCAGCGTGACGAGAAACATCACGACCAGCGCCGTGGCGCCCCAGACCAGTGCGCGGTCCTCAGGCGTGGCGAGTCTGCGCGACTGTCTGTACCGATGCACGACGATGAGGATCGCAAAGACCGCGAGATTGCCGACCCAGGCCCACAGCGGCCACTCAGTAGGAAACAGGGAATCCTTGCTGGCGACGGCTTGCAGCCAGACGTCGTCCATTCGGACCATCGCCCCGCGAAGTGGTCCGGCGGTGAGCGCCCATGCGCCGATGGCGATGACAGCGATCGCGCCGGCAACGACCAGCCGCCGCATGCGGGCGTCGACCAGCGCGATCGCGACGCCAATCAGCACCGCAAACCAGATCGCCGTGGTTACGTGTACGACGGCCGCTGCGGCGACCAGGGCGATCGCCCACCCGGTTCGCCGCCGAAGGAGCGCCGCGATGGCGAGCAATCCAAAACCGAAGGCGAGCATCCGCGGATGAAAGTAGGGTTCGAAAGAATTGACGCTGGTCCGCGGAATGCGATGTCGCAGCGTCATCGCGGCCGCCAGCGCCGTCGTCGTCCACAGGGTTCGTCGCCACCTGCGTCCCGCGTCTGTCGAGGCGTCGTCGCTAGGCTGTCGTGCATACACGTGTGAGCCGATCGACAGCACGCCGGCCCAGATGAGCGCAAGCGAGACAAGGTACGCGGCCAGGAACAGCAGGTCCAACGCCACACCGGTCGTGCGAGTGAGCCAGGCAAGGAGCTCGTCGAGCACCATCAGCCGCGCCTGGGCGTCGATGAGAGGAGCGTCGCGAGGAAAGGCGTCCGGCGTGGAGGCGCGGATGACGGCGGGGATGTAGAAGGCCTGATCGGAGACGCCGTATCGATAGCCGGCGCCATTGGCGGTCGCGAGTACGGCAAACACGACGGCGCCGCCCAGCCACATCGTGCGCGGGCGGCCGCGAACGTCGATCAGAAAGCGCCCTCGTCGGCGCTCGGACCGTACATCGACGGTACAGGCACGTCGTTCAGCCGCAGATACACGGCGAGCTGCGCGCGATGGTGAATCAGGTGGCTCATGACGAACGAGCGCCACACGCCGACCCGCGGCATGGTGAAGATCGTCTGCGTGCCGCGCTTCAAGGACCACGGCGCCATCAGGGCGGCGTCGGCGGTTGCGGTGAGCGTGCTGCGGGTGTTGGCGACGTTCTGATCGAACATCGAGAGCAGCTCGGCCCGCGTCTTGACCGGCGCCGGCCGCTCGTCGCGACCCACGTCGAGCTCCGACTGGCTCAGCGTCACCGAACCCCACATCGGAATCGTGGCGACGTGCTGGGCGAGGTCGCCCATCGAGAACGACTTGGCGTGCGGTTTCCAGGCGAACTTGTCTTCGGGAACGCGCTCCAGCACTTTGCGCGTCGTCGTCATTTCATGATCGAACTCGGGCAGCAGTGCATCGATGAGACCCATCGCGCCTCCAATGGGGTAGCCGGGCTGATGGGCAGACAGGTTGCTGGCGCCCACCTGCCTATCTACCTATCTACCCATCTACCGATCTACCCATCTACCCACCTACCTAACTAAGACGTCCGCCCGAAGTTGACGCGAGGGACGCGTTCGGCCTCCGGCGGCGCATTGAACAGCGGGTACTCCTTGAAGCCGAAGATACTCGCGGTGACGTTCGAGGGGAACTGCCGGCGCGAGGTGTTGTACTCCTGTACGCGCTCGTTGTAGCGCATGCGCTCGACGGCGATGCGGTTCTCCGTACCCGACAGTTCATCCATCAACCGATTGAACGATTCGTTGGAGCGCAGCTGCGGATAGTTTTCCGCAATCACCAGCAGCCGCGCCAGCGCCGCGCTCTGCTCGTTGGCGGCCTGGATCGTCTCCTCCGGACTGCGCGCGCCCGCGAGCTTGGCGCGCGAGTCGGCAATCTGGCCGAAGACGTCGCGCTCCTGCTGCGCAAAGCCCTTGACGGTCTCGACCAGGTTCGGAATCAGGTCGTTGCGGCGCTGCAACTGATTTTCGACCTGCGCCCACTGCGCCTTGATCGCTTCTTCCTGTGTGACGAACCGGTTGTACGAACAGCCCGACAGGCCTATGGCCGCCGCCACCATCACAACCGACATCACCGTCCTGCGAACGAACAGTTTCATCGCGTTCTCCATCGCTTGATCCACCACGAAGGTCGCTTACGCGACATTCGCGAAGTTCACGACGCCAAGATCTCTTTGTGCTCTTCGTGGCCCGCCGCACGGCGCTTCGTGGTTTTCATCTACCAACCACCGCTGGCCCCGCCCCCTCCGCTCCGGCCGCCGCCGAATCCGCCGAAGCCACCACCGAAGCCGCCGCCACCACCCCCGCCGCCGAATCCGCCAAAGCCGCCGCCGCCGAATCCACCGCCGAACGGGCCGACGCCGCTGCTCCAGCCGCTCCAGGGCCCGCCGCCCCACCGACGACGATGAAACCGCCGTCCCCGGTTGATCCGCGCCGCGATCGCATTGACGACGATCAACATCACGAACAGCGCGACGATGATGCCTCGGCCCGACCCGCCGCGTGACGCACGGCGCGCCGGTCTGACACCTTCCAGCGTGACATTGCGCGCCTCGGCGATGCGGCTGACGATCCGCGACAGACCCGCGAGGAGTCCCCCGCCATAATCGTTTCGCCTGAACTCGGGCGTGATGTACTGGCGGATCGTCTCGCCGGAGAAGCCGTCGGTGATGAACTGCTCGAGGTCGTAACCGACTTCCACTCGCATCCGGCGATCGTTGATGGCGGCGACGATCAGCACGCCGTTGTCCTTGCCCTTGTATCCGATGCCACGCCCCCCGTTCTCGAACATCTTCACCGCGTACTCTTCGATGCTGCCATAGGGCGCAAACGTCTCGACGGTGGCGACGACCACCACATCACCGCTTGCCTGTTCGAGCGAGCGGATCAGTGTCTCCATCGCGCGCTTGCTGTCGTCGTCGATGACGTTGGCGAAGTCGTTGACCGGCGCCGTGAGCTGCGGCGGCGCCGGTTGGGCCTGCGCGCTTCCCACGAAAAGCACGAAGAGCGCCACCAACGACGCGAGGAACCCAGAAACCGTGTTCGTGAGCGTGGAGGAGATGTTCACGGCAGGCTACAGCGCGCGCCAGGTGTTGACCGCGCGCGCGAGCTGCTCGACGGTGGCGAGGTATTCCGGAAACAGCCGCGCCGGATCGCCGGTCGGAATCGTCGCGGCGTGCTCCAGCGCCAGAATCTCGCTGACAATGCCCTCCGGCAGCCCGGCACGGCGGGCCCCCTCGCGCGTCGTCTGCATGCGGTCACTGGAATTGACGCCATTGAGGCGCGCGACGTTCCGTAGGAGCGCCGCAAATGCCGAAGCCGACGCGGCGACGAGCTCGGCGATATTGGACGGCTTGCCGCCAGCCTCGAGAAATCCCTGCCGCAGGTGAACCAGGTGGCTCTTGACCTGTGTTTCGCACGCGCGGCGCAGGTCTTCGGTGGAGGTCGTGACGCCGGCAAAAGGATCGGGGCCGAATATCCGCTCGTGCGACCGGATGATCTCTCCGTATTCGAGCGGAAAGGCATCGAGGGACTCCCGGAATTCGTCATCCGGCAGGATGAGCGGTGTCGTCGCGCGTGCGCGGGACCACTGCGGTACGAAGCGGGCACATGCCTGGAGGTCATCCAGCGTCAGCGCGGTGACCAGCGCCAGACACGTGAGCGGCGCCTCGGTGTGTCCTTCCAGATGCGGTCCATACGCGACGACCGAGAGAAGACGATCGCCGAACACCGTGCGCAGGTCCGCCGCCACCTGGGTGGCGCCTGCATGCGAAAACGCCATGACCGGATTGTAGTCCCCGCGCCCCTGAAGGTGCCGGGACGCGAAACCGAAATCAGTACAATTGGGGTCTTTCGTCTTTGGTCTGTGGTCTCTGGTGTTGGTCTGTGGTCGAGATATCACAACCAAAAAGACCAAAGACCAGAGACGAAAGGCCAGAGACCACAGACGACGGCCCGAAGACCCAAATCATGCAGTTGCGCGAACTGAAGATCGGATGCGTCGGGGGCGGTACGGGGCTGCCCAGCCTGCTCGGCGGTCTCAAGAGCAACCCCTGGCTGCAGCTCAACGCCGTGGTCACGATGTTCGACAGCGGCGGCAGTTCGGGGCAGCTGCGCGATCAGCTCGGCGTGCTGCCGCCTGGCGATGTGCTCAAGTGTGCACTGGCGCTCGCGCGCAATGAGGGTGAAGCCCGCCGCGTCCTCCTCGCCCGTCTGCCCACGCTCGAGAATCACGACCGGCTGGCCGGACACACCGGCGGCAACCTGCTGCTGTCGATGATGGAGCAGTACAGCGGCGACTTTCTCGCGGCGGTCGATGGGCTGCGCAGCCTGCTCGGATGTCGCGGGCGCGTGTGGCCGGTCAGCGTCGAACCGGCGTCGCTCTGCGCCGAGTACAGCGACGGGACCGAGACGCGTGGGGAAGTCGAAGTGGATGCCGGCCAGTCGCACGGCCATCAGGTACGGAATCTCTGGCTCGAGCCCGAGGCGTCGATTCATCCGGTCGTGGCCGACGCCATCCGCGAATTCGACGCCGTCATCATCGGACCGGGCAGCTTCTTCACCAGCCTGATGCCACCACTGCTCGTGCGCGGCGTGAAGGAAGCGCTCGCCGCCGTCCATGGCCCGATCATCCTCATCGCGAATCTGCTGACCGAAGGACGCGGCATGAGCGGCTTCACCGCCGCCGACGCGGCGCGATGGGTGTCACGCGCGATCGATCGGCCGGTCGACGTGCTGATCGCCAATACGGGCCGCCCGTCCGCGGAAGGACTGATGCGTTACGCCGCGGAGCACAAGGAGCCGTTGGAGCTGGGCGAGCTCGACCCGGCGGTCGAACCGGTCCTCGGACGCTTCTGGTGTACGGAGATCGCACGCCACGATCGCCGGCGTCTGGCGTTTGCGGTGTGGAGTGTCCTTTCGCAGCGCCTGCTGCAAGCCACCCACAGCGAGCCACTGCAGGCCGTTCCGACTATCCCTTAGCGGCCTTTCGCGTCGCTGTCTTTCGTTTGACAGCCGTCTTGCGCGCGGCGGCCTTCGTGGCTGTCTTCGTCGCCGGTGTGCGCGACCGTGTTGACGCCGCGGCCGCCGGTTGCTTCGCAAGCCGCGAGCTCCGAATCTCCAGCGCGCGCTCGATGATCCGCTTGAACATCGTCCCCGCCTCGCCGCCTTCGGCGGGCCGGTGCGAGACCCACACGTCCGGATTGCCCTGCGCGAGGATGTCCGCGAAGTCGCCGCTCGTCTTGACGCTGAGCGGCGCGAACTCGGCGATGTCGACGTCGCCGGACCAGTCGTCGCGGTGCTTGATCAACAGCCACGATCGACCACCGCCGCCGCCCCAGCTCCCGCCTTTGGTGCGGACCAGCACCCACGAGCCTTTGAGCTTGTATCCCTCCAGCGTGAACTTCAGGTCTCCCTTCTTCAGCGCCGCATCGACGTCGTCGACTTCCGGCGTCCACGTGCCGCGATCCCACAGCATGACGATGCCCGCACCGTAGCCGGAAGGAATCACGCCCTCGAACTCGCCGTACTCGATCGGGTGATCCTCGACGTGCATCGCCAGCCGCTTCGTCGCCGGATCCAGTGACGGTCCCTTTGGTACCGCCCACGACAACAGGACGCCGTTGTGTTCGAGACGGAAGTCGTAGTGGAGATGGCTGGCCAGATGCTTCTGGACGCAGAAGAATCGCGACTGCCGTCCGCCCGGCGAGCGATGGGTTGTGTCGCCACTCGGCTCCGGTGACTCCGTGAAGTTGCGCTTGGCTTTGTATTTTTCGAGTGCCATTTGCCGACTGGGCGAGGTGAACGGACAGGATACACTAGCCGTTCGATGTATCTCACCGCGGTGCTCGTGTACCTCGGCCTTCTGATCATCGTCGGGCTGCGGCAGTCGCGACACGTGAAGAGTGGCGAGGACTTCCTGGTTGCCGGACGGACGCTGCCCGCACGCGTACTCGTGTTCACGCTGCTGTCGACATGGATTGGATCGGGCAGTCTTTTTGGCGGCGCGGGTCTCGCGTATCGGTCCGGCTTTCCGGCGCTATGGCAGTCGGCAGGTGCGTGGGTCGGCATCGCGGTCGTGTATTTCCTCGCGTCCCGCGTGCGTCGCATCGCCAAGTTCACGATGCCCGACATCCTCGAGCTGCGCTACGGTCCGACCGCGCGCCTGCTCGGCACGATCGTGACGGCGATCGCCTACACCACGATCACCGCCTACCAGTTCCGCGGCGGCGGGCGCTTGCTCAACTTGATCGCGCCGATCGACGTTGGCACCGGCGCGCTGATCACCGCCGTCTTCTGCATCGCCTACACGGCGCTTGCGGGCATGCTCTCGGTCGCCTACCTGGACGTCGGCAATGGTCTGATGATGACGGTCGGCGTCGGAGCGGCCGTCGTGTTCCTGATTGCGCATGCGGGCGGTGCAGGCGCGGCACTCGCCTCGGTGCGCCCCGATCAAATCTCCGTGTTCGGGACGCTCGACCCGTGGGCCGACGCGTTTGCCTTGTTCCTGCCGACGATGCTGCTGCTGCTCGGCGAAGCGAACATGTACCAGAAGTTCTTCTCCGCCCGTGACGAACGGGCGGCGCGCAACGCCGTCATCGGCTGGATCGTCGGCACGATCGTCGTCGAAACGTTCATCGACGCGGTGGGCGTGTTCGGCAGCGTGTCGATTCCGGGACTGTCGACCGGCGATTCAGAGGCGATCGTGATGCGCGTGGCGGTCGACGTCCTGCCGTCGCTTCTCGGGATAGGCCTGATCTGCGGCGCGGCGGCGATCATCATTTCGACCGCGAACAGCTTTCTGCTGACGCCGGCCAGCGCGCTCATGAACGACATCTACCGGAAGTATTTCAACCCGCAGGCCTCCGATCGCCAGATCCTGTTGTGGACGCGCCTCCTCGTGGTCGTGCTCGGCGCCGTTGGATTCATCGCGCTGCAGTTCTTCTCGACGATTCTGGCGATGGCGCTGTGGGCGTACACGATGTACGGCGCTGCAGTGACGCCGGCGCTGCTGGCGGCGATGCTGTGGCCACGCGCCACGCGCCAGGGCGGCGTGGCGTCGATCGCGGTCGGCATGGCGCTGACGCTTGGCTGGGAGATCTATGCGCGGGCGGCAGGCGGGGAATATCTCCTTGGCGCCCCGACGGTGTACCCGGCGTTCATCGGTTCAGTGCTGGCGCTCGTCGTCGTCAGCCTCGCGACGCCTGCGCCGCGAGCGCAGGAGCTCGCCGCGCTCCGCTGATGCGCGCGCTGCTGATCTGCACCTACGACCTGGGCCGACAGCCGTTTGGTCTCGCCTCGCCGGCCGCGTGGCTGCGGCGCGCCGGCGTCGACGTCGAATGCGTCGATACCTCGCGTGATCCGCTGACCGATGAGCAGATCGCGCGCGCCGACCTGATCGCCTTCTACCTTCCGATGCACACGGCGACGCGGCTCACGGCGCCGCTGCTCGATCGCGTCAGGTCCGCGAATCCGGACGCGATCGTGGCGGCGTACGGCCTGTACGCGCCGCTCAACCAAGCGTGGCTGAGCGAGCGTGGCGTGCACCACGTGATTGGCCCTGAGGCGGAACAGGAGCTCGTCGACATCGCCGGGAGCCGTCGGCGCGAACCGTTGGATTCGAGCGCCGAGACCAACACGCGCCTGACGCTCATCCAGCCCGATCGTACGGGTCTGCCGGCGTTGTCGCGGTATGCGCTCCTGCAGATGCCTGACGGATCACGACGGGTGGTCGGAAGCACTGACGCCACGCGCGGCTGCAAGCACGTGTGCCGGCACTGTCCGGTCGTCCCGGTCTATCAGGGCAGATTCCGCGCCGTGCCGGCCGACGTGGTGGTCGACGACGTCCGCGCCCAGGTCGATGCAGGCGCCGAGCACATCTCGTTCGGCGATCCGGATTTTTTCAACGGTCCGACTCACGCTCGTCGGATCGTCGAACGGCTGCACGCCGAGTTTCGGTCGCTGACCTACGACGTGACGATCAAGATCGAGCATCTGCTCGCACAGGCACCGCTGCTGCCGGTGTTGCGCGACACCGGGTGCCTGTTCGTGACGAGCGCGGTCGAATCGGTCGACGACGCCGTGCTCGCGAAATTGAGCAAGGGGCACACACGCGCCGACTTCGAGCGGGCGGTGCTGTTGTGCCGTGATGTGGGCCTGGCACTTGCGCCCACGTTTGTACCGTTCACGCCGTGGACGACGCTCGACAGCTACCTGGATTTGCTGGCGACGATCGAGCGTCTGGATCTGGTGAACGAAGTGGCGCCGATTCAACTGGCGATTCGGCTCCTCATCACCGACCGATCGTCGTTGTTCCAGTTGCCGGAGATCGGCGAGCTCGTGCAGCCGTTCGACGCCGCATCGCTGACGTGGCCGTGGCGCCATGACGACCCACGTGTGGATACGCTGCAGCAGGATGTGATGCAGATGGTGTCGGCTGGTGCCCACCTGGCACGCGCCGAGATGTTCGACACGATCGCGACCCTCGCGCGCGAGCGAGCGGGCGCACCTCCGCCCGCGCGTGTGGCGAACAGGACAGCCCGTGCGGTCCCGTACATGACCGAACCGTGGTACTGCTGCGCGGAACCCTTGAACGCGGAATTGTGAATCCGAATTAACTGGGCGTGAGCACGAATCGAGAGCTCGGAACCGAGAACCCCGAACCACGGGAACTCGGAACGGGGAACGTGGAACCGGGAACGAGGATCGAGGACTCCAGAGTCCTGATCATCGCGACGACGACCGGCTACCAGATTCGATCGTTTGGTGAGGCGGCTGCCAGGCTGGGGGTCGGCCTCGTGTTCGCCAGCGATCGCTGCGATCAGCTCGACGACCCATGGTGGGACGCGGCGATCCCGATCCGATTTCATGAGCCTGACCGATCGACCGACGCGATCACGGAGGCGCTCGCCGCTGCGCCGCCGCGAGGCGTCATCGCCGTCGGCGATCGCCCCACGCTGCTGGCGGCGCGCATGGCCGATGCGTTCGGGTTGCCAGGTAACCCGCCGCACGCGGCAGCGGCCAGTCGCAACAAGCTGGCGACCCGCGAGGCGTTGCAGGACGCGGGCCTCCCGAGCCCGGCATATCGGGTGGTGCCCCTCGACAGCGATGCCGGCACCCTGGCGCGTGGCCTCACGTATCCGGTCGTCATCAAACCGCTGGCGCTGTCGGGCAGCCGCGGTGTGATGCGCGCCGATGATGGCCAGGAACTGGTCGACCGATTCGAGCGCCTGCGCGCGCTGCTGCAGTCGCCTGATGTGCGCGGCGAGCGCGACGCCGTCCACGATCGCGCGCTCGTCGAGTCGTTCATCCCCGGCCGCGAGTTCGCGGTCGAAGGCGTCCTGACCCGGGGCGCGTTCGCGCTGTTCGCCATCTTCGACAAGCCCGATCCACTGGACGGTCCGTTTTTCGAGGAGACGATTTACGTCACGCCGTCATGTGCTTCCTCGGACACGCAAACACGGATCGTCGAGGCCATCGCCGCCGCGGCGCGGGCGATCGGGCTGTGGCACGGCCCCGTCCACGCCGAGTGCCGCGTCAACGAGACAGGCGTCTATGTGCTCGAGGTCGCCGCGCGCCCTATCGGCGGACTCTGCTCGAAGGCATTGCGCTTCGTGAGCTCCGCGAACTCAGTCTCGCTCGAAGAAGTGCTGCTGCGACATGCGATCGGGGAAGATGTGTCGCGCTTCGCGCGCGAGCGTGCGGCGTCCGGCGTGATGATGATCCCGATCCCGAAGCGAGGCATCTTTCGTGGAGTCGATGGCGTCGACGCGGCGCGCAGCATCGACGGCATCGAAGAGGTCATCATCTCCGCCAAGCAGGATGCTCTGCTCGTCCCTCTACCGGAAGGCCGAAGCTATCTGGGATTCATCTTTGCCCGAGGCGACGATGCGGCCACCGTAGAACGTGCGCTGCGGAACGCTCACGCGCTGTTGCAGTTTTCAGTCGAGCGCGAGGTCACGCTGTTGTCCTGATCCAGGAACCTGGAACCACGCCAGTTACTTCGTCTGCTGGGGAACGTAACCGGGCGGGAGAGCCGCTCCCTGACCGAAGAAGAAGTCCTCCATCTGGCGAGCGATCAGCTCCTGGGCCTCCTTCTGCCACGGCATCAGGCGGTATTCGTTGAGGATCATCTTCTGCCGGTCCTCCCACAGCTTCCACGCCTGCGCCGACACGTTCTCGAAGACGCGCTGTCCGAGCTCGCCTGGCCAGGGCGGTTGATCCAGGCCGGGGAGCTCCTTCTGGTATTTCACGCATTTCACCATCCGGCCGCTCGTGTTGCCAGCGGTGGGTGCCTGGAGAGGAGGAGCGCAATCGTCCATAGCGTGCCATGTTACCGCGGTGTGCGATCGGCCGTACATCGGACGCCGCCGTCGACACGAACAATGGTCGCAAAGACCCCGTCCCAGGCCCGATGGTGCCGCAAGGGGAGCGTTGGGATTGGGTACGCTTGACTACCTCGACTGTCGCGTTCTGCGTCATATCGCTTCCGCCCCCGAATCCTCCGATGAAGCTAAGTTGTTGATTTTGCTGAGATTCGATCCGGGCGACGCCGGACCGATCGTGGCACAGCGATTGAAGCCCGACCTTCGCCGACGTGCGAATGTGAAATGCGTTGGCACTAAGGAGAATCGGTGAGCGAGCCGCGACGTGATCCTGAGCCCAGACCAGAGAAGGATCGCGACGACACCCCCGACACGCCGCCTACCGAGCCTTCGCCCATGCCTGTCGAGGAGCCGCCGGATGCGCCGGGCCGAGACCGGCCGTACGTGGTCAGCTAGCAAGGAGGAGTGCTGTGGACGGAGTGCGCAAAGAACGTCGCGGATTCGCTTCGATGTCCCCGGAAAAGCAGCGCGAGATCGCGAGCAAAGGCGGTCGCGCGGCCCACGAGAAGGGCACTGCGCATGAATGGACGCCCGACGAGGCACGGGCGGCCGGTCGCAAGGGCGGACAGATCAGTCGCGGCGGACGCGGCCGGTTGATGTCAGCGCCGGAGGGCGCTCCGCTCACCGTGATTCCCGAACGCGGCATCGAGCCGGGCCGGGAATAGCCATCCCTGGACCAGTACGACGGGACCGAGTCATACTGCACAACGCCTCCGACGCGGATTTCCGGCCGCGCCCGCGGGGCGGCCGGTCCAACCGGTGTGAGGGCCGCCATTGCGGCGGCCCCTCGACTCGTCCGGAAAGAGAGGCGTTGTAGTCGTGCGTATCTTGTGTTGCGCGTTGCTCCTGGCCGTCCTTGCCGCGGGCACCGCCGCGGCGCAGCCGCCAGCGCAGGGCGCCGGGCCCACGCAGACGCAGCAGACGTCATCCCAGACGGCGATCACGCAAGACGAAATCGTGCTGCAAGGGGACACCACGCCGCGTGGTGCCCTGCCGACCATCTTCGGCGACACCGGCTTGTGGTTCGTGCCGACCGCAGAAACCCTTCCGAATCGGAAATTCTCCTTCAGCGTCTTCCGCGCCAACTGGGATCGTCCTCAGGGGCTCACCGACGTCAACGAGATCGGACTCACGGGCGCCGTCGGCATCGCTGACCGCTTCGAGCTGTTCGGATCGTGGCACGTCGTGCGGCTGGATCGCGACCTGCGGCCGTTCTTCGTCACTTCAGACGCCAAGTT
>Ga0081539_10004499_pt1 | contig 15330 bp, 24 predicted proteins | sample TabmetS4T2R2_FD_71023 | JGI IMG/M metagenome (GOLD analysis project Ga0081539, IMG submission 71023) | Tabebuia heterophylla rhizosphere microbial communities from the University of Puerto Rico - S4T2R2 | ecosystem: Host-associated > Plants > Roots > Rhizosphere ...
GACCACGCCCGCCGCCGCGACAGCCGGCCCTTCGACCTGCCCACCACCCAATCCCATCGATAACCGATGATGGAATCAGGAGGGCCGACCCGACGCATCAGACACGCGAATGATCGAGGCTAGGCATGGGTGGTGCGCCGGGCTGGGTCGAGTTCGTATTCCTGTTGCATGGCGTCGTAGGAGTAGAGCTCGCCGTAGCGGCCCCAGTCGGTGGCGGTGTCGAGTTGGGCGTCGATCGGGCGGCCGGTCAGCCGGCGATTGCGTCCAGGTCGGTGACTGCCTCGTCCGGCAGTACCAGGTTCGCGGCGGCGATGTTGTCCCGCAGGTGCTCCAGCGAGGACGTGCCGGGTATGAGCGCGATGTTCGGCGATCGGCGCAGCAGCCATGCCAGCGCCACCTGCTGGGGCGAGGTCTCCAGGCGGGCGGCGACCTTCGCCAGCGTCTCGGACTGCAGGGGCGAGAAGCCGCCGAGGGGGAAGTACGGCACGAAGGCGATGTTCTTGGCGGCCGTGCGCTCAACCAGGGCGTCATCCTGCCGGTTGGCCAGGTTGTACAGGTTCTGCACGGTCACCACGGGCGCCATGGCCAGGGCCTCGTCGAGCTGCGCGGCGCTCACGGTGCTCAGCCCCAGGTGCCGGATCAGTCCCTGCTCGCGCAGCTCGGCCAGTGCGCCGAACTGCTCGGCCAGCGAGTCGCCGTCCGGGTGGCCGTCCGGTGCACCCAGCCGCAGATTGACTACGTCCAGGGCCTCCAGGCGAAGGTTGCGCAGGTTGTCGTACACCTGTGCTTTCAGGTCCTCGGGGTGCCGGGAGACCATGAAGCTGCCGTCGGCTGCGCGGCGGGCGCCGACCTTGGTGACGAGGTGCAGCCCCTGGGGATACGGGTGCAGAGCCTCCCGGATGAGCTCGTTGACGACGACGGGGCCGTAGAAGTCGGAGGTGTCGATGTGAGTGATGCCCGCATCGACCACCGCGCGCAGCACCGCGACAGCTCGGGCTCGGTCCTTCGGGGGGCCGAACACGTTCGGCCCGGTCAGCTGCATGGCGCCGTACCCGACGCGGGTGATAGTCAGGCCGTCGGCCAGGGTGAGGGTGCCAGCCAGCTGTGCGGACATGTCGTATCTCTCCAGCGGGTGTTCAGGATGCCCGGGCCACGGAGGTCGTTCCGGTGGCCCGGTCTCCACCTTGCGCCTCGCGCGCCCGGCGTGGCAGGCCCCGGTGTTCCTGGGAATGACAGGGACAGGCACCTGCGGCCGGGCGGCCGTACGGTGGCGCCATGGACGGATCGAACTCGCTCGGGGAGTTCCTGCGCGCCCGCCGCGCGCTGGTTCGGCCCGAGGACGTAGGCCTGCCCGGCGGCGGCCTGCGCCGAGTGCCCGGCCTGCGCCGCGAGGAGGTCGCGATGCTGGCCGGTATCAGCTCCGACTACTACCTACGGCTGGAACAGGGCCGTGACCGCAACCCCTCCGTGCAGATCCTGGAGGCCGTCGCCCGCGCCCTGCGGCTTGACGCCGACGCCACCACCCACCTCGTCGGCCTCGCCCAGGAGCGGCCCACCGCGGGTGGACACCACACCCGACAGGTACCGGCGAGCCTGCTGCAGCTCATCTACGGCTGGCCCCGAAACCCCGCCTACGTCCAGAACCGCTACTACGACTGCCTGGCCGCCAACGCCCTGGCCACCGCGCTCAACCCGAACTTCCGGCCCGGCGTCAATCTCATGCGCGCGCTCTTCCTCGACCCGGCCGAGCGCGAACTGCGCCGCGACTGGGCGGACCTGACATCGCAGGCGGTGGCCGCGCTGCGCGCCGAGGCCGGAACGAATGCGGACGATCCACGACTACGGGACCTGGTCGGCGAGTTGTCCCTGCGCAGTGAACGCTTCCGCACCCTGTGGGCCCGGCACGAGGTACGGCCCCGTCGTGGCCGGGTGAGCCACCTGACCCACCCGCAGGTCGGCGAACTCGACCTGCGGTCGACCAAGCTCTCCGTGGACGGCACGGACGGGCTCAACATGGTCGTCTTCCACGCCGAGCCCGGCAGCCGCAGCGCCGAACTGCTCGACATCCTCGGCAGCCTCGCCGCACCCCAGAACCAGGATGCTCGGCAGGGCAGCACACACGAGCGGATCGAGGACCAGTAACCCCGCCGGGAGCTGGGAGGACTGCGTGCCCAGGGCCACCGGTGCCCGGCACCCCCGTGAGTTGCCGTAGCCCTGTGTGAGAAGCGCCTCAGCCTTCCTAAATCATACGCATCGTGTGATAGATCTGAAGTCAATCACACACCACGAATGATTGTGGTGTGTGGGTTGGATCCCCTTTCGTCCTTCGTTGAGGAGTTTCTGTTGTCCACGTCAATCACCTTCTCCGAGTACGGCACGCCCGGCGTGCTCACCGTGTCCGACGTCCCCGTCCCGCAGCCCGGTCCGGGCCAGGTCCGTGTCCGGGTCCGGGCCGCCGCAGTCACCCCATCGATCTCGCACTGCGCTCCGGTGGAATGGCCGGGATCATGCCGATTCAATTCCATTCATCCCTGGCCAGGACGTGGCCGGAGTGGTCGAGGAGGCGGGCGAGGGTGCCGGCTACGCGCCGGGTGACGAGGTCTTCGGCGCGATGCACAGCGGCGGCTACAGCGAGCACGTTCTGCTGGACCAGCCGTTCGCCAAGCCCGCCGAGGTGTCGTTCGAGACCGCGGCAGCCATGATCACGGTCGGTGAGACCGCCTACCGGGCCCTGGAACACCTCCAGGTCTCGCCCGGGCAGACCCTGCTGATCCACGGGGCGGGCGGCGCCGTCGGCGCCATCGCCGTGCAGCTGGCCGTCGCCCGCGGCCTCACCGTCATCGGCACCGCCGGCGAGCACGACTTCGAGCGGGTCGGCAAGCTCGGCGCCACCGTGGTCCGTTACGGCCAGGGCTGGGCCGAGCGGGTCCGGGACGCGGCGCCGGGCCCGGTGGACCGGGTCCTGGACGCCGCCGGCGCGGGTGTCCTGGCCGAGTCCATCGCCATGACCGGTGATGCCGCGCGGGTCATCACGATCGCCGATCACACCTTCGCCGAGCACGGCGTGCGCTTGACCGGGCCCGACCCCGCCGACCGCTTCTTCCCGCAGGCTCTGCCCATGCTGGCCGACCTGATCGCCCGCGGCGACCTCGACGTGCCCATCTGGCGCACCTTCCCCCTCACCGAGGCCGCCCAGGCCCACGCCGAGATCGAGGCCCACCACAACCAGGGCAAGGTCATCCTCCTTCCCTGACGCCGCACCCGGCCCCCCGGGGGCAATCGCTGCCACAAGCACAAGAAAGCGAACCATCAATGAGCGTCAAGACCGCGCTGCACGTCACCGACCTTCTGCGGATCGTCCAGGAGTACTACGACTCCGTCGATTCCCGGGACGCCGCCCGCGTCGCCGCCAACTACCTCGTCGCCCCGGACACGACGCTGCAGTTCAACGCCGACGACCCCATCTACAAACGAAGGAAACCGGCATGACTGAATTCAAACCAGAAGACCTCCATCGACAGTTCGAGGAAGCCTTCAATTCGGGCGACCTCGAAGCTCTGCTGGCCTTGTATGTGCCCGACGCGCGACTGATGTCCGCACCCGGGCAGATCGTGACCGGCCACGTGGCGATCCGAGAGGCGCTGAAGCCGGCCTTGGCGATCAAGGGTCGCCTGAGGGTGACAACCGTCTACGCGGTGCAGGCTGGCGCCATCGCCATGATGCAGTCGCAATCGCAGCTCAACGGCGTCGCGCCGGACGGGCAACAGGTCGTGCAGAGCAGCAAGACATCGGAAGTGGCACAGCGGCAGCCCGATGGCCGGTGGCTCTTCCTCATTGACAACCCGAACGCCGGCTAATGGCTGACCGTCGAGGCCATCAAGGCGTTCACGGCACAGCTGTTCCAGAACGTCTCCGTCAAGCACACGAAGATCGAGGTCTTGAGCACCCCGCTGATGGGTGACATCGTGCCGGTGGATCTGGCGCCGGCCCGGTCCGCCTCCACCGTGACCGTCGCCTCTACCGCCCTGCCGACCTTCTCCATCGACACAGGCTCCGAGCTGACGCGTATCGCGGTGCCGGCGACCTCGATCTTCACCATCGACGTCGCCTCGGAGAAGTTCGTCTCCGTCCACAACATGTTCGACCTTGCCAAGGTCTACGCCGCCCTCGGCAACTGAACCGAATCGGACACCGACCCACCGACGGCAGGTGCCGGCCGTACCCGATCGCAGCAAACAGGCACGGCCGGCACCCCGACTCGCGCAACGCAGTCCGGACCTGCATTTCGGGCTCCGAAGGACCACCTTCGTACGCCGAACCGCACTCACCGATCCCGCAGCGACGACGCGACGGGTAGGACAGAGCAACAACGCGACCGCGTCAGCACCGTGCAGCCAGCAACCGGCCACAAGCAGGCGCCGACAGCAATCTCCATCAGACTTGAATCCAGCAGGCTGCTTGAAGTTCTTCCGGCCGAGCTGGTTGATGTGAACGACCGGGAGGTTTCCGATGCTCAAGAAGATCCGTGAAGACCTGTGGGAGACCCAGGGCGAGTCCCCGTTTCCGAGACTGACCACGCACGCCTACCTGTGGACGCCGCCGTCCAGAGACAACGTGCTGTTCTACTCCACCGTCACCGACGCAGACTTCGATGAAATCGAGCGGCTGGGCGGCGTCGCGCACCAATATCTGAGCCATCACGACGAGGCCGGCCCGATGGTGCGCGAGATCGCGAGGCGTTTCGGGGCTCGGCTGCACGCCGGGCGCGGTGACGCCAAGCGGATCGCTAACGTCGCCGAGGACGCCGTCTGGCTGGATCGCCGACAGGTGGACGAGAACGCCGTGGAGGTCATCCCCACGCCCGGCCATACCCCCGGCAGCACCTGCTACCTCATCAGCGGTGCCCGTGACGAGCGCTATCTGTTCACCGGCGACACCCTCTACACCGAGCGTGACGGCACATGGGCTGCCGGGAACCTGCCGTTCAGCGACCCGCACGCACTGGCGAACAGCCTGGAACTGATCGGCTCGCTACGGCCGAACGTGGTGGCCTCCAGCGCCGCCCCCGGGGGTGTCGGGGCGCACGATCTGCACGACGGCGATGACTGGGCCGCCACGGTGCGCGGTGCACTCTCCGCTCTCGGCCGCTGACTACCGCCCGCCTCGCGCAGAAACTCCGACCGACCCCATTCCAGCACTCCGCACTGATCAGCCCCCGCTAGCGGGTGACCATCCTGCGCTACGCGGGCACGGAAACTGCGTGATCTCATCCCCTCCATCACACCGCCGGCGCGCCGTGTCGTATGTGCAACCACCACGCCTATCACACGCTACGTATGTTTTAGATACATTGGCCTCATGTCCTCGACGCCTGTCCACCGCCGCCGACCGAGCCTGAGCAACCCCCGCGTTCAGCGCACCCGCACCCGCATTCTGACGATCGCGCGTGAGCTGCTGCCGCAGGTCGGGCCGACCGGACTGACCTACGCGCTGCTGGCCGAACGGGCAGACGTCACCCGTCAGACCCTCTACCGGCACTGGCCCAACCGTGCCGCTCTGCTTTTCAACCTCATCATCGAAGGGCCCGACCTCGGTCCCTATCCCGAACCCGGCAGCGATGTGCGGGCCGTGGCCACCGCCTGGGTGAGGAGTCTGCGCGACGGCAACAGCGACCCAGCCATCCGGTCCGCTGTCCTCGCGGTCACCGCCCAGGCCGACCATGACCCTGACAGTGCCCAAGCGCTCGCCCGCATCATCGAGGACCGGCACGCGGACCTGAACAGACTGCTCGGCCCGTCTGGCATCCAAATCGACGGCGACGAGTTCACGATGCTGTACGGCCCCGTGCTCGCCCGGCTCTTCCTCGACCGTGGCCAGGTCACCGACGCCTTCGTCGACGCCGTCGTCGCGCAGTGGCTCACCACCCTGAAACGGGCGGGCGCCCTGCCGCCGCCGCGCACTCCGACCCAAACCGGATCATAGACATGGACGCGCGCTGTGCCATCGGACGGTGTTCTTTGCCATCGACGCGTGTTCCGTGCCAGCGAACTTTGCCCCGTGAGGGTTTGTGCCGTCGAACCTTGCTTGTCCCCTGGGTTGTTCAACTGGATCGGGCACCGCGCAGGCGGCGGGCCGCCGCCGCGCGGCCGTCGCGCTCGGGGATGGCGGTAGCGGCGGTGTGCCGGCGCAGGGCTTCCACGTCGGTCGCGCGGATCTCGTCGATCCGCCGGTCACCCCAGCCGTCGACCATCTTGGTTTCTTGGATTCATGGAGGCGCCGCGCGGCTCACGCTCACATCAGCAGGAGCGTCTTGCCCATCGTCGTCCTGGCCTCGATGGCGGCGTGGGCGTCGGCCGCCCGCTCGAGCGGGAAGGTCTGTCCGATCAGCGGCCGCAGCCGACCGGCCGCGGCCTCATCGAGGGCGCCGGTCGCCAGGTCGTGCATGAGCGGGCCTAACTCCTGCAGCTGCTGGATGCCGATCACCGTAACGCCGCGCCCCGCGAGCACCGATGCGTCGGTGAAATCGCCGCTCGATGCGCCGTGGATGACGAACCGCCCACCATCCAGCACGAGCGTCGTCGCAGCGGTGCCGATCTCACCGCCGACGCCGTCGAACACCAGGTCGACGGGCGCGCCGCCGGTCAGGCCACGGACCTGCTCGGTCCAGTGAGGCTGTGCGTAGTTAACCGCCTCGGCTCCCGCTGCCCGAACGGTGGCCAGCTTGGCGTCGCTGCCGACGGCACCGATCACCTTGGCACCCGCGTTGACGGCCAGCTGCACCAGCAGGCCGCCCAAGCCGCCTGCCGCGGCCTCGACCAGGACCCACTCGTCCGGCTTCGGCGCGGCCAGCCGCAGCAGGGCGAGGGCCGTGCGGCCGTCGTTGAGCAGCGCCACCGCGTCGGTGGTGGACACGCCGGCCGGGATCGGGATCACCTGGCCGGCGTGGGCGACAGCCTTCTCCGCGTACCCGCCAAAACCGCCTGTCGAGGTGACCACCCGCCGGCTCACCAGGCCCGCATCGACGCCCGGGCCGACCATGCTGATCACCCCGCCGACGCCGCTGCCGGGCACGAAGGGCGTGGCCGGCAACGGATACCCGCCCGGCGGCCGGCCGGCCCGCACCTGGGTATCGATGAACAGCACACCGGCCGCTTCGACGTCCACCACCACCTGGCCGTCGCCGGGCTCCGGATCAGGGGCCTGCCCGGCAACCAGTACCGACGGGGCTCCGAACTCGGTCACTCTGATCACTCGCATCGGTAGTCGGGGCCCGTGCCCTCGCGGGCACGTCTCCCCATCCTCCTTCCACGTCTGTGCTTGTCGGGTGAGACCTATGCAGCGGGGCAAACCATGCGTAGCTCTCGCTCGGCCGGGTCGAGGAACAGGGCCAGCAGCAGATTGACCCCGACACGGAAGCTAGGGGGTCAGCGCCGTGGCGAGAGCATCGGCGGCCAGGCAGTCGTCATACCGGTTCTGCAGGTAGGCGGGGTTGCGCGGCCAGCCGTCGATGAGCTCGAGCAGGCCCGACGACACCCGCCGTGCCGGGTGAACACCTCCGGAAGGCCGCTGCTGGGCGAGACCGACAAGGTGAGCCGTTGCTTCGGCGTCCAGCCGCAGCACCCGGGCGACAGCCTCCAGCACCCGCACCGACGGGTTGCGGTCCCGGCCCTGCTCCAGCCGTGCGTAATAGTCGGAGCTGATCCCCGCCAGCATCGCGAGCTCCTCGCGGCGCAGCCCCGGCACCCGGCGCAGGCCGCCACCGGGCAGTCCCACGTCCTCGGGCGGTACCGCCGCCCGGCGAGCACGCAGGAACTCTCCGATCGCAGTCGATCCGTCCATGCATCCCACCGTAGGGCCACCCGGCCGACGGTGACTGGCCCTGTTACCCCCAGGAACCCCGGGGCACTGCCCGAGCGTCGTGTTCGCCGCCCTCGCGGTCATCACTGGATCGAGCACCGCATCGGACCGCTCTCGGAGTCGGTCGCGTCCGCTTCTGCCGCCGACATCTGCGCGGCCGGCGGCTGCGAGTAGTATGGCTCCAGCGATCAGAACGATGTCGGCTCGGCCAGGGCGCTGCACGACGATGTTCTCCACCACAGATCCTTCGGCGACGTCTTCCTCGATGTCGAGCTAAGCCGCATTCGCTTCGTTGTCTTACGTGACTCGCATGAGTCATTCGACCAAGGTGCGACGTTCGGCTGGCGCGCCCAGGCGCATTGAGCCTTTCCGGGTAAGGCTCTGATTACCGGGCGCGGTGTCCGGGATGCCCAGGGTGTACGCGAATCGCCCTGGTAGGCGGGGATGAACGGTGAAGGCGCGGAACGCCGGTACGAAGTGTTCCTCTCACAGACCACGTCCCCGGAGTTCCGCGCCGCCCATGAGTATCACCTATACCGCCACGCTGCCGGTACGCGACCAGACCGTGCTCTACCTCTCCGGACTGCTGCATGCCGAACGTGCGCGGCGCGGCACCCGCACCGGGCGGCGGGCGCTGACCTGCTTCCGGCAGGCTGTGCTGGTCCTGCGCTGGCTGCTGGACGGCACTCGGATGAGCCAACTGGTCCGCGACAACAACATCAGCGCCTCGACCGGCTACGAACGCCTGCACGAAGGCGTCGCCGTGCTGGCCGCTCAGGCCCCCAGCCTGTACTCGGCGCTGCTGGCCGCGAAACCGCCGGCTACGACTATGTGCTGCTTGATGGCACGTTGATCGAGACCGACCGGATCAGCACGCCCGGACCCACCCCGGGTGTGGACCTGTGGTGGTCGGCCAAGTACAAGAACCACGGCGGCAACATCCAGGTGCTGACCGCCCCGGACGGCTGGCCACTGTGGACCTCACCGGTACGGCCAGGCCGGGAACACGACACCACCTGCCTACGCACCCACCCCGACTTACTGGCCACCCTCGCCACCATCCGCGACGACCTACGGACCCTGGCCGATCTGGGCTAATGAAGGCGAAGCCGACACCGTCGTCGTGGCATTCAAGACACCCGCCAACGGCCAGCTCACCGACCTACAGCAGACATTCAACCACGCTCACAACCGGCTCCGCGCGATCGGCGAACGCGGCAACAGCCTGCTCAAGACCACGTTCAAGGCGCTACGCAACATCAGCGTCTGTCCCTGGAAGATCGGCGCCATCGTCGCCGCAGCCCTGGTCGTCCTCCACATCGAACACGACCGGACCACCTAAAGACCGCCGCTACACACAGTCGCAGATCGTTACCCGGAAAGGCTCAGTGCCTGATCGACGCCGGCCAAACGGTCGGCGTCGACAACAGGAAGTCTGCAATGTCTATAGAGAGAATATGGATTGAGGGCGGTACGGCAGGTCGCGGCCTGCGAGAACCCTCTACGCCGGGCGTGAAAAGTCGAGATTGCAGGTCACGCCGATAGGGCCATGGGCGCAGTAGCCGTCCGGATTCTTATGAAGGTGCTGCTGGTGGTATGGCTCTGCGGGATAGAACTCGGGCGCTTCCTTGATCTCGGTAGTGATAGGCGGGAATCCTGCCTCTGACAGGGCACCGGCGAAAGAGTCGCGGCTGGCACGCGACGCGGTCAACTGTGCCGTGGTCGTGGTGAATATCACGGACCGGTACTGGCTGCCGACATTTCTGCCTTGGCGCATGCCTTGGGTGGGATCGTGGTTCTCCCAGAACACTTTCAGGAGTTCGGCGTAGGAGACCAAGGCTGACCGGTAAGCCACTCGAACCACTTCGACATGGCCAGTGTCACCCGCCTTGACCTGCCCATACGTCGGATCTCGCAGGCTTCCACCGGCATAGCCCACGCAAGTCGTATAGACGCCTTCATGGGTCCAGAACAGACGTTCCGCACCCCAGAAACAACCCATGCCGAACACGGCCAACTCGACACCCGCCGGCCACGGACCCAGAAGAGGTGTTCCGAGCACCGCGTGCTTGGAAGGACTACCCGAATCGGGTTGACTGACAATCCTGCCGGCATTCGTCAGCGACACGAGACCACCTGAACTCCCCGTTCCCCGAGCCCGATCGTTGCACCACAATCAATATCAGGCAGTACCTTGATCACAAGACGCACCGGCCGAAGATTGCACAATGCGGAACTGTAAATCGATCATGGCAAGTCTCTTGCGAGACCGCCGCACTCCGTGTCAGCGTTTTCGACTATCAGTCCGCATAAGTGATAGCGAGGGTCATGCGGCCGAATGTTTCGGGGAGGTGAATAAACATGGCGGACGCGAAGGTCAAGAAGGTCAGGGTGTCGATCAAGAAGGCGGCGGCACCGAAGGCCTCGTCCAGGATCGCGGCGGTCACGCGCTGCATGTAGGGGCAGAACGGGGCGCGGGGGTGGCCATCTCGAGCACCCCTGCGTCACCAATTCGTTTCGAAAGGATTTCGTGCCGTGGATTCTGTTGCTGTGTCCGAGCAGCCCGGCGGTCAGCCGCAGGCTTCCGGACTTCCGGATCGACCCGTTCTCAAGCATTGCACGACCCGCTCATTCAGTGACGACAAGCCGATGTTGATGATCGTCGGGAGCGAATACTTCGAGCTGACCGAGGAGGTCGGCTCACGGGAGGACTTCCTCACCGTCAAGCGCTACCTCGACGGGCGCCACACCATCTCGCAGATCGCGGCCCGCGCCGGTGTCGACGAGGAGAGCGTGCGGGACATCGTGGCGACGTTCGCGGACCTGGACCTGCTGGGCAAACCTCGACCGATGGACTTCGTCCCTGGGCCGGAGCTGGTCAAGCAGGTAGAGGACGCCTGCCGGATGTGGGGCCAGCAGATCGGGTTCCACCCGCTGTTCAGCGGACTGGAGGCCGGCACCCTACGGCCCGAGGTGCTGATGGGCCTGCTGCTGGAGACCTACCACTACATCAATTCGGCACCCAAACACATCGCTACGGCGATCGCCCACTGTCGGGACGAGCGGCTGCTCCCGCTGCTGTCGCAGCATTTCGTGGACGAGTGGGACCACGCCCGGCACCTGCTGGAGGGCCTGAAACTGGCAGGGCTGCCACGTGCGCACGCCGAGACGGCCTATCCGGTGATCGGCACGTGGTCCTTGGTCAACAACCTGTGCGAGGTGGCCCGGCAGGACACCCTGTCGTACATCGCGGCCACCGCGTTGTTCGAGGCCCGCGCCGACGACTACGAACTGGGCCGCGAGTCGTTGTTGGAGGCCGTCCGCAAGGCCGGATTCTCCGAGGCCACGGTCGAACCGTTGTTGACCCACATGCGGCTGGACGTGGAAGCCAACCACGTGGGTCTGTTCCCGGAGGCCGTCGAGATCCTCGGCGACATCCCGGCCGCCGACGCCCACCGCGTGGTCAACAACATCCACGACCTGAAGCACTCCTTCGACCAGTTCCACGACCAGATCGTCCACTTCTACTCGGACATCTCCAACCACATCCCCCGCTCCAAAATGGACTTCTTCCTCCTCTAGGCGCAGCCCGCCGGTTGCTCCGACACCCGAGGCGGAGTTCTTGACATGACCCAGGTCCCGGGTCATAGCGTGTGTGAGGATGCCCATGCCGGCATCCGCACTGGCGCCGTGCCCGTGAGACGCGCCCCTGGAAGGAACTCGCCGCAGCATGACGTCCGTTGACGCCGAGCACGGTAAGACAGCGCAATCCCCCAAGGGGTCCAACCGAGAAATATTGGCCTACATGGCGGCGTCCGTGGCCTCCCAGGCACTCCTGGTCGTTTTGGCCCCGACCATGGCGACCGTGGCCGACGACCTCGGAAGCTCCGTGGAGACCATCAGCCAGGCACGGACCGTCACCGCCGTTTCCGCGGTGGTGTCCGCTATCGCGCTGTCCCGCGCGGTCGCTCGCTGGCGAATGCGGCACGTCATCTGGCTCGGTGCCGCAGTCGCGAGCGGCAGCAGCATCGCTATCGCCTGTTGCCCATCGGCCGGCCTGTTCATCGCCGCACACGCGCTGTCCGGCGCCGCCGTCGCACTGCTACTGTCGGCATCCTTCGCTGGCGCAGCGACCGTCGGCGGCGCCGCGGCCCGCGCCATCGGACTCGTCGCTGGCGCGAACTCCCTCGCCTGGGTGTTGTTCAACCCGTTGGCCGGCGTCCTGGCTCAATCGGCATCTTGGCGTCTGGCGTTCCTCATTCCGGCCGCCGCCGCCGTCGCGTGCGCCCTGCTGACCGCGTTGATCCCAGCCAGCACCTCCCCCCGGCCGGCCGACAGGTCGAGCATCCTGACCCTGCTACGCGTCCCGCCGGTCCGACGATGGATCACCGCGGAGGTGCTTGCGTACTGCGGCTGGACCGTCATCCTCACCTTCGTGGGCCCATTCTTCGTACAACAGCAAGGCCTCGCCGTCGGCGTCGCAGGCCTCGTACTCGGAATCGGCTCAGCGGCCTTCTTCATCACCTCAAGCCAAAGCGCACGGATCGCGACACTCGCCGACCCCCGCCGCCTCATCGCCCTCACCTCGTTCGGACTCGCCGCTCTGAGCGTCGTGCTCTTCGCCGTCAGCCGCAACCCATCGATTGCGATCCTGGCGTTCTTCCTCGCGACCCTGACAGCCGGTCTTCGAACCCCAGCAGCCACGCTCCGCGGCGCTGCACTCAGCCCAGCCCACGCCAAGCAAACAATGACAAGCCGAACAGCCGTCACACAACTCGGCTACCTGGTCGGCGCCGTCGGCGGCGGGCTCATCCTCGCCACCACCGGATACGCCGGCCTCGCCGCCGTCGTCGTCGCCGGGCTGACCGCATCCGGCTACCTGCACTGGCGAGGTGACACCAACCGTCCGGAACGCAGCCCCAGCAGCGAATGATCCGCACCACGGGGCTGGCCCGTAGCGTTCGGAGCTCTGCCGGTAGCGGCGGAGCAAGTTGTCTGGAGGCCAGGGCCGCCCCCGATCGTGGGAGGGCCTCACGGACAGTGGGCCGAGTCACGGGCCCAACAGGCCCAGCGATCCTAGGACTGCCTCAGGTTGAGGGCTTCCGCTCCGGCGGGTGGGTCGTGCACTGCCCGAACGGCGGAGTCGGGTGGTGCCGCTGGGCCGTAGGTTCCCGTCTCATGACCTTGACCGTGGCTGAGGAGCGGCCGCCGCGGCGGCCGCGGCCGGCCTCAGTGACCGTCGCCTTCTGGCTCCAACTCGCGGCCGTCTTGGTGCTGTTCGTCATGGTGGGGCTGGTGCGGGTTGGTCGCGCCGTGGGCTCTGCTTGGGCCGTGGCGGAGACTCTCGCGCCGGACTCAGGCAGCGACTCGTTGCGATGGGTTCATTGGGGGCCGTGGTGCTGGCGCCATGCCGCGACCAGGTCGTTCGGGCTGGCGGAGGTGTCGCCGTCCAGGAGCATGACCATCCGGGCGGCTCCGTCGGAGTAGGTGTCCATCAGGCGGGTGGGTGTCTTGCCATCTGGTGTGACGGCGTAGCCGTCGCCGGCGTCGAGGTTGGAGTAGAGGTCGCCGACCCAGTCTGCGACGTCGGTTGCCTCAAGAACGCCCCGGCTATGCTGAGCTTCCTGTCGAGTACCGGGCTCATCCCCGACGCCGTGATCCGGCAGGCAGTGCGTGAACTCGGCGAGCCCCAGACGCTGCCCAAAGTGCGGCCCATGGCTGAGCAGATCGACGCCAAGACCGGCGCCACACTGGCGATCCACCTGTACGACCAGGCGTACGGGCCGGCGTCGCAGTACTTCATCCACGCCACCAGTTCAGCGCTGCTGCGCCACGTCACGCTCGACCGACGCCGTACCACCCGGCCCGCGAACTCCTGGGTTCGCCGGGGCGCCGGTCCGGCTCGCCGACGCCTGCGTCGGTCTGCTCGCCGGGCCATCGCCAAACCGCGTCGCAGCACCCGCGGAGCTGTTCCAGCGGTACGCCGAAGCTCACGCCGGGCGGGTGCTGCCGCCCCTGCTGACCACCATCGGCAAAGGACTGATCCGAAAGCTCAGCGGCACCGACCTCATCCAGACCCTGCAGCAGGCTCGCGACCTGCGCACGTACCTGGCCCGCACCCCGCCGGAGACGGACAAGGCGACAGTCCCCCGGCACGTAGCCGGCGGTCGTGGGGCGCGGGCGTTCCGGGTGGCTTGGTCGCAGAAGGTTCAGGCGGCGTCGCGGTGGCGTTCCTGGTATTCCTGTAGTGCGCGTCGCACGATGCCGGACTTGCCTTCCCGGTCGCGGCCGGCGGCGTGCTCCAGCCATTCGAGCATGGCTGGGGGGAGGCGGAAGGTGGCTGGGCGCATGGTCGGCTCGCCGCGGGTGTCGACGTGGACCATTGGCTCGCTGGGCTGCTCGGCCCGGGCGAGCAGTGCGGTGGTGTCGGTGCTGAGGAACCAGTCACCGATCTGTTCCTTCGTCATCTTGCTGAAGTCCGGTAGTTCGCTCATGACTGGCCCCTCTCGAGCCACGTTTCAAACTCCGCTGCGCTCAGTGGCTTGGCGGCCGTGACTCGCCAGACGAGCGAGTCGTCGCCACGGGCCAGCAGCACACCGATTGCCCGCTGGTCGGCGGTCACCGAGTAGACGACCAGTACGTCTTGGCCGATCCGGTGGTGGAGCTGCTGGTCCGGTCGCGCCTCCAACGCCTCGGCCACCTCGGCGATTGTCACCTCGACCAGCCGCGGGAGAGGTTCACTGGGGCCTGGCATCCGCCACAGCAGTCCACTCACCCGACCAGTGTATGACACGTAAGACAACTCGTGGTGGACAGTACACGGACCTCTACCGCGGAGTGCGCGCGAAGCAGACCCGCCGACCGCCGACCCGCCGATGCCCGGCTCCGGCCGAGCAAGGTCCGCAAACGCGGCACCGGCACTCCACCGAGCCGCTCGCTCATGCCGATGACAGTGCGTTACTGAACGCGAGTGGCACTTTCGTTGCGGTGTCGACATCCGGAGCGGGAATCGATTCTTCGCTGCGCGGTACGCTACGACAACGAGGAAGGTGCTTGCGCGAGCGTACTATTCAGCGATGGAGGCAGCGGCTATGGATTGGCTGACAAACCTCAACCCGACATTAGCGGCTGCTGTCGTCTCTGCTCTGGTTGCCGCCGTCGTTGCGCTGCTCACAGCATTGATCGCGCCATCGATCAAGTACGGGTTTGACAACAGGCTTGAAAGGCGAAAGCTCGAACTCGCTTATGTGGCAGAGCAACGCAAGGCGCTACGTGGCAAGATCGCTTTCCATAAGGGAACAGTCCTGCTGACGTGCGAGGAGTTGGCGAGCAGGTTGACCAACTTCCGAGGTAACTGGATAGGTCCCTGAATTGAGATGTGTGGGAACCCGTGCCGGGGGGCCTTGTGGTCAGGCGGTGGCGGGGATCCAGGGGTTGCCTGCGGCGGCTTGGATGAGTGCGTCGAGCATGCCG
>Ga0081539_10004500_pt1 | contig 15326 bp, 11 predicted proteins | sample TabmetS4T2R2_FD_71023 | JGI IMG/M metagenome (GOLD analysis project Ga0081539, IMG submission 71023) | Tabebuia heterophylla rhizosphere microbial communities from the University of Puerto Rico - S4T2R2 | ecosystem: Host-associated > Plants > Roots > Rhizosphere ...
GTTTCAACCCGCGCCATCGTTCGCTACTCGGGCGCGGGTTGAAAACCCACGCCACAGTTTCTGGAATTCCGTGCTCCGCGCTTCACCACCAGGCTCTATTCTCACGCGCGCACCGCACAGGCTGAGTTTCGGACATTTGAGTCGGATGACTAAATGCTCAAACTCCTCGTCGCTCAGCAACGACGCGAAATACTTTGTCGCGCAGCCCACACGCCGAAACTCAAAGAACTTAAGCTACTAGCTATTCGCTAGTCTGGAACCGAGATTCCTGATATTCCGATTTCTCCTCAGCGCCGGAGCCGCTATTGATAACTGCCGGCATGGATAATCTTATCGCCCACAGCTCGATTGGCGCTCGGTCACGCCCACTTACCATGACAGACAAGCATTGTGATGGTATGCGAGCGCAAGCGAACGCCAATCGGATCAGCGATGTTTTCAAAGTCGTGCTGCTCATTCCCGACATAAGTGAAAACCGCTGAAATAAATCGCAATGTCATTAAAAGCGGTTCCGCCGAGGATGCAAAAAAAGTGTGCTCTCCGCTAATACTTCAATATGGGCAACTCGTTTTTCAATGATTAACGCGACCGGGCGCCTAACTGATCACTGCCTGTCATTGCTTGTAAAAAGCAGCAGGCTACACCCGGCGTTGCAACGCCGGCTAGGATCAAGGCGCCGCTCCGCGGCGGCCTGACGATCAACGCCGTTGATTTCAAAATTTTCTTATTTGCACATACTCCAATGAATAAGAAGTAACGAAACATGTACAAATTTTTGATTTTAATTGTTTCGGCACTCCAAGTTTCGATAGCTTGAATGCTATAATGGCCTGGTACGAGACGCCCTAGATGACCTATTTTAAGCATCAGCAGGATGAGTGGTGACGAAACATTACCATCGAATAACGGGGATTGATCGGCATTATTACCGAGATTGTTATTGAAGTATTAGCGGAGGAGCACACAAAGGCGAAATTCGAACCCCGGGAATCGGTCCAGATGTTAACTGAATGGCTCAATCCTTAACTTATTCTCGCGCCAATCACCAAAAATCCACATTCCAAGTCAGGAGTAGGCCATAACCATAAAATGGACACGACTTGGAAGGTCCCAGTGAATCAGTCGGCAAGACGCCATGAAACGCGACTCCATTGAGCATCTTTATCGCCCGGGGATGAAGGAGTAAAGTGACAAAGTGCACCAACCAAGCCCTTGGTACTTCAATCCTTTTTCCCTTAAGGTCGATCTGATCACTTCTCGTCCTGAACTTTCCAAGTCGTGAAAGAGAAATTGTTGTTACTAGCTCGGTCTAATCAAGACCGGGGCGCTCATCCGGATATACGGGAAATACTCAGACGGTACCGCATTCCTCATAAACAGTACTTGTCATATTTCCCGCATACCCTTCAGTAGTCTGCTCTAGTTACCCGAGCAGCGACTGTCAGGCCAATGTCAAGGTTAATAGTCCGAGGATCGAGCGCTCGAATGCAGCCTGAACAGCAGCATCAAGATGTTCGCCGTGGAATTGTCAGTCTATGTCGAAACATCTCTTATTTGGTGGCAGTCTAATTCATTGCTAAGACCACGAGCGTCCGTCCGTTCTTCTTGACTATCCCTTCGGGCAGAGCATTTCTGCCTTCACTCTCTTTAGCGTTCAGTCTCCGAAAAACAGCGCATGACATCTAAAAATTTTCGGGCAATCTATTCCGGCGGCAAAAAATAGAGAAATTCCCCTCCCATTCCGGTACTTGGTCCGATTTCGAGATCTTTCGATTTAATGGATCAGAGGGATGGAATGGCTTGCTGAGAGGAATTTTATGAAGGGTTCAATTGGCTATACAACCAGGATTTGGCAAAGACCCAGTCGCGCTTGACGGTGGCGAGGTCGATCTTTTCAACCTCGGCGATCTCTTGCTGCGTGAGACCGACAAAAAAACGCATCTCGACGCCCCGCGCGGCGCGCGGCTCAATCTCTTCCAGCCGATGCAAGGCTTCATCAAGCTCAATCAGATTTTGATTCGAATCGGTCGCCGCTTCGAGGACCTCGACGCCGTCCTCGCCTTCGTGTGTGATCGTGATATATTCGTTGCCGCCTTTTTTGCGTGCATAATCTACCAGAATAAACCTCATCTGGCGGGCGACAACGGCAAAGAAATGTGCGCGATTCTGCCAGGCAATCGGCGCCGAACCGAACAGTTTGAGATAGACCTCATTGACCAGAGCCGTCGGCTGCAAGATGTGCCCAGCTCGCTCCTGACTTAATCGCTTTGCCGCAAGCCGATGGAGGACAGGATAAACAGCATTAATCAGCTCTCCTACTGCCGTCTTGTCCCCATCCGTTACTCGGTTGAGCATCAACGTCAGGTCTCCGTAATCCGGATCTATTTTACCGTTCGACAAAGTAGCACCTCATTCTACGGCAGGTAATTTACTTTAGATAATTCAAATTTACGGCCTCCTTCGTCAATGATCCTATTATTCACCAATTACTCTATTATTCGAAGGATGAGACGAAAGAGGTTTTCGGCGAGAGGTTATCTCACCGCTAATGAAATCTTGACGGCCAGCGGCTCCTGAACGCCTTCTTGACCACGAAAAATATATGCCGGCTCAGTTCCCTTCGATCTGGATTTTAACCTGACGTGACGGGTAATCGCCTTGCCCAGTGCTCCTGAAAGAGATGCCGTTTCGGTCGGCCGGCTCTCGACAGTGATGGTCGATTTCTCATACGCGACCAGGTTATTCCAGATTCCCGCTGTCGGCTCCCACAAACATTCCGCCTTTTGTTTGCTGCAGAGAGTCAGAAGGTTGCTGCTGGTCGGGACAGCGGGCAGAGGAGTCCGTGAAATAATCACCCAGACATCCTCATTAACTCCGGCATCCGCCAGTTCAAATCCACTGAAATCGGGATTGTCACGTGAAGGGATCTCGTAAGGGACATGTGCCGGTATTCGATTGGCGCCGCGGTTAAGGCCGGGATGTGGATAGACCATCTGCGGGGTGCTTCCGTTGGTGGTGTTGAAGACGTAGAGGTAGCCGTCCTGAGCGGTCTCGACGACAAATCGCAAGATGTCGCCCCGCCGAAAAGAAGCCGACGCGTCACAGGCGGTCCAATCGCCACCGACCGTTTGTTTGAAGATGGTATATCCGGCGACCGGAGTCGCTTTCGGATCGTTCCCTTGATCTTTGGGAGCGAAGAGAGTATCGATGGCCGTATTGCCTTCGGGCTTGGATTTACCTTGCCCGGCGGCTTTCTGACCGCCGGACTCCGCTTTCTCCACGTTGGAAACTCTCTTCTTTCGTCTGGCGGCAGTTCCCTTCGTCTCTTTGGCCGAGAGTCGCTCCCTCGAAAAGATAAAGGCCTCACGAGTCTTATCTTCCGATGAGTCCTGAATGACGGCTCCCGAATCAAGGCAGCGCCCGGTGACAGAGACCAGCGGCTGCGCAAGAACGGCGAGAAATGCATAAGCAATGATGATTCTTTTCATAACGCAATGACTCATGCTATTTGAAAATCTGTTGATGTTGATCAATATTGCAGTCCGCTTTTGACAGCGCACTAAGAAAAACTAAAGACGGTAGGGCATTTATTTGAGGCGGATCGGAATATCAAAGACCACAGGTCCCAATGAAGATTGATCAACGGGGATTTTTACTGTTCCTTTAACAATCTTCACTTCTCTCAGGTCCACAGCTGACTTACGCCGCAACGATTCAAATTCGACGGCCTCTTCATCTGTCAGCGCATGCTCGAATTCTGTGCACAGGAAAGCAGGGCTTTCGAGAAGGTCTTTAGAAAGAATGACCGTGAAATTTTGGATCTGACTTTTGACGCCGATCCAATGCTTCTCGCCCTGGGGGAAGATGAAATCCTCTCCTGCTTTAACGTAGTTGGATGGTTCTCCTGTCCGCCCGGCTTTACGGGCAGAGAGGAATAACGTCGGTCGGTTGTTCTTCGTCGAAACCAGGTAGATAAAACCCGGCTTGTTGGAAGTAAAGTGAAACTTGAATCCGTCTGACGGCTTGAGCAGATCGGCATCGGTAAATTTTCTCGTCCTGCGTTTTTCATTAATGACTTCGAGATAGTATTTCATGACCTCGATCTCACCCGAGCCGGCAGGAACCGAACTCGTTTTTACCGTATTGGCCGAACCGGCCAATTTGGATGTCACAGCAGGAGGTGCGGTTAAGGATGCAGCCGGGGTCGATCTCCGTTGCACCCAGGCGATTGTGACGACCGCGGCCAGTGCGGCGGCGGCCAGCACCCCCGGAACGGCCGCACGAGCGATCCGGGACCTCTTCCGATCGACCTTCTTCACGGATGCTTGAAAAGCCTCTTCCAATTCCGTGATCAGCTCTTTGACATTCTGTTGCCTCTCCTCACGCTCTTTTTCGAGAGACTTGAGGACCACTCTTTCAATCGCTTCGGGAATATTGAGATCTGGACACCTTTTGCGGAGTGGGACGGGTGGGACGTGCCGTTGCCTGTTCAAGATGTCGAGGATCGAGTCTCCTTCAAAGACCTTTTGACCGGTGAGCATTTCGTAGATGACTGTCCCCAGGGAATAGATGTCAGACCTCGTATCAATTTTCTGGCCGACAATCCCGGTGGATTGTTCGGGCGACATATAAGCGGCGGTCCCCATGATGATCCCGGTATTCGTTTTATTGTCCTTTGATGCCAGACCGCCCGAGCGTGCAATACCGAAATCGAGGATTTTGACAATGAGCGAACTATTCCGTTCGCTGACGATAATGTTCTCGGGCTTGATATCCCGATGGATGATTCCCATGTCATGCGCCGCGGCAAGACCGGAACAAATTTGTCTGGTGATTTCAATGACCGGTTCGAGCGGGATGGTGCCTTGCTCTTCGATGATGGTTCGCAGACTCTTTCCCTCGACATAATCCATCACTACCCAGGGCACTCCATCCGTTGTTCCGGCATCGATCAGCCGCGCGATGTTGTGATGATCAAGGTCTGCCAGGATCTGCCGCTCTCGGCGGAATCGATCGACTTCGTTCTTGCCGACATCAGGCGGGAGGATTTTGATCGCGACCTTCTTTTGGTATTCACCATCAGCCCGCACCGCCAGAAAGACGGCTCCCATTCCCCCGCGTCCGATCTCTTCCAAAATCCGGTACGCGCCGATCTGTCGTCCGACAAATTCCAACAACGGATCATGAGCAGAGTTAGCGTCAGCATTGCTGAACAGGGGCTTTTCAATGAAGCTTCCGGCATTGTCTCCGGCCTTGAGCAGTTTCTCAACTTCGAGGCGAATCTCTTCGTCGCCGCCGCAAGACTCGGCAAGGTATTGAGCCCTCGCCTCGCCCTTTAGTTCAACAGCCTGATCAAAAATCTCCCTGATGCGTCTCCAATCCTTCACGGATGTAATCTGTCCCCTATCTTTGTTCTTTTCCGTTAATCTCTTTTTCCGTTAATGCCGGTCCATTCTCCCGATTGAATGAATCCCGCCCAATAGAAAGGCCGCTGCCGCCGCGGATTTCTGAGCAGCTGCAACTGCGCTTCTCTGAGCGAATCTCCTCTCCCCGCTCCTTTCAATAAGCGCCGATAATATTCCATCATCATCTCTGTGGTCCCCAGGTCCGAGACCGGCCAGAGCGTCATAATTTGAGTCTCCGATCCGGCCAGGACCAGCGCGCGCCGCAATCCATGCACTCCATCGCCGTTTCTGATCTCTCCCACTCCCGTGTCACAGGCCGAGAGCACGACGAGTTTCGTCCCCCAGAGATCGAGACCGGCGACTTCGAGCGCCGTCAGCACGCCTCGATTGTCGCCCTCTTTCCTGGCATTGGCGCCGGCCAGCGCCAGCCCCGAACGCAAGAGTGGATTGTCAACAGCCTGGCCTGCTAGATCCGTCTGCAACCCGGGCAGGAAAAATCCGTGCGTGGCGATATGTAGAATGCGCGGATGATGGATTTCAGTCAGCCGTTCTTTTGAGGCGTTCTCTCCGGTCAAGACTTTCGCGGCCGGGATCATTTCACTGATCGCTTCGGCTTCGCGCGCCGTGCCCGGCAGGCGGTCAAATGAAACATCGTCAAGACTGACCTGCGTGGATTTCGAGAGCGCAGAGCCTTGCTTGTTGGTCTTCGGCGTCAGCCGGATGCGGCGGCTGCGGGCCAACCTGGCAGGAGCCGCGCCATTGAATGCCGGATCTGCGACCACGACCACTTCATCTCCTGTCTCTTTCTCCGCCCGCGGCCTCAAGAGGTCACGCCCGCTGGTGAGATAAGTGAACGAATAACGTTTGACCAACCATTGATTGTTCTCGTCGGCCAGCGCCGCAAACGGAACGAGGTTGAGCTGACCGTCTGGAGAGACAAGAATCCGCGTGCTATCGCCGATCAGCTTTCGCAAAGGCTGCATGACCATCCGGTCGAGCCGGCGAGCTTTCTCTCGAACATCATTGCGCTGTTTGTCACGCAGCGCGTCGGAGAATCGCGTGATCGCCCGGTCAATCGTTGACGCCTCACCCAGCTCCGCCCAACGCGGCTCTCCTTTCGAATTGATGACATAGGCCACATAACGCGGAGCGCCGGTCGCCTTTGTCTTCGGATCGTAAGGAAGGTACAGAACGTACTCGATCAGTGATGTCTTGGGCGGAATGGCCATCTGGACCGCTTCGGGCGTGACCGGTTTGGCCTGCGATTGGAAGTCGGCGTTACGGCTCAATTCGGCCTCGACCTTCTCCAATTGCTCTTCAACCTCTCTCCGATGCGCGGTGTACTTACTGAAATCGGCATCCGCCGGTCCTCGTAGCGCCAGCGCCGACAACTGTGAACGCAATGCCAGCCACTGCTTGAGCAGCTCTTCGTTCCCGCTATCCGACCGGCTGCGAATCGCCGTGATCGTGCCCGCAATCTCATCCAGCGCCCGGACCTTCCGTCTGAGGATGGAACTCAGCGCCAGATTCATGGCTTGTGGATTATCCGGCGCGAATCGCGCGTGCAGCGTCACTACTTTGTTCAGCTGACCGCCAAACGTCGAAAGATATGCCAGTTTCTGCCTCTCGGCGCCCACGACGATGTTTCGTTTGAGTGAAAGCTCCGAGACCTCCATCACTCGACGATAGAGCTCGATCGCCCTTGGCAGATCGCCCCTGGCCAGGCTGAGCGACGCCAGGTCTCCGAGAGTATAAATGACACTCGGATGCTGTGAACCGAAAACAGACTCTTGAGTCTTCAACGCTTGTTCATCCAGAGATTCTGCCGTGGCGAAATCACCATGCAGATAGGCTAGTTTCGAGAGCTTGATCGTGACAGCCGCAACATCGGGATGGCGATCCCCATAAGCCTTCCGGTTGATGGTCAATGCGCGCCGGTATAACTCCTCTGCGCCGGCAAGGTCGCCCTTCTGTTGCAATACTTCACCCAGAATGACCAGGACTCTGGCAGTGGATGGATCCTCTTTGAACTCGCTATGCTCGTAAATATCGAGGGCGCGCCTCAACAATTGTTCGGCCTTCTTCGCTTCTCCCCGATGAAAGAGGACCAGTCCCAGATTGGACGACGCCAGGGCCACCATCGGATGTGTCGGCCCCTGAATCCTTTCGAGCAGACTGAGGGCCTGTTCTCGAAGCCGCTCCGCTCTCTCTGTATCCCCCATCTCGAAGTAAAGCCCCGCAATGTTGCCGAGCGTGTGGGCATAATCCGAATGTTCCTTGCCAAGAAGCCCCTCCTGAATCGAGAGTGCTTTCTGATAGAGCTTTTCCGCCTGGGGATAATCGGCTAGAGCGCGATAAAGCTCGGCATAATTATTCAGAAAATTTACTGCCGCCTGATTATTTATTCCGACGACGCCCTCATACAAAGTCAAGGTCCGTTTAAAGAGCCCCTCCGCCTTCCCCAAATCGCCTCTCTCAAGAGAGACCTGCGCCAGACTCCCAAGAATGACCACGATATCCGGCGAATCCTTCCCGTAGATTTGCTCCCGGACCGCGATCGCCTGCCGATAACACTTTTCCGCCTCGGATAAATTCCCCCGACCGAATAAGGTGTTGCCCAAACCTTCCCAGGCCTGCGCCAGCAACACTCGCTGCGTTCCCGAGGTCCCCTCCAGAATGTCCAACGACTTGCGAAAAAGGGCCTCGGCCTGTTCGGACCGGCCGTCTGACCTATGAATTTCCGCCAGGGTGATCAAGACCAGCGCTGTTTCAGAATGCCTCTGACCGAGATTATCTTCAGCCAGCTTGAGCGCCGCGGTCGCCGCTTCGAGGGCTTCCTTCAGCTGAGCTTTGGTCTGCCAATCGACCGCCTCGCGGTATTTCCGGTACAACGATAGTAATTTCTGTTCTCTTTCTCCTGCCGTTTTCAGATCCGACAAGACGATGACATACGCGCCGGGCGCGACGCCGGCTTGTGGAGAACGGACGCTGATTTTGTACGAGCCTCCGGCATCCGCGATAAAAACGATCGATTCGAGCCCGGTGATCCCATTTAGACTATCGACTTCAGCAATCTTCTTCCCATCTGGCCCGGACAATTCAACAACAACATCAATTCCCTTCTGATCGACATCAATGCGAAAGTATGTGCCCTGATCGACCTTCAACAAATAATCGTGACTCTGATCTCCACCCAGCTTTCTCTCGATCGGATTAAGGAGCTGCAACAATTCCGGGCTGTCAGCGTTTTGAGCGACCACGGTTGGAGAACACTCCTGCTGAAGACCAAAATCGCGCGCCCAAACCGGATTGGCGCACCCCAAAATTATCAGGGAGACGCCGATCCAGGTCAGGATCACTTCAGAAATAGAAGATCCGTTTATTCTCATGAATTTGATCGTGCCGGAAAAATGTAGAGAGAACGCGAAACACGCAAACAAGCCGTTATTTCGCGTGTTTCGCGTTCTCTTATCTTTCATAGATCTCCAACATTATTCACACACGGCCGATTGTCCCGCAATCGGAGTAAGAGCAATCGGGTAATTATTTTTTGCGGTCTCGATCGACCGCCAGTCTATCCAACTCCTGGTTCAATTTATCCATCTCTTGCTTGAACCCGGACAGCTTCTCTTGTTCCTCCTGGAGGTTGACCTCCGTCTGCTGCAACTTCTGTCTGGTGTTGACGACGAACTCTTCGAGTTGCTTCCGCTGTTTCTCAAGCGCGCTTTTGAAGACTGCATGGGCCTGAACTAATTGAACCCGCGCCTTGGGATCATTGGTTTCGTTGAGCGCCGTTTCAAGCTCCTTGACGGCCTCTTCGTCCTTGCTCAGATCGTCAACATTACCGAGCTGTGTTTTCAATCGCTCGACCTCTTTGTTCAGACCATCGACCTTTGCCTGTTGCCGCGCATACTGATCCGAAAGGAAGAGCAACCGGTGAGTGTCGAGACTCACTTTTCGCAATTCCTGCCGGAGCTGGCGGACCTCATCAAAGAGCGCTTTTAACTGCTGGCCGTCGATCTGACATCCGTTCTGGCCCTGCCCGGTTTGACCTGTCTGCTGCCCCCAGGCAACCGAAGAAGCAACCAGCAGAAACAAGGCGGCCATTGTGGCTCGTTTGTAATGATTCTTCATCGCTTTGTCTCTTTCGATCCTCTCAGAGATATTTATTAGCGATCGGGAGAACTTTGCGGCTTATTTGACATCGCGCCTCCCACCAGCGCCAGCAAACTGATCCTGAAACTGTAGTCAATATCAATACCGAAGAGCTGTTTGAAAGCCCAGGTCAGAGTGAGCCCATCGCTGTTGGTGACCTGCGTGATGTTGACCTGACCTTTCTTCCCTGATTGGACCACGCCGGATCTGAACCTGATCGCAATATCCAGACCGCTGATGGCGACCTCAGTGACCGTATCCATATATCTCGTAGTGCTACTGTATCCGACGCTCGGCGTCCCCGGCACATTATATTGAGTCAAATAGCTGAAATCGATCGAGCTGATGTCCCCCGTAGTAAATTGAGGGACAAGTTTAAAAGATATATTAAGAGCTTGCGCCAGCGTGTTGTCCTTCAAAATCGTTGCCGGCTTCGCGAAATTATTGGCGGCCGACAGATTGAAGTAGTAGAGGCCATCATTAGCGCCTCCATTGAGAGGCTTTTTGTCAAAGGTCAATTGACTAGATCCGGAAAGACTGACATCAGTATCAACGACAGGACCATAAACAAGTCCGCCATTGGTGATCTTCAGATCATCAGGTAATACGATGGTCCTTCTACTTTGGGATTGAGCCTGAGCACTAATCCCAAGCGAGATGAGGGGTAGCCCACCAACAATATACTTAAGCATGTCCCGGCGATCGATGCTCGTCATAAATTCATGTTTCGTCTTCGTGATCTCTCTCTTCACCACTGCCTCCTGCTTAGTTAGATTTTTGCTTAGAGAATGGCCTGCCACAGACAAAGATGTAGGGCGCGGGTCGGATGTCGTGGACATGATGTTCTACGTGATAGAGCCCCGAACGGTTTTTTTACCGGTACTGGTGGGCTACTAATGACGATTCTGGGGTCTCGATGAATATCTTGGGGCTTTATTCGAACGCAGAGTAAGGGGGGCCGGTTTTTAACAAGGGCATAATATAAGTCTATGTCCGACTATCAATTTATCTCATGATATAGAATAAAACCAGCTAATATTGCTCTGGTGGATGAAGGAATTTATTAAAGCGCTCGAGCCCGCATCCCTCGACTCCTGCTGTCTAGTTGCGGATGACGTGCTCGGTAAGAAGCAAGAATCCAAAATAAATTCTTGTCGATTCTGCAGTTAACTCTTCCCCGGCGGGGCCCTAACATTGCGTGCGCTGATTGGAACAGATGCCAGCGCTTCCTCAGTCTAGTGATAATAATAAGCGGGATCTTTCATGAAAATATCGGCGCGAACCGGAAAAAAATCGATTTACCAAACTCAAATTGGACTATTCCCATGCCCCTGAGACATTTTTGTCTCTCCTAGTCACCGAAAATCTAGCTTAGAAAATTGTCTGGTATCTATTACCCAACCAATCTTCCCTTTAGGTAAAGAAATAGAACACTTCAAGTGTAGCAGTTTGGTACGATGATCATCAGAATCCATAACTGGCATCAGTCTTGCAATTCAGCTGTTGAGAACACTTAGAACTTAAATAATGAAGAAGTCAGTGTGCGACATAGACAACTATTTTGTAAATGAGATTGGGAGGTAAGCATGTCTAAAGGAAGAAGATTGATGAATTTCCTCGCGGCGCTGATTGTGGCATCAACGGCGTTGGCAGGAAGTGGTTCGGATACATTCGCACAACGATATGGTGCAAACAATGAACGAATGTATCAAATGTATCAAAGGAACTATCAACGAGGATTTAATACGTTCACTGGAACCTGGAGGCTGGAGGCAACGCGCGGCGATAATCTCAATGATGCGGTAGACCGCGCGACGCGTGAGTTGCAGCCATCTGAACGGGAAAGAATCCGCGACCAGGTGATGCGGAGACTGGATTCGCCTGAGATCATCGCGATCGATCAGCGTGGGAGGCGATTTACGATCGCTTCATCGCACGGGCCGCAGTTCACGTTCGATGCCGACGGAAGGACGCACACCGAGACTCTGGGTCAGGGGCGATCTGTTCAGGTCAACGCCTCGTTCACCAGAGATCAACTGGTCGTCAGCGCTACCGGATCGCGAGGCAGTGATTACCAGGTGACTTTCGATCCTACTGAAAATGGGCAACGAATGCGCGTGACGCGACGAATCTATTCCGAACGACTCTCGCAGCCCGTCACTGTGTCGAGCATCTATGAAAAGACATCGGACATTGCACAGTTGAACATTAACCAGAACGACAATGGCTACCGTCGCCGCGATGAGAGCGACAATGGCTATGGTCGCCGCGATCGCAGTCGATTTATCGTTCCGGATGGTGTGCGGCTAACGACCGAGCTCGATGCTGACCTGAGCACCAAAAATCTCAACTCCGGTGATCGATTCAATTTGATCGTGCGCTCGCCGTCGCAGTACAGCGGCGCCGTCATTGAAGGAGTAGTAGCCGATCTGGATCGTTCGGGACGCGTCTCTGGACGGGCCAAGATGTCGTTGGATTTCGAGCGAATACGGTATCGGGACGGCAGCACATATGAGTTCCAGGGTTATATCGAGGATATCCGCACGCCGAATGGCGAGAACATTCGCGTAGATAATGAAGGCACGGTTCGCGAAGATAATAGTCAAACCTCACGCACCGTCACCCGATCAGGAATCGGTGCCGCGGTCGGCGCCATCGTCGGCGCTCTCGCGGGTGGTGGTAAGGGCGCGGCCATCGGAGCTGCGGTCGGCGCGGGCGCGGGCGCGGGATCGGTTCTCATTCAGGGACGCGATGACCTCGACTTACCTCGTGGTACTGAATTTAACATCCGTTCCGTCTCTCCTCGTTCCGGAGAAGCACGGCGCTAGCGCTTGAAGAGAGCATGCGAATCAGAAAAGTTTCGCATGCTCTCTCAATCAATCAAGTTAGCCGGCATCTTGGGGCGGCAGAGGGATCAGTGACTGCAGATCAAAACGGTCTCCATGACTCAACACCTGTAACTTGACCCCGAAGATCGACATCGCCCTGGCCATCACATCTTCAGTGATGTTGCTATAACTCAGATCATGCCCATCGACGACATAGACTGCCCCCGAACCGATGACCTGAAAACTCTCATTCCGCTCAACCAGAATCGCCGTGTCTTCGTCGATCCCAATCCCCAACAATCGCGGATTCTGCGCCACTGCCCTGAGCAAACGCCTAATACGCCCGCGTTCGGAAAAGTGTTGATCGATAATCACGTTTCTGATGAGACCGAGTCCGGGTACCATTTGGAAGGTATCGCCGATACGGTAGCCCCCGCCGCCCGGACTTCCCACTAACATCATCTCACTGAGAGCCGCAGCGCCGGCCGAGGTGCCGGCAATCAGCCCTCCAGCCTTGAAGATCTCCTCGATCCGTTTGGAAAGAGCTGTCCCGCCGAGTCTTGTGGTTATCCGTAGTTGGTCTCCGCCGGTGAAGAAGACAGCTGTCGCTCCTTCAAGAATATCGATTTGTGGAGCTTTCTTGATCTGATCACGATGACCGTTGCCGAGGTGTCTGATCTGTTTAATGCCCAGAGCGGTAAAAAGCTGGTGATAGATTGCCCAAACCTCATCTTCATTATTCGACGCGAGTGTCGAAATAACCAGTCTCCCGGCGCCAATGCGCTCCGCCAATGAGCATAAGATAATCTTGGTATTCTCTTTATCTTCGCTCCCACCAATGATGAAGAGCGAGCCGGCCGCTGACGGAGGCGATTCCCCATCTTTCCGCTGAGATTTTTTTGGTTCGCTCTTCTTCGATAGTGAGGTCAGAGTCTCATCCCGTTTTGCTGCCATGAAGCGAAATTCTCCGGTTGCTGCTGGTGAGAAATTGCTCTTTAAAGATCAGTTCTCCATTCTTCAACATCTGTCTGCCCCCGGCAATGACGTGCCGGATCTCCAGCGTTTCACGCTGGAGGATGACGATATCGGCATCCCATCCTGGAGCAATTCTTCCCTTGCGTTCAAGTCCAAGCGCCAGCGCCGTGTTCGAGGTCACGAACGGCAAGACAAACTCCAGAGGAAATTGGTGATCGATGACACAGGAGCTGATTTGCGCATGCAGCAGAGATGGAGCCGAGAACGATGCATCTGTCGAGACCGTGAGACGGCTCGGATCGCCGGCATCGGCGATAAAAAACCGCAATTGATCGGGCAGATCTTCTTCCACCACATCCACATCCACAAAGGCTCCGAGCTTCGTCAAAGCCGCAGCTTCTCTCATCAATTCACGATTACGTTCGACATGCGTAGGATACAACCACCCCGAGTCGATCTCATAACTCTCGGTCAATTCACGCAACGGTTGTAATCGTTCTTTGCCGTCGCCAACATGAAAATGAGTGACGCCCGCTTTCTTGCCGAGGATGCCGCCAACGTGTGCGTCACTCACAATCCTGGCTAGTTCCGGCACCATCGGTTGGGTGGAGCGATGATCAGAGATGGCAATCTCTCCGGCTCCGATCACCTCATCAATAAAGATGAGATCTGACCTCAATGATCCGGTGAGGGTCGTTGGCGGTACGTTGTAACCACCCGACCAGATAAAAGCCGTCAGTCCTTCTTCGCGCAGGGCTTTCGCTTTTGCGAGTAAGCCCGGCATGGTCTTGGTCGTCGTGTCTACGCCAAGACAGCCAACAACTGTTGTAATGCCTCCACCAATGATCTCGCTCGGGTAAATTTCAGGGGTCTGCGTGCTGAATCCCTGTTCGCCGCTTCCGCCGAGCAAATGCTCATGCGGGTCGATGAACCCGGGAACAACATAACAATTACTGGCATCGATCACTTCAAGATCCAATCCCGCGGCTTCGATCTTTGACCGCTCAACCCTGCCGGTTCTCGCGATCCGATCGCCGATCAGCAACACAGATAGTTGCCCGCACGGCTCAGGGTCATACACAGAGCCATTTTCAATTAATGTCAACATCGTTCTTTAACACACGCCTGGTCACGCCTGGGCGAAGCGTCGATCTTTCTTCAATTGTTTAAGATCGGGCGGATTAGGAACAATCCTGCTCTGATTCAGTTGTGGGATCGATTCAATGGGTTTGGCCCCATATCGGCTCAAGAGCGAGCGGATCGGCTCAAGTTTTTCGTAAAAGACAATGATCACTTCTCCCGGAGAAGCCCCGTCTAACGCAATTCTCATTGCTTCGACCTCATCCAACACAACGCGGCACTGACGCCTTGGCGCCTCGGTCATAATAGCTCCGTGCAACAGATTGGCGACCTCACCCTCGCAGCGCCCCCGTTTGTCTTGATCCTCTTTGACGATAATTCGGTGAAAGCCGTGCGCCGCGGCCCGCCCGGCCTGCTTGATCACCTCATTGTTACGATCACCCGGGACACCGACAACTCCCGTCAAAATACGCCCTCTCCATTTTGCTGCCATACGACAGATCGCCGCGAACGCATCCGGATTATGTCCATAATCGATCAACACATATTTTTCGCCGACTTCATAAAGGCCGGCGCGGCCGGCATTATGTAGAGAGCAGCAAAAACTCTTGAGCCCTCTGGCCACGGATTCACCGCTTAGACCGTAAGCTCGACAAGCCGCGGCCGCGGCCAACGCGTTTGCTACCTGGAAATCCGCCATTCCATTAATTGTCGCGGGAATTTCAGCGGCGTAGATCAGCCGTCTTTCAACGCTGCCTTCGGCTTCGACGACCCAGCCGTCCCGATAAAAATATGCCGTTCCACCCATCTCAAGATGACGGCGAATCAACATGTGCCGTGGATGAAGAGAGAAATAGATCACTTTCTTCTTGATCCTTTTGAG
>Ga0081539_10004501_pt1 | contig 15324 bp, 13 predicted proteins | sample TabmetS4T2R2_FD_71023 | JGI IMG/M metagenome (GOLD analysis project Ga0081539, IMG submission 71023) | Tabebuia heterophylla rhizosphere microbial communities from the University of Puerto Rico - S4T2R2 | ecosystem: Host-associated > Plants > Roots > Rhizosphere ...
TGTCGAGGGGCACGGGCCGCGCGGCCTCGAGCTCCCCGATGTCCAACGTCAGCTGGTCGTCAGGGACGGCGAGTCCAGGAAGGCTCCACGACTGCCGGTGCTGCGCGCAGGGCCCGTGCCGTCGGAGTGCGGCGAAGTGCTCGGGCGCCGAGTACCCCTTGTTCAGCTCCCAGCCGTACTGCGGGTGGTGCGCCGCCCGGCGGATCATGATCGAGTCACGCTCGACCTTGGCGAGCACGCTGGCCGCGGCCACGGCGGCACACCGCAGGTCCGCCTTGATCCGCGTCACCACCGGCGGAGCGGCGGCCGTGGTCCCCTGCTCCGCCCGGGGACCGGCCAGGGCATCGAGGCCGAAGAGCGGGAGGGCCGCTGGGTCGCGCCGGCCGCTGATCCAGTCGTGGTTGCCGTCGAGCAGCACGCAGTCCGGGCGCTCGGGCAGCGCCGCCATCGCACGCGCGGCCGCGAGCCGCAGCGCCGCCATGATGCCCACCTCGTCGATCTCCCCCGGTTCGGCGTGGCCGACCGCCGACGCCGGCGCCCACCGCAGGATCCGCGGCACGAGCGCCGCGCGGGCGGCCGGCGTCAGCAGCTTGGAGTCCCGCACGCCTGTCGGTGCCGACCGCGTCCCGGCGGACACGAGCACCACCCCGACGCTCACCGGGCCGGCGAGCGCGCCGCGACCCACCTCGTCCACCGCCGCGAGGAGCCGGTGGCCCGACCGCAGCAGCCGCCGCTCCTCGCGCAGCGACGGCGCCGTCCCGGCCGCGGGCCGGGTGCCTGCCGACCGCCCGGCCGGGTCGCGCCGCGGCAGGCGCCGCGCCGGCTCAGCCACGGGCGGCATCGGCGAACACGGCGGCGGTGCAGAAGGGCAAGCTGTCGGCCGCGGTCTCCCAGGACGGGATCCTGACCTACCGGGCGCGGCGCGACGGCTCGCCGTTCTCCGCGATCAACCACGCCCGTGGCACGTACACCGAGCTGCCGGCGCCGGGAGACGAGGTCGACTGCGGCGGCGTGCTGTATCGGGTGGACGACAGGCCGGCGCTGTTGCTGTGCGGCACGGTCCCGGCCTACCGCGCGCTGAACGCGGGCGATGCCGGTCGCGACGTCCGTCAGCTCAACCGCAACCTGCACGTGCGTGGCGACGTCTTCACCGCGAAGACCGAGAAGGCGCTCGAGGCGCTCCAGCGCCGCAAGGGCATGCACGTGACCGGCTCGCTTGCCCTTGGTGACGTGGTGTTCCTGCCCGAAGCGGTGCGGATCGCCAAGGTCACCGGGCAGCTCGGCGGATCCGCCCTCCCGGGCACCCAGGCGCTGAACGCCACGTCCGACACGCTCCACGTGGAGGTGAACCTCGATCCGTCCGAGCAGGGTCAGGTCAAGCGGGGGGATCGCGCGCAGATCACGCTGCCGGGCAACACGACGGTGACGGGGAAGGTCGACGGCTTCGGAAGGGTCGCCGCAGCCCCGGCCGACCAGGGCAGCACCGCCGCCGACGCGACCATCCCCACCTACATCAGCCTCGACGATCCAGGCAAGGCACGCGGGCTCGACAAGGCTCCGGTCGGGGTGGACATCACCACCGCGGGGGTGGACGACGCTCTGAGCGTCCCCGTCACCGCGCTGGTCGGCAAGTCCGGCGGCGGCTTCGCGGTCGAGGTGGTCCGCGCCGGTGAACGACGCGACCTGGTCGCGGTGCGGATCGGCCTGTTCGACACCGCCGATGGGCGGGTCGAGGTCGAGGGCGACCTGCGCGCCGGCGATCGCGTCGCGGTGCCGTCGCTGTGAGCGACGCGGTCCTCGAGCTCAATGGCGTGACCAAGGTCTACGGCGAGCAGCCGCCGGTGGCCGCGCTCCGCGACGTGTCCTTCTCCGTGCAGCGTGGCGAGCTGGTAGCGATCGTCGGACCCTCGGGCTCGGGCAAGTCCACCCTGCTGCACATCATGGGCACCCTGGAGCGGCCATCCAGCGGCGTGGTCCGGATCAGCGGCGTCGATGCGGCGGGGCTGGACGACCGCGAGCTGTCGAGACTGCGCGCCCAGCAGATCGGCTTCGTCTTCCAGCAGTTCTTCCTGGCTGAGCACGCGACGGTGCGCGAGAACGTCGCCGACGGCCTGCTCTACGCCGGCACCCCGGCCGCCGAGCGGTACGAGCGCGCCGACGCGGCACTCGAACGGGTCGGTCTTTCGCACCGGACGACCTTCAAGCCGACCAAGCTCTCCGGCGGCGAGCGCCAGCGGGTGGCGATCGCCCGGGCGCTCGTCGGGCGCCCGGCGATCGTCCTCGCCGACGAGCCGACCGGGAACCTCGACAGCGCCACCGGCGCCTCGATCATGCAGCTCATCCGCGAGCTCAACGCCGCCGGGGCCACGATCATCATGATCACGCACGACAGCGGCCTCGCCGAGCAGCTGCGCCGCCAGATCCGGATGCTCGACGGGCAGGTGGTCTCCGACGTCCAAGCCGCCGCATGAGCGCCACGGCCAGACGGTTGTCGGCGCGGGACGGGCTGCGCGTGGCGAGCGTCGGACTGCGCGCGCGGCCGCTGCGCGCCGCGCTGTCGGCGCTGGGGATCGCCATCGGCACGGCGGCGATCGTGGCGGTTCTCGGGTTGTCCTCCTCCTCGCAGGCCGGGCTGCTCGCGGAGATCGACCGGCTCGGGACGAACATGTTCACCGTCGAGGCGGGACAGCGCCTCACCGGGGGAGAAGCGAAGCTGCCGGTCGAGGCGCCCGGGCGGATCACGCTCCTCGACAACCTGCAGCGGCTGGCGCACACCGGCCTGCTGAAGGACGAGAAGGTCTACCGCAGCTCGCTGATCCCGGTGGCCAACAGCGGCGGCCTGCAGGTCCGGGCCACCAGCCTGAACCTGCTCTCGGTGCTCAACACCGGCGTCGCCCGCGGCGCGTGGCTGAACGCCGGCACCGCCCGCGAGCCGGTTGCCGTGCTCGGGGCGGTCGCGGCCGCGCGCCTGGGCATCGACCGCGTCCACGCCGATCAGCGGATCTGGCTGGGAGGCCAGTGGTTCAACGTCGCGGGCATCCTGGAGCCCTCACCGCTGGCCACCGACATCGACACGAGCGCCCTCGTCGGCTACCCCGCCGCCGAGAAGTACCTCGGCTACGTGAGCATCGCTCGCGGCGAGCAGAAGGCCGGCCCACCGAGCACGATCTACGTGCGCACCGCCACCGGCCACGAGGCCGCGGTGCAGGCGCTGCTCGCGCCGACCGCCAATCCCGAGGCACCCAACGAGGTCAACGTCAGCCAGCCCTCCGACGTGCTCACCGCACGCGCCGCCGCGGCCGGGGCCTTCGACAGCCTGTTCCTCGGGCTCGGGATCGTGGCCCTGATCGTCGGCGCCGTCGGCGTGGCCAACATCATGATCATCTCGGTGCTGGAACGCCGCTCGGAGATCGGCCTGCGCCGCGCCCTCGGCGCGACCAAGCAGCAGATCCGCACCCAGTTCCTCACCGAGTCGATCCTGCTCGCCGTCCTCGGCGGCATCGTCGGCGTCCTCGCCGGGATCGTCGCCACCGTCATCTACGCCAGCACGAAGCACTGGGCCATCGTCATCCCCGTCGAAGCCTGGTCGGGCGGCATCGCCTCCGCGATCCTCATCGGCGCGGTCGCCGGCCTCATGCCGGCCGTCCGAGCGTCCCGGCTCCCGCCGACGGTGGCACTGCGAACGGTCTGAGCGCGCTCTCTCAGGCGGCGTGGACGACCCGAAAGCCACCGGGTTGCGCCGGGTCGCGAGCGACGACCTGGATCGGCGGCCACGCCCATTGCCAGACGCTGACTCCGGGTGTGCGGCAGAACCGGATCTGCCCGCGCGTGCCTACGAAGGCAACGCTCGGCCAGGCCTCGGCCATGCGTGCCCGGTCGGGGCCGTGGAGCCGCAGCAGCTCGGCGAGGACGGCGACCGTGTCGTAGCCCTCGAAGGCCACGAAGGAGGGCTCTTCGGCGAGCTCCTCGCGGAGGGCCGCCTCGACGCGCGAGCCGAGCGGGCTGAGCCGCTCGGGCAGGTAGCGCAGGAAGGGGATCGCGGCACCGTCGTCGCCCAGCAGCCTCGACCATTCGGTGAGCTCCGGTTGCCCGGCCGGAGCGCCGATCATGACCTCGGCGAGCCGCTCGTCGGCCCGGACGGACTCGACGATCGACACGGCCGGCTCGGGGTAGCCGACGAGAAGCAGGACGGCGGTCGCGCGGCTGCCGACGAGCGCGTCGCACACGGCCGCCGCGTCGAGCACGCGCATGTCGAGCTCGACGACGCTGCCGCCGCGTGCAGCGAGGTGCTCCTCGAGGATCCGGGCCCCTGACGCCCAGTACGCGCTGGGCTCGGTTGCCACGGCAATGCGCGTGTGACCCGAGCCGAGAAGGAAGTCCGCGTAGATCCGCCAGCAGTGCGACTGCGCGGGGGCAAGCCGCGCGACCCATTCCGTCGGCTGCTCGGTGAGAGCGTCGAGGACGGCTGACGAGCAGAGGAAGGGCAGGCCGAGGGCGTCGGCCGTGGTGGCCGCCGCGCGAGCGACGACGCTGTGGTACTCCCCCGCCAGGGCCACGACGCCGAGGCGATCGAGCTCCTCGACTGCCGCAGCGGCCCGCCGCGGATCGCCGGCGGTGTCGCGGATGACGAGCTCGAGCGGTCGTCCACCGACTCCGCCGTCGGCGTTCGCCTCGCGAGCGCCCAGCTCGAGTCCGGCCAGCAGGTGGCGCCCTGCTTCGACCCAGCCCCGCCGCGTCAGCGGAACGAGCGCGCCGACCCGGATCGCGGATGCGTCAGCCATGTGCGAGATGCGATCACGATGGACGCGATCGCTGACGATCGCCAGTGGCCGATCGGACGCGCACCGTCCGTTTTGGGCCATCGCGTGCGACTGCCGGGCGCGCCTACCCCTTGATCCCGCCCGCGAACCCGGCCACGATCCGCCGCTGGGCCAGCACGTAGAAGACCAGCGCGGGGAGCATCGCGAGACGATCGTGCTGTCGATCGCCGACGGCGGGACGGCAACCGTGGCGCGCGAGCGACGCGCTATCGACAAGGTCGACGCGCGCTGCGCCCGCCGGTCGAGCGCATCTCAGCGGAGCTGGGCGGCGCCGGCGCGAGCCGACCGGGTGTTCTGCCCGATCATCTCGCCGGGGCGATAGGGGACGAAGGCCGAGTCGCCGAGGCCGAGGCCTGCCGCGCTGGCGTTGAGCGCCTGCGGTGACGTCAGCCCGTCCCAGCGGCCGGACTGGACGCGCTGGTGCACCGCCAGCACCCCGGCCACGAGCTCGGCCGGCGTGAAGTTGCAGTGGATCGCGCGCTCGACGTACGCCTGGCGCAGGAGGCTCCTCGCACCGGCCTTCGCCACCTGCCGGCCGTACTGGTTCTCGCCGGTCACGGGGACGAGGTTGTCGCCGATGGTGTGCATGGTCAGGGTCGGCACCTGAAGTCGGCCGGTCGGGACCGAGGTCCGCCGCAGCCACGCCACGGCCCGCGGATCGGCGCTGATGTCCGCGTGCTCGGTGAGGTCGCGCAGGTCGGCCCGCAGGTCGAGGCCCGCCTCGCGATAGAGCGCCTTGACCTCAGCCAGATAGGGCGAGTCGCGAAGCTCGCGCGCGAAGTCGACGCCCTCCGTCCACGAGCCGTTGCCGCCCGCGGCCAGCTCGATCTGCTGTCGCCCGGTGACCGTGAACGGGATGATCGGGAAGGCCGGGAAGCCGAACTCGGCGCCGTACTGCGCGGCCTCGACGGCGTCGTAGTCGCTGGGCGCGGGCGGGGCCGGAGCCGTCGGATCCCAGTCGGTGACGTTGAGGAAGGCCATCGCCAGCGCGAGACGGGCACGCCCCTGCGCGCTGGTCTGCGCCTGCATGCCGATGGCCTGCAGCTGCGCGGCCGCGGCGCCCGCCGCGGCGGCATCGGCATAGCCCGTCAACTGGATCGACTGCGCCGGCGCGAGCAGACGGGCCATCGCGTACTCGCCGTCGAGCTGGTAGTTCGACAGCGTCACGCCGCCATAGACGATGCCGCACGTGCTCAGCGCGCCGTCGATCCGGCCGCGCCCCCGCTCGGCCTCCAGCGAGCTGATCAGGCCGCCCATCGACGTGCCGAACGCCAGCACGTGCTCGGGCGCGCGCGGCAGGACGCTTCGCTTGACCTGATCCAGCGTCTGGAACTGGTCGTCGACGGCCGTGCCGAGAACCCACAGCGAGCCGGTCGGCGGCCCCATCCCCGCGCCCGCCAGCGCGTACCCGCGCGCGAGGAGCGCCGCCTTCGTCGCCGGATCGGGCGCGTCGGACGCAGCCGTGGTCCCGTAGCCGTGGCTGTAGAGCAGCAGCGTGCCGTTCCAGTTGGCCGGCAGGTCGGCCACCCACGACCCTCCGTCCGACGTCGTCCCCGTGTAGGTGCCGGGCGGCGCCGCGTGCGCCGATGCGCCCCACGACAGCGAAGCCACCACCGCGGCCGCGACGAGAGCGGTCCAGATCCGCCGGCGCGCCACCATCTCAGGCTGCCTTATACCGCGAATCCTCCTCCCTAAATCCTCCTCCCTAGTGGTTCTCGTTGTTCGCGTAGCAACCCGCGAGCTCGATCGGCTGATCGACGATCGGCGCCCAGTAATCGAACTTCCAGCCCTGAGAGGTGAGGCGAACGCGTCCGTAGTAGCGACCGGTCCAGAGCGGCGTGATCGTCCCTCCGGTCTTCGTGTCGTTCGTCGTGCCCAGGCTGATGTACATGCCGCCGCGGACGGTCGCCGTCTGTCCACCGCGGTCGAGCTGGATCTGGAGGTTCGTCACCTGGTGATGACTGAACGGGGCGGTACGCGGCGACGTCCCCGGGCCGCCGAAGAACCGCGAGACCGCGGCCGGCCCGACGTTGTCGCAGCGGTCGTAGCTGCGCCCGCTGGCCGGATGCCATGACAGCGGCACCGGATGCCCGTCGTTCCAGAAGAGGACCGCGAAGTTGCCCTTCGCCGTGAAGAGCGAGCCGACCGTGTCGGGGTCGCGGATGCCGTTGGGTGCGACGGAGATCGGGCCCCAGTCGACGTCGTTGGTGTAGTTGGCGACAAGCTGCTCGATCCCGACGATCTTGGCCGCGTGCTCCGGATCCGGGTTCAGCGAGCTCGCGCCGAAGAACCCGGTGGCAATGGCGGAGCTTGCCCCGACCAGGCACACCGCCGACGTGGCGACAAGCGCCACCTTCGCCCGACGGCTCCTCCCACGCCAGACAGCGACAAGTGACCTCATATCCAACTCCTTCCTAGAACAGGTCCCATAGGTGCTCGCGCGTGCGCAGCTGCGCGGCCGTCTCGTGCGCGATCGTCTCGCCCGAGCGCATGACGTAGACGCGGTCGGCGACCCGCAGCGCTTGCGCGACGTTCTGCTCGAGCATCACCACGCCGACGCGCAGCTCGTCGGCCACGGTGCGGATCGCGTCCATGATCGTCTCCACGTAGAGAGGCGAGAGGCCGAGTGACGGCTCGTCGAGGAGCATGAGGCGCGGCCCCGCCATGAGCGCCATGCCGATGCTGAGCATGCGCTGCTCGCCGCCGCTCATCGTTCCCGCGCGCTGTGTCCGACGCTCGCCCAGCACCGGGAACAGGGCGTCCACGCGGTGCTCGTGGTCAGCCCGCCGCTCGGGCGAAGGCTCCTGCGTGGCGGCGAGCAGGAGGTTGTCGCGGACGCTGAGGTCCTGGAACACGAACCGCTCGGCCGGGACGTAGGTCATCCCGCGCCGCGCGTGCTCGACGGCGGGCAGCGTCGTGACCTCGGAGCCCTCGAGCGACACCCTCCCCGCCATTGGCTCGATGAACCCGAAGATCGCGTTCAGGGTGGTCGTCTTGCCGGCGCCGTTGTGTCCGAGCACCGCCACGATCTCCCCGGGCGAGACCTCCAGGTCCACGCCGTAGACGACCGGCCGGCGGCCGTAGCCCGCGCGCAGGCCGGCGACCTCGAGCAGCGCTTCGCTACCCCACTGGGCCAAAGTACGCCTCCTGGAGCCGCTCCTGGCGCGAGAGCTCGGCCATCGTCCCCTCTGCCGTGACCGACCCCTCGTGCATGAAGCAGATCCGGTGCGCGAGGCGCTGCACGACGTCCAGGTTGTGCTCGACGATGCACACCGTCCGCCCCGCTTCGGGCAGGCGCGCGATGTGCTCGATCATGTGGTCGCTCCAGCGCCGGTCGATCCCCGAAGCCGGCTCGTCGAGGAGCAGCACCTCGGCCTCGGTCGCGAGGACTCGCGCGAGCGCCACGAGCTTCTGCTCTCCGAAGGCCAGGCTCCCCGCCGGCTCGTCGGCCCGCTGCGCCAGGCCGACGAAGTCCAGCCATTCCAGCGCGCGATCGCGCGTGCGGCGGTCGCCGGTCCGCAGCGGCAGCGGGCTGAGCACCACGCGCATCCGCTCCCCGCGCTGCCCGGCGACCCCCATCATCACGTTCTCCAGGACGGTGAGGCGCCCGAACGTCCGCACGTCCTGGAAGGAGCGGACCATCCCGGCCCGCGCGATCAGGTGCGGGGGCAGCCCGGTGATGTCGCGACCGCCCAGCACGACGGTGCCGTGGTCGGGCTTGAGCGCGCCGGTCAGCAGGTTGAACACCGTCGTCTTCCCGGCCCCGTTCGGGCCGATCAGGCCGGTGATCCGCCCGCGCTCGAGGCTCAGGTCGAGCCCCTCGACGGCGCGGATCCCGCCGAAGCTCTTGCTCAGCGCCCGGGCCTCGAGCGCCAGCGCCGGCTGGCCCGAGCCGATTGCGACGACCCGCGCACCGCGCGCCTGCTCCGCCGCGCCCGCGACGCGCATCCCACCGCCCGGGCGCATTCGCCTCAACAGCGCGCTCGGCGTCGCGCCCTCGGGCACGATGCCCTGCGGGCGCCAGCGCAGCACCGCCACCAGCGCGACGCCGTAGGCGACCAGCTGCGCGAGCGAGGACTTGTCCACGCTGAGCTTGATCGCCTTCTGGAAGAACGGCCCCGACGCCACGACGAGCGCGGTGCCGACGAGCGTCCCGTAGAGGTTGGCGCTGCCGCCGAGGATGACCATGACGATGACCGTCATCGACACGCTGAAGCCGAACATCCCGGGCGCGACGACGCCGTTGTAGTACGCGAGCAGCACGCCGCCGAGGCCGGCCAGCCCGGCGGTCAGCGCGAACACCTGGCTCTTGTAGGCGAACACGTCCTTGCCGAGCGACTGCGTCGCGAGCTCGTCCTCGCGGATGCCGCGCAGCACCCGCCCCGCCGGCGAGCCCGCGACCCGTCGCATCAGCAGGAACACCGCGAGCGCGATGGGGACCAGCAGCTTGAGGAAGTCCTGCGGCGTCAGCAGCGTCGAGCCGAACAGCGAGATCCCCGGGAGCGCGGAGAGCCCGGTGAGCCCGCCGAGGGCGGAGATGCTGGTGATCACGACGAGCGTGATGATCTGGATCGCCAGCGTGAGCAGGATCAGGTACTCGCCCGCGAGCCGCAGCGCCGGCAGGCTGACGATGAGGCCGAGCACGAGCGCCGCGGCGACCCCGATCGCCAGCGCGGGCCCGAACGCCCAGCCGTGCTCCTGGGCGAGGTAGCCGGCCAGGTAGCCGCCGATGGCGCCGAACGCGCCGTGCGCGATCGACACCTGCCCGGCGAAGCCCATCAGCAGGTTCAGCGACAGCGCGAACACCGCGAAGATCAGCGCCTGGTCGAGGACGTCGATCCAGTAGGTCAACCCGCCGCTCCTCGGATCGTCCGCCGCCGGGCGAGGTTGAACGAGAGCGACCGCCCGCCGAGCGCCAGGCGAAGCGAACGGTGAGACAGGAAGGCCAGCAGCAGCACGAACACCACGCCGGTGCTGAGCTGCGGCGACAGCCAGATGCTCGCGACGCGCTCGACCAGCGCGACGCCGACGCCCACCGCCAGCAGCCGCAGCGGCGAGCTCGAGCTCACCGCCAGGAAGGTGACGATCAGCGCGTAGAACACCGCGTTCTCGCCCATGTCCGGGCTGGCGGCGTACTTGAGCGCGTAGAGCAGAGCGGCGACGCCACCCACCAGCGAGCCGATCGCGAACACCGCGGTGTGCACGCGGGCGACGTCGATCCCGATCGCCGTCGACATCTGCGCGTTGGCCCGCACGGCCTTGATCTGCCGGCCGAAGCCCGACCGGCTCAGCAGCAGCCACAGCCCGCCGCTCAGCGCCACCGACACGACGACCGAGACGACGTCCAACGTCGTGAGCGTGGCACCGGCGACCGAGATCGAGTGCGACCCGATGCCGGTGAGGTTGCGCGGCCCCGGCCCCCATGCCAGCGACAGCGCGTTCTCGCCCGCGATCACGATCCCCAGCGACGCGACGAACACCGCGAGCATCGCGCCGCTCCCGGCGCGGTCGGAGAGCGGCCGATAGACGACGGTGTCGCAGGCGACGCCGGCCACCGCGGCGGTCGCCAGCCCCGCCGCGGCGGCCGGCGCGAACGGCAGCCCGTACACGCGCTCGAGGACCGCCGCCAGGAAGGCGGCGAGCGCATAGGTCAGCGCGTAGGCGAAGTGAAAGCGCCCCGTCACGCTCAGGATCAGCGCGAAGCCGACCGCCAGCAGGCCGTACCCGCAGCCGTTGATGACGCCGTTGACGAGGGCCTGCAGGACCTCCGAGCCCGAGTCGATGCCTATGAACGCGCAGATCACCGGCGCTCAGGCGACGGCCTTGAAGTCCCTGGCGCCGATGTCGAACGTCGCCAGCGGCTCGAACCCGATCGTGGCGCCCTTGGCCTTGAACAGCCCGAGCGGACGCGTGGCCAGCGAGTGCGTCTTCTTGTCCAGAGCGAAGGTGCCGACCGTCGACGAGTCGCCTCCGTAGACCGAGGCGAAGGTCGGGTTGGCCAGCAGCTGCTTCTCGAGGTCCGATCCCTTGTTGATGTCGCCGCCGGCCTTCGCGACGCGCCGCGCGAGATCCCAGAAGGCGAGCGTCGTCTCGAAGTAGTTGGGCGAGTAGAACATCGTCGGCGGCTGCCCGTACTTCGCCGTGTAGGTGTCGACGAAGAACTTCGACAGCGGGTTCGGCGGGTTCTGGAAGTCGAAGATGTCCATGCCGAACCAGTAGTTGTCGTAGGCCGACTGCGCGACCTTCACCGCGGTCGGCGTGTACTCGCAGCCGATGAGCTGGGCCCGCAGCCCCGCGGCGGCGGCCTGCTTGGCGAAGTAGCCCGGATCGGGACCCCAGATCGAGAGCTGCACCACGTCGGGGTCGGCGGCCTTCAGCTTGGCGATGATGCTGGAGAAGTCGGTGGCGCCGACCTTCGCGAGGTTGAACGAGACGAGCTGCATCCCGTTGCTCTCGACGATCGCCTTGAGCTTCGTCCTGACCGGGTTGTAGACCGCGGCGCCCGCGTCCCAGATGACCAGCGCGACCTTCTTCCACTCCGGCTTCTTCTGGGCGACGTACTTGTAGGTCCCGATGAACGGGTCATCGGGCGTGAGCGCCCGCGTGCCGTAGAAGTACGGCAGGCCCTGGAAGGCGTCGCCGGTTCCGCCGCCGCCGTCGAGCGTGAGCATCTCGTAGCGCTTGATCGCCGGCACCATCGATCCGAACGCCGCGATGTAGGACGCGACGACAGCGCCGACGCCGGCGATCCCGAGCTGGCGCGCGGCGGCCGCGCCCGCCTGCGGGTCGCCGGACTTGTGGTCGAGGACCGTCAGGTCGATCTTCGGCCCGCCCGCCTGCTGGATCTGCTCGACCGCGAGCTTGAGCCCGTTGCCCTGGTAGACGCCGTACTCGGCGCCGGGGCCGGTCAGCGGCAGGACGGCCCCGAGGTGCAGCGTCTTGCCCTTGGTGAGCGCGAGGTCCTGGGAGCTGATCCCGAGGATCGAGTTCAGCCTGCGGCCGGTCGCCGAGACCTTGCTGGCCGTGGCCGCCGCGGTCGACGAGCCGCCGCCCGAGCTCCCGCATGCGGCCAGCAACGAGCCCCCGGCCAGGCCGAGCCCAGTGGCTCCGGCCGTCCGCAGCAGCTTCCTGCGGGTGAACGCGCTGCCAACGTCCGCGCCTTCGTCGTGGGCGCTCATGTCGCTCTCCTCTCTCCCCATGCTTGACCCTGCGGAGAGGCACGCTTACCATATTCGCGGTGGGTGAGCAAGCGCTTATTCAGTATGAGCGCGCGATCTTCTCCGACGAGCACACGTGGTTCAGGGACTCCGTCGCCACGTTCATCGAGCGCGAGATCGCGCCGCGCGAGCCGGACATCCGCGAACGTCGTCAGATCCCCCGCGAGGTGTGGACGGTCGCGGGCGCAAGCGGCTTCCTCGGGCTCGGGATCGCCGAGGACTACGGCGGATCGGGCACCGCCGACTTCCGCTTCAACGCCATCCTGCAGGAGGAGCTGGCCGCGGCGGGCATGGCGTACGCGTCGTGCATCGGGATCCACACCGACGTCGTCGCGCCCTACCTGGCCGAGCTGACGACACCCGAGCAGCGCGCGCGATGGCTGCCCGGCTTCTGCGACGGCACGCGCGTGACCGCCATCGCGATGACCGAGCCCGAGGCGGGCTCCGACCTCGCCGCGCTGCGCACGCGCGCCGAGCGACGCGACGGCGGCTGGGCGCTGACCGGATCGAAGACCTTCATCACCAACGGCCTCGCGGCGGACCTGGTCATCGTCGCCGCGCGCACCGATCGCGGCGCCGCCAGCCAGGGCATCACGCTGTTCGCCGTCGAGCGCGACATGCCCGGCTTCGTCCGCGGTCGCAAGCTCGACAAGATCGGCCAGCACCAGGCCGACACCGCCGAGCTGTTCTTCGAGGACGTCTTCGTGCCCGACGAGAACGTCCTCGGTCAGGTCGGCCGCGGCTTCGTGCACATGATGGAGCGCCTTCCGCAGGAGCGCCTGAGCGCGGCGTGCGCCAACATCGCCCACGCGGCCGCCGCGGTGGATCGCACGCTCGAGTACGTGCGAGACCGCAAGGCGTTCGGGCGCTCGATCGGGACCTTCCAGGCCAATCGCTTCGCGCTGGCCGAGATGACCACGCTGATCGACGTCACGCGCACGTACGTCGACCGGTGCCTGATGGCCCACGTCAACGGCGCGCTGTCGGATGTCGACGCGGCCAAGGCGAAGTGGTGGACGGCGGACGTCCAGAACACCGTCATCGACCGGTGCGTGCAGCTCTTCGGCGGCTACGGCTACATGGCCGAGTACGACGTCGCGCGCTCATGGGCCGACGCCCGCGTCACGCGCATCTGGGCCGGCTCGAACGAGATCATGAAGGAGGTCATCGGCCGCTCGCTCGGCCTTGCCGACGAGCCGCGGTGATCGGCTCAGCGGCGAGCGGCGGCCCGGCGCGCGGGCAGGATCATGCGGGCGACCAGGCCCGCGTAGAGCTCGCCGACCTCGTCCGAGGTCTTGTGATCGTCGGCCGGGTGATACCAGCGCGCCAGATCGATGCAGAGCGACAGGATGGCGAGCGTCGTGGCTTCGAGCTCGGCGATGTCGAAGGCGCCGGACTCGACTCCCGCCCGTAGCTCGGCGCCGAGCAGCTCCTCGAAGCGGTTACGCAGCGCGGCGATCCTCCGGAACTGCCTGGTGGGCAGCGACTTGAGCTCGTACTGGATGACGCGTGCGACGACGTGGTGATCGGCGTGCCACTTCGCGAAGGCGGCGACGAAGCGCCGGACGCGCTCCTCGGGATCCTCCGGCGCGTCGCGCAGAGCCTGCTCGACCTGGTCGAGCACGGACTGGTGGCCGATGCGGCTGATCTCGTACAGCAGGTCGCTCTTGGCCTTGTAGTGGACGTAGAGCGCGGCCGGGCTCATGCCGGCGCCTTCGCTGATCTCGCGCGTCGTCGCCGCCTGGAAGCCGTGCTTGGCGAAGGCGGCCAGGGCGGCCAGCAGGATCCGGCGCGAGGACTCCGACTCCATGCCGGCCCAGAGCCCGGCCGAGTTCGCGCTGACGTCCTCCAGTGTGGACTTGCGAGGGCGCCGTGCCGCGGGCATGCCCGAGAGTCTGGCATGTAGATCACCCCGGCAGCATTCGCCGACACGCGCGAAGATCCGGATGGGAGTCGCCCTCCACCGTGCTTGACTAAGCGCTTGCTAAGCGATCGTGGATTTGGTAGGTGTCCAAGGGCGGGTCGCTCAGAAAGGGGTCCTATGAAGATTTCATGCGCGTTTCCGACGACGTTGAGCTCGCACGAGGACATCGCGCTGGCCGAGGAGCTGGGCTACGAGCGCGCGTGGCTGTACGACACGCCGCAGCAGAGTCCCGACGTGTGGATGATGCTGGCGCTCGCCGCTGAGCGGACCGAGCGCATCGGCCTGGGGCCGGGCGTCCTCGTGCCCACCTTGCGCCACCCGATGGTCAATGCGGCGGCAACCGCGGCGCTGGCGGCGCTCGCGCCCGACCGCGTGATCGTCGCCTTCGGCACGGGCTTCTCCGGGCGCCGTGCGATGGGCTATCGGGCGATCCCGTGGTCGTACATGGACCGCTACATCCGCGCCTATCGCGGCCTGCTGCGCGGCGAGACGATCGAGTGGGAGGGGGCGCGGATGCGCATGCTTCACCCGCCCGGTCACGCGGCGCCGCGGCCGGTCGAGGTGCCCGTCGTCATCGCGGCGCTGGGCCCCAAGGGCGCCGACGTCGCTCGCGAGCTGGGCGACGGCCTCTACATCACCTTGGCGCTGCCCGAGTTCGCCCGCGAGTTCTCGCAGGTCTCGTTCCTGTTCTGGGGCACGGTCCTCGACGAAGGCGAAGACCCGACCTCCGCACGAGTGCGGGCGGCGGGAGGACCGGGCCTGGCGCTCGCCTACCACGGTGCCTACGAGTTCGGCAGCCCGTTGGAGGAGCTGCCGGGCGGAGCCGAATGGCGAGCGGTGGTCGATCGCACGCCGCTCGAGGAGCGCCACTTCGCGGTGCACGAGCAGCACTGCGTCGGCCTCAACGAGGCCGACGACGCCGCCTGGGACGCCGGCGGCCACGCGATGCTCGGGGAGGCGACGATGAGCGGGACCGCCGATCAGCTGCGAGAGCGCCTCGGAGCGCTCGCCGAGCACGGCGTGACCGAGCTCGTCTTCCAGCCCTGCGGCCCAGACACGCGCCGCGAGCTCGAGGCGTTCATGGCGACGGCCAAGTCCGCCGTCGCGGTGTGAGGCGCGCCATGAGCAGCGCACCGAGCCTGACGCCGTTCGCCGAGGGCGGCTGCTACTTCGAATGCCCGCGCTGGCACGACGGCCGCTGGTGGGCGTCGGACTTCTACCGCTACGGCGTCTTCACCTACGACGCCGACGGAGGCGAGGAGCTGGTCCTCGAGGTCGAGGCCCAGCCTTCGGGTCTGGGCTGGCTGCCGGACGGGGACCTGCTCGTCGTGTCCATGAAGGACCGCCGGGTGCTGCGGCGCGC
>Ga0081539_10004502_pt1 | contig 15324 bp, 13 predicted proteins | sample TabmetS4T2R2_FD_71023 | JGI IMG/M metagenome (GOLD analysis project Ga0081539, IMG submission 71023) | Tabebuia heterophylla rhizosphere microbial communities from the University of Puerto Rico - S4T2R2 | ecosystem: Host-associated > Plants > Roots > Rhizosphere ...
TGTCCGCGGCCCGCTCGCGTGCTGAAGCAGATAGCTGAGATGAATCACGGGCAGGGACAAGCCCTGCCCCTACAGATGAATCACGGGCAGGGACAAGCCCTGCCCCTACAGTTTTCAATCAGGCTCTTATCGGTCTCGTACCGTCGAGTGGTTTCTATCTAAAGATTCTTCGTGCTGCTAAACGTCTGCGGGCGCGGAATCGTTCGCGCGCCGCGCCCGTTCGTCACGGCGGAAGTCCCGTTCGTCACTTCGCCCTTCACAACCCGCGCCGCGCGCGTATATTCTCGGCGTTCGGCCCTTTCCCGCCGCGAGAGAGGATAACAGGACAACACCCGAACATGACCGACGCCCAGAGCTTACACGATGGCCTTGCCGCGCCGGCGAAGTCTGCCGCGCCGGGCGTGCGTCTCTGGCAGAGACGTTGGGTGCGCTGGTCTGTCGTCTTCGGCGGCTGGACGGTTCTCGCGTTCCTCTTCACGGGCCAGCTCTACTACACGCGCGTCCTCAGCGAAAAGCCGCTCACGTGGCGCGAGGCCGCCTCCTCGCAGTTCATATATCCTTACTTCTGGGCCGTCGGCACGCTCGTCGTCCTATGGCTTTCGGAACGCCTGCCCGTCGAAGGCGCGCGTTGGCGGCGAAATCTTCTGCTTCATCTCTTCTTCGCAACCCTCTTCGCAATCGCGGTCTCCGGCGCGTTTCACATCACGTATCACTTCCTCTTCGTCAACAGCGCGGAAAAACCTTACCAGCCGTGGGCCACACTTCAGTGGATTATTTATAACTCGACCGAGAACTACGGCATCTACGGACTCATACTCCTTCTCGGCCAAGTCTTTCGCTACTACCGGCGCTTCCGCGAAGGCCAACTGCGCGCCTCCCAACTCGAAACGCAGTTGACGCAGGCGCAGCTCCAAGCCCTCAAGATGCAACTCCACCCGCACTTCCTCTTCAACACGCTCCACTCCATCTCCGCGCTCGTACACCGCGACCCCGACTCCGCGGACGCAATGATCGCTCGCCTCGGCGACTTCCTACGCCTCACGCTCGAAAACTCCGGCGCGCAGGAAGTCTCTCTACAGAAGGAACTCGAATTCCTCAAGTGCTACCTCGAAATCGAACGCGTGCGCTTCCAAGACCGTCTCACCACGCATCTCGACATCGAGCCGCGCGCGCTCGACTCGCCAGTCCCAAACCTCATCCTCCAGCCCATAGTCGAAAACGCCCTGCGCTACGCCGTCGCCGCGCGCAACGCGCCCGGTCGCATCGAAATTTCCGCGAAACGCGACAACAGGTCGCTGCGTATAGAGGTCAGGGACAACGGGCCGGGGCTTGCTACCATCTCAAAGCCGAACGGACGACTTAGAGAGGGCTTGGGGCTGTCGAACACGCGCGCTCGACTCGCGCAGCTTTACGGCGCGTCGCACCGCTTCGATATTTCAAACGCCCCGGACGGCGGACTGGTCGTGACGCTCGAAATTCCTGCTGTTAAAGGCGCGACCTCCTGAAAGTTTATGCCCGCCGCCGTTCCCCTTCAGTCAACGCACTAAAATTTTTCTGAAACCCGGAGGAGTTTTTTGACACAAACTCCTTCGGGGCGGTGTTTTCTTTTCGGTAAATGGTGAATGGTAAATGGCAAATGGCTTAGCCCGTGAGGGGCCGAGCACGCGAGTTTACCATTCAAGTCTGACGCGACGCCCGAACACGGTTAACCATTTACCGTTCATCGTTTACCATTCGCCAACTTTATGACGGACGCCGCCGTTCAAGCGCCGATCCGCGTGCTCGTCGTTGACGACGAGCCGCTCGCGCGCGAGAAGATTCGCGGGATGGCCGCCGACGACCCCGAAATACGCGTCGTCGGCGAGTGCACCAACGGCGCTGAAGCAATTGAGGCCATCCAGATGTTGCGCCCCGATTTGATTCTGCTCGACGTTCAGATGCCCGAAGTCGGCGGCTTCGCCGTTCTCGAAGCCTTGAAGGACGAGGGCCTGCCGCCCGTCATCTTCATCACGGCTTACGACCACTATGCCGTTCGCGCTTTCGAGGTTCACGCGCTTGACTACCTTCTCAAGCCTTTCGACCGCGAGCGTTTCCGCGCGGCCATCGAACGCGCCAAGCGACAAATCAGGCGCGACGACGGCTCGCGCCTCGACGCCCGCATCGTCGCGCTTCTCGAACAGATTAAAGAGAAGCCGAGCTACAGCGAGCGTCTCGTCGTCAAAACGGGCGGTCGCGTCTTCTTCCTCAACACCGACGAGATTGATTGGATTGAGGCCGAGGGCAACTACGTCAACATACACACGAACAAGAAGTCTTACCTTCTGCGCGAGACCATCAGTAGCCTCGAATCCCAACTCGACCCCAAAGAGTTCGTACGCATACACCGCTCGGCAATCGTCCGCCTCGACCGCATCAAGGAACTTCAGCCTTGGTCGCACGGCGAGTATCACGTCATCCTCTCAGACGGCACGCAGCTTACGCTTTCCCGAAGCTACCGCGAAAAACTTCAAGCCGCGCTCGGCAACAGCCTGTAAACGAACTGTAAAAACGCGGGCCACGCGTCGCGGCTTCGAGTTTATGACTCTTGACCGGTTGCGTCCGCGAGTCCGTTTCATCACAAACTGCGTCCACTTCATCACAAAATCCTTCTGGCGGACGCGCGGGCTTACTTAAAATCCACGTGTGCACGGCGAATGCGCCGCGCGCGTGCGGCCCTTACGGGAAGGAGTTTTAAGACCATGCTGGAACAGAGAAATTATTCTTTCGAGACCGTGGACGCGCCGCGCGAGTCAGCGCCGGAGCAGTCGGCTTCAATCAAGCTGAAGACTCTGCGCGAACTGACGCTCGCGCTGCTTCAAGAGGTCGAGTCGCTCAAGGGCAACGGCTCGTTCGACGGCAAGCCCACGGTTGACTTCGCCGAGGAAGTCCGGCGCTTCGAGACAGACCTCATTCGCTGGGCCTTGATGCGCACGGGCGGACACCAGCGTCGCGCCGCGCGTATGCTCAAACTCAAGGTGACGACTTTGAACGCCAAGATTAAACGCTACGGCATACACCCGCACGCGCTCCACACGGGCAACGTCGTTGACCTCTACTCTGAAAAGTAGAAGTCAAAGCCGGGAAGCAAAATAGAAGACCGCCGTACAGCGTCGCTCTCATCAACAGTTGTTGATGAGAGCGACGCTGTCTCTTAATCAGTTGATGTTGAAAGCGACGCCGTCTTTCGTCGCCGCCAGTTTTATTACTTCTCAATTCTTCTCATTTCAAGCGTCTTTCGCCCCTCCGCTTTTGCCTTCCGCGCCGTGTTTGTCGTATAGAAGTTTTAATGAAGGCTCGCATCGTCTTTGTGTTGCTCTGCTGCATCTGGGGTTCGACGTGGATGTTCATCAAGATCGGATTGCGCGACCTGCCGCCCGTCAGTTTCGCAGCCGTGCGCTTCCTGCTCGCCACGACGATTCTCTTAGCAATCGTACGCGCGCGCCGTCTCGGCCTGCCGCGCGAGCGCGCCGACATCGTTCTTCTGATGAAGACGGGCGTGCTCGCCTTCGCTTTGAACTACGGACTTGTGTTCTGGGGCGAGCAGCACATCTCTTCCGGACTCGCCGCGCTTTTGCAGACGACCATCCCCGTCTTCGGGATGATAATCGCGCACGCGTACCTTCCGGGCGAACGTCTGAACGCGTTGAAGTTGGCGGGCGTGCTTTTGGGTGTGGCGGGCGTCGGCGTAATCTTCTCGAACCAGTTGAGCACGGAAGGGCGGATGGCCGCTTGGGGGAGCGCGGCTATCTTGGCGGGCGCGGTCTTCGTGGCCTACTCGAACGTTTTGGTGAAGGCGCGCGGGTCGCGGATTGACCCGGCGGTTCTGGCGGCGGGGCAGATGTTTTGCGGGTTCGTGCCGCTCGCGTGCTTCGGGTTGTGGTTCGAGGGGAATCCACTGAAGTTTCATTGGACGACGCTGGCCGTCGTCTGCCTGCTTTATTTGACGCTGGTCGGGTCGGTCGCGGCGTTCCTGCTGTTCTACTGGCTCGTGCGAAACATTGACGTGACGAAGACGATGCTGATTGCGCTCGTGACGCCGCTGGCGGCGGTCTTGCTCGGAATGCTCGTGCTCGGAGAGGAGTTGACTTGGCGGACTGGCGTTGGCGGCGCGCTCATCGTCTCCGGGATAGCTGTCGTCGTGCTCCGTCGCGCGACGGGCAAAGCGACGGGCGCGGAGGTCGTCGCGCAAGCGCCGGAGGCGGAGGTCGCGGCGCGGGCGCGGAGTTTGGATTGACGAAGCGACGAGTGTTGAGAGACACCGCGTTTCTCATCAATTCGTCGTTATGAATTTCGCGCACGAAGGAAAAAGGCGCACGCGACTTCGAGAAGTCGCGTGCGCCTTGTTTGTTAAGGGACGCTTCAACGAGCGGCGGGGCGTGCGCGTTTTACGGCAGCGCCTCGACGTTGATGAAGAACCTGAAGTTGCCGGTCGCTTGAATGCCCAGCAGGAACTGGACGTTGATCGAGCCGCCGGGCGGTATCGAGTTCGCAAGCGTTGTCGTCCCGACCGAGAGCGTCGAGTTGAACGCGCCGCCGTTCGGCTGCGCGGGCGGCTCTTCGAGCGTCGTCTGCTGCACCGTACACTGGTTGGCCGGGCAGGCCGCGTTCGGCCCCGTAATCGAAACGACGACGGGTGCGACTCCCGACGTGCGCGCGCGGAGGTCTGCGATGCCCCCGGGCGCGGGGAACGTCGTGATGTCAACGATTCGGAATCGCAGCCGCGTGACGGACGTGCCCGTGTTGTTCGTTATCGTCCTGCGGATCGTCATCGTCCCAAAAGAGGAGGTTTGCGGGTCGCCCGGCATGAAGTCGCGCACGCGGTTCGGCGACGACGCACTGCCCACGGCGGGGTCGAGGTTCGTGACCGCGAACTGCGAGTTGCGCTGGATGGGCGAAGACAGATTCTCAGGCCCCGGCGCACCGAGGCGCTGGCCCGCGCTTGTAAGCGTGCCGTTGGTGTCAACGAAGATGAAGTCGAAGGCGTTGTTGCTCGTGTCAATCGGGAAGCCGTTTAACGGACATTTGCCGGCCAGCGCGATCTGGCCTGCCTTGCCGCAATTGTCGCGGTAGAAGGCGTAGTTGCTGTTTAAGGTCGGGTCAATGGCCGGGATGCCCGCGCCTTCCCTGTAGAGCGCGTTCGGCTCGGACGTAAACCCGACGGCGTCGAGCCGCGTCGTCGTCGAGAAGTTGGCGACGGTCGCGGTGTTGAAGATGGCGATGCCGGAGTTGTCGGGAATGTCGGTCGTGAAGGTTGCGTCGCCCGTCGCGGTCGTGCCGTTTCCGGCGGGATACGAGGATAGACTGTAGCCTCCCGTGCTGCTGTTGACGCAGAGGTAGTGGCCGCGTCCGGGAATGGTCGTGCCGTTCGGGATGGTGCAGCGTATGATGCCGTCGGAGGCGGCGACGGCGTACCCGGCGGAGCCGTCGAGCGTCGTGACGGTGAGCGGCGTGTTGTTGTTGTTGTAAATCTCTATGTACTCGTCGAACGCGCCAGCCGCGCCGCGCAGGCGGAACTCACTGATCTTCAAATCGGACGGGCCTGCGGGCGTGACAATCTTCGCCCAGAACGTGCCCCAGCGACTGTTGTTCGAGACGGTGTTTGCGTCCTGCACGGTGCGCATCTGCGCATACTCCTGAACCGTCCAAACGTCGCGGTCGTTCACGGGGTCAATGAGCGTGTGGCTGTAGTCGCCCCAACGATTCCTCGTTCCTGAAAAAGTCTTCGCGTAGTAGTCTTCGCCGGCCTTGTAGATGACGGGGTCGCGCATCGTCCCGGCGGTGTCGCTCGCCTGACGGTAGGTGTAACCGGCGGAGGCGAGCTGCGCGGAGGAGAACTGCGAGAAGCCCAAGAGGATGTCGCCGTTCTTGTTGACGGTCAGAGACGGATATGCGTACCACTTGCCGCCGTTCGCGCTGGTGGCCGTCGGGTCTTCGACGCGACCGCCGTCAACGAAATTGCCAGCCGTGTCAATGATCGTCCACTGCGCGGCGGTGTGCGTCAGGCCGCCCGCGGGGATGCCGACGGTCTGCGCGTAGTAAATCCCTCCGTTGCGGTAGACGGGGTTCGAGCGCACCTGCGCGTCGCCAACGTCCATGAAGCGCAGAGTGGTCGGGCAGGTGACGCCGGGCGTGCCGACGCAGGTCTGCGGAAGTATGTCGCCGCCGGGCTGTGTCCAGCCGCCGCCGGGTCGCGTCTTGGTCGCGCCGACGGTGTAGACGGGAGCGGCGGGAGTGCCCGTGATTGTGTTCAGTTTGTATGTTGCGCCGCCGCTCGAAAGGTGTGTGGGTATGAAGAGCGTATCCTGTGTGGCGTCGAGCGTCGTCACGGGATGCGCGCAGAAGCCTATGCCAGCGCCGCGGAAGAGCGTGGCCGTGGGGCTGGCCGGGCCTGTGCGGAGGTTCGGGTAGTCAAGGACGAGCGTGTCGAAGTTGACGTTCGTGAGCGTCGAGATGGTGAACATGTTGACGGCGACTGCGACCCAGTTTTTGTTGAAGCCGAGCATAGGGAAGTCGGCCCACTCGCCGCCCGCGTTGCACCCGGCAGCGCCCGCGGCGCAGCCGACGATGAAGCGGTAGAGGTGGTATGTGCCCTGCGGGTCGGGGGTGTCGGAGACGCCGACCTCAATGGATGAGTTTGCAGTCTGCGCGTTCGAGACGATTGCGACGATCCAGCGTTGGTTGATCGGGTCGAACTGAATCTGCGGGTCGAAGAAGCCGCTGCCGCCCGTCGAAGTCCAGAAGGTGTCGCTGTTGACGGTGGAGAGCGGCGCGCCGGTCGCTTTGTCGTGGACGCGATAGTTCTGGTTCGTGTTTGTGAAGACCTTGTCGAGTCCGACCGCGCCGTTCGTGTCGGGCGGGATTGTGAATGTGGTCGTGCCGATCTTCGGGCCGTCCTCTTGTCCGAGGAAGGTTTGCGAGGGCGACGGCGACGCGACATCGGGGCCGCCCGTGTCGTTCTGCGCGGCGGGGCCTGCCGGCGTGCCGGCGTCAGGCGACGCGGTGGCCGTGCCTGCTGGCGTGTCGTTAACGGTCATCGGCGGCGGCGCGGGGCGTAGGATTGTGGGCGAGCGCTTGAGCGTCTTGCTGCGCGCGGCCACGAGATCGCGCGCGGCGAGTTGCTCGAAGTTGACCTGCGTGACGGAGACGGGCGTGATGCGCGCGGACGTGGGCGGCGCGGGCGCGGTCGTGTCCTGCTTTGTCGAGATGGGCGTCAAGCGCGCTGACTTCGGACGCGACTGCGCGCCCGCGTTGAGCACGCCCGAAACGCCGATGGCGACGACGAACGCCGCGAGCACGGCTGCGAGCGCCGCGACCTTGTAGAGCCTCCGTGCGCGAATTGCGGGTGCGTGCGCTGCGAGGAATTTCCTACTTCTCATCTGAGCTACTCCTTGGATTCGGGGATGGACGCGAGCTACACAAGCCCGCGCGTTTGTCGCGCGTCATGTTGTCCCGTCGGCGCGGGAAGACGCTTGGCACAAAGAGTCGTACACGCTCGGTACAATGCTTGTCGGGCAAACGAACTGAAAAGATTGCGAACCGCCTGAGTGTTCCCTCCGCTCAGGCCGAACAGTGTGGTATTTCGGGAACGGGGCGCGTCAAATGACCGCGAGACTACGTTTGACGACCTCAATTCCGGGGCTAAACGTCAAGCATGATAGACTAACCGCCGCATCGCCGCAACTCTTTACTATCGTTAGTAGTATAGCGAGCGCTAGGAATTGGCGCGCGGCGCGTGCCGTCTGAGCCGGGGGACTTCAGCGCGCCGGCGCGGCGTCGTAGAAGCCCGCGCGGGCGCGCACGACGGGCTTGACCTTCTTGCCGTGCGCGTCGCGCAACTCGCCGAGCTTGAGTTTGACCTCGTGCCAGCCGCTCTTGTTCGAGGCCGGCGCGGGGACGAAGGCGACCGTGTAGCGCGCGCGAAGTTCGGCGGCCACCTGTGTCATCGCGGCGTTTATCTCCTCATCGTTGCGCGCGTAGAAGACGCCGCCGCCCGATATCGCAGCCAAGTCTTGTAGAACCGCGTGCCCCGCGAAGTCGAGTTGCGAGTCGAACTCGGAGTCGAGGAGCGCGACCGAATAGACTATCGCGTCGCTCTCCTTCAACGCCTGCCGCACCTCTTGAATCGTGTACTTCGAGACGTTGTCCTGCCCGTCCGTGACGAGTAGGAGCGCGCGACGCGGCTCGTGCCCGCGTGCGACGCGGTCGAGCGCAAGGTAGAGCGCGTCGTAAAGGGCCGTTTGCCCCTTCGGCTCGCCCACCGCGTAACGGTCAATGGCGGCGAGGACGGCGGCGGGGTCGTTCGAGGTGTCGAGCAGGAGTTGCGCGCTCTGGTTGAAGGCGATGAGGAAGAACTCGTCCCCGGCGTTGCAGCCACGGAAGAAACGCAGGAGCGAGTTTCTGATTCGCGCAAACTTGCTCTTGCTCCTCACCACTCTACTGAACATCGAACCCGACGCGTCGAGCACGACACCGATTGTTTCGGGCGCATCCTCCGCGCTGAAAGAGACTATCTCGCGCCGCTCACGCCCGTCGAAGACGGTGAACGCCTCGCGGCTCAAGCCCGTCAGGTAACGTCCGTGCTCGTCCGTGACTGAGACGCTAACGAACGTGAGATCGGCGTTCGCCGTGGCGTCTGTCGTATTCGTCGCGGCTGCGGAAGAGGAGGTTGGTGTCGTGTTTTGCGCGGGCGCGTTCGGGTTTTGGCGCGCGCGCGCGGCGGGAATGACAGAGAGAAGCGCGGCGAGAAACGGGAGAATCAACGCAAGAAGGCGTCGCGAAAAGTTCATCCCCTCAGTTCCTTGTTCGTTCGCGCGACGCGGACGCGCATTCAGCACGCGCCGCGCGGTTTCAGCCAGCGCGGAGCGTGCGCATGATTGCGTCGCGCAGGCGCTGCGGCGCGGACTCCGGGGCGGATTCGCCCTTCTGAGGGTTGCGCCAGTTGTCGAGTATGGCGACCTTGTGCGCGCACGCGACCGTGCAGAGCGGCGCGCACCACTTCTCCGTGTTGTACTCGCGCTCAACGTCAGCCGAAGTGTATTCCGAGAGCGGGACGCCGGGCGTGCCGCGCTGCTGCGAGCAGTAGTGCACGAGTCCGTCCTCGCAGATGTAGAGGTAGCGCGCGCCGGCGCGGCAGCGCCAGTTGTTCGGCTTGCCGGAGGCGAGGTTGTCTTGAAACCAACCGAGGCGCGCGTAGTCGCTCTTGTTGACGCGCTTCAACTCGTCGTAGACCTCGCGCTCGCGCTCGCTCAAAGGCTTGAGGAGGCCGTGGCCGTCGTGTATGACGCCGACCGTTGTTGAGAAGCCGAGTTGCTGCGCGCGACGCGCGATTACGAGCGCGTCCTCCGGGTTTTTGATGCCGCCGCCGATGACCGAGTTGATGTTGACGTGGAAGTCGGAGTGCGCGGCGAGGTTCTGAAGCTTCTTGTCTAAGTTCTTCAGGCTCTTCTTCGACACGTCGTCGGGATTGACGTTGTCAATGCTGATTTGGAGATACTGAAGCCCCGCCGAGTTGAGGCCGCGTATGCGCTCCGGCGTCATGTAGTAGCCGTTCGAGATGAGACCGGCGACCATGCGCCGGCGACGTATGTGACGGATTATCTCGTCAAGCTCAGGGTGCATCATCGGCTCGCCGCCCGAAATGGTGATGACGGACGTGCCGAGGTCGGCGAGTTTGTCGAGACGCCGGCGCATCTCTTCGAGGGGCACGGGGTCGGAAGTCTTGTCGAACTCGTTGCAGTAGGTGCAGGCGAGGTTGCAGCGTCGCATCGGGATGACGTGCGCAAGGACGGGGTGGCGCGTCTGCATGAGGGCGCGCGTGATGAACCGCGCCTCGCGCAACTTCAACTTGAGGAAAGTGCTTCGCTTCATCAAGACTGTTTCGGTTAACTACCGACCTCGCGCGGCGGGAAAGAGCGGCGTGCGCGCGGGCGGCGAGTCCTTTCGGAAATATCGGCTAGACAATACGCAAAGACGACGACGGAAAGCAAGTCGGGCAAGAGAGCGCGCCGACTGGCCTTAGAAACGGCGAAGGGTTCTGACCTTTCAGACGGGCAGAACCCTTCCCTTCGGCGATTTGTGAACCGGGCCTTTAGCCCTTGACGATTTTTACGTCCGGGCCGAGTTCGATCTTGAAGACATCGGGCGTGATGCGCGCGTTGCGCTGGATGTTGGTCAGGCGGACGAGCGTCGAGTCGCCGTTTCGTTCGGTGACGCGCGTCTGGACGGGCATCCCGCCGTCGTCAACCCAGACTTCGGCGTACTGGTATCCGGCCTTGCCCTTCGGCGTGAACTTCAGAAGCCAGACGTGCGGGCCGCCGTCGTAGAGTATGCCTTCGCCTTCGTAGTCAACGTTGAACTGATTCTTCGCCTGCGCTCCTGAAATGGTGAGCGCGAAGCCGAGCGTGCTGTTGACTTTGGTCTTGCTTGTCGTTGACTTCGTGCTGCCCTGAATGGCCTGCTTGAGGCGCGGGCGGTAGAGCGTGTACTGGCCGTCGGAGACGGCTAGAAGCTCGCGCGCCGGACGCGTCCAGTCAACGCGGACGTTCGAGTTTGTGCCCTGACCCGCGACGTACTGAACGTCGCCGAACGAGTCCTCGTAGTCATGCAACTGCGAGTTGTACTTCTGCATGTGGAGCGCGGCACGCAGGCTCTTAAGGTCGCGGCGGTTGCGATCCATCTTGTTGAGAATGGAACTGACGAGCTGCGGCCCCTGCGCCCGCGCGGTCTGGGGAAGACCGACGAGCGTGGCCGCGAGCATGGCTGCAACTAAGGAAAGTGCGAAAAACTTCTTCATGCTAGCTCCTTCAAACGTTTGGGAGACACCTGCCCGGTCACGAAACCGGCTTAGTATAGGAAATTATGGCTCTATGTCAACCTCGTAAGCGACCGTCCGACCGTCCGTGCTGCGCATTTCACGCCAGCCCGTGACCCTCAAATCGGGCCTCTCCGTGATGCTGCGCGCGCAACGCTCGATGTCGTGCGCGTCGGGCTGAGCGTTGGTGGCCGTACCCGTCGTCCTTATAAGCAGCTTTTGTGCCGCTCCGAGGCCATTTTGATGCGCGGGAGCGCAGGTGAGTTTACCCCTCTCGAACCAGCCTTTAGGCGTCAGAAAAACGAAGGCGAGTATGGCGACGCACAGAACGTCGTACTGCCAAGTCGTCCGGCTGTACGACCAAAAAACTATCTTTTTGAGTGCGCGCAGGAGCATGAAACTATCCTACAGGATACGCCGCGGGCATAAAAAATGCGACAGTTGACTAGAAAACGTTCGACGCGCGGCGCTCGAAAGGGCCACGGAAAATCCGCTAAACGACAACGAAAAAATCCGTGAAAAACAATCTTTCGGGCCGCAAACTGCGGGCCGCTGACGGGACGTGCGGCCACCGCGCGCGTCGGAGCGTTGACGGATTTCAGCACGCCGACCGTCGCCGTTTATGTCACTTGCATTATATCTGTACGCGCGGCGGCGGGGCAACGATTTGGCCGTCGCGCATCTGTATAATTCGGCGGCACATGGCGGCGGCTTCCGGGTTGTGCGTGATCATTATGATGGTCTGGTTGAAGCGGTAGTTTAGCTCCTGAAACATGTTGAGGACGATTGCGGAGTTTTCCGAATCGAGGTTGCCCGTGGGTTCGTCGGCGAGTATGAGCGCGGGCTGCGTGACGAGCGCGCGTGCGAGCGCGACGCGTTGCTGCTCGCCGCCGGAGAGTTCCAAAGGCTTGTGGTGCATCTTGTCTTCGAGTTGGAGCGTGCGGAGGATTTCGCGCCGGCGTTCGGGGTCGCCGCGCTTGTCGTCGCCTCCGGCGTGTATGCGCTCGGCGAGTTTGAGGTTGCCTTCGGCGGTGAGCGTCGGGAAGAGGTTGAAGCGTTGGAAGACGAAGCCGATCTTGCGACGGCGTATGTCTGTGCGCTTGGCGTCCGAGGCGGCGGTGAGGTCTTCGTCGTCAATCAAGATGCGCCCGGTGGTCGGCGTCAAGAGTCCGCCGAGCAAGTGAAGCATCGTTGACTTGCCGCAGCCCGAAGGCCCCATGATTGCGACAAACTCGCCCTCCTCAACGTCCAGAGAGACGCCGCGCAGCGCGGGCACGTCAACGCTCCCCACGCGATAGACCTTCGACAAATTCTCCGCTTTAAGAATTATTCTCATCGAATCAAATGCGGAATGATGAATGATGAACGATGAATTAAATCAAGCCGCGCTCGTTAAATTCATCACTCATCATTCCGCGTTCATCATTCGTATGCGAGCGCGCTCACGGCGTCGAGGTTCGCGGCGCGCACAGCCGGGTAGAGCGCGCCGAGTGCGCCGCCCAAGAGTCCGATGAGCGCGGCGGTCAGTCCCCAAGTCCAAGTGTACTCGAACAACAACCCGTAGGCGCGCTGAATCATGAAGCCCGCGAGGAACGAGACGGCGAAGCCTGCCGCGACGCCGATGACGCTGATGAGCACGGCCTCTTTTTCAATCTCGCCGACGATGTAACCGCGCGATGCGCCGAGCGCCTTCAATATGCCGATCTCGCGCGTGCGCTCCGTGATGGTCGTGTACATGGCGAGCATCACGACGAGCGCGCTCACAAGCGCCGAAAGGACGACGAGCGTTCTGAGGAAGACGCCGAGGTACGGGATGCTCTTCTCGATGTTCGTGATGATGTCGCGCGTCATCTGCAACTTGTTCTCAGGCAGCGCCGTGTTAATCCTCTGCGCGGTCTCGACCGCCCGCGCGGGGTCTTTCACCTTCACGTAAATCCAAGTGCACTTGCCCGGCGCTTCCAGTGCGTCCTGCATCGCCGCCAGAGACATCTTCACGCGCGGGCCTGACTCCGGCGCGTAAATTCCCGTCACGGTGTAGGGCTGGTTGCCGAAGAGTTTTATTTGACTGCCGACCGAGAGTTGATTGTTCTTCGCCTTCGTCTCGTCAATGACGACCTCGTCCGCGGCGCGCGGCGCGCTTCCCGCGACTAGCTGCATCTCGTTCATCGGCGCGAACCTGTCCCAGTCAACGCCTTCGTATTGCTCGAAGCCGAAGCCTTTGCCGCCCTGCGAAAAATAGCGGATGCTCGGCACGGCCATCTCGACGCCCTCAACCTTCATAAGCTCCTCGGCGTATTTGACGGGGAGGTTGGCCGTGCTGCTCGTCATCTGCATCGAGCCTGCGTCGCGCGTGAAGATGATTTCGGCCTTGAGGTTTTGCGAGCGTCGCTGCAAGTCGTTCGACATCCCGCGCGCCAACCCCGTGAACAGCATCACCAGACACACGCCGAGCGCGACGCCCGCCGCGCTCACGACCGCGCGCACGGGACGCTGGCGCACGTTTGCTGTTACGAGGCTCTCCATAAAGCAGAGGCTAGAGGCTAGTAGTTGCTTTGTTTGGAGGCTAAGGCCAAAGGAAGAACCGCTCTTAACTAGCCTCTAGCCTCTAGCCTCTAGCCTCTAACTCCTATTTCTTGGCGTCCAAATCCACTTCCTTCAGTCCCGAAGTGTTCTTGAGGACGAATGCGTCGTCGGGGAGCGGCTGATCAACTTTGACCGCGCCGGGGTCTTGGAAGGCGACGCGAATCGAGTAGTGATCCTGCTGCCGCGTCAGTTCCACCTGCGTCGGCAACCGGTGCGTGCCGTCCGGGCCGAAGGGCTGCTGGTATCCGTAAACAACGTCGGTCATCAGACGGCCTCGGTCGTCGTAAGTCTGGACGCGTGCGAGGCGCAGTTGGCCGACGCGGTCGAACCAGAAGCGGCGCGTGACGCGCGCGCGGTTGCCCTCCGTGGGTTGAAGCTCGGCCAGAAGGTAGTAGCCGCGTATGACGCGCGCGCCCTTCTGCGCGCCGGGCCGCGTGTCGGCCTCCTCCTCGAAGGCCTCGGAGACGGCGTAGATGTGCGCGGCATCGTCGGGCGCGACGGGCGGGACGAGGAGCGCGTCGGTGAAGTGCTGCGGGCGCAAACTCGAAAGCGCGCTCACGGTCGCGCGCTGCATCGCCTCTTCGCGCTTCTTGCCGCCGCCCGTGCAGTCGGGCGCAGCGCCGCCGCCGGCTTCGAGCTTCTCGTAGTTGGCGTTGTTCGTCCCCGTCACGAAACGCTTGTACTTCTCGTCGCCCTGATAGACCGCGGCCCAGAACCTCTGCCCGTTCGAACTCATCTCGGCAATCTTCGAGCCGACGATTGGGGCTTGGATGATAAGGTAGATTTGGCCGGGGCGTTGAACGACGATGCGCCCGTCAACGGTCTTGTACTTCTCAACGATGCCGCACTCGGCGAAGCTGTTGTCGAGAAACTGGAAGTCAACCCTGCCGTTGAGAGCGCGCACCGCCGCGAGACGGTTTATCTCCGCGAACATCTGCGGCGTGTCGGCCTCGACGAGCGGCGAGAGCGGCTGCGGCACGCTCACCTTGCTCTTCGTCTTTATGAGCCAGCAACCCGCGCTCAACAGCGCGACGGCGAAGACCAATGCCACGCGCGAGGGGAACAATCTCTTCGACATTTTTAGCTTGGACATTCGAGACAGACTGCGACTGCGCACTAACCGACGCCCACAAAGCGCGTTTCTCTAAATCAATTTAAGGGAAGCTAACAAACGCCCTTCGGCCTTGTCAACGCAAGGCGGGGAAGGGGGAAGGGGTAAAGGGTAAAGGTTTTTTCTCTTCGCCCTTCCCCTTTACCCCTTCCCCTTTCCCTCAATCAAGCACCAGCGGCGGCTTGTCGAAGCGTGCGCGCAATTTGTTGACGGCGCTGAAGACTCTGGGGCGGCTGACGAGACGCGTTTCGAGGTCGCGCTTGCCGGGGAAATCGAGAAGCATCACGCCGAGCAGAATCGTCAGAACTCCCTGCCCCGGCACGCCCGGAAGCGACATGATGATTCCCAGCGCGACCAAAAGCAGCCCGAAGATGTTCTTCAAGATGATTGCGAAGACACGCAGAACTTTGCTGCGCCCGGCCAAAAACTCGCGCTCGTGCGACGAGTGGAAGTAGTTCGCCGGAAGCTTTATCAAGACGATGGTTACGACGACGATGCTCCCGATAAACGTCACGACCGAGAGCGCAAACCCAACGAGAACCTGCGTCCAAGTCAGCCCCCACTCGTGAATTGTCCGCGTCAGAAACTCAATCATAAAAGTAGTAGCCAGTAGTCAGTAGTCAGTAGTCAGAGCCTGTTTGAAAACTGTAGGGGCAGGGGTTGTCCCTTCCCCTGGTTTATCTTCTCCGCTATCCAATTCAACACGAGCGAGCGGGCAGGGGAAAACCCCCCCCCCCCCCCCCTCATTGGCGCAAAGGGTTTTCAAAAAACTCCCAATAAT
>Ga0081539_10004503_pt1 | contig 15323 bp, 11 predicted proteins | sample TabmetS4T2R2_FD_71023 | JGI IMG/M metagenome (GOLD analysis project Ga0081539, IMG submission 71023) | Tabebuia heterophylla rhizosphere microbial communities from the University of Puerto Rico - S4T2R2 | ecosystem: Host-associated > Plants > Roots > Rhizosphere ...
GGATATGCGGTCATGGGCCGCCGCTACACGCTTTCGCCTTGCCGCGCATGGACGCTCACACGGCCTCCCGGCTGGTCCATCTCACCGGCCCGATCGCACCGCCTAGCGTCCCGATCGCGGGGTAGGGAATTGACCGTTCCGCCCTCGTTCGGGGCCCGGACCGGGGAGGAACCAGGGTGTCTCCCTGGTTCGACCGGGCCGGGCTCGCGCGACGGTAGTCGGTGATCCGTGCCGACTCGCCCGGGAACGAGGTTTGCCAGTCATGGACATGAAACTCGAAGTCGTCGCCGTGCCGGTCTCCGATGTCGGCAAGGCCGAGTTGATCGGGCGCGGCGCCGACGTGAGCGAGATCTACCACCGCGAGGGCAGCACAGTGGTGCCCGGGTTGGATCCGGAGCGCCGCACGTACTCGTCGTATCCCTCGTTCAGCGACCCGGACGGCAACGGCTGGCTGCTTCAGGAGATCACCACCCGGCTGCCCGGCCGCTGATCCACGGAGGACCAACGATGGACGTCACCACCTTGACCGGGCTCCTGCGCGAAGCCGAGGAGCACCACGGCGCGTACGAGGCGACCGCACCCAAGCACCACTGGTCGGACTGGTACGCCGCCTACATCATCGCCCGCCAGGAGGGCCGCACGCCGGACGAGGCGGTCGCGGACGCCGGCCGGCACATGCAAGCGATCCTGCGATGACCAGTGACGACGACGTGATCGTCGTCGGGGGAGGATCGCCCGGGTACCGCTGGAGATCCCGCGCGATACCATCCAGCCGTTCCCCACGTTCTCCGAGATCTACATCGGCGCGCTGAACGCGCTGCGCCACGAGATCACGGCCGTGCGCGAGCCGGCCGGGGCGGGATAGCGATGAACGAACGCGAGCCGCGGTTGCTCGGCCAGACCGTCGTCCTGCTCGGCGGCAGCGCCGGCATCGGGTTGGAGACGGCCCGGCAGGCGCGCGGCGAGGGTGCCGACGTCGTCCTCGTCGGCCGCGACCCGAACCGCCTCCAGCAGGCCGCCGCGGATGTCGGCGCGGTGAGCACCGCCGCCTTCGACGCCACCGATCCGGCCCTCCTCGAACGGTTCGTCGCGGAGCTGCCGCACCCGATCGACCACGTCCTGGTCACCGCGGGCGGCCCCTACTACGGGCGCCTAGCCGAGCTGGACCTCGACCGGGCGCGCGAGCACATCGGCCACGTTCTGACACTGCCCATGCACCTCGCCCGCGCCTGCGTCGGCAAGGTCCGGCCCGGCGGCACGCTGCTGTTCATGGGCGGCACCGGTGGGCGTCGTCCCCGGCTCGGGCTGGTCCTGGTGGGCGCCCTCACCGCCGCCATGCCGGCGCTGATCGCGAACCTCGCGCTCGAACTGGCGCCGGTGCGGGTCAACCTCATCGCCGCCGGTTTCGTCGACACGCCGCTGTCCGCCCGGCTCCTCGGCGACGACCTGGAGCACCGGCGCGAGCAGCTGCGCGGCACGCTGCCGATCGGGCGGGTGGTCGGGCCGGCCGACGTCGCCGCGCTGGCCGTGCACCTGATGACGAACACAGCGCTCACCGGCGCCACCTACGATATCGACGGCGGCCAGCAGCTGGTCTAGGGTCGGCGGCACCCGCCCCGGGCGGGCTCACCAGAAGGGCCAGACCGCACCGGTATGAGCACCGATCCGATCGCCGCGTACGCGCTGCTGTCCGACTGCCACTCCGCCGCGCTGATCTCGGCGGACGGGTCGGCGGACTGGTTGTGCTTCCCACGCTTCGACAGCCCGTCGGTCTTCGGCCGGCTGCTCGACGACGCGGCCGGGCACTGGTCGATCCGCCCCGCCGGCGAGTACATCGCGGTACGCCGCTACCTCGACCGTACGCTCGTCCTGGAGACCATCTTCCGAACCGCGGGCGGCACGGTCGTCCTCACCGACGCCCTGGCCATGGGTGCGGACAACCGCGGTCACGAGCTCGGCCGCGGCGTCCCGCACCTGCTGATCCGGTCGGTGACCTGCGTCGAGGGCGCCGTCGACGTCGAGGTCTCCTACGCACCCCGTCCGGAGTACGGGCTGCTGCGACCACTGCTGTCCGCGGTGGACGGCGGCGTGACGGCGCGCGGCGGCGCCGAATGGCTCGTGCTGTCCAGCCCGGTGCCGCTCCCGGTGCGGCAAAGCACCGCGACCGCCCGTGTCACGATGCTGGCCGGCCAGACCCTCGCGTTCGGCCTGCAGCGCTCGACGCTGGAGGAGGTGCCCGCGCGGATCTGGAGCCAGGGCGAACTGGCCGGCCGGCTGGAGGCCACGGTCGCGGCGTGGCGGTCCTGGTCGGCTCTGCACCAGAGCTACGAAGGCCCCTGGCGGGAGCTGGTGCACCACAGCGGCCGGGTCCTGCAGGGGCTGACGTTCCGGCCCAGCGGCGCGATTGTGGCCGCCGCGACCACCTCGCTGCCGGAGTACGTGGGCGGGGAGCGCAACTGGGACTACCGCTATGCCTGGGTGCGCGACGCGAGCTTCACGATGCAGGCGCTGTGGGTCGCCGCGTGCCCGGACGAGGCGGGCGACTTCTTCGCGTTCATGACGACCGCCGCCGCGGCGGCGATCGGCCCGGGCGACCCGCTGCAGATCATGTTCGGGGTGGGCGGGGAACATGACCTGACCGAGCGCACCGTGCCGCACCTGCGAGGCTGGCGGAACAGCAGGCCGGTCCGGATCGGCAACGGCGCCTGGAGCCAGCAGCAGATCGACGTGTACGGCGAACTGCTCGACGCCGCGCACCGGCTGGCCGACGAGATCACCACCATGGACGACGACATGCGCGCCTTCCTGGTCGCCCTCGCCGACACCGCGGCCGAGCGCTGGCGCGAAACCGACCGCGGCATCTGGGAGGTACGGGGCGAGCCCCGCCATTTCCTGTACTCGAAGGTGATGTGCTGGGTCGCGCTGGACCGCGCGATCCAGTTGGCCGGCAGGTTGGGGGCCACGGACCGGGTGGATCGCTGGAAGAACACGCAGAACGAGATCTGGCACACCGTCGTACAGCACGGGTGGAACGCCGAGGTCGGCGCCTTCACCCAGTACTTCGGCTCGGATGGGCTCGACGCGTCGGCCCTGATGCTGCCGATCGTCGGGTTCCTGCCCGCGGACGATCCACGGATGCTCGCCACCATCGAGGCGATCGCCTACCGGCTCGTGGACGAGCGCGGCCTCGTCTACCGGTACCGTACCGAGGGCGGCGTCGACGGGCTGGCCGGCGAGGAGGGCACCTTCCTGCTGTGTACGTTCTGGCTCGCCCAGGCGCTCGCGATGGCCGGACAGGTCTCCCGGGCCCGCGAGGTGTTCGAGCGGGCCGCCGGCTACGTCAACGACGTGGGTTTGCTGGCCGAGGAGGTCGACCCGGGCACCGGCGAGTTGCTGGGCAACTTCCCGCAGGCGTTCAGCCACATCGGCCTGGTCAACGCGGCCTGGGCGATCAGCGAGGCACGGGAGCGCACGACACCGGCCGGGCCCTGACGTGACCTCCGCGGCGTCGTGCGAAATGCCCCTTTTTCTGAGTCTCGTCGATGTCGTTCCCCATCGATCCGTGCGCTCCATCTGGACAGCGGCTGTATCGAGCAGTTACATGACTCATAGCAAAAAGCGAGCCGACAAGATCAGCTCGATCACCGTGTTCCGGCTTCCCGGGAAACCGCTCCCGGCGGCCGAACCCAGGGTCGATTCCTTGTTGGCCTCTGACGAGGGGGAGAGGGATGCGACGAGGAAAACTCGTTGTGAGTGCGTTAGCCGCGGTGACAGCCGTGTTCGCGGTGGGATGGGGGTCGGCGGCCAGCGCGGCGAACGGCAGCCGGTCGACCCTGGCCGGAAGCGCGCCGACCTGGGCGAACAAGAGCAACTACGTGCGCGCCGCCGATCCGGCCGGGTCGGTCGGATTCCGCGTGTATCTCGGTTGGCGGGACGAAGCGGGTGCCGCGGCGCTCGCCCGTGCCGTCTCCGACCCGAAGAGTTCCTCGTACGGCAAGTACGTGAGCGCGGCGTCGTTCCGGCAGCAGTTCGCGCCTACCCAGACGCAGGTCCACGCGGTGCAGTCGTGGCTGAAGAGCGAGGGCTTCACGATCGACTACACGCCGGAGAACAACCGCTATGTGGCGGCGGAGGGCACGGTCGCGCAGGCACAGACCGCCTTCGGCACCACGTTCGGGATGTACAAGGTCAAGGGCCAGACCGTGCGCTCGCCGTCCGCTGACGTGAGCGTTCCGGCCACGCTGAAGGGCACCGTGACCGGGATCGTCGGCCTCGACGACAGCGCCGTCTTTACCCGGCCCAACAACGTCGTGGACCGCAACGCGCCGCCCTCGGCCGGATTCCGGAATTCGCCACCGCTGTCGGACTACTGGGCCCAGCTCGTCTCGCCGTACGCGTACCCGGCCGGGTACACCGACGTCAAGAGCCCGGCGACGGCGCCGTGGACGGTGAAGGGGTACACGCCCGCGCAGATCAAGGGCGCGTACGGGATCTCGAGCGCGTACAACGGTGCCGGCCAGACGGTCGCGATCATCGACGCGTACGCGTCCCCGACGATCGTCCAGGACGTGAACCAGTGGTCGGCCAACCGTGGCCTCCCGAAGCTGGCCCCGGGCCAGTTCTCGCAGGTCGTGGCGCCGGGAACGTTCCTGCGGCCGGAGAATCCGGCGCAGTCGCCGGAAGGATGGGCCGGGGAGGAGACCCTCGACATCGAGGCGGTGCACGGGATGGCGCCGGCCGCGAACATCGTGTACGTCGGCTCACCCAACAACTACCGCGACATGGACGCGGCGATGAACCACGTCGTCGACCGGCACCTGGCGCAGATCGTCACCAACTCCTACGGCTTCTCCACCGAGCTCCTGCCGCCCGGGTACGTCAAGCCGCTCGAGGACACGCTCATCCAGGCGGCCGCCGAGGGCATCGGCGTCTACTTCTCGTCCGGGGACAACGGTGACGAAACCTCGGTCATCGGCTTCGCGACGCCGGACTGGCCCGCCGTCAGCCCGTGGGTGACTGCGGTCGGCGGGACCGCCCTCGGCATCAGCGCGACGAACACCCGCGCGCTGGAGACCGGCTGGGGCACGAGCAACTACAGCTGCAACAAGACCACCCTCGTGTGCACGCGCACCGGGTGGCTGTACGGGGCCGGCGGTGGTGTGAGCCAGATCTTCGCCGAGCCGTGGTACCAGAAGGACGCGGGCCTGAGCGTCAGCGGGCGGGCGATCCCCGACGTGTCGGCGCTGGCGGACCCGCAGACCGGCCTGCTCGTCGGCCAGACGCAGACGTTCCCCGACGGGACGTACTACGACGAGTACCGCATCGGTGGGACGAGCCTGGCGAGCCCGATCTTCGCAGGCCTGATGGCGCTCGCCGACCAGGCGGCCGGACAACCGCACGGCTTCGCGAACCCGGCCTTCTACGCGAACCCGGGCTCCTTCTACGACGTGCTGTCCGTGAAGACGGCGGTCGCGCGCCGGAACTTCAACAACAGCGTCGACGCCAGCGCGGGGACCTCCGATTTCCTTCGCACGTTCGACGACTACAGCGGCTCGCCGACACAGCACACCGGTCCCGGCTGGGACAACGTCACCGGCCTGGGCACTCCGAAGGGCATTTTCAGCCACTAGCCAGATGAGTTGGAGGCACGAGGCGGCGGCACCGTCGCCTCGTGCCTGCCTCACCGCTCGGCGACGTCAATGACGATCTTGCCGCGAGCCTGGCCGTCCAGCAGATGCCGGACCGCGGCGGCGACCTCGTTCAGCGGGTACGACCGTCCGACCACCGGGGTGATCCGGCCGGCTTCGATGAAGTCGCGCAGCACCCGCAGGTCGTCGGCATTCTCCGAGGTGATGAACGTCGTCAGGGTCTGGCGCACGAACGGGGACAACATCCGTGCCCGGATCTGGCGGTCCGTGCCACCGAGCCACCGCCCGTCGGTCTCCCCACCGACGATGACCAGACGTCCACCCGGGGCGAGGGCGCGACGCAGGCGTGACAGGGCGGTGTTGCCGCCGATGTCGACGATCGCGTCGTAGCGGCGCGCGCCATCCGCGAAGTCTTCCCGGGTGTAGTCGATGACGTGTTCGGCCCCGATGCTCCGTACCAGATCAGCCTTTTCCGTGCGGCAGACGCCGGTCACCTCGGCGCCGTAGGCCTTGGCGATCTGCACGGCGAAGGTGCCCACGCCTCCCGACGCCCCGACGATCAGGACGTGTTGTCCGGCAGCCAGGTGTGCGTTGTCCCGGATGGCCTGAAGCGCGGTGACCGCGGACACCGGCACGGCCGCGGCCTGCCCGTACGACAGATTGACCGGCTTGGCGGTGACCCGTCCGGCCGGGGCGACCGCGAACTCGGCGAACGAGCCGGTGCCGGTGCCGAACACGTCGTCCCCCGGTGAGAACCCGGTGACGTTCGGGCCCGTGGCGACGACGACTCCGGCGAGACAGCGACCCGGGTTCAGCGCCTTGGGGCGGCGGACCCCGAAGCCGGCCACGCGCACCGGGTAGGGAAGGCCCGCCATCAGGTGCCAGGTGCCCCGGTCGACGCTGGCGGCGCGAACCCGGACGAGGACCTCGCCGTCCCCGGGTGCCGGGCGGCGGAAGTGCGCGACGCGAAGGACGTCCTCCGGTGCGCTGCCGTACTCGTGCTGCACGATCGCCGTCATCGTCTGCGTACCGGCGTCGAGCTTCATGACCGCCTCCCGGGCGCTGGTCGTGACCTCATTCCCCTGATGGTGCGCCGCGTCCGGCACGGCGGGTAGGGGACAAGGTCCCGTCGACAGCGGGACCACCGGCCTCGCCGCCCACGGGGGTGTGCGCCGGATGACAGAGTGGGACCGTGCGCGTCGGAATCCTCGGGCCGCTGGAAGTCCGCGACGGCGACCAGGTCGTCGAGGTCGCCGGTGCCCGCCTGCGCGCGTTGCTGATCCGGCTCGCGGTCGACCCGGGCCGCTCGGTGGGCGTGGACACGCTCGCCGAGGCCCTCTGGGGCGACGTGCCGCCGGCCGACACCGCGAACGCGGTGCAGTCGCTGGTGTCGCGGCTGCGCCGGGCCGTACCGGGCCTCGCGGTGCGGTCCGGGCCGGGCGGCTATCGGCTCGACCTCGGTCCGGACGACGTCGACGCGGTCCGGTTCGAACGGCTGGCCCGGGCCGGCCGCGAGGCGCTGCGCGGCGGCGACGCCGGCCAGGCCCGCACCGCGCTGCGCGACGCGCTGGCGCTGTGGCGGGGTCGGGCGCTCGCCGACGTGGCCGACGCCCGGTACGCGATCGCCGCCGCGGCCCGGCTGGAGGAGCTGCGGCTCACCGCGCAGGAGGACCGCATCGAGGCGGAGCTGCTCATCGGCCACCCCGCGCTGCTCGTCGCCGAGCTGGACGAGTTGACCGCCGCGCATCCGCTGCGGGAACGGCTGGTCGTGCTGCACATGCGCGCGTTGGCCGCGGCGGGCCGGCCGGCCGAGGCGCTCACCGCGTACGAGCGGGTCCGCCGGCGGCTGTCCGACGAGCTCGGCGTCGACCCGTCGCCGGAGCTGCGCGACGCCCACCTCGCGCTGCTGCGCGGCGAGACCGCCCCGGCGCAGCCCACGGCCGACGCCCTGCCTCGCGGCAACCTGCGCGCCGCGTTGACCACGTTCGTCGGCCGTGACGAAGACCTGCGGCAGCTCACCAAGCAGCTCGCCGAGAACCGGCTGGTGACGCTCCTCGGGCCGGGCGGCGCCGGCAAGACCCGGCTCGCCACGGTTGCCGCCGGGCTTCTCGCCGAGGGCGTCGCCGGTGGTGCCTGGCTGGTCGAGCTGGCCCCGATCACCGATCCGGCGGACGTGCCACGCGCCGTCCTCGACACGCTCGGCCGCCGTGACCGCTCCCTCGACGCGGCCCGCCCCACCGTACGCGACACCATGAGCCGCTTGGTCGACACGCTGTACCGGGACGAGACCCTGATCGTGCTCGACAACTGCGAACACGTGGTGGACGCCGCCGCACGGCTGGCCGACGAGCTGCTCGGCCGCTGTCCGGGGCTGCGTGTCCTGGCCACTTCCCGCGAGCCGCTGGGCATCCTCGGTGAGGTGCTCGACCCGGTGCCGCCGCTGCGGCTGCCGCCGCGGGACGCCGAGCCGGCCGACGCGCTGGCGTACCCGTCGGTCCAACTCCTGCGCGACCGGGCCGCGATGGTCCGCCCCGGGTTCTCGGTGACCCGCGACAACGTAGCCGTCATCGTGGAGATCTGCCGCCGCCTCGACGGCCTGCCGCTGGCCATCGAACTGGCGGCGGCGCGGCTGCGGACGCTCTCCCCGCGGCAGGTCGCGGCCGGCCTCGACGACCGGTTCCGGCTGTTGACCGGCGGCAGCCGTACGGCGCTGCCACGGGACCGCACGCTGCGCGCGGCCGTCGACTGGAGCTGGGCCCTGCTCACCGACGGCGAGCGCCGCCTGGCCGAGCGGCTCGCGGTGTTTCCCTCCTCGATCACGGCCGAGTCGGCGGCCGCGGTCGCCGGCGCCCACGCCGCGGCGCTGCTGGACGCGCTGGTCGACAAGTCGTTGCTACAGGTCGTCGGCGACGGCCGGTTCTGGATGCTGGAAACGATCCGCGAGTACGGCCTCGAACGGCTAGCCGGCGCCGGCCGCGTCGCGGAGGTCCGCGCCGCGCACGCCGCCTACTTCCGGCAGCTCGTGCAGACCGCCGACGCCCACCTGCGCACCGCCGGCCAGCTGCCCTGGCTCCGGCGGCTGGAGAGCGAACGCGACAACATCATCGGCGCGCTGCACTTCGCGTGCGACGCCGGCGACGCCGACACCGCGTTGCGTATCGGCGCCGCGCTCGCGTTGCCGCTAGCTATCTGGGGCGACGGCGGCATCGGCGGCGACGTGCTCGCCCGCGCGCTCGCACTGCCCGGCCCGGCGCCGGCCGGCGAACGCGCGGTCGTGCTGGCGGTCCGGATGATCACCGAGATGTTCGGCGGCGGGCGCACCCCGGACCCGGAGCGGGTCCAGGCGCTGACGGCGGCCGTCCGGGCCGCGCAGAAGTCGGACAACCCGTACGTGCCGCTGCTGGAACCTGCCTTGTCGATCTTCACGGACGACACCAGCGCCGGTATCGCCGCGGTCGACCGGGCCCGCGGCCACCCCGATCCGTGGACCGACGGCACGCTGCTCGCGATGCGCGCCCAGATCGAGGAGAACGACGGCGACGCCGACGGTATGCTGCGCGACCTGACCCAGGCCACGAAGGAACTGCGCGCGGTCGGTGAGCGGTGGAGCCTGTCGATGACGCTAGCGCAGTACGCCGACGCACTCGCCAAGCGCGGCGACTACGAGGCGGCGACGGCCGCGCTGGAAGAGTCGGCGCGACTGTCCCGCGAGCTGAACCCGGCCGAGGAGCCGGCGTTCCAGATGATCTGGCTCGCCGGCATGCGCGCCCGGTCCGGCGACGTGGCGGGAGCCAAGGCGGACCTGCGCCGGTTCATCGCCGAGAAGCCGACCGCCCGGGACGGCCGGGACGCCGCGTTCGGGCTCATGATTCTCGGCGACATCGCGCGGCTCGAGGGTTCCCTGGACGAGGCGGAGGAGTGCCTCACCGAGGCGCTGCGCCGCCAGGAGTCGGCCCCGCTGGTCGCGCCCCAGTTCCGCGGCCTGCTGCGGACCTCGATGGCACATCTCGCGCTCGCGCGCGGCGACGCGGCCGCGGCGCGCCGCTGGGTGGCCGAGGCCGTGCTCGTCGGCGTCGCCGCCCGGGACATGCCGGTCATCGCGATCATCACGGTCGGATGGGTCGCGATCGCCGCGGCCCAGGGCCGGTACGAGCGGGCCGCCGAGCTGCTCGGCACGTCCGACTCGTTGCGCGGCCGGCCTGACCGGTCGAACGTCGACGCGCAGCGGCTCGCCGAGCGGCTGCGTGCCGAGTTGGGCGACGAGAGGTACGCCGCGGCGTACGCCCGGGGGAACGGGCTGAGCCGGGCCGACGCCCTCGCTTTCGTGAGCACCGACCCGGCTCGTTGATTCGCGGCCCTCCCTGGGCGCCTCCAACCCGTCGATCTTGGAGTTGTGGCACCCGTTCCGCCGTGATTTGCGGCTTTTACGGGAGGCCATGGGTCCAAGATCGACGCGGAGGGGTGAGGCTCAGGCGCGGCGGCGGTATGCCCGCACCGCGAGCGGCGCGAACACCGCGATGATCGCCACCGTCCAGATCAGCGACTGGGTGACCGGCGTGGCGACCGGCCCGCCGATGATCAGCCCGCGGGCCGCGTCCATCACGTCGGCCACGGGGTTGATCTTGACCCACCACTGCAGCCAGCCGGGCAGCGTATCGGTCGGGACCATCATGTTGGTGCCGAACGTCAGCGGGAACATCACCAGGAACGCGGTGCCCTGCACGGCGCCCGGGCTGCGCATCACCACCCCGAGCAGCACGCCGATCCAGCTGATGGCGAACGCGAACGCGATCGTCAGCAGGCACGCGGCCACCGTCGACAGTGGATCCGTGCCGATCCGGAAGCCGATGGCGTACCCGAACCCGAACAGCACCACGATCGACACCACGTACCGGACGATGTCGCCCACCACCGAGCCGACCAGCGGCGCGGACCGGGCGATCGGCAGGCTCCGGAACCGGTCGAACACGCCCTTCTCGACGTCCGTGTTGAGGCTGACGCCGGTCGCGATCGACGCGAACAGTACGGTCTGCACCATGATCGCCGGCAGCAGGAACTGCAGGTACGCGTGCTGCGATCCGGAGATCGCGCCGCCCAGCAGGTAGACGAAGATCACCACGAACATGACCGGTTGCAGGGTCACGTCCACCAGCTGCTCGGGCGTGCGCATCGTCTTGATCAGGCTGCGGACGGCGAGCGCGGAGCTGTGCCGGATCAGGCCGAACGGGCGCTTCGGAAGGGCGCCGACCTTCGGTGCCCGGGTCCGCCGCGGCGCCTGCGCCGTACGGGTCGTCGTGGTCATGCCGTGCCTTCCTTTCGCACGCGCTCGTGGCCCTCGCTTCGCTCGGTGCGCTCGCTCATGCCGCCACCTCCGCAAGGGCCTCGGCACCGTGCTCAAGGGTCTCGGCACCGTGCCCGGTCAGCGTGAAGAACACCTCGTCGAGGCTCGGCAGCCGCAGCGCCAGCTCCACCACCCCGATGCCGGCGTCGTCGAGCCGGCGCACGACCGTGGTGAACGTCGTGTCGCTCTCTACCGGCACGGTCAGCAGGCCCGGCTGGGGCAGCTCGGGTTCGTTGCCGGTCGACGTGCGCAGGATGTCGGCGACGTCGCCGGTCCGCGCGGGGTCGGTCGGCCGGACGACGATGGTCTGGCTGCCGGAGATCCGCTTCAGCTCGGCCGGCGTGCCGTGCGCGATCACCCGGCCGTGGTCGATCACGGAGATCTCGTCGGCCAGCGCGTCCGCCTCATCCAGGTACTGCGTGGTGAGCAGAACGGTGGAGCCGTCGTCGACCAGCGAGCGGACGACGCCCCACATCTCCTCGCGCTTGGCCGGGTCGAGGCCGGTGGTCGGCTCGTCCAGGTAGATCACGTCCGGCCGGCCGACCATGCTCGCCGCCAGGTCCAGGCGCCGCCGCATGCCGCCGGAGTACGTCCTGGCCGGCCGTCCGGCCGCCTCGGTCAGGTCGAACCAGGCGAGCAGCTCGGCCGCCCGAGCCCTGGCCTCCCGGCCCGAGAGATCGAGCAGCCGGCCGATCAACAGCAGGTTCTGGGTACCGGTCAGATCTTCGTCGACCGAGGCGTACTGCCCGGTCAGGCCGATCAGCCGGCGGACCTGCCCGGCGTCGCGGACCACGTCGTAGCCCCCGACCGTGGCGCGCCCCTCATCGGCGCGCAACAGCGTTGCGAGGATCCGCACCGCGGTGGTCTTGCCGGCACCGTTCGGCCCCAGCACGCCCAGCACGGTCCCCCGTCGTGCGGCGAGGTCGATCCCGGCCAGCGCGGTCGTCTTGCCGAACCGCTTGACCAGGCCCTCTGCCTCGAATGCGTAGCTCATGGCACACACTCTGGCCGCGGCCGCTGGCAGGCCGCGCACACGGCGCTGACAGCACGCGCACCACGCTCTCAGCACGCCGCACTGCGCTGACAGCACGCCGCACCGCGCTGACAGCGCGCCGTCAGCTGTGCCGCTCGGTGCCGGAGGGGCGGCGCACGAGCAGGAACAGCACGGCGAGGGCGGCGACGGTAGCCATGCAGGTCACGGCGACCATCGCGACGGCGTCGTTGCCGAGGACCCCGACCAGGGGAGCGGCGAGACCGCCGACGCCGAACTGGACGGCTCCCAGCAGCGACGCGGCGGTGCCGGCCGCCTCGCCGTGCCGGGACAGCGCCAAGGCTGTGGCGTTGGGGTTCTGGAATCCGACCGCCGCCAGGATCAGGAAGAGCAGGAGCAGGATGGCCGGCAGCCCACCGAAGCCGGTCCGGGTGACGATCAGCAGCAGGACGGAGAGCACGGTGCCGGCGACCAGAGCGGTCTGGAGGATGCGATACGGGGCGGCGCGCCGCAGCAGCACGACATTGAGTTGAGTGGCGCCGATCAGCGCGCCGGCGTTGATCGCGAATACGACCCCGAACTGCTGCTGGGTGAGGCCGAACTGCTCCTGCAGGACGAATGAGGAACCGGCGACGTAGGCGAACAGCGCCGCCATGCTCAGTCCGGTGACAAACACCAGACCGACGTATACCGGGTCACGAAGCAGCCGCCAGTAGTCGGCGGCGGTCGTCCGCAGCCCACCGGCACGGCGCAGCGGCGGCGGCAGGGTTTCCGGAAGGGCGAGCCCGGCGAACAGGGCGGTGGCGGCTCCGACGACGGCGAGTCCGACGAAGATCCCGCGCCAGTCGGTCCAGCGCAGCAGCTGAGCACCGACCGTCGGAGCCAGGATCGGCGAGGCACCGACGACGAGGATGAGGCGGGACAGGACGGTGGCGGTGGTGTGTCCGGTGAACCGGTCGCGGACCACCGCCATGGCGATCACGGCCGCCGCGGCCGCTCCCAGACCCTCGAGGAACCGGAACGCTCCCAGCACAGGTACGCCGGACGAGACGGCGCACAACAGGCTGGCCGCGACGTGCAGGCCGATCCCGGCGAGCAGCGGACAGCGCCGGCCCACGGCGTCGGACAGCGGGCCGACGAGGAGCTGGCCGACGCCGAGACCCACCAGCGTGCCGGTCAGGGTCAGCTGAACCGCCGACTCCCCGGTGTGCAGGTCCTGGGTGATCGCGGGCAGGGCCGGCAGATAGAGGTCGATGGTGAACGGGCCCAGCGCGGTCAGGAGCCCCAGGACGACGACCAGCGTCACATGCTGACGGTCGCCGGTGGGGCTGGACGGGGTTGCGCGGACACGATCGAACGTGGCGGTCAAGGTGCACCCTTGGCTTCGGGCCGGCACGAGCGGCGGGACGTACGGGTTCGCGCTTCGTTGCGCGGCGCATTGCGGGCGCAGGCACCCCGGACACGGTGGTGCGGCTGCGGTCAGCATTCCTTCCCGGAGCGGGCGCCGGCATGCGCCGACCGGGCCGATGAGAGATCAATCACGACGGCACGAGCGCCGGGCGTTCACCCCTTCGGACCGGAGGCCCTGGCGATCGGCGATGACATAGCCTGTCCCGATGCCGTGCCGATCGGTCCTGCCCTGGCCCGCCGTGACGTCGACAAGCGTGAGCCGAAAGCGGGCTACGTGACCATGACAACTGATCCGGGTCACCGCCACACCGCCGATGACACGCCGCGACCCGACCTGCCGGGCACGCGGCGGCTCACGTTCCTGCTGCTGATTCCCGCCGTACTGCTGACCGCGGTCGGCATGGTGCTGCTCTGGCCGGGCGATACACCGGCTCCCATCGCCGGCGACGGACCGGTCCGGGTCTTCGGCGACGTCCGCGCCGTCACGCCGCAGCCGTGTCCGGAGGCGCCCGAGGGCGAGGACCAAGCCGTACCCGGATCACCCGGAGTGGTGTGCGGCACGGTCACCGTGGAACTCACCAGCGGCCCGGACGCCGGCACCCAGGTCACGGCCGAGATCCCGAACGGCCCCGGTGCCATCCGGGCCTCCTCGGGCGACCACGTCGTGCTGTTCGTCCTCCAGGATGAACCGGGCGGCGCGAGCACCTACTCGATCGCCGATTTCCAACGGGGCCGCGGATTGTGGCTCCTTGCCGTAGCGTTCGCGTTCGCGGTGATCGCGTTCGGCCGCTGGCGTGGCCTCACCGCCCTGGCCGGCCTCGGTGTCACCTTCGCCATACTGCTGGCGTTCATCGTGCCGGCCATCCTCGACGGCCGGTCCCCGGTCGCGGTCGCCATCGTCGGGGCCGCTGCGATCATGCTCACCGTCCTGTACCTGACCCACGGCTTCACCATCACCACAACCGTCGCGGTCGCCGGCACGTTGGCCAGCCTGACGATCACCGCCGCGCTGTCCGCGCTCGCGATCAGCGTGACCCACATGTCCGGCATAGCCGACGAATCCGCGTCCTTCCTGAACATCACGCAAGCCGATGTCAACATGCGGGGCCTGCTGCTCGCCGCGATCGTCATCGGCTCGCTCGGTGTGCTCGACGACGTCACCGTCACCCAGTCCGCGACGGTCACCGAACTCGCCATCGCCAACCCCACCTACCGCTTCCGGCATCTCTACCGCGCGGCCACCCGCATCGGCCGCGCGCACATCGCCGCGGTCATCAACACGATCGTGCTGGCCTACGCCGGCGCCTCCCTGCCGCTCATGCTGCTGTTCGCAACCAGCAGCATCCCGGTCGGTGAACTGCTGACCGGAGAGCTCATCGCCCAGGAACTCGTCCGCAGCGCGGTCGGCACGATCGGGCTGATCACCGCCGTGCCGATCACCACCGCTCTCGCCGCCGTGATCGCCACCCGCACCGGCACCCGCACGTCGGTCGATTCCATTCCCGCGACGCCCGATCCGGGACTCGGCGCCCGTCCAGCGGAGGATCCGTGGGTCGCATTCGTCGAACGCGATCCCCACTGGCGGAAGGGCGCCTGACGAGGGGACGGCGCGTCGCTGTCGAGCCGGGCCGGCGTCTGGACGCTGCTGGGCCGTCGTCCTAGGGAGTTGTCCGCTTACGCCGACTGCTGGCCGACGAGGCCGCTTGGCCACCCGTAGCGGCGGCGGTAGTCGGTCGGGGAGAGCCCGGCATGCTGTCGGAAGGCGCGACGGAACGACGTGGCATCGGCGTACCCGACCCGTCGCCGGATGTTGTCGATGGGCGTGTCGCTGGTCTCCAACATCCGCCGTGCGGTGTCGACGCGGCGCTCCTGGATGTATGCCTGCGGTGTCTGACCGACTGAGCTCATGAAACGGCGGCCCAGGGTCCGGCTG
>Ga0081539_10004504_pt1 | contig 15322 bp, 15 predicted proteins | sample TabmetS4T2R2_FD_71023 | JGI IMG/M metagenome (GOLD analysis project Ga0081539, IMG submission 71023) | Tabebuia heterophylla rhizosphere microbial communities from the University of Puerto Rico - S4T2R2 | ecosystem: Host-associated > Plants > Roots > Rhizosphere ...
GTGGTCGTCGCGCCATACCTCGACCCGGTCGAGCTCGACATCGCCGGCCGGACCGCGGCAGATCATGCAATCGGGCAGTCCCATCCCATGATTTTCCCCCGGGAATCAGGCGAGCGTACGTGTCCTCGACGGATTACGGCTGGCGGATTCGGTGAGGGACTGATACGACTCACGAGTCGCCGGTGGAGACGGTTTCCCGCGGCGGACCATTCCGCTGCGGCATGACCGGCGCAGGAGCGCTCCAGATCCGGCGTTCCTGCGTCGTTTCAACCGCCCGCGGAATAGCTCAGCATCGGGCGGGGCCAGGCTCAGGCCTGCTTCACCCCCGAGACGAGCCCCTCGACCGATGGCTTGGCATCGCCGAACAGCATCTTCGTCTTCTCGTTGCTGAACAACGGGTTGGGAATGCCGGCGAAGCCGGTGCCGCGGCCGCGCTTCAGGACGATGACGTTCTGCGCCTGATCGACGTTGAGGATCGGCATGCCGGAGATCGGCGACCCCTCTTCGCGGGCGAGCGGGTTCACGACGTCATTGGCGCCGATCACCAGGGCGACGTCGGTATCGGCGAAGTCGTCGTTGATCTCGTCCATCTCCTTGAGGCGGTCGTAGGGGACGTTGGCCTCGGCCAGGAGCACGTTCATGTGGCCGGGCATCCGGCCTGCCACCGGGTGGATGGCGAACTGCACGTCCACGCCGCGGCTCAGCAGCAGGTCCATCAGCTCACGGACCGGGCCCTGGGCCTGCGCGACGGCCATGCCGTAGCCCGGTACGATCACGACCTTGCTGCCGTAGGCCATCAGGACCGCGGCATCCTCCGCGCTGATCTCGCGCAGGTTCTCCTCGCCCTCGGCGCCACCGGCAGTGGCCTCGCCTCCGGTCCCGAAGCCAGCGAACAGCACGTTGAACAGGGAGCGGTTCATGGCCTTGGTCATGAGCTGGGTGAGGATCGCGCCGGAGGCGCCGACCAGGGTGCCTGCGATCAGGAGCGCGTAATTGCCCAGAACGAAGCCCGTGGCCGCGACCGCGATGCCGGTGTAGCTGTTCAGCAGCGAAACGACGACCGGCATGTCCGCGCCGCCGATGGGCATCACCAGCTGGACGCCCAGCACAAGCGCCAGGGCGCAGAAGAGGAGGAACAGCGGGACGGAGTTGCTGATGGCGGCGAGGTAGACCCCCAGCCCCAGCAAGGCCAGCAGCAACGCACCGGTCACGATCTGCGAGCCCGGATACTTCACTGGCCGGGCCGCGACAATCCCCTGCAGCTTGCCGAAGGCGATGATCGATCCGGTGAGGCTTACGGAGCCGATGACGGCGCCGAGCAACGTCGCGATCATGAACGGCAGGCTGAGCAGCTCCCCAGGCTGCTCGCCCGTGTCGCGCAGGAACTCGGCAACGGCCACGAGCGCCGCAGCTCCGCCGCCGGCGCCGTTGAAGATGGCGACCATCTGCGGCATGGCGGTCATTGGCACGCGACGCGCGCCGAGCACGCCGATCACCGCGCCGATCAGCCCGCCGACGAGCAGGATCCACCAGTTGGCGAGCATCCCCGGCACCGATGCAAACGTCCACAGGATGATCAGCGCCATGCCGGCGGCACCCAGCTGGTTGCCGCGGCGCGCGGTGGAGGGCGAGGCCAGGAACTTCAGCGCCAGGATGAAGGTGACCGCGCCCAGCAACCAGACGAGATAGGTCAGGACCTGGGAGAGCTCCATCTAGGCCTTCCCGCCCGGCCGCTTGCGGAACATCTCGAGCATGCGATCGGTGACGACGAAGCCGCCGACCACGTTGATCGTGCCCAGCGTGACGCCCAGCAGGGCGAGCACGATGTGCAGCGGCCCCTCGGCCGTGGCGGCCACCAGCATGGCGCCGACCACGATCACGCCATGGACAGCGTTGGCGCCGCTCATCAGCGGGGTGTGCAGCATGGTGGGCACCTTCGAGACCACCTCGTAACCCACGAACGCAGCGAGAACCAGGATGAACAGCGCCGCGATCAGCGCGAATGGATCCAGCGTGCTGGCGTCCATCAGGCGCTCTCCTTGCCGCTCGCAGCGGGCGCATCGGCCTTTGGCGTTGCCGGCTCGATGCCGAGCGCCTTCGCGGTCGCCTCGTTCACGACCTTGCCTTCGTGCGTGATGGTGGCGCCCGCCGTGATCTCATCGGTCATGTCCAGGTCGAGCTTCCCCTCCTTGAGCAGGTGCTTCACCAGCGTCTGCACGTTCTTGGCGTACATCTGCGTCGCGCTGCCCGGCATGGTGGCCGGCAGGTTCGTGAAGCCGATGATCCGCACGCCGTTGTCCGTGACGATCTCCTTGCCAGATTCAGTGAGCTCGGTGTTGCCGCCCATCTCCGCTGCCATGTCGACGATGACGCTGCCCGGCCGCATGGTCTTGATCATCTCGGCGGTGATGAGCTTCGGCGCCGGGCGGCCGGGAATCAGGGCGGTGGTGATCACCGCATCCGCCTCGCCAACGCGGCTGGCGATCAGCTCCGCCTGGCGCTTCTTGTAGTCGTCGCTCATCTCGCGGGCGTAGCCACCGGCGGTCTCCGCCTGCGACTTCTCCTCGTCGGTCATCTCGACCTCCAGGAAGGTGCCGCCAAGGGACTGGACCTGCTCTTTGACGACCGGCCTGACGTCGGTCGCCTCCACCACCGCGCCCATCCGCCGCGCCGTGCCGATGGCCATGAGGCCCGCCACCCCGGCGCCGAAGACCAGGACGCGCGCCGGGCGGACGGTGCCCGCCGCGGTGGTGAGCAGCGGCATGAACTTCGGCAGTCGCTCGGCGGCCAGGAGCACGGCCTTGTATCCGCCAACCGTGGCCTGGCTCGAGAGCGTGTCCATCGACTGGGCGCGGGTGATGCGCGGGATGGCGTCCATGCTGATGGCGGTGACGCCGGCCTTGGCCAGCTTCTCTGCCAGCTTGGGATTCGCCAGCGTGCCCAGCGTCCCGATGAGCACGGTCCCGGGCTTCAGGAAGCTGATCTCTTCGTCCGTCGGGCGTCCAACGCGCAGCACCACGTCCGCCTGTCCGTACAGCGCCGGCGCGTCCGGCACGATGGTAACCCCTGCCTCGCGGTACGCCTCATCTGGAATGAACGATTCGGCGCCCGCGCCCGCCTGCACGAGCACTTCGACGCCATCACCTGACAGCTGGCCAGCGGCCTGCGGCGTCAGCGCCACGCGCGTCTCGCCGGGCGCGCTCTCGCGTGGGACAGCGATCTTCATGGACGAACCTTTGGGGCCTGCACGCGGCGAACCGCCCTGCTGTCAAAGCACTTGAGGCGGTTCGGGGCTGAGAGTGTACCAAGGTAGGTACTGGCCGTCCCCAGCTCAATCTCGCACCTCGGCCATCGGCTACCGTGGGACGGACATGAGCCTCTCCACCGGCCCGGCGCGGCTGGAGCTGCGGATCGGCGATATCACCCGCGAGCAGGTGGATGCCATCGGCAACGCGGCAAACGAGCGGCTGCGCGGCGGGGGTGGCGTTGATGGGGCCATCCATGCCGCCGCCGGGCCCGGCCTGCTCGATGAGCTGCGGCGCCGCTACCCCAATGGCACGCCCACCGGCACGGCGGTCGAGACGTCCGCCCACGCGCTGCCGTCGCGCTGGGTGATCCACGCGGTAGGACCCATCTGGCGTGGCGGTGGCCACGGCGAGGCGGAGCTGCTGGCCGGCGCGTATCGGTCGACCGTCCAGCTGGCCGAGGACCTTGGCGCCAGGAGCCTCGCGCTGCCGGCGATCAGCATGGGGATCTACGGGTATCCGGCGGATGAGGCGGCAACCATCGCGATCCGGACCGTGCATGAGCTGCTGGCAGAATCATCGGGCCTTGAGCTGGTGCGATTTGTCCTGCGTCCGGCGACCATGGATGCGTTTGCGGCTGCGCTGGAGACCGCCGACCCGAAACCGGAGTAGATTGCGGCCGGCATGGACGGCGAAGCGGCGATCCGCACGGAGGCGCTGACCAAGCACTACGGCGCGGTGCGCGCGCTGGAGTCGCTGAACCTCGAGGTGCAGCACGGCGAGATCTTCGGGTTCCTGGGACCGAACGGCGCCGGCAAGTCGACCACCATCCGCACGCTGCTTGGATTCCTGCACCCGACCGCCGGCTCCGCGACCGTGCTGGGCATGGACATCGTGGAGCAGTCGGTCGAGATTCGGCGGCGGGTCGGCTACCTGCCGGGCGGGATCGCGCTGTACGACTCCCTGTCCGGAGCCGATGCGCTCGACTACCTCAACGACCTGCAGGGCCGGCCACCCACGCTTCGCGAGGAGCTGTGCGAGCGCCTGCAGATGCCGGCTGACGTCCTGCGACGACGGGTGCGCGACTACTCGCGGGGCATGCGCCAGAAGATCGGCGTGATCCAGGCGCTCCAGCACGACCCCGACGTGGCGATCCTGGACGAGCCCTCCGAGGGCCTCGACCCGCTGATGCAGCAGGCCTTCTACACGATCCTGGAGGGCCTGCGGCGGGCAGGCCGGACGATCTTCTTCTCGAGCCACGTCCTGTCCGAGGTCGAGCGCGTCTGCGACCGGGTGGCCATCATCCGCGCCGGCAACCTTATGGCGCTGCAGCACGTGGACGAGCTCCTCGCCCGGCGCAAGCGGACGATCACCCTGCGGTGGCGGGGCGCGCCGCCGGATCTCACCAGTGTGCCGGGCCTGGCCGACATCCGGGTCGAGGGCGACCGCCTGCACGCGACGCTCCTGGGAGACGTCGCGCCGTTCGTGCGGGCCGTGGCGTCGCCGTCGCTGGTGGACCTGACGATCGAGCCGGCGCGCCTGGAAGAGGCGTTCCTGGAGTACTACGCCGAGGACGAGGCAGGCTCCGCACCGATGCCCGGGGCGCCGGCCGCGTCATGAACGTCCGCCTGCTGGTCCAGACGATCCGCTGGAACCGGACCCGCCTGATCGCGCTCTTCGTCGTCGGGTTCGGCTGGGGCGCCCTCATCCCGGTCATCTACGTCAGCTTCAGCGACGTCATCAGGGACCTGGCCAACTCCGGTGCCTTTCCCAAGGAGCTGATGAACTTCGGATCTGGCAGCCTCTTCACCGTGCCCGGCGCGATCACGATCGGCTTCCAGCACCCGATCGCCATCGCGTTCCTGGGCATCTTTGCGGTGGGGACGTCCACCGGGGCGATCGCAGGCGAGCGGGAGCGCGGCACGCTGGAGGTCCTGCTGGCCCGGCCGGTCTCGCGCCGAGCCCTGTACGTCACGGTCGCAACCGCCGTGGTCATCCTGCTGGCGATCGAGCTGGTGTCCATGCTGGCGGGCCAGCTGGCAGGGATCGTCGCCGTGGACATTGGCGACCAGGTGGATATCGGCTCCTTCTGGCTGGTGTTCGTGAACGCGCTGCTGCTGTGGGCCGCGTTCGCCGCCTTCAGCCTGGCGGCCTCGGTGTCGTTCGACCGGCACTCTCCTGCCCTGGGGTTGGCCCTCGCGTTCCTGCTGGTCAACTACTTCCTGGAGATCCTTGGCTCGCTCTGGACCGATGTCGACTGGACCCAGGAGTACTCGCTCTTCCACCACTTCCAGCCGACCGAGCTGCTGGCCGGCAACGCACAGCCGCTCGATTTCCTCATCCTCGCCGCCGCGGTGGCGGTGCCGGTGATCTACGCGCTCTTCGTCTTTCCGCGACGGGACCTGGCCGCGCCCGACTGACGCGTCACCTGCGGATCGCGCCTACCTCGCCTTCGAGGGCAAGCTTCAAGGCCTCGTCCGTCGACATCGCCTGGCCGACGGCAAATTGCTCCGCGAACGCAGCGCGTGCCAAGAGATCCTGCGGAAAGAACTCGGCGGCGTCACGGTTGACCTTGGCCAGGCCGATGCCGCCCACATCAGTGATGCGGGCAGCCGCACCGGACAGCTGCATCGCCACGTCCTCGTTGCCGGCGAGCCAGTGCAACGCGGCGATGCCATCCAGCACCAGCGCGTATCCGGTCACGTCTTCGGTCTGGCGGAAGATCTCGAGCGCCCGCCGATAGGACTCGAGCGCGCGTTCTGCGTCCCGCTTCTGAGTGAAGATGAGGCCGCGGGTGAAGAGTCCCCAGCCGAGCTGGAAGCGGTCGTCAAGCTCCTCGGAGATCTGGATGGCCTCCTCGACGAGCGGCAGCGCATCGGGAGAGTTCGGCGTGAACACGAAGCTGTTGACCACGCCCCAAAGGGCCTTGCCCTCCCCTGCGCGGTCGCCCAACCGTCTGAATCGCTCCAAGGCATCCTCGGCCAGGCGCCGCGCCTCCTCGTACTCGCCGGGATGCAGCGAGAACGTGAACGCTTCGTTGTACCGCGCCTCCGCCAGTGCCCGCTCATCCCCCAGCTCCTCTGCCAGCACGCCTTCGCGGTTGTAGTAATCGCGGGCACTCATCAGGTCGCCCTGCCAATAAGCGATGCCACCGATCGCGTCCAGCGCCCGCAGCCTGTCCCCAGGCGCACCACCCGGCAGCGCGATGACGCGCTCACCTCGCTCGCGGGCCTCGGCCAGGTAGCCGCGCATCTGCCAGAAGCGCCAGCACGCCGACAGGAGCTTCATTGCCACGGTGGGCTCCGGCGCGTCCACCGCGTACGTGATCGCGGCCCGCAGGTTGTCGTGCTCGCGCTCAAACGCGTCCAGTGACTCGCGCTGGCGGCCTCCGAACACGTTCTGGGCGTTGTCCTCCGCGACCGCGAGGTAGTACTCCGCATGTCTGCGGCGAACCGCACCTGCCGGGTCAAGCTCGGCCAGTCGCTCCGCGGCATACGCGCGAATCGTGCTGAGCATCTGGAAACGGGGCTCCGGATCGTCAGAGACGACCTGACGCAGCAGGCTCTTATCCAGCAGCGAGGTGACGGCGTCCAGGGCATCCGGGATCGATCCGGCGTCCGGCGGCCATTCGGCCAGTGCCACCCGCTCCACCGCCTGCAGGTCGGCGCCTCCAACGAAAGCCGCCATCCGTGCGAACAGCAGCCGATCGCCCAGCTCCAGCAGGTCGAAGCTCCAGTCGATTGCCCCGCGCAGGGTCTGCTGGCGCTCCGGCAGGTTGCTGGCACCGCCGGCCAGGATGGAGAGCCGATCGCCCAGCCGGGCGAGGATGGCCTGGGGGGTCAGCACGCGGACGCGGGCCGCGGCGAGCTCGATCGCCAGTGGCAGCCCGTCCAGCTTCATGCAGATCTCGGCGATGGCCGGCGCATTCGACGCGTCCACGCCGAAGTCGGGGCGCACGGCCATCGCGCGCTCCAGGAACAGGGCGACCGACGCGAAGTGCGACAGGGTTTCCGGGTCGGCGGCCTGGGCCGCGTCCGGTACCTCGAGTGGCGGGACGGGATACTCCTGCTCCCCGTAGACGCGCAGCGGGGAACGGCTGGTGGCAAGGACGCGCGCCTCCGGCAGCCGCGTGAGCAGCTCCCCGATGTCCTGCGCCGCGGCCAGCACCTGCTCGAAGTTGTCCAGCACCAGCAGGACTCGCTTGCCGGCCAGCTGATCCGCCAGGCGCTCGAGCAATCCGCTGCCGCCCGGATCGGCGATCCCCAGCGCCTGGGCGATCGTCGGCAGCACCAACGCCGGCTGGCCGATGGGACCGAGCGGGACGAAGTAGACGCCATCACGGAAGCGCTCGGTCGCATCCGCCGCCAGCTGCAGCGACAGCCTCGTCTTTCCCGTTCCGCCGGGGCCGGTGAGCGTCAGCAGCCGAGCGCTCTCCAGCAGCGCCGCGGCCTCCTCCAGCTCACGCTTGCGGCCCAGGAAGGTGGTCAGCTGCATCGGCAGGTTGTTCGGCACCGCGTCGAGCGTGCGCAGCGGCGGGAACTCGTCCGGCAGCCCGTCGATGACAAGCATCGACAACTGCTCGGGGCGCGACAAGTCCTTCAGGTGGAACTCACCGAGCTCGCGCAGCGCAACCCCATCGGGCAGTGAGGACTCGGCCAGCATTCGGGTGCTGGCCGAAACGAGGACCTGTCCACCGTGGCCCGCGTTGGCGATGCGCGCCACGCGGTGCAGGTCGATGCCGACGTAATCGTCGCCGGCGACGGTGCCCTCACCGCTGTGCACGCCCATCCGGACGCGGATGGCGGCGTCTGCCGCTGGCCACTCTTCCGCGGCCAGCGCGCGTTGCGCCGAAGCAGCCGCCGCCACTGCCCGCGGAGCGGACGGGAATACCGCGAAGACCGCGTCACCCTCCGTGCCGAATACGGTGCCGCCCTCGGCGTCAACCGCTTCGCTCAGCAGCTGGCCGTGGCGCTCGAGCACGGACGGCCAGCGGTCACCCAGCGCCTGCGCGTGACGCGTCGAGCCCTCGATATCGGTGAAGAGGAAGGTGACCGTGCCGGTCGGAAGCCCTGCCACGCGCGCAGTGTCGGGCCCAGCGCCGCCGTCGGCAAGCAACCAGCCGATGCCCGGTGGTTCGGCTACGCTCGGCCGGTGAGCACCGAGGCGGCCGGCACCCTGGATTCGCGCGCCGCCCGTGCCCTCGGTCTCGGAGCGCTGGCAGACCGGCCGGTGGCGGCGGCCGTGCTTGGCGCGGTAATCATCGCGTTCAGTGCCATCCTGGTGAAGGCGGCGAACGTGCCGCCGGCGACCGCGTCGGTCTTCCGCTGCGGCTATGCGCTGCCGTTCCTGCTGGCCATCGCTCTCGCCGAGCGGCGTGCCTACGGGCCGCGCCCGCGTTCACAGGTCCTGCTGGCCTGGCTGGCCGGTGCCTTCTTCGCGGTGGATCTCGAGATGTTCCACCACACGATCCCGCTGGTCGGAGCAGGCCTGGCGACGGTCCTGGGCAACACCCAGGTCGTGTTCGTGGGCCTGCTTGCTTGGCTGCTGCTGCGCGAGCAGATGCCGATGCGCACCGCCCTGGCCATCCCCGTCGTCCTCACCGGCGTGGTACTGATCTCCGGCGTCATCGGAGCCGATGCCTACGGCGCCAACCCGCAGCTCGGCGTGGTCACCGGCCTGGCGACCGGCATCTCGTACGCGGGATTCCTGATCGTGCTGCGCCTCGGCAACGCCGACGTGCGGCGGCCGGCCGGGCCGCTGTTCGACGCCACCCTGTCAGCGACGCTGGTGTCGCTGCTGATCGGCTGGCCGCTGGGCGAGCTGCAGCTCGTGCCCACCTGGCCGGCGCACGGCTATCTGTTCGTGCTGGCGTTCACCAACCAGTTCATCGGCTGGCTGCTGATCAGCCTCTCGCTGCCGCGGCTGCCGGCCGCGGTGAGCAGCGTGGTGCTCACAATCCAGCCGTTGAGCTCTGTCGTCCTCGCAATGCTGCTCGTCGGCGAGGAGCCGAGCGCTGTCCAGCTGCTGGGGGGCGCGACCATCGTCGCCGGCCTGCTGCTCGCCACCCTGCGGCGCCGCCAACCCGCGGAGGTGCCTGCCTAGGGCGTGACCGCTGGTTGCATCGACTGCGCGATGCGCAGCGCATCGGCCAGGCTTGGCGCACCCTCGATCCTGAGCGTGATGCCGTCGCGCTCCCACATCAGGGTGGTGCCCACAAGGCGGATGGTTGCCTCGAGTGGCTCACCGTCGGGGCCTTCGAAGAAGAAGTAATGCTCTCCGCCGCTGAGCCAATAGGCGGGAGCGCCATCGACGTTGGTCATCTCCAGCACCGCTCCCTCGTGGACGAGCTTCACGAACGTGCCGCTTGTCACCTCGGCGCGGAACTCGGTGACGACCAGCGCCAGCCCCGACTCCGGATCAGCCGGCCGGCCAGACCGTGCGCCCCAGGCCAGCGCCACGGCCTGCGTCCGTGAGTCGAAATAGACGTGGTCGGGTTCGCCCAGGGCCGAATCCGAAGGCACCAGCAGCCCGGTCACGCGCCGCGCGGCATCGCCCAGCGTCGTCCGCTCGCCGAAGCCGCGCCGTGCGACGAGGGCCGGCGGCAATGGGCTGCCCGGGGGTTCCCCGCCGAAGTCGATCCGAATCCCGCCCAACGCGAAGCCGATCGCGGCCACCAGCCCGACGACCAGGAGCGCCGCCAGCGCGGCGAGCACCAGCGCGCGGCGCATCGGCCGCCAGCCGCTCAGCCATGCCGGGCGGGACCGTGACGGGTCGGCAGCCAGGGTCTCGGCCACGGGGGCGGCGATCGACGGGGTGGGTGGCCAGGCCAGCTCGCGCCCCAGTGCCGCCAGCTCCAGCTCCAGAGCAGCGTCGTCGCGACGGTTGGCGGTGGTCACGGGCGTTCCTCCTCGCCAATCACAGCGCGCAGCCGGCCCATGGCTCGGGACAGCCGCGACTTCACCGTCCCGCGCGGCACGTCGAGGGCCGCGGCCATCTCGGATTCGCCCAGGTCGGCGAACCAGCGCAGGCCGATCACCGTCCGATCGTCATCGCTCAGGCGGTTGACGGCGGCCAGCAACCGCTCGCGACGCTCCGTGGCCAGGACCGCCGCCTCGGGCGATGGGGCCGCACCGTCCGAGGGGCGATCCTGTGCAATGCGCAGCGCCAGGGTGTCGCGACGACCGCTCCCCCGGCGGCGGTTGCGGGCCGCATTGACCACGATCCGCATCAGCCAGGGCCGCGGTTCGGCCCCGGCCCGGAAGGTGCCCAGGGCGCGCCAGGCGCGGATGAAGCCCTCCTGGCAGGCGTCGCGCGCCTCGTCCGCGTCATGGCAGACCAGGTAGGCAGCCCGAAACGCCTGCTGCTCATATCGACGCACCAGCTCCTCGTAGGCGGCAACGTCACCGCCCCTCGCCCGCTCGATCAGTTCGCCATCGGTCAGTGGACGGCCCTCCACCCGTGCCATGCCTACACCCGGCAGCCGTCGCGGGTTCCGCGCGCAGTATCGTGAGGCCGATGGCGAACTGGACCCGCAGCTTCACGGGCAGCGGCCGGCTGCTGCTGCCGGAACCGTACGACGGACCAACTCCCTGGACGATCACCGTGCAGGACGGCACGGTCGTCGGCGTGGGCGCCGGCACGTCGCAAGAGGTGGCCGGCGATGTGGTCGACCTCGGCGACGCGCTGGTCACGCCGGGACTGGTCGATGCGCACACGCATCCCGTCTATGCCGGCGATCGATCCGACGAGGCCGCAGCGCGGCTCGCCGGGGAGCCATATACCGGCGGCGGCATCCTGCGCACGGTCGCGGTAACCCGCGAGACGGCGGATGGCGAGCTGGAAGCCCTGGTCCGCGCCCGCTTGGAGGCGCAGCTGGCCGGCGGGACGACCACGGTCGAGTGCAAGTCCGGATACGGCCTCGACACGCACGAGGAGCTGCGCCACCTGCGGCTCGTCACCCGCGTGGCTGCCGAGCTGCCATTACGGGTCGTGCGCACGTTTCTGGGCGCCCACGCCATCCCGCCGAACACGTCCGACTACGTGGACCGCGTCGTCGACGAGATGCTTCCCGCGGTGGCAGCCGAAGGACTCGCCGAATTCTGCGACGTGTTCTGCGACGACGGCTTCTTCTCGGTGCCCGATGCGGACCGCATCCTCAGCGCGGCGGCGGCTCACGGCCTTGGACTGCGGCTGCACGCCGACCAGCTGTCGCGGATCGGCGCCGTGCCGCTCGGGGTACGGCTGCAGGCGACCAGCATCGATCACCTCGAGCAGCTGGCCGGCGACGACATTCGCACGATTGCGGCGTCGGCCTCGGTCGCCACCCTGCTCCCCGGTCCAGCGCTTGTCATGCGAGATCGGCTGCCGCCGGCCCGTGATCTGCTGGACGCGGGCGCCACCGTGGCGCTGGCCTCGGACGCGAACGCCGGCACGTTCGGGAGCTGGGGAAGCATGCCGCTGGTCATCGGCCTCGGGGCCACCGTGCTCGGCATGACGGTCGCGGAGGCGGTAGCTGCGGCGACCGTGGGCGGCGCCGCGGCGCTCGGCGTGTCGAGCACCACCGGGCGCATCGCGCCAGGATCACACGCGGACCTGGTGGCCTGGGATGCCGCGCATGAGGGCGCCTTCGCCCTGGGCCTGGGCGGTGTGGTACCGCGAACCGTGATCGTCGGCGGCGAAGTGGTCAGCGGCCCATAGGGCCCTGAGGCATGCGGGATGCATCTCGCGTTGGCCGGTATGGAGCGGGGGACGGCGGCAGCCCATCGGCACGTCGTCGTGATCGTTGACGACGACCTTCCCGTGCGACGCCTCTATACCGATGCGCTCGAGCCGATGGGCATCACGGTCCGACCTGCGGCATCGGCCCAGCTGGCGCTGGCGGCCGTCGCCGATGACCCGAGGGTGTGCGTGGTGCTCACCGACGTGCGGATGCCGCGGATGGATGGCTGGGACCTGGAGCGCGCGATCCGTCGCCTGCGGCCGGAGCTGCCGGTGGTCCTGCTGACGGCAGATCGGCTCCTCGCCATTCGCGGAACCGTCCGCGACAAGCCGATGGCGCCGGACGAGATCGCGTCGCTCGTCCGTGGCCGCTGCCCGTACACCCGCCGAACCTGATCCGCCGCTTTCCCTATCCTTCTCGGTCCATGGACCGATACGACCTGGTGGTGATCGGAGCCGGCGCCGCAGGCGAGTCGGCGGCCTACGAGGCTCGGGAGCTCGATGCGAAGGTCGCCATCGTCGAGCGTGACCTGTTCGGCGGCGGCTGCCCCTTCTGGCAGTGCATGCCGTCCAAGTCGCTGCTGCACGCCGCGGCGGTGCACCACGGCGGTGGCGACTATCCGTGGCCGAAGGCATCGGCCTTCCGCGACTACATGATCAACCGCGTCGACCGCGACTATCCTGACGACACCAGCCATTTCCGCGCCCTGCGCCGCGCCGGCGCCGAGCCGATCCGCGGCGAAGCAACGTTCGTCAGCGGGGACCCGCTGGTCATTGAAATACGCGACGCGGGAGGCGAGGCCCGCCAGCTCGAAGCAGGAGCTGTGGTGCTGTCGGTTGGCTCCCACTCGCGCATCCCTTCACTGCCGGGCCTGAAGGAATCGGGCCATTGGACGAACCGGGAGGGGACATCGCTGCGCGAGCTGCCCGATGGGGTGGTGGTGCTCGGCGCCGGTCCAAGCGGGATCGAGCTGAGCCAGGTGTACGCGCGCTATGGCGTACCGGTCACTCTCGTGCATCCCCACGACCGCCTGAACGACAAGGACCATCCGCGCAGCTCCGCGGCGGTCGCCGACGCTCTGCGTCGGGACGGTGTGGAGCTGCGTTTCAACGCGCGGGCGACCGGCGTGCGTGCGCATGACGGCACTGGCGGCCGGCACGTCGTGGAGCTGTCTGACGGCACGACCGTCGAGGGGGCCGCGCTGCTGCTCACGATCGGCCGGGACGTGCCGTTCGATCGGCTCAACCTGGGGGCCGTCGAGCTGGAAGCGAACGAGGGCAAGGTCAAGGTCGACGACGAGCTCCGCGCGGCGCCAGGGATCTACCTGGCCGGCGACGCCGCGGGGCCGGAGCTGCACACGCACATGGCCCATTACCAGGGTGAGATCGCTGCGCGGAACGCCCTTGGCGCTCACCAGAAGGCGGACCTGAGAGCCATCCCGCGTGCCATCTATACCGACCCGGAGACCTCCTCCACCGGGCTGCTCGTCGAGCAGGCCCAGGAGCGCGGCATCGACGCCAAGGAGTACTGGGTGGACCTGGCCAAGACCGCGAAAGGCGAGACGGCCGAGGCGGGCGGCCACGTGACGATCGTGGTTGATCGCGCCGCGAAGACCCTCATCGGCGCCTTCATGGCAGGCCCTGCGGTATCAGAGACGATCCATGAGGCTGTCCTGGCGGTGAAGCAGCAGACGCCACTCTCCGTGCTGGCTGACACGATCCACGCCTTCCCCACCGTGGCTCGAGCCATGGGAACGCTCTTCATCCAGGCCCACAAGGAACTGGACTAGGCCGATCCGCCTATTCTGGAAATTTGCAAGGCGTTCTCGCTCGGATCCCTAGCTATTTCCGCGGTCGCGCGCCACAATTGGGAGGAATGGTGAGCATGAAGATCGGCGAGGCAGCCGAGCTACTGGGCGTGAGCGTCGAGACCGTGCGGCGTTGGGGCGACCAGGGCCGGCTGGCGATGACCCGCAGCCCATCCGGACAGCGACAGGTCGCAATCACCGACCTGCGACGACTGCTGGAGGAGCGCCGCGCGGCGCGGGGGGAGAGGCCGATCCGTGCGCAATCGGCTCGCAACCGGTTCGCCGGAACGGTCACGCGCGTGCAACGCGATGGGGTGGCCGCAGTCGTTGAGGTGGCTGCCGGCCCCCATCGGCTGGTGAGCCTGATGACCCGCGAGGCAGCCGACGAGCTGGAGCTGGCGGAGGGCACCGAGGTGGTCTGCGTCGTGAAAGCCACGAACGTGATCGTCGAAATTCCGCAATGAGGACCCGTGTGGGCATGGCCGTGGTCCTCCTGGGACTGCTGGCGGCATGCACGCTCGGCGGGAAGGCGCATGTGAACGTCCTGGCTGCTGCCTCGCTGCAGGACGTGCTCACTGAGCTCATCAGCCACTACGAGGCGGCACACCCTGACGTAGACGTGGTCCCGGCTTTCGACGCCACCAGCACCCTGCGTACCCAGATCGAAGAGGGTGCGCCCGCCGACGTCTTCCTGGCGGCCGATACCGCCAGTCCGAAGGCTCTCGCCGACGCCGGCCTGGCAGGCACGCCGGTGCACTTCGCCGGCAACGTGGTGACGTTGATCGTCCCCAAGACGAATCCCGCCCACATCCAGTCATGGATCGACCTCCTGACGCCGGGCGTCGCCATCATCGCCGCGGGCGAGACGGTTCCGATCACGAAGTACGCCGAGCAAACGATCGCCAATCTCGCCGGGCTGCCCGATGCGCCAGAGAACGCGGCCGCCACACTGGACGCGGCGGTTGCCTCGCGCGAGGAAAACGTGAGGTCAGTCCTGACCAAGCTGGAGCTGGGCCAGGGCGATGCGGCGTTCGTGTATCTGACCGATGCAACGTCATCGACGGAGGTGACCCAGGTTGTCCTGCCGGACGGTGCAGCCGCGACTGCAACGTACGACGGCGCCGCGGTCAACGGGAGCTCTGGCGGCCAGGCGTTCCTCGACTGGCTGCGTACCGACGAGGCACAGGCGGTATTTGCCGACTACGGATTCACACCGCCGCCCGGACCGTGATTGCTGAGCGCTTCGCCGGACCGCTTGCCGGCCTGCTCGGCGTGCTCCTCATGCTGTTCCTGGCGCTGCCTATCGTGGCGCTGGTTCTGCGCGGGGTTGCCGAGGGCGGCGTTGATGGCTCGGCCTGGCAGCAACCGTTGGTCGACGCCCTGGCGCTGAGCCTCATCACCACCGCCTTCTCACTTGGGATCACCGTGTTGCTGGGGACCCCACTGGCCTGGCTGCTGGCTCACGGACGCATGCCAGGTGCACGCCTGGTCGAGCCGGTCATCGACCTTCCCATCGTGCTGCCTCCGGCCGTCGCGGGACTGGCGCTCCTC
>Ga0081539_10004505_pt1 | contig 15318 bp, 11 predicted proteins | sample TabmetS4T2R2_FD_71023 | JGI IMG/M metagenome (GOLD analysis project Ga0081539, IMG submission 71023) | Tabebuia heterophylla rhizosphere microbial communities from the University of Puerto Rico - S4T2R2 | ecosystem: Host-associated > Plants > Roots > Rhizosphere ...
CACGGCCAGGGATAATTCCAAATCTTTAAGCCTGCTCGCCTTTTTGCTTGGCGATCTCGTTGATGACGACAGCCAGGTTGCGCGGCACACCGTTGAGCGCCGTCGCGATCCGCTGCGCCTGCGAATTGAGCAGGAACATCAACTTGCTGACCAGCTCTTCTTTCGACGGCAACTTCGCGAGCGTATCGATGTCTTTGACCTCGATCACGCGGCCCTCGACGATGCCGGCCTTAAATTTCACCTGCACGTTGTCTTTGGCGAAATTGGTCAAAACTTTCGCCAGGCCGACCGGATCACTCGTGCTGTAAGCGATCGCCGTCATGCCGACGAAATGCTCTTTCAATGGTTCGAGCGGTGTGCCTTCGACCGCGAGCCGGCCCAACGTATTTTTGATGACACGATAGCTCAGATTCGCGTCGCGCAGCGCGCGCCGCAATTGCCAATCCTTTTCGACGGTCAACCCTTGAAAGCTCATGACGAGCGCGTTGCCGGCGTCGATGAATTCCTCTTTGAGCAGGGAAACGTCTTGGTCTTTCTGTTCTCTTGTTTTCATGACAATTCTCTCGACTCTCTTGTGGGCCTCACGCGCCTACTGAATTGGGGTCAACCAGGATGCCTGGTCCCATCGTTGTTGCAACATTGACTTTCTTGACGTATTTGCCCTTGGCGGTGGTCGGCTTGGCTCTGATCACCGCATCGATCAGCATCTTCGCATTCTCGGTGATCTTATCGGGAGGGAACGAAACCTTCCCGACCGGAACGTGAATCACGCCTGTCTTGTCCACCCGGTATTCGACCTTACCGGCTTTCGTCTCTTTGACGGCGTTGGTGACATCGACCGTGACGGTTCCCGTCTTCGGATTGGGCATGAGGCCGCGCGGCCCGAGCAGCTTACCGAGCGTACCGACCGAACGCATCATATCCGGTGTGGCGATCAGCGCATCGAAATCGAGATATCCGCCCTTGATCTTCTCGACCAGATTGTCGCCGCCTACTTCGTCGGCGCCGGCATCCTGGGCTTCGCGTTGTTTTTCGGGAGAGCCGGCGATGACGGCGACCTTCTTCGATTTCCCCAGTCCATGCGGGAGCACGATCGTCCCGCGGACCAATTGATCGGCCTTCCGGGGATCGACCCCGAGGACCATCGTGACTTCGACCGTCTCGTCGAACTTAGCGAAAGAGAGCTTCTTCGCCAACGAGACGGCATCTCCCAATGAGTAGAGTTTGCCGACCTCGACTTGAGCGAGAGCCGCTTTAAACTTTTTTCCTGCCATTGATTGTTTCCTTTCAGGTCCTAACGTGATCGAGCCGGAATCAAGATCAATCTTGATGGCTTGATGGCTTGATGGGCTGATCACTCCCTCTTAAGAAGTGCCGATTGCGGATTGGGATCAATCCGCAATCATACGATTTCCAGACCCATGCTCTTGGCCGTGCCGGAGATGGTGCGAATGGCCGACTCCAGGTTCGTGGTATTGAGGTCGGGCATTTTGGTCTTGGCGATCTCCTCGATCTGCGCGAGGGTGATCGTCCCGATCTTCTCACGATTCGGCTTGCCGGATCCTTTGTCGATCTTCGCAGCCTTCTTCAAGAGATCGGCGGCCGGCGGGGTCTTGGTGATAAAGGTAAATGAACGATCGGCGTAGACGGTGATCACAACCGGAATCTTGACGTCGCCCAGGTTGGCCGTCTTCGCATTGAACTGTTTACAGAACTCCATGATGTTCACGCCCTGCGGGCCGAGCGCTGTTCCAATCGGCGGCGCCGGGTTGGCCTTGCCGGCGGGAACCTGGAGTTTGATATAACCGGTAATCTTCTTTGCCATAGATCAATTTTCAGCTTTCAATTTCAGCCTTCAATTTCAGCCTTCAGTCTTCAGTCTTCAGTCTTAGTCTGAAAAAGTTCCTGAAAACTGAAAACTATTCTTACCCTTCTTCTGCAAACGAGACTTTTTCGACTTCCAGAAATCCCAACTCGACCGGGGTGGCGCGCCCGAAGATCGTGACGCTGACCTTGAGAATGTTCTTGTCGGGATTGACCTCTTCGACTGTCCCCATAAAACTGGTGAACGGGCCGTGCGTAATGCGAATGGTCTCGCCCCGTTCGAAAGTGAATTTTGGTTTCGGCTTCTCAGCCGCGATGGCAACGTGATGAACGATCTGATCGACTTCTTCCGGCGTAAGTGGCGTCGGTTTCTGGCCGCCGACAAAACTCGTCACTTTCGGCGTGCTCTTGATTAAGTGCCACACCCGATCGGAGATCTCACCCTTTTCGTTGCATTCGATCTCAACCAAGACATAGCCCGGGAAGAACATGCGCGTGCTTTCGACGCGCTTTGACCCACGCATTTCAACAACCGTCTCGGTCGGAATCAGCACCTGGGTGATCTCATCGGTCATCCCGTGCCCCTGGATGCGAATATTGAGGCTATCACGCACCTTCCGTTCATAGCCTGAATATGTGTGAATAATGAACCACTGCTTCGCCATATCGTCTTTATCTACGGTCGACAAAATTTTCTGTGTCACTTTGATCTTCTTCTAAGACTAAATGTGATCTAACCGAAAATCTTATGCGCCCCCCACTCAAATCCTCTGATCAGATAAGTAAAAGCGAGGTCCGTGAGGAAAAGGTAGAAAGCGAAAAAGAAGACCGCAAACACGACGATGATCGTGGTATTGACGACTTCGGTGCGCATCGGCCACGATACTTTTTTCATCTCCAGCACGACTTCGTGCCAGAAGTGGCGAATGTTAGTGAGCCAATTAGGCGGCCCGGGAGCCATCGATTGTTCGTTAGATCCCTCTATCATCGATGACGCCCCCTCGCGCGTACTTGATGTTGCCATTGTTCTCACCTCAATAAAATCTGGCAGGGGTATCAGGATTCGAACCCGAACTTTCGGTTTTGGAGACCGACGTGCTAACCGTTAACACTATACCCCTTTAATGGAAGGATGAATGATAAGGGATGAAGGATGAATTAAAAAGTTTCGTTCCTTCGTCTTTCATCCTTCATCCCTCACTCCTTTCTTCCATTTGTTCTATTTCGTTTCTTTATGCGGCGTATGTTTGCGGCAGAAACGACAGAATTTTTTGAATTCCAGGCGCGTTGTTGTCTTCTTCTTATTCTTATCTGTGACGTAGTTGCGGTTTTTGCAATCGCCACATTGTAAAACGATATTGTCTCTCATAATCCGGTCCTCTTATTCAACGATCTCCGAGATGGTGCCCGCGCCCACCGTGCGCCCGCCCTCGCGGATCGCAAAGCGCAGCCCCTTCTCCATCGCGATCGGCGTGATCAACTCGATCTCCATCGCGATGTTGTCTCCCGGCATCACCATCTCCACTCCATCCGGCAGCTTCGCCACTCCCGTCACGTCCGTCGTCCGGAAATAGAACTGCGGACGGTACCCCGTGAAGAACGGCGTGTGACGCCCGCCCTCTTCCTTCGTCAGGATGTAGGCCTCCGCCTTGAACTTCGTGTGCGGCTTGATGCTTCCCGGCTTGGCGATGACCTGACCTCGCTCGATCTCTTTGCGGTCCACTCCGCGCAACAGCAATCCGACGTTGTCTCCGGCCTGTCCCTCGTCGAGCAGCTTCTTGAACATCTCGACTCCCGTCACCACCGAGTTGCGCGTGTCACGAATTCCCACGATCTCCACCGTCTCGCCGACCTTGACCTGACCGCGCTCGATCCTTCCGGTCGCCACCGTCCCGCGTCCCGAGATCGAGAAGATGTCTTCGACCGGCATCAGGAACGGCTTGTCCACTTCGCGCTGCGGCGTCGGAATGTAGCTGTCGACCGAGGCCATCAGCTCATCGATCTTCTCTTCCCAGCCCGCGTCTCCGTTGAGCGCGTTGAGCGCGCTGCCCCGAATGATTGGAATGTCGTCGCCCGGAAAATCATAGCGCGAGAGCAACTCTCTGACTTCCAACTCGACCAGGTCGAGCAGTTCCGCGTCGTCCACCGCATCGCACTTGTTCATAAAGACGACCATCGCCGGCACTCCCACCTGGCGCGCCAGCAGGATGTGCTCGCGCGTCTGCGGCATCGGGCCATCGGTCGCCGCCACCACCAGGATCGCGCCGTCCATCTGCGCCGCGCCGGTGATCATATTCTTGACGTAGTCGGCGTGACCCGGACAATCGACGTGCGCGTAGTGCCGATTCTTGGTCTCGTACTCGACGTGGGCCGTGGCGATTGTGATTCCGCGCGCCTTCTCTTCCGGAGCGTTATCAATCGAATCGAAGCTGCGGAACTGAATCTTCGGGTTGTTCTTGGCCAGCACTTTGGTGATGGCGGCCGTCAACGTCGTCTTCCCGTGGTCAACGTGCCCGATCGTCCCAACGTTGACGTGCGGTTTACTGCGGTCAAATTTCTCTTTCGCCATAAATCTTAATACTGTGCCCTTTCATCCGGGGCGACTTAATCTCTGGAGCCCACAACCGGACTTGAACCGGTGACCTCGTCCTTACCAAGGACGCGCTCTACCTACTGAGCTATGTGGGCTCAATCCTATATTATTTGGAGCGGGCGACGGGACTCGAACCCGCAACAACCAGCTTGGAAGGCTGGTGCGCTACCATTGCGCTACGCCCGCTTATCCTCTTTCTCTTATCTACCAACTATCAGCCAATTACCAATAGATTATTACACATCAAAGATAAGAGTGAGGATTGAGTTAAGAACAAGTGATGAAAATAAGAAAAATCATATACTAACCTCATCCCTTATTCTTCTTATTCTTCATCCCTCATCCATTCTTCATGCAGGGGGTAGGATTCGAACCTACGTAGGACTGTCGTCCGCCGGGTTTACAGCCCGGTGCCATTAACCGCTCGACCACCCCTGCAACTTCATACCGAGAGCCGGTGAAGGGACTCGAACCCCCGGCCTGCTGATTACAAATCAGCTGCTCTACCAACTGAGCTACACCGGCATCACACTGACTGATCATACTGACTGATCATACTGACCGATCACGCTGACCATGAGCATCGCACACCTTAAAAAGATCGCTCCATCAAAACTCGCATACTATCAATGGTGCTAATTTTTTGCAAGCGTTGATTTTGAGTTTACCAATTGAGAATTGCGTTTTGATCTTTAAACCTCTACTTGCGCGATCTGATCAGCCCCTTGAGCTCATCCATGAACTCGGAAACGTCCTGAAACTCCAGGTAAACAGAGGCAAAACGGACGTACGCGACCTTATCGAGTTCTTTCAATCGCCGCATGATCATTTCACCGATCCTTGAGGTCGGACGTTCGCGCTCCGGGGAAGTTTGAACGTATGCTTCGACCGCATTAACGATCGCTTCGAGTTTAGCGGTCGAGACCGGCCGTTTTTCGCAGGCGCGCAACAGGCCGGCCATCACCTTGTCCCGATTGAACGGCTCGCGGCGGCCGTCCTTTTTGATAATCATATAAGGAATTTCATCGATTCTTTCATAGCTCGTGAATCGGCGTTCGCATTTAAGGCATTCGCGGCGTCGCCGGATGGAATCACCCTCGCGTGATTCGCGCGAATCGACCACTTTATCTTCCATGTGGCCGCAGAAGGGGCATTTCATAGGCTCTCTCCTCCCATAACCTCTTAATTCGATACTCCCGCTTTTTTTGCCATCGTGTTGGTTTCACCCTCGCTGGCGATCATTTCACGTAGTTGTTTGAAGCTGATGTCATCACGGACCAGGTAGTAGAGCCCAGGGATAAAGGGCGATCCGAATGCGATCAGGTGGTAGACGAGCGCGATGCTGGCGGCAAGATTGGGTTCGAGCCCTAGAAATTCCAGCCCCTTGGCCGCCGCGGCGTGGAACGCGCCCGCCGATCCTCCAGGCGTGGGCACAATTGAACCGACCAGCCCAAAACCCAGCACGAAGATGACCTGACTTAGAGAAAACTTGATGTCGAAGGCGGAGATGGTCAACCAGGTGGCTGCTGAAACCAGGCTCCAGACGCAAGCCGTGTAGAAGATTGTCACCGCCAGCTCGCGCAGGTTGAGGAGCACGGACAATCCATCGGCCAGATGCTGCAGAAAGTTCAGCAGCGGTTTAATCAGTTTTTGCGGCAGCCGGCTCGATTGGTTCTCCAGCCAGTTGATGATCGGCTCTGCTTTCAGCCTGAGCAGGACGAGGACGATCAATCCGATCACGAGCCCGCCCATGAGCAAAAAACCGATCGAGCGCACCGCCTTGAGGCGCTCCAGATCGCTCGGGTTACCGCCCGGCATTTCGAAGAATAAAAGATTGATCGCAAAGAGCGAGACGACGGCCGCCGTGTCGTAGATTCTTTCGATCAGGATGGTGGCGAGAGTCGCGCTGGGTCTCAACCGCTCGCGTAAACTGAGGACCGTGGGCCTCAGAATCTCTCCGGCGCGTCCGATGATAATGATGCTGCCAAATCCTACCGCCGTGGCCGCAAAGATATTTCTCAAACTTACTCGTGCAATCGGCGCCAGAAATGCCTGCCACCGGAGCGCGCGCGCAAGCATTGTCAAATTGATCAGTATCGCTCCTAAAACTAACGGCCAAATGTGTACGTTTTCCAGATAATTCTTAACCGTATGCCACTCAAGACGACTGATAAACCAATAAGCCAATCCCAGACCGATCACCAAGATCAAAACAGATTTGAATTTATTTCCCATGAAAGATCATCACCACAAGATATAGTAGAGCCCCCACAAGCTACAACAAATTGGGCGATGTCGCAAGATATCTACAAAGATGTCGAATAACTTCGCTTTTTCGCATCTGCTGGCATTTTGGGTTGTTTGGCTGACCCAAAATCAGCCGGAAACGAGATTTTGTGTGGCTGAAGGCCGAAAAGAGAACATAAAGGAATGACGCGAAATAGATCAGATTTGCGGTCGAACTTTAAACTATCGCAAATCTGGTCTATTTCGCGTCTTCTGATTATTTCTGCTCGAAATAAGAGCCCTGATAGCTGTGTCTCAGACAGGAGGCAACGGGGCAAGCCGCGAAATAATATCTGTTTGATAAATAAACGGCTCAAACTCTCCACAGAGAGTTTGGGGAGAGAGTATTAGTCGTGGGGAACTAAAACTCTGATGGTCGGATGACCGATCACAACCACCGCTACAGATCACTCATCATCGCAACCTTACTATTCAATTAATGAGGAATATATTGGAGCCTTGATACCAGGCGCTATGATATCTCTGATCATAAATATTGGTCAAGTACCGATCAGCCGGAATACGGGAATAATGGTTGAATAACGAATTCTAAGTATGATCATTCATCGGGCTAAAGCTTGCTGAAACAAACTCAGCAGGTTAGCATACTCGCGCTTCATTTAAATCATTCTCATCGGACAAACAGGATTCAAGAAATGGACCTATCTCGCTTTCTCAACGAACTGCGAAGGATAAAACGAGTCTCATCTCTACTATTGATCGTGATCGCCGCCGGCCTGATGGTGACGGCCTGTCGTGAAAGAGGGGCCGATCCAATTGGAATCTGGCGCGGGGTTGTCAAAAATCCTTCGCAAGAAGAGGTTGCTTTCACGCTGGAGGTCAAAAGAGAAGGGAATCAGATTATCGGCTCGCTGGTCAACGGTGATGAACGGACGACTTCGACCGGCGGGTCGTTTGATGGTCGAACGCTCAAACTGCGTTACGACTTTTACGACGGAGAGCTGACGGCGACGGTCAACGGCGATGACTTGACGGGCACTTTCGAGCGTCAATGGCGCAAGCAGATTTTGAAGCGTGAGATTCGCGCGAAACGAGGGAACGCCGATCAAAAGAGTTCGTCGGACGCGGTCAGCGCCAAGACCGATCTGAGCGGCGAATGGGTGATGACGATCGGTGAGGCTCCGAAGCAGAGTTTCTGGCGTGCCTCGTTTGAGCAGCGAGGGAGAGAGGTCCAGGGGACGATCATTCCCGTGAGCGGTGATTGGGGGCGGATTACCGGCGTCTTCGAGGATGGCCAGTTGACGCTCAATCGTTTCGACGGCATCAATTCGCGGGTCTTCCGCGCCAAGTTAACGGCCGAAGGCAAGCTCGAAGGAGTGGTCGATCTCGGTCTGTTCGACGCGAAACGGAAGGCCGTCGCCGAACGGTTGGACGCGAAGAACAACGCCGTCGTCGCGGGCCTGCCGAATCCCAACAACTACTCGCACGTGAGCAATCCGGTTGAGCCTTTCCGATTCAGCTTTCCGGATCTGAATGGAAAGACTGTTTCGTCAACCGACGATCGTTTCAAAAACAAGGTGGTCGTGGTCTCGATCACCGGCAGCTGGTGTCCCAATTGTCATGAGGAGACGCCGCTCATGCAGGAATTTTATGATCGTTATCGTGAGCAAGGGCTGGAGGTCGTCGCGCTGGCATTTGAGTATACGGGCAATTTCGATCGCGATCTCAATCAGGTCAAAATTTTCGCCGAGCGTCATCATGTGACCTATCCGATGCTGCTGGCGGGTTCGACCGAAGAGGGTGAGCTTCAACGCAAACTTCCACAACTGGTCAATTTTGGCGGATATCCGACAACGATCTTCATCGGGCGCGATGGTTTGGTGAAACGCATCCATACGGGTTTTGAAGGCAAGGCAACCGGAGAGAGATACATCAAGCTCAAGAACGAGCTCGAAGAGTTGATCAAGGAGTTATTGGCTGGGAAAGACTCATAGATAATTAAATATGGAGGAACCTTTATGGCAAGCAAGATCGATCGCCGCGAATTTATCAAACAAGGGACAGCAACAGGGGCCGGCGCCGGATTGATGCTCGGATCGAGCACCCGCGCTTCAGCCTTTTCATACAACCGTCATGACAGCCCGAACGGACGAATCAGACTCGGCTATATCGGCGTCGGGGCGCGTGCCCAGGATGTCATGGCCGATGTTTTAAAGATGCCGGGGTTCGAAGTCGTCGCGATTTGTGATGCGTACAAAGGGCGCATCGAAAGGGCGCTCGAACGAACTGCCCAACAATCGGGAGGCCGCGCCAAGGTCTTCAAGGACGCCCGCGAACTGCTTGCCGCTCCGGATCTCGACGCCGTCTACATCGGCACGCCGGATCATTGGCATAAGACGCATGCCATCGCCGCGCTCGAAGCGGGCAAAGATGTCTATCTCGAGAAACCACTGAGTTACACGGTCGAAGACGGTCTGGAGATCATTGCCGCGGTCAAAAAGACCGGACGCATTTTGCAGGTGGGCAGTCAGAACATCAGTACGCCCGTGCAGATCAAAGCCAAAGAGATTATCGATTCGGGGAGGCTCGGCCAGATCACGATGATTCGCAGCTCGACCAACCGAAACACGGCGGGAGGTGCATGGATCTACCCGATTCCTCCGGATGCCAACGAACAGACCGTCAATTGGGAGATGTTTTTGGGCAATGCGCCTAAACACCCGTTCAACCTTGAGCGGTTCTTCAGGTGGCGTTGTTACAAGGACTATTCGGGCGGAATCGCGACCGATCTTTACGTTCATACCATGACGACGATTCATTATCTGATGGGGGCGCAGGCTCCGGAGTGCGTCATGGCGGTCGGCGATCTCTATCGATGGAAAGGGAGCCGCGATGTGCCCGATACGCTCAACGCCATCCTGCAATATCCCGAAGGTTTCACCGTCAATTTGAGCGCGACCTTCAACAATCAATCGGCCAGCGAGCGGAGCATCGAGATTCTGGGCACGAAGGGCACCTTGATGATTGGGCGTGACCTGACTTTCATTCCCGAAAATCCGATCGAAGACAATAGCTGGATCGTCGAATCGTGGCCACGCGCGCTGGAAGAGGGTTATTACAAAGATCCGAAGATCCGCGAAACCGAGGTTCCATCAAAATGGGATCCGAAGATCATTCCGGGCGCCGAACACTGGAACGGGCTCGGGCGCAATTCGACAGTGCTCCATTTCGAGAATTTCCAAAAGGCGGTCAAAGATCGCAAAACGCCGGTCGAAGACGTCTTTGCCGGGCATCGCGCGGCTGCCGTCGCACATATGATCAATCTGTCGGCGACTAAGAAGAGACCCGTCTTTTGGGATCGCTCGCGCGATAACGTCAAAGCTTAGTAGAGGATTGAACCGCCACTGGTCCCTGATTCTGATAAAAAAGAATCAGGGACCAGGGGGCAGGGATCAGAGAAATTGCCTGGTTCTTAACCAGTAACCCACAATCAAGTATTTTCGCAAACCAAAAATGAGGTTGAGCGATGAGGTTCTCTCTCTTGATCGTGGTTGCCATGCTGGCAGCCATCTCTATTCATCCCGCGCTGACAGAAGGGAATCGTGATCTCGGACCGGATGGACTGAAGCGCGAAGCGGTCGTTGAAACGGATAAGCTCCAGGTCTTCACTCAGCAGATGGTCGATCAGATCTTCAGCTACAGCGAACTGGGCTTTCACGAGTATGAAACATCCAAATACCTGACCGGTATTTTGGAAAAGAGCGGATTCCGGGTCGAGCGTGGCATCGCCGGAATGCCGACGGCGTGGATGGCGACTTATGGATCGGGCAAGCCGGTCATTGCCTTTATCACCGACATCGATTGTATTCCGCGCGCTTCGCAGAAACCGGGAGTGGCATATCACGATCCGATCATCGAGGATGCGCCAGGTCATGGCGAAGGCCACAACTCGGGAATGGCCGTCAATGTGACTGCCGCCATCGTCCTCAAGCAATTAATGGAGAAACACAAGATCGGCGGCACACTCAAATTATTTCCAGGAGTAGCCGAAGAGCTGGTAGGAGCAAAGGCTTTTTACATCCGCGCCGGTCTCTTTAAGGATGTTGACCTGACTCTCGGCTCTCACGTGGACAGTGAGCTGGCGACTTCGTATGGACAGGGCGAGAAGACGAGCGGCCTGGTCTCGGTTCAATATTTCTTTCACGGCAAGGCCGCGCACGCGGCCGGCGCGCCCTGGTCTGGCCGCAGCGCGCTCGATGCCGTTGAACTGATGAATACCGGCTGGAATTTTCGTCGCGAGCATCTGCGTCTGCAGCAGCGATCGCATTACGTGATCATCAATGGCGGAGACCAGCCGAACGTGGTGCCGTCCGAAGCGGGCGTCTGGTACTATTTTCGCGAACTCGATTACCCGAAGATCAAAGAACTTTACCAGCTGGGCGACAAGATGGCGCAGGCCGCAACCCTCATGACCGAGACGACGGTGACCCAGCGAGTCGTCGGTTCTGCCTGGCCTTCGCACTTCAATAAAGTGATCGCCGAGATTCAGCAAAAGAACATTGAGTCGGTCGGCATGCCAACCTGGAGCGAGGATGATCAAACGCTCGCCAAGGCTCTGCAGAAAGAGATCAACGCGAAGGTCGAAGGTTTGAAGCTGAAGGTCAAACCGCTCGAACCGCCGAAAGAGCCGATCGGTGGAGGTTCGGACGATGTCGGTGATATCTCGTGGAACTGTCCGACCGTCTATTTGCGCTTTCCAGCCAATATTCCGAATCTGCCGGGACATGCCTGGCCGAACGCCGTCTCGATGGCGACTCCGATCGCGCACAAAGGATCGACTGCGGGCGCCAAGGTTCAGGCGATGACCGCTCTCGATTTTCTGCTCTCGCCGGAACTGGTCAAACAAGCCTGGAACTATTTCAATGATGTCCAAACGAAAGAGATCAAGTACCAGCCGTTGATCAATCCCTCGGATCAGCCGGCAGTCGATCTCAATCGAGAAAAGATGGAAAAGTTCGCCCCTCAGTTGAAAAAGTACTACTTCGATTCCACAAAGCACAAAACCTACCTTGAACAACTGGGAATCCAGTACCCGACGATTAGAAAGTAGAGCTACATTTCCATCTATCCACCGGCTTCTTTATTTGAAGTGGTGAGACGACAAGCACCGGGAAGAGCAGCTCCAAGAAGAGACTTGAAACAAACAATAACCAAATAAACGAACTGTTACTAACGGTTAGTTTGTTTGGTTATTGTTGTTGTGGAGTTCCTCTTGAGGGTGTAAAAGTTACCCGATTGTGAGTAATGCAAGAGGGTCTACTTCTCCGTTAATCCGAAGATATGTATCAGATTTCAAATTTTCGTATAGTTATCTCTTTGCCGGATCACAGCATAGTTACCTAATTGCTTAATAGATGGTAGCTTGGAGTAAGAGAGGCATTCAGGCGGAAATGGAATGTCAATTGCTGAGTAGAGCCTATCGAAATTATGCCCTTCAGTTTTGATTTTTTTAAATCTCTTAGAACCCCATTAAGGAGGATATATGGTCAAGATGATTGGGCGACTAATTCCGGTGGTCGTACTCGCGCTAGGTGTGTCCTGGCAGGTATTTAGCCAGACCACAGGTGCAATCTCCGGCAACATAACCGACGAGCGCCAGGCAGTTTTGCCGAACGTTAAAGTAACGGTGCGCCACCTCGGTACAAACACAACCCGCACTGCTGTGACCGACAGCGAAGGCCGCTATCGGTTCCAGCAGCTTCCAACCGGCGCTTATGACATCACCGTTGAGGCCCCGGGCTTTGCCAAGTATGTCCGCACCGGTGTTGAACTGGTGCTCAATCAGGACGCGGTGATCGATATTCCAATGAAACCTTCAAATGTTACTGAAGTGATCACCGTCACTGAGAACGCCTCGCTGCTCAACACGAGCAATGCCGAGGTCGGGGTCCGGTTCGATTCCAAACGGATCGCCGAGCTGCCGCTGGCGACCAATCGCAACGTTTACAACATTGCGCTCTCGGCGGCCGGTGTGAGCCAGTTAGGAACTGGCCAGACGAGTTTTGCGGGTGGAGGAGTGGGCACGACGTCGGGCATCAGTTTCTCGGCCAATGGCGGACGCGTTCGCTCGAACAACTTTATGATCGATGGCCAGGACAATAACGATTTCGGTGTCGCCGGAGCCACGATTCCGCTCAACAATCCGGATTTAATTCAGGAAGTACGCCTGGTGACCAATCAATTTACCGCGGAGTACGGGCGCAATTCGAGCGCGGTCTTCAACGCCATCACCAAGAGCGGTTCAAACAACTATCACGGATCGGCCTTCTGGTTTCACAATGACAATGCTCTCAATGCGCTCAGCAATACCAACAAGGGGGCGGGCCTCAAAGAAGCTCCGTTTCGTGTCGAGAATCAGTTCGGCGGCACATTTGGCGGGCCGCTCTCTCTGCCTCGTTTCGGCAAAGGCGGACCCAGCATTATCAGTGGTAAGGATCGCACCTTCTACTTCTTCTCGATCCAACGGTGGTTTGACCGTCAACTCGGAACCGGATCTACGTTGAACGGAGTGCCGACGGCTGAGGGTAGGCAGCTTTTGCAGGCAGCGGCGGGCAATCGGCCCCAGGTCGCTGCGCTCCTCAAATTTCTCCCGGCCGCGCAAGGGCCATGCTCGCCGGCATGTGCTCCCGCGCCATTCACGATCAATGGTGTGACCACAAACGTTCCGCTCGGCTCTCTCGGCGGTTCGCAACCGTCGACGTTCGATGATTGGCAGTGGTCGTTTCGCATCGATCACCATTTGACCACGAATAACACGCTCAACGGCCGTTATATCTATCAAGACAGCGCGACTGCCGGCATCGGCTCGCAGATCACGCCGCCCGGCTTCTCGTCCCTTCAGGGTCAGCGCGCTCAGGGGATCAACATCGCGATGACGAGCATCGTCAGCTCGAAGCTGGTCAACGAGGTGCGCGCCGCATTTCAGCGCATCAATTCGAGCAATCAGCCGCTCACCCCGAGCGCTTTGGAGATTCCGTCGGTTGAGATCGTCGAACTCGGACTGTCTCAATTCAACGCCGCGCCGAGCCGCACCGCCATCGGTCTGGGGGTCAACCTGCCGCAAACCACGGTCAGGAACGTCTACCAGTTGCAAGATAATATTTCGTACACGGCCGGCGCGCATTCACTCAAATTCGGGGCCGACATTCACCGCAGTCAGCTCCATCAGCTTTTCAAACCGACCACGCGCGGGCGGCTCGCCTATACAACGCTCAATCGTTTTGTCAACGATATCGCGAACACGTTCATCATCAATAAAGACCTGCCTGGTGTTGCACGGATTCTGCACCTTGATTGGTATGACTACTTCTTCTTTGCACAAGATGAATGGAAGATCAAACCCAATTTCACCCTGACGTTCGGATTACGTTACGAGTTGGCGGGCCAGCCGATTGAGGACCTCATCGCTTTCAATCAACCGGTGCTGGCGGCGGCGGGCAATGACCCACGCTACAAGTTGGATCCGATCCCGGGGAAGGACACCAACAACTTTCAACCGCGACTCGGATTCAACTGGAATGTGCGGACGGGCGGAACAGGGTTGGTCGGAAAGTTCCTCGGGAGCGACAAGACGGTCTTGCGCGGCGGTTATTCGCGGACAAACGATTACGCGTTCACCAATATCGCGCTGAATATCTGGAGTTCGTTCCCCTTCGTCGCCGCAATCAATATTCCGCCGGGAAGCACGGGCATTGCCAATGCCTGGACGCTGCTGCAAAATCCGCCGTTCAATGTCGCCCAGTTGTCGCGGACGATTGTGGCGAAAGACCTTCGCTCTCCGACCTATGATTCGGCGAGCCTTGAGATCCAACGCGAGCTTTCGCGCGATTTTATTATGCGCGTCGGTTATGTCGGTTCGCGCGGCACGGGGCTTTACCAGACGATTGACGGTAATCCGACCTTGCCGTTTTCGACGCAGCGCGTCAATCCATCGATCGGCACGGTTCGGCTGCGCGATAACTCTGCTTCATCAACGTACCACTCGATGCAGGTCAGTTTGGACAAGCGTTTGAGCCGAAACTTCAGCGCCGGTCTGCATTACACCTGGAGTTCCTTTATCGATACGGCGTCGGAGATCTTTAACCCCTCCAGCGGAGAAGTCGCAGTCGCGCAAGATTCGTACAATCTCCGCGCCGATCGCGCGCGTTCATCCTACGATCGCCCACACCGTTTCACCGGCAATTTCGTTTACGAATTCCCGTTCTACCGCGACCAGAAAGGCGCGATCGGACATCTGCTCGGCGGATGGCAGGTCAATGCCTTCTTCACGCTGCAGAGCGGTGCGCCTTTCACCGTGCTCAACGGTTCTGATCCGACCGGAGCCCTCAGCGGCATCTCCGGTCTGGTCGGTGACGCGATTCGTCCGAACCTCAACACGACGCTCGATCTGTCGAGCATGAGCATCCCCGAAATCCTCGCGGCAGGAGGGAAGAACCTCTTCCGCACTTTGGGACCGGGCGAGCGCGTCGGCAATGTGGGCCGGAACACACTGCGCGCCGATGGCATCAACAACATCGATCTGGGATTCCTCAAGAATGTTAGAGTGGCGGAGGGGAATGCGCTTCAAATCCGCGCCGATTTTTACAATGCGACCA
>Ga0081539_10004506_pt1 | contig 15317 bp, 11 predicted proteins | sample TabmetS4T2R2_FD_71023 | JGI IMG/M metagenome (GOLD analysis project Ga0081539, IMG submission 71023) | Tabebuia heterophylla rhizosphere microbial communities from the University of Puerto Rico - S4T2R2 | ecosystem: Host-associated > Plants > Roots > Rhizosphere ...
AGCGATGCGGTATGGCCGTCGGGCCCGATGCCGAGCAGGATGAGGTCGAAGGAGTCCGGGAGCTCGACGTCCGTCGAGCGCAGCGGGTGAATCTGCTCCTCAGGAATCGGGACGCGGGAGAGGAGCCTCTCGCGCGCGAGCTTCTCGTTCGAGCGCTCGTCGTCCGGAGGCACGTCTCGCTCGTCGCTCCACCAGACGTGCCAGCTCGCCCAATCGCAATCCTCGTCCGCCAGGCGCTCGTAGACGGCTCCGACGGAAGACCCGCCCGTGAGCGCGATGCAAAAGGGCTTCGCCACAGCCGCGCGCCTCGTGATCCAACCGGCGGCGTGCTCGGCTAGGTCGCTGCCGACGAGAAGCTCCGTACGACCTCCTCGTACGGGCGGTCGCGCTCGAAGATCTCGAGCTGGTCGGACAGAAGGTCGCTCGAAGTCGTCCGGTCCCGGCGCTCCGGCTTGACCTGGCGGCCGTCGATCTCGACGAGCTCGATCTCGCCCGCCGCCTCGTGGCGCAGCTCGACGTCCCGGTCGAGACGGGTGCCGAGCCAGCGGGCGAGCAGCGCCGCCTCGGCCTGCGGCCCGGCGACGCGGATCTCCTCGGCGCCGGCGACGTTGGGCCACAAGGCCGCGACGGCGCGGCGCCAGGGCTCGGTTCTCGCCCAGGCGATGTCCGAGACGACCACACGATCGAGGATCTCGGCAAGGCGGGAGTAGGCCCATTCCGCGTCCGGCCACTCGCCGGAGTCGACGATCATCCGGTCCGTGACCTCAACCAGCTCCTCGAGCTCCGCAGCGCCCCAGGGACACTGCCCGCGCCAGCGGAGGAAGACGGGCAGGTCGGGGACGAGCAGCGGCTGGACGACGCTCGCCGGCGCGGAGGCCCGTTTGCCGCAGAGCCGAATCGAGATGACCTCGGAGCAGACCTCGCGCTCCTCGCCGCCGCGGAGGAAGCAGCGGAGGTCGACTTCCGCGTCGAGAGCGTCGCGGTCGTCGTTCGGCCGCGGGAAGAGGAGGATCGTCCTCGATGGGTGGCGCTCGGCCAGGCCGGCGAGCGTCTCGGTGGCGGCCTCGACCCAACGCTCGGGGACCCAGGCCATGTGGGTCAGAACGCTCGTGCGCAGCCTCGGTAGCTCGCCGGGTGCGCTCGATGCCGCCCGCAGCTCGCCCAGCTGCCGCTCCACCTCGGTCAAAGTGACGTTCTCGACCATCGTCAGTGCCGGCGCCAGGAGCGCCCGTCGCGGTGCAGGAGCTCGTCCGCGGCGGCCGGCCCCCACGTGCCCGCCGCGTAGTTGGGAAAGCTCGGGCGGTCACGCTTCCACGGCGCGACCATCGCGTCGACGATCGCCCACTGCTCCTCCACCTCGTCCGCGCGCGTGAACAGGGTGGCGTCCCCGAGCAGGCAGTCGAGGATGAGCCGCTCGTACGCTTCGGGTAGGCCGGTGCGGAAGGCGCCGCCGTAGAGGAAGTCCATGTGGACGGTGCGGATGGTCATCCCCTGTCCGGGCACCTTGGCACCGACCGCGAGCGAGACGCCCTCGTCGGGCTGGACGTGGATGAGGAGCACGTTGGGGCGCAGGCCCTCTTCCGTGTCGAGCTCGAAGGGCGGGTGGGGAGCCCGCTTGAACTGGATCGCAATCGTCGTCTCCCGGCGCGGGAGCCGCTTGCCCGTGCGGACGTAGAAGGGGGTGTCGGCCCAGCGCCAGTTGTCGACGAAGAGCTTCGCGGCGACGTAGGTCTCCGTCAGCGAGTCGGGCGCGACGCGTTCCTCCTCTCGATAGCCGGGCACCTCCTCGCCTTCGATGTAGCCAGGCCCGTACTGGCCGCGCACGACGTGCTTGGGCCCGGGCGTGTGAATCGCCTTCAGGACCTTCACCTTCTCGTTCCGCACCGAGTCCGCGGTGAAGTCGATCGGCGGCTCCATCGCCGTGAGGGCGGCGAGCTGCAGCATGTGGTTCTGGACGATGTCTCTGACCGCCCCGGCCTTCTCGTAGAAGTCGGCGCGCCCCTCGATCCCGAGCTGCTCCGCGACGGTGATCTGGACGTGGTCGATGAACTGCCGGTTCCAGATCGGCTCGAAGATCCCGTTCGCGAAGCGCAGGACCAGCATGTTCTGGACCGTTTCCTTGCCCAGGTAGTGGTCGATACGGAAGATCTCCGCCTCGTCGAAGTACTCGCGGATGATCGTGTTGAGATGCTGCGCGCTCTCGAGGTCGTGTCCGAAGGGCTTCTCGACGATCAGGCGCGTCCAGCCCTCGGCCGAGCGACGCTTGCCCATCGCGACGATGATCGTCTCGATCGCCGCCGGGGGAACGGCGAGGTAGTAGACGCGGTTGCCCGCTGTGCCCCGGTCCTCGTCGAGGGCGTTGAGGCAGCGGACGACGTGCTCCTCGCCGCCGTCGTCGGCGAAGTCGGTCGCCACGTAGCGCATCCCCTCGGCCAGGTCGTCCCAGACGTCCTGGCGAAACTCGTCGCGGCCGTGCTCCTTGACGGCCTCCTGCATCTTCCCCCGCCAGGCCTCGTCGCTCATCTCGGTGCGGGCGACGCCGACGATGCCGAAGTTCTCGGGCAGCAGGTTGCGAAAGGCGAGCGAGTAGAGCGCCGGGATCAGCTTGCGCTGGGTGAGATCGCCCGAGGCGCCGAAGATCGTGATCGCGCAGGGCTCGGCTTGGCGGCGCTTCCGCAGCCCGACAAGAAGGGGGTTCTCCTGCGGAGCGGCGGGCGCCTGGGTCACTCCGCCTTCACCGCGTGGCCGCCGAACTGCTTGCGCAGGGCGGCGTTGATCTTGGCACCGAAGGACTCATCCTGGCGCGAGGCGAAACGTGCGAAGAGCGAGGACGTGATCACCGGGGCCGGCACGCTCTCGTTGATCGCCTCGAACACGGTCCAGCGGCCCTCGCCCGAATCCTCGACGTAGCCGGCGATCGCGGCGAGGTCGTTCCCTTCCTGCTCGAACGCGTCGTAGAGGAGCTCCAGCAGCCAGCTGCGGACCACCGAGCCGTAGCGCCAGATCCCGGCGATGTCCTTCAGGTCGAGCTCGAACTCGGAGCCCTTGAGAATCTCGAAGCCTTCGGCGTACGCCTGCATGAGGCCGTACTCGATCCCGTTGTGGACCATCTTCACGAAGTGGCCCGCCCCGGAAGAGCCCATGTGCGCGTAGCCGTCATCAGGAGCCAGGGTCTTGAAGGCGGGCTCGACCTGCTGGAACGCCGCATCGTCGCCGCCGACCATGATGCAGTAGCCGTTGGCGAGACCCCAGATCCCGCCGGACACGCCCGCGTCGAGGAAGTAGACCCCTTTCTCCTTGGCCTGCGCGGCCCGGCGCTGAGAGTCGCGGAAGTTCGAGTTGCCGCCGTCGACGATCGTGTCACCGTCCTCGAGGAGAGGCAAGAGCGTCTGGAACGCGTGCTCGGTCGGATCGCCCGCGGGGATCATCAGCCAGACCACCCGCGGCTGCTCGAGCATGCTCGCGAGCTCGACGAGCGAATCCGCCGTTCGGTCCGGAGCACTCCGCGCGTAGGTCTCCACCTCGTGCCCGTCGCGGCGGAGACGTTCCGTCATGTTGCCGCCCATGCGGCCGAGACCCACCATTCCGAGTTTCATAGATCCTCCAATTTCACGCGAACGATAGGCCTCCCGCGCTCCCTGAGCGATGCGAAGTCTCCGGCAGCTTGGGCGTGGATCAGGCGTGCGAAGCCGAACTCCCGGCCGGGGATCGGCAGCTCGTCACCGGGGTCGTCGAAGACCTGCACGAAGTGGCCCGTAGGAGGGCCCCCTTTGTGCAGCTGGCCCGTTGAGTGGAGGTACCGTGGCCCGAGGCCGTGCGTCACGACGCAGCCGGTCTCCGTCGCTCGGGCGATCAGAGGCTCGAGCTCGCTCTCTCGCGCGGGATCGACGAACGCCTGGATGCAGACGTAAGCCGGAGGCTCAGCTCCCGCGAGCAACTCGTCGAGCGAGCCCTCCGGAGCGAGCTCGACCGCGTCACCCGCGAGCACGTCGTTCGTGCGGTCCTTCGCCTCCTGCACGTTGGGCTGGTCGAAGGGGTTGATCCCGAGGATCGAGCCGGCGACCGCCGTCGCGAATTCCCAGCGGTAGAACTCCTGCCCGAGCTCGTAGGGATCGGAGACCCTCACCTCCGCCTCCTGGCGATCGTCGCCGGGCATCGTCTCACCCGGGACGGGCACGAGGCCCTTGCCCTCCTTTCCGGTCGACTCCGCGAGCAGCTGCTCCGCCCAGAGACCGAACCCACCGGGATTGGGCTCGATGAGAATCTTGTCGCGACCGTCCTCCCAGCCTCGGCCGAGCGCCTGTCCGAGCTCGAGGCCCGGATTGCCCTCCGCAAGACGGCACGCCTCGACCATCTCCTCGACGCGGAGGAGGAACCGCGAAAGGTCGACGTCCATGAGAGCGGCGGGAACGATTCCGAAGACGGAGAGCGCGGAGTAGCGGCCGCCGATCGTCGGCTCTCCGGAGACGACCGCCCTGAAGCCGCGCTCGCCGGCGACCCGCTCGAGGTCCGAGCCCGGATCTGTGATGGCGACGAACGACTCCCCGCGGCCGAGGCGCTCCCAGAAAAAATCGAGCTGCGAGCGTGTCTCGAGCGTGGTCCCGGACTTCGACGACGCGACGAAGAGCGTGCGGTCGAGGTCGAAACCGTCGGCGATCCGACGGATGGCTTCCGGATGAGTAGTGTCGAGGACCTGGAGCCGCTCGTTCTCGAAGGTGCGTCTCAGCACCTCCGGAGCCAGGCTCGAGCCGCCCATGCCGAGCAGGACCACGTTCGTGTAGTCCGCCGTCGCCGCGGCGAGCTCCTCGAGCTCCGGTGCCCGCTCCCGCATCCGGAGCGGCTCGTCGAGCCAGCCGAGCCAGCGATCCTCCTCGCGCCCGGTCCAGAGCGTGGGGTCGCGGGCCCAGACGCGCTCGACCAGCTCGGCGGCGTCCACCGACGGCATGCCGCCGCTTACGCCGTGGCCAGCTCGCCCGACTTGGCGCGAATGCCCTCGAGCAGCTCGCTGAAGGAGTCGGAGAACTTGTCGACGCCCTCACGCTCGAGCGTCCGAGTGACGTCCTCATAGTCGACGCCCGCGTTCGCGAACTGCTCGAAAACGCTCTTGGCCTCGTCGAGCCCCTGCTCGAGGGTCGGCGCCACCTCGCCGTGGTCCTGGAAGGCCTCGATCGTCTCGTCCGGCATGGTGTTCACCGTGTTCGGCCCGATCAGGTCCTCGACGTACATGACGTCGCGGTACTCCGGGTTCTTCGTCGAGGTGGACGCCCAGAGGCAGCGCTGCGCAGTGGCGCCATCGGCCTCGAGCGCGTCCCAGCGCGGGCCGGTGAAGATCTCCTTGTAGCGCTGGTAGGCGAGCTTCGCGTTCGCGATCGCGAGCTTGCCCTTGAGCTCCTCATGGCCGCCGATCTCGTCGAGACGCTTGTCGGCCTCCGTGTCCACGCGGGAGACGAAGAAGCTCGCAACGGATGCGACCGTGCTCGGATCGCCGCCCGACTCGACGAGTCGCTCGAGGCCACGGATATAGGCCTCTGCGACCTCGGCATAGCGCTCGAGCGAAAAAATGAGCGTGACGTTGATCGGCCTTCCGCGCGCGATCATCTCCTCGATCGCGGGCAGGCCCTCCTTCGTCGCGGGGATCTTCACGAACAGATTCGGGCGGTCCACTGTGTCGTGAATGCGCTGCGCCTCGTCGATCGTTGCGGGCGTGTCGAAGGCGAGGTTGGGATCCACCTCCATCGAGACGTAGCCGTCGCGACCGCTGCCCTCGTCCCAGACGGGGCGCAGGAGGTCGAGCGCATCCTCGATATCGGCGAGCGCCAGGCGCAGGAAGATCTCCTTGGGGTCGCGTTCCTCCTCGAGCACCTCGCGCAGCTGGTCGTCGTAGGCGTCCCCGGCGGAGACGGCCTTCTGGAAAATGGTGGGATTGGACGTCACGCCGACGACCGCGTCGTCCCGCATCCTGCGCTCGAGCTCGCCGCTCCGCAGCAAGTCGCGGGAGAGGAAGTCGATCCAAACGCTCTGGCCGTAGTCGGCAAGGCGGTGTAGCCGCGATGCACCCATGTTGGCTTCCTTCCGTCGGTTCGTTCTTCCAAACCAAGGGTAGCTGTGGAGCTGGGAGATAGGATGGCCGCCATGACCGAGCAGGAGCGCTGGCACGAGCTCGCGCAGCAGCTGCGCGTGGATTCCGTCCGCTCGGCGGCGGTGGCGAAATCGGGCCATCCGACGTCGTCGCTGTCCGCGGCCGACCTCATGGCGGTCCTGCTCGCGAAGTACCTGCGCTACGACTTCGACGGGCCTGAGAACCCGGCGAACGACCACCTGATCTTCTCGAAGGGGCATGCCTCACCGCTGCTCTATTCGGTCTACAAGGCGGCGGGGGCGATCTCGGAAGAGGAGCTCCTCACGTTCCGCAAGTTCGGCAGCCGTCTCGAAGGCCACCCGACGCCGGTCCTTCCGTGGGTGGACGTCGCGACCGGCTCTCTCGGCCAAGGACTGCCGATCTCGGTCGGCGTCGCGCTCGCGGGCAAGAAGCTCGACCGCATCCCGTACCGCGTCTGGTGCCTCTGCGGCGACAGCGAGATAGCCGAGGGCTCGATGTGGGAGGCGTTCGAGCACGCCGCCTTCATCGGGCTCGACAACCTGACAGCGATCATCGACGTCAACCGGCTCGGGCAGCGCGGCGAGACGATGCACGGTTGGGACCTCGACTCCTACGCCGACCGCGCGCGTGCCTTCGGCTGGAGCGCGGTCGAGATCGACGGCCATGACCTCGAGCAGATCGACCGCGCCTACGAGGAGGCGACGACGACCACAGACCGGCCGACCGTGATCGTCGCGAAGACGATCAAGGGCAAGGGCGTGAAGGAGGTCGAGGACAAGCCGGGCTGGCATGGCAAGGCGCTCGATCACGCCGACGAGGCGATCGAAGAGCTCGGAGGCGTCCGCAACGAGGTCGTCGACGTGGCCAAGCCCGACAGGGCCGACCCGCACGTCTTCGAGACCGGGTCGCTCGAGCTCCCCGCATACGACGTGGGCGAGGAGGTCGCTACGAGGAAGGCCTACGGCGACGCGCTCGCCGCTGTCGGCAAGGCCGACGGGCTCGTCGTCGCGCTCGACGGCGAGGTGTCCAACTCGACGTTTGCCGAGATCTTCGCCGAGCAGGTCCCCGACCGGTACTTCGAGATGTACATCGCCGAGCAGCAGATGGCAGCTGCCGCGGTCGGGCTCCAGGTGCGCGGCTGGAAGCCGTTCGCGTCCACGTTCGCGGCGTTCTGGACGCGCGCCTACGACTTCGTCCGCATGGCGGCGATCTCGCGCGCCGACATCAAGCTGTGCGGCTCACACGCCGGCGTCTCGATCGGGGAGGACGGCCCTTCGCAGATGGCGCTCGAGGATCTGGCTGCCTTCCGAGCCGTGCATTCGAGCACCGTGCTCTACCCGAGCGACGGCAACTCGGCGGCCAAGCTCGTCGCCGAGATGGCTGACCGCGACGGCATCGTCTTCATGCGTACGACGCGGGCGTCGACGCCGGTGCTGTACGAGCCCGACGAGGACTTCCCCATCGGCGGCAGCAAGGTCGTCCGGGACGGCGACGACGTCACTGTCGTCGGCGCGGGCATCACGCTGCACGAGGCGCTCAAGGCCGCGGATGCGCTCGCGGCGCAAGGAGTCTCCGCGCGCGTGATCGACCTTTACTCCGTCAAGCCGATCGACGAGGAGACGCTGCGCGCCGCTGCTGAGGCGACAGGCTGCATCGTCACCGTCGAGGACCACTGGCCCGAAGGCGGCATCGCGGAGGCCGTGCTGTCGGTCTTCGCGGAGGACGAGGAGCGTCCGAAGGTCGTCTCCCTCGCGGTGCGGGAGATGCCCGGCTCGGGGACGCCGGACGAGCTCCTCGCCGCAGCCGGCATCGATGCCGAGCACATCGCCGACGCGGCCCTCAAGCTCGTCTCGGCGACCGCCGCCCACCGCTAGCCCGGGGATGGCCGTCCTCATCGCTTCGGAGCTCCGCAAGGAGTTCGCCGGCTCGCTCCTGTTCGAAGGCGTCTCCTTCAAGGTCGAGCGCCGCGACCGCCTCGCGCTCGCCGGCCCGAACGGCGCAGGCAAGACGACCTTGCTCAGGATGCTGACGGGCGAGACCGCCCCGGACGCCGGGGAGCTCGCCTTCCGCAAGGGAACGCGCGTCGCGCTCCATGACCAGCGCCCGCCTCGCGAGCTGGAGCTCAGCCTTGGCGACTACGTCCTCTCGGGAGCCACCGACCTTCTCGACGCCGAGCGCGAGCTCACGCGTCTCGAGCAGGCGATGGCTCAGGGCGCTCACGACTCTGCCACCCTCTCGGCGTATGCAGCCGCCCAGGCCCGTCTCGAGCACGCCGGCGGCTACGGCTGGCGCGACCACGCCGAGTCCGTCGTCCGAGGGCTCGGCTTCGCCGACGCGGATCTCGGCCGCCGGCTCGACACCTTCTCCGGCGGCGAGCTGACGAGGGCCTCGCTCGCGCGAGCGCTCGCGGCCGACCCTGACCTTCTGCTGCTGGACGAGCCCACCAACCATCTCGACGTCGAGAGCATCGAGTGGCTCGAGCGCGAGCTCGAATCGCTCCAGGCGGCTGTCATCCTCGTCGCCCACGACCGCTGGTTTCTCGAAGCCGTCACGAGCGCGACCCTCGAGCTCGAGAACGGGCGGGCGACGTACTTCCCTGGGCCGTGGCACGTTTGGCGGCAGGAGAAGGCTCAGCGCGCGCTGCACGCCCAGAAGACGGCCGACCGCATCTCCGTGGACATCGAGCGCCTCGAGCGCTTCGTCGCTCGCTTCCGCTACAAGAAGGAAAAGGCCAAGCAGGCGCAGGCCAAGCTGACCCAGATCGGCCGCCTCGAGCGGGAGCGCTCCGAGGCGACGGCCGAGCACGCGCTCCTCACACGGCGGGCCAAGCGGCTCGGCTTCGAGTTCATCGACCCGCCGCGGAGCGGTCGGGACGTCCTCGACGTCCAGCATGCCGCGGTCGAGGTCCCGGGCCGAGTTCTGCTCCACGACGTCTCGCTCTACCTGGGGCGCGGCGATCACATCGGCCTGGTCGGGCCCAACGGCAGCGGCAAGACGACGCTCCTCGAGGGCATCGCCGCGGGCCGATACAAGACCGGGCACGGCGTCCGGCTCGGGTACTTCTCGCAGCACGGGACGGAGCTCGACGAGCGCGGGTCGGCGCTCGAGTGCGTGATGCGCATGACGAATCTCAACCGGCCGCAGGCGCAGTCGCTGCTCGGGCGCTTCCTCTTCTCCGGCTGGGAAGCGCACGAGAGGCCGGTGCGATCCCTTTCGGGCGGCGAGCGCCGGCGCCTCGGCCTGGCGGTCCTCGTCGCGTCGGGGGCCAACTTCCTCGTCCTCGACGAGCCCACAAACCATCTCGATCTAGCGAGCCGCGAAGCTCTCGAGGAGGCACTCGACGCGTTTCCAGGAACGGTCCTGCTCGTCACGCACGACCGCGCTCTGCTCGACGCGGTCGCCCAGCGCACGGCCGCGCTCGAGGACGGGACGATCCACGTCTACGACGGCGGGTGGGCCGAGCTCGTCGAGACGCGGAGAACGCGCTTGGAACCGAAGGAATCCCCGCCGAAGAAGCCGAGGCCCGCTCCGACAAGACCCTCGTCGTCGAGGGAGGCTGACCCGCTCCGGGAGGTGGAGGCGCAGATCGAGGCCCAGGAGCGCCTCGTGGGACGGCTCGAGGCGGAGCTGTCCGAGGACTGGACGGACGTCGACCGAATCGCGGCCCACCGCAAGGCGCGCGAGGACCTACGCGCGCTCCTCGAGCGCTGGGAGGGCCTGGTCGACGAGGTCCCGTCCTAGCGGGGGCCGGGAGTCTTGCCAGCCTGCCAGCGACCGCCGACGAGCCGCAAGGCCACCCCGCGAAGCGTCTGCTTGCCGTACTTGTGATCAGGGTTGAAGCGGGTCGTGATGCACAGTGAGACGCGAGCCTTCCCGCGGCGGAGAAGTGCCACCTGGTGGTCGACGAGCCCGGTCCCCGTGCTCCAGCCGCCCTTGAAGTACAGGTTCCAGCCGTCCGGCGCCACCCTCGCGATCCCCCACCGCTGGCTGGGAACGATCGTGGCCAGGAGATGCATGGCATAGCGCCGGTGTCTTGCCGGCACGTAGCGGTCGATTCGATGGAAATAGCGCGCCTGGTCTCGCGGCGTGATCGCCGAGTGGCCCCAGTACGGCGTCACGAGCCGGAAGCTCGTCATTCCGGTGATCCTTGCGAGACGGTTCAGCCGCGTCCGGCCGACGAGGCCGAGCACGGTCGACGCCGCTTCGTTGTCGGAGCGCCGGATCATCGGGCCGAGCAGGTTGCGCTCGTCGTCGGTGAGCGGCCGATCGCGAACGGAGGCCCGCCGAAGGTAGGCAACGAGCAACATCGGCTTCAGCAGGCTGGCCGAAGGCGCGACCGCTCGAACGCGATAGCCGCGCAGCCGGCCGCGCTGGTCGACGACCGCGAAGGCAACGGTGCCCGCTCTGCTCTGCGCATAGGTCCTCGCAGCAGCGATCCGATAACCCCAGCGCGAAGGGCCCGCCGCATCGGCCGCCACCGGGACGACGAGGGCCACGACGAGGGCCGCCGCGAGGATCGCTCTCCGTACGCTCCTCCGGCTCATGGCCCGAACAGCTCGTCGAGAACCTCGTCCCCGGCTCCGCTCTCTTCCCCGATGTAGGCGCGGCCTTCGGCGAGCGCGGCTGCCGTCGGCGTCGTTCCTTCTGCATCGGCCCGCGCGAGGATGCGCGCGACCGAGTCGTGGACGAGCCGGCCGATCGCCGCGATTGCCGCCCCGGGGTCGGCGTCCTGGGACACGCTCTCGTACAGGTGGACGCCTCCCGAGTTCGACACGAAGTCCGGCACCGCCACGATCCCCCGTCGCGCGAGCACGTCGAGCGATCCCGCCTGGTAGGGGACGTTCGCGCCCGGGGCGACGATTGTCCAGTCGCCCCGCTCGGCGAGCTCGACGGTGACGGAGTCAGGCCGAGCGCCGGGGACGAGGACGTCGCAGGCGAGCTCGAAGATCTCCTCCCGGGGACGCGCCGGCCCTGGCCCGTGCTCGACGAGCAGGTCGCCGTGCTTCGCCTTGAGATCGATGAGGTGCTCTACGTCGAGGCCCGCCAGGTCGATGAGGGCTCCTTCCACCGTGCTGACGGCGATCACCCTGGCCCCCGCCCGCGCACACGCCCGCGCCGTGCCCGCGCCGACCTTCCCGAAGCCCTCGATGACGACCGTGGCGCCGCCGAGCGTCCGCCCGACGTGTCCGAGGGCAGCCTCGGCCGCGCCCGCGACTCCTGCTCCCGTCGCGAGATCGTCGAGATCCATGCCCTCGTGGCTCTTGGCCCAGAGAGGCAGGTCGGCAGCGTGCTCGTCCTCGACGAAGTCAGAAGGGCGCGTGCCCATGTCCGGGCCTGTGAGGAAAGTCCCGCTGAAGGGCTCGAGCGCGCGTTTGTAGGCGGCAAGAAGAGCGTCGCGGTCGCCTCCCGAATAGCGCAGGCCGGCCTTCGCACCTGCGTATCGGACGCGGCAAGCAGCGAACTTCCACGTCATCGCCCGCGCGAGGCGAGCCACCTCTGCGGCGTCGACGTCGGGGAGCATTCGCGTCCCGCCGGCCGAGACCGGGAAGAGCTCGTGGTCGACGACGACGACTGCGTCGAGCCCCGCCGACTCGTCCCTGAGCTCGAGGACCCGCGCGGGAAAGCTCAGGGCCCGTCCTCCGAAAAGGTCGCGATCAGCGCTTCGGCGACCACCTTCATCGGCCTCCCAGCGACCTGGCTCGCTCGCTGCAGGCGCGTGAAGGCGTCCTGCTCGGAAAGACCTTCGCGCTCCATGAGAAGGCCCTTCGCACGCTCGACGACCTTGCGTGTGGCGAGCGCCTCTGCGAGCGACTCGGCCTCCTCGCGCAGCGCTTCGAGCTCCGCGTGGCGCGCAGTCGCCGTCTGGATCGCCGGCATCAGGTCCGTCTCGCGGAAGGGCTTGACGAGGTAGCCGAAGACCCCGGCCTCGACGGCACGGGCGACGAGGTCCTCCTGTCCGTAGGCGGTCAGCATCACGATCGGGATCGGCCGCTCCGCGAGGATGCGGCGCGCCGCCTCGATCCCGTCCAGGCGCGGCATCTTGACGTCCAAGACCGCGAGGTCCGGCTTCTCCGCCTCGGCGAGCTCCACAGCCTCCTGCCCATCGCGCGCCTCCGCGCAGACTTCGAAGCCCGCCCGCTGCAGTGTCTCCTTGAGGTCGAGACGGATGATGGTCTCGTCCTCGGCGAGCAGGATCCTGAGGACCGAGCCGCGGCCAGGTTCGGCATTCGTCGGTATCACTCGCGCGCGCCGCCGAGCGTTAGGCTGAAGCCGTAGGGACGGGGAGGTGGGTCTCCCACTCTGACCCGCGTCGATCTCACGGCGGGAAGACCACCTCCGCCCGCAAGCCGCCGTCGGGTGCGAGCGAGAGCTCGCCTTTGAGCTCGTCACGCACGAGCGCGCGCACGATCGAGAGCCCCGTGCCGTCCTCGGAGCCCGACCACGTCCCGTTGTCGGCGACACTCAGGCGCACCTTGCCGTTCTGGCGGCCGAGCTCGACACGAACCTCGTCTCCGCCGTGCTCGAGGGCATTCTGGAGGAGCTCGCTGAACACGAGAGCAAGCGCGGTCGCCCGTGCGCCGTGGAGCGTGATCGACTCGACCTGCGCCTCCACGCTCTTCCCGCCCCCCAACCCCTGGACGAGCATCGCTCGGAGGCGGTCGACGAGCTCGCCGAGGTCGACGTCCTCGTCGCGTCGCTCGGTGAGCACCTCATGCACCGCTGCGATCGCGAGTATCCGGTTGACGGAATCTGCAAGCGCCTTGTCCGGATCGGCGTTGCCGGCGCGAGCCTGCAGCCGCAGGAGGGACGCGACGGTCTGGAGGTTGTTCTTGACCCGGTGGTGGATCTCCTGTGCAACGACACCGCGCATGACCGCGCGCCCGTGTTCGACCGCCACGGCCGCATGGTGGGCGATCGAACCGAGCAGCCGCTCCTCCTCCGCGGTGAACGGCTCGTCGCGGTCGCAGACCAGCTCACCGATCTGGCGACCCTTCCACCGCAGCGGCACGCGCTTCGCGTGCTTCCCGGCCCGCCCTTCGGGCCAGGCGACCGTACCGTCCTCCAGGACGAGCGCCGCGCCCGTTGCGCCCACCGCCTCCATCGTCCGTTTCACGATCGCCTCGAGCGACTCCTCGAGGTAGAGCGACTCCGAGACCGCCTCGGAGATGGACGCAAGGGCCTCGAGCTCGGCGACCCGCCGCTGGGCAGCCTCGTAGAGCTTCGCGTTCTCGATCGCCTGGGCGACCTGCCCGGCGATCGCCATGAGAAGGTCGATCTCGGTCTCGTTGAACTCCCGCGGCGCCTCCGTCCGCACGTTGAGCGCTCCCTCCAAGCGATCCCGAGCGAGGATCGGGACGGCGAGTATCGACTCGTACTGCTCCTCACGGAGGTTGGGGAAGCTCTTGAAGCGCGGGTCGAGATGGGCGGCTCGCGCGATCATGACCGGCGCGCGCTCGGCGGCCGCGGATCCGGTGATGCCCTCGCCAGGCCTCATCTTGGGCACCCGCGTCATCTCCTCGACCCGCGTGCCGAACGACGCCCTCAGGACGAGCTCGTCGGCGGGCTCGTCGTAGAGGTAGACGAAGCACGCGTCGGTCTCGAGCGCCTCGGCAACCTTGCGCGCGATCAGGTCGAAAACCTCGTCGAGATCGAGCGTCGAGTTGACCGCCGCGATCGTCTCGGTCAGCAGGCGCAGGTGACGCGCCGTTTGATCCATGGAGAAAGCTTAGTGCGGCACTATCAAGGGAGAGTCTTGCGACTCCGATAACAAGCCCGTGATCGGTCCCACGGGTTCCGAACGGCCGCCACGCCTCGTTCTGCGTTTTGCGATCTACAGCGCGCTGGCGCTGGCCGTCGCGGGCCTGGGCATGCTCCTCGTCATCCGGCACGAGGCTCAGCTCCAGGCGGAGCGCGAGCTGACCGCGGATGCGACCCGGGCGGCTGCGTCCGTCGCGCCGCGGCTCACTGCCGCGGACCTCACCGCACCGGTCCGCGACGACAAACGCCTGGCGGCGCTAGACGCCCTCTTCAAGCCCGAGCTCATGCACAACGTCATTCGGGTGAAGCTCTGGCGAGCCGACGGCACGGTCCTCTACTCGAACGACCACACCTTGATCGGGAGACGCGTCGACGATGCCGACGAGCTGAAGGGGGTGCTCGCCGGCGAGCCGATCAGGGAAGTCGGCCGCCTGAACGACGAAGGCGGCACCGGCGAGAACGTCAAGATCATCTCGGCCTACGTGCCGCTTCGACTCCAGGGCGCCCCGAAGTCGCGCGCCGTGCTCGAGTTCTACAACGACTACGGCCCGATCGCGACCCAGGCGGCCGCGACGGCGAAGCCCGTCGCCATCGCCCTCGGGCTCGCGCTCGTCCTCCTCTTTGCGTCGCTGTTCCCGATCCTCAGCCAGGTCACGAAGGCGCTCGAGCAGCGCAGCAACCGCCTCGAGAAGCAGGCCGACGAGCTCGAGCGGACGCTCAACGAACGCCGGCAGGCCGTCGCCAGCCTGCGCGACGCGGAGACGCGCTATCGGGCGCTCGTCGAGCAGCTCCCGCTCGTGGGTTCGACCGACCAGTGGAGTGCCGCGCGCCCTCGCGAGGCTGCGGCCGCGGGGGCGGAAGGTGGCGACCGGCTCCGTCCAGCCTTTCAGTGGCTGCGGCGGGAGCACCTCGAACGCCAGCTTCGCCGCCGTCGCCTTCCTGGTCGCGGCGTCGCAGACGACCTCGTCGGTGGCCGACTGCATCAGGCGGGCGGCGAGATTCACGACGCCGCCGATGATCGTGTACTCACGGCGCAGGCGGCTGCCTACCGTGCCGCAGAAGGCCCGGCCAGTGGCCACGCCGATGGCCGGGAGCAGCCCGCGCCGCCGCAAGCCGGCCTGGATCCCGAGGGCCGCCCGCACCGCTCGGACGGCATCGTCCTCGTGCACGACCGGCGGCAGGCCGAAGGCCGCCACCATCATCGCGCCCTTGTCGTCGACGCTCAGCTTGTTGAGCGAGCCCTCGAACTCGTACAGCGCCGCCTGCACGGCGACGACGAGTTCCTGAGCCTGCGCGATCGTGCCGGCGTCGATGTCGTCGAGCGCCGGGAGCCGGATGAACAGCACGCTGATGGTGCGCAACTCGCTGAGCCATGCGCTCTGGCCGGCGGCCAGGCGGGTCACCACCGCGGCGGGCACGTATCCGCGCAGCGCCTCGCCCGGTGCCGCCAAGTCGGTCG
>Ga0081539_10004507_pt1 | contig 15313 bp, 12 predicted proteins | sample TabmetS4T2R2_FD_71023 | JGI IMG/M metagenome (GOLD analysis project Ga0081539, IMG submission 71023) | Tabebuia heterophylla rhizosphere microbial communities from the University of Puerto Rico - S4T2R2 | ecosystem: Host-associated > Plants > Roots > Rhizosphere ...
ATGGTCGCGCGCGAGGTCGAGCTCGCCGTCCTCGGCCTCCATGCGCGCGGCGGCGCCGAACACGAGCGCGCGCATGTGGCCGCGATCCAGGCGATCGTCGTCGAAGCGCTCGACGTCCGCCAGCGCCTGCGCGCACAGCGCTCGGGCCGTCGCGCGATCGCCGGTCCTGGCGGTCACGACGGCCAGGAACACGGTCAGCAGCAGACGCTCCTCCTGACCCGAGGCGCGCTCGAGCGCCGCTTCGAGCATCGCCCGTGACCCTTCGCAGTCGCCCTGCCGTGCCCTGAGCTCCGCCCGGCGGAGCACCATGAGCCCGTCGCCCGTCCCCGATCCGAGCTCCCGCAGCAGCCGGTCGCTCTCCTCCAGCGCCGCCTGCGCGCCCTCGAGATCGCCATCCGCCATCCGCAGCGACGCGAGCTCGGACAGCGCCGCCGCCACGCCCCAGCGGTCGCCCGCCTCGCGGAAGCGTGCTAGCGCGATCCCGGCGTACTCGGCGACCTCGTCGAGGCGCCCGTCGTTCTCGGCGACCTGCGCACGGGCGAACGGCGCCATCGCGCGAACCCAGGGATCGGGATGCTCCTCGAGCGCATCGAGCATCTCGCGGCCTCGATCCTCGTGACCCGTGACGAGCGCGACGACCGGCGCCACGAGCGCCAGCAGCGGCCGGTCGGCGAGGTCGGCCCCGTCCAGCAGCACCAGCGCCTTCTCGCTCTCCTCGCGCGAGTCGCGCGGGACGCCGGCCGACCAGGCGAGCACCGCCTCGGCGAGCAGCCGGTCCAGCGCATCCTGCTCCCCCTCCGCGTCCAGCGCGAAGCGCAGCCACGTCGTCGCCTCCTGGCGGCCGTCGTTCAGCGCCCAGAACCACAGGAGCCGGATCGCCGTGCGCAGCGCGAGCCCGCCCTCGCCGGTCTCGCCGAGGAAGCGCAGGGCGGCGACGACGTTGTCGCGGTCCTCGCGCAGCCGGGTCAGCCACGCGAGCTGGTCGGCGCCGCGCAGGTGCGGGTCCGCCTCGGCGACGAGATGGGCGAAGTGGTGGGCGTGGCGCGCGCGCAACATCCCCAGCTCGCCGGCGCGGTCGGCCTCCTCCTGCGCGTACTCGCGGATCGTCTCCAGCATGCGCCAGCGCGGCTGTGCCGCGCCCGTCACCTGCAGCAGCGACCGGTCCACCAGCGCGCAGAGCAGCTCGAAGACGTCGTCGGCCTCCACCCCGTCGCCCGAGCAGACCTGCTCGATCGACGCCAACCCCGCTCCCGACGGGAAGACGGCCACGCGCCGGGCGAGCCGCCGCTCGGGCTCGCGCAGCAGGTCCCAGCTCCAGTCGATGACCGCGCGCAGCGTCCGCTGGCGCCCCGCAGCAGCGCGGCTGCCGCCGGTCAGCACGCGGAAGCGGTCGTGCAGGCGTTCGGCGAGCTGCTCGAGCGACATGGAGCGCAGGCGCGCCGCCGCCAGCTCGATCGCCAACGGCAGGCCGTCGATGCGGCGGCAGACGTCCGCGACGGCCGGCCGCGTCGCTGCGTCCAGGACGAACCCGTGCGAGGGGGAGGCCGCGCGCTCGGCGAAGAGCCGGACCGCCGCGTTCTCCTCCAGCGGGCCCACCGGGGCGAGCGCCTCGCCGTCGATGGCGAGCGGCTCGCGGCTCGTCGCCAGGATGCGCAGGCCCGGGCAGCCGGCGAGGAGCCGGACCGCGAGCCGGGCGGCGGGGGCCACGATGTGCTCGCAGTTGTCGAGCACGATGAGCGCCTCCGCGCCGGCCAGCGCCTCGAGCAGGAGGTTGCCCCGGTCGGCGGCAGGTGGGACGCCGGCCAGCACCAGCACCGAGCGCAGGCCCAGCTTGGCGGCGGCCGCCGCGGTGAGCCGGGCGTGATTGCTCTGCGGGGCGCCGGTGGTGATCAGCGTGGTGGCTCCGGCGGCGAGTGCCTCGGCGCAGCTGTACTGCAGCTTGCGCACCTTGTTGCCGCCCGCCCCGAGGCCGGTCAGATCGTCCCGTTTGATCCATAGTTCGTCGACCCCCAGGCTGGCGGCGAGCCGGGGAGCAGGCTCGAGTGGCGTGGGCCAGGTGCCCAACGGGATCGGCGCAACCATGATCGGACCATACTGAACGCTCCGGGCGGCGGGAAGCCTTTCGTGTGCGAACGATCACGATGCGCGTTCGGGAACCTTCTTCGGTCGGCATCTTGATAGCGGCCGCGATTTTTGTCGTACGGGTGTTCGATACTGGTGGCGTGCTGGAGGGTTTGGAGCAACTGCGGACCGACGCGTCCAAATATGTGGACGCGCCGATGTGGCCGCTGCCCGACGCCGAGCTCACCGACTGCATCGATGCGCTCTACGAGCTCGAACAGACCATTGCGGCGATCCGGTCGCACGCCGTTCGGGAGATCGACTCGCGAGGCATCCCCGCCGCTCGCGGCTTCCGCACCACGGCCGGCTGGTTGCGCGATCGCCTGCTCGTCGACCTGTCCACCGCCAGGGACATGGTCGAGCTGGCGACCACTTTGGACCGGCGGCCGAATGTCGACCGGGCGGTCGGCGCGGGCGAGATCTCCGTCCGGCACGCCGAGGTCATCGCCGAGTCCCTCGACGAGCTGCCTGCGGACCTGGACGATTCGGTCCTCGCCGCGGCCGAGGAGGCGCTGCTGGACTTCGCGGGCCGGTTCGAGCCCGCCAAGCTGCGCCGCCTCGGCGCGCGCGTCCTGGAACGTATCGCTCCCGAGGTTGCCGAGGAGGCGGAGCGCACCGCCCTCGATCGGTCCGAGAAGCGGGCGTATCGCCGTCGGGGCTTGACGATGTCGGTGCCGGTGGACGGCTCGGTGCGCCTCGCCGGGTTCCTCACTGTCGAGGATGCGGCGATCGTCAGCGCAGCGTTCGATCCACTGTGCGTACCGAGGCCGGACGACGACCGTACGCCGGCCCAGCGCCGCGCGGACGCCCTCGTCGACATCTGCCAGCTCGCGTTGCGTACCGGGACGCTGCCCGACAACGGCGGCGAGCCGGCGCACCTCATGGTCACCGTGCCGTTCACCGCGCTCGGCGGATCTCCGGTAGCCCCCGGATCGCCGGCGGGCGCCGCTGCGCGTCGTCCGGGAGGTGGCACGGCCGCCCGCGCCGTGCTGGACAGTGGCGAGCGGATCGGTCCGGAGGCCGCGCGGCGGCTCGCCTGCGACGCGCAGATCCTGCCCGTCGTGCTCGGCGGCGCCGGGCAGCCGCTCGACATAGGACGGGCCAGGCGGCTGTTCGCCGGTCCGATCCGGCGCGCGCTCGCCGTGCGCGACCAGGGATGTGCCTTCCCCGACTGCGACCGGCCGGCCCGCTGGTGCGACGCGCACCATATCCGGTCCTGGCTGGACGGTGGTTCGACCAGCGTCGCGAACGGTGTCCTGCTCTGCCGCCGCCATCACCGGCTGATCCATGGTGGTGAGTGGACGGTTCGGATGGGGGCGGACGAGCTTCCGGAGTTCGTGCCGCCGGCACACGTCGATCCGGCCCGGCTGCCGCGACGTAACCGCTACCACCGGCGGACGTAGGAACCGCCTCGCTAGCCCGCCGGCGGCACGTCGAGGTCGGTGTCGTCGGCGACGTCGCCGACCGGTACGACGCGGACGAGGTCGTCGTGCTCGCGCAGGTAGTCGCGCGCGCCCCGGTCCCCGGTCGCTGAGGCGGCCACCCCGGGCCAATGCTCGCGTCCGAGCAACACCGGATGTCCACGGCGGTCCCGGTAACCGCCGATGGCCAGCACACCATGATCGCCGAGAGCCATCAGCCGCCGTACCGCCGAAGGGGTGACGCCGGGCATGTCGACCAGAAGGACCACCACCGCCACGGCCGGCGTGTCGGCCAGCGCTTCCAGCCCGACGCGCAGCGACGAGGCCATGCCGGTGGGCCAGTCCGGGTTGTCGACGGTCCGGGGAAGATCGGCGGCTCGGGCACGGACGCGATCGGCCGCCGCGCCGAGCACCACCACGACCGGCCGGCACCCGGCGGCCGCGAGGGTGTCCGCGGCGTGTTGCACGAGGAGCCGGCCGCGGTGGGTCACGAGCGCCTTCGGCATCCCGTACCGGCGTCCTTCGCCGGCCGCGAGGACGAGCCCGGCGACCGGCCGAGCCCCACCCGGATCTGCGCTGCCGGCGATCTCCATGGCCCGAGGCTATCCGGGTACGACAGGGACCGCGGTCCGGACGGGAGGCCGCGTGACGGGATCCCGACTGAGCATCCGGCGGCCCAGCGGCGGCCCATACGCTGCCGGTATGCGTGTGTGCATCGTCGGAGCCGGCCCGACCGGGCTGTTCGCCGCCATCGCCCTCGCCCGGCGTGGGCACCGGGTCACGATCGTGGACCGGGATCGCGGGCCGGCTCGGGACGGCACCTGGGAGCGGCGGGGCGTGATGCAGTTCCACCATCCGCACGGGCTCCGGCGGCAGATCGTCGACGTGCTCGACGCTGAGGTGCCCGAGGTGACGACCGCGCTGCTCGCTACGGGCGCGGTGCGGACCATGCTGCCGGCCGAAGGTGACCGCCCGGCCCGGGTGATCGGTCTGCAGTGCCGGCGCAGCACGTTCGAGCGGGTGCTGCGTGCGGCCGCTGCGGCGGAGCCGGGCGTGGCCCTGTGGGCGGGCCACGCCGACGAGGTGCTGTGCGAGCGCGGGCGGGCCGCGGGCGTGCGGGTGGACGGTCTCGCACTGCGGGCGGACCTGGTGCTCAACGCGTCCGGCCGGTCCGGCCATATCGGAGACGACCTGCGCGCGCCAGGGGAGGGCGCGGACTGCGGGCTGGCCTACGTGTCGCGGCATTATGCGTTGCGGCCCGGCGCGCAGCTTGGCCCGGTGAATGCGCCGATCGGCCTGATCACGCGGTTCCACGGTTACCTGGCGGGCGTGTTCCTGCAGGACAACCGCACGGTGTGCACCTTGATCGCCCGGCTGAGCAGGGACCGGAAGCTCGCCGGCCTGCGATTCGAGGGCGCGTTCGACGCCGTGGCACGGGTGATCCCCGGGCTGGCCGAGTGGACGGAGTCGGATCGGACCGAGCCGATCACCTCTGTGCTGCCGGGTGGGCATCTGCGCAACACGTACCGCGGGCAGCTCGACGGGGCCGGCCGGGTCGCGTTGCCCGGGCTGGTGCATGTCGGCGACGCGGTCTGCACCACGAACCCGACCGCCGGCCGCGGCATCGCCACCTCGTTGCTACAGGCGCAGCGGCTGGTCCGGCTCCTCGGGGAACACGGGGACATCGTGGACGTGACGACCGCGTTCGACGCGTGGTGCATCGAGCGGATCCGGCCCTGGTTCGAGGATCACCTCGCGTGGGACGCCGACGAGGTCGATCAGTTCGCCGGCGCCGACGTCGACCTGAGCCGGCCGCTCACCTCGGGGCACATCGTCGCCGCCACGCAGGCGGATCCGTCGTTGATGCGGGTGGTCGGGCCGTACCTCGGCATGGACGCGCTGCCCGTGACGCTGGCGCAGGTCGAACCGCAGGCGCGGGCGATCTACCGCAGCGGGTGGCGACCGGTCGTGCCCGCCGGGCCCACCCGCGACGAGCTCGTGGAGATCATCGCGCCGGTGGGTGCCGTGCGGTAGCCGCTATCGGCGTAGCGCGGCGGGCAGGCCCCGTAGCGCGGCCAGGCCGAGGGCGGTGCGCGGCTGGTACGGCGTGCGCCACAAACCGCCGTGCGCCGCCGCCATGGTCTCGTCCTCCCATGCGGCCGGTCCTGGCCGGCGATGTGCCGCCGGCCGCGGCTTGCGCAGTTGATGGACGAGCAGGACCGCCATGAGCTTGTTCGCGGTGGCCGGCTCGAATACCTCCACGTCGAACAGATGCGCGCCCGCGTACGCGGCGGCCAGCAGCCGGTTGCTCAGCACCGAGCGGGTGCGGGTAGGCGGCGCCACGGCGAAGCTGACCGTGCCGTCGCGCCGGGTGAGCGTGGCGCGCCAGCGCTGGATCCGCTTGGCGAGCGCGTAATTCGGGCCCTGCTGGGCGACCAGGCTGTCGGCGATCCCCGGATCGGCGCCGTCGGGGTAGTGGGGGCGGAGCAGTCTTCCCGCCGAGGCCGCCGAGGCGAGTTTCGATCGCACGCCGCGCGCCCGGTACCTGGCGTTCGCGTGGGCGACGGCCGCTCCGGGCACCGCGAACACGTCGGTCGGCGTGGCCAGGAACGCGAGCGCGGTGTCCGCACGGTGCCGGCGGACGTGCGTGGTGAGCGCGTCGACCGCCGCGGATAGGCGCGCCTGGTCGGCGCCCGGTGCGTACACGTAGTCGCCGAGCACGAGCCGCCCCTCGATGCGCAGCAGCCAATCTGCGATCGCGGGCAGGTCGGTGAGCAGGTCGGCGCCGCCGCGCGGGGCGATCAGCCGGCCCGCGGTCGACGCGGCGACGGCGTTCACCCGGGCCCACAGGTCCGGTCGTGGTAGGTCGATGCCCACCACGGTGCCGCCCCAGCCGAGCACCGCGGGCAGCGGACCCATCTCGGCACCGGCACCCAGCACGACCAGGCGCTGGTCGGAGAGGTCGAGCCAGTCCGGGTTGGCGGCCACCTCCCGGACCGCGTCTGCGCACGACGCCTCGATCGTGCCCGCGGCCACCCACGCGTCGAGCCGCCGCTGGAGCGTACCGTCGCGGAGCAGGTCGCCCCGGTACGGCAGGCTGAGCTCCCGTTCCGCCGCGCCGGAGCCGGTCAGCGTGACCGTCTCCAGTGGACGGACAGGCGGATCCGCGAAGACCTCGTCCAGCCCGGCGTCGGCGCCGTGGCGGGTAATGCGCATCCGGGCGTGCACCGAGGCGAGGCCGGCCGTGGCCATTTCGTACCCGGCGTCGTCGGATCCGAGCGACGACTCGACCAGCGCCCGGAAATGGCGCAGGTAGCCGCGCCGCCAATCCGGCTCGTGTTCGGCCGCGTCGGCCGCCGCCGGGTCCACCACCCGCAGCGCGTCGGCGACGACCGACCGGCCCAGGGCCGCGCTGCTTCGCCGTCCGTCAGGTGTCCGGGGGAAGACGACCTCGCTCATCGGATCATTATCGAGCCTCCTACCCGGGGATGAGGGGTCCTCGAACCGCCGGCCGCAACCGGGGCCCGTGGTCGGGCGACCCGGCGCGTCGCGGCCACAAGCATCTACGGCAGGTGACGGCCAGGAGGAGGCATCGACATGACAACGATGAGCGAGGCAACCGGCGTCGAGCAGGCGGCCGCTCTCCCCACCATCCGGGAGGCGACTCGCTGGCATCGGCCCTTAATGATGTTCGCGGGGATCATGGCGGTCGCCGCCGTCGTCGCTGCGGTCGGCACCGTCACCGACCCGCGGGTGGTCACCGGCGTGCCGATCTGGCTCAAGCCGTTCAAGTTCGCCGTCTCGCTCGGCATCTACGCGCTCACGATCGCGTGGATGCTGTCGGTGCTGCCGCGCCGCAGCCGCCTCGCGGAACGCGCGGCCACCGTGATCGCCGGCACAGCGACCGTCGAGATGATCGTCATCGTGGGTCAGGTCATCCGCGGACAGACCAGCCACTTCAACCAGACCACCCCGCTGAACACGGCTCTTTTCCAGGTCATGGGCGCTTCGATCGGCGTGCTGTTCGGCGCGCATCTCCTCATCGCGGTCGTCGCGGCCCGGCAGTCACTGGCCGACCGGGCCGCCGCGTACGCGATCCGGCTCGGGCTCGGCCTCTCTCTCCTGGGCATGCTCGCGGCCACGCCGATGGTGATACCGGGAATGTCGGGCGCCCCGGTTCCGGGCGTCTCCGGTGCGCACACGGTGGGGCTCCCGGACGGTGGCCCCGGACTGCCGCTGGTCGGCTGGAGCACGGTCGGCGGCGACCTGCGCATCGGGCACTTCGTCGGGTTGCACGGGCTGCAGGCGTTGCCGCTGCTGGCCATCGTGCTGGGCCGGTTCCTGGGCGGCCGGCTGGACGAGGTGGCCCGGGCGCGGCTGTTGCTGGTGGCCGGCGGCGCGTACGCCGTACTCACCGTGTCGTTGACCTGGCAGGCCCTGCGGGCGCAACCGCTGCTGCGGCCGGACGCCGTCACGCTCGGCGTCTGGATCGCCCTCGCGGTCGCCACCGCAACGGCCGCGGTCCTGGTCGTCCGCCGCGGGACCCGGCCGGCTGTCGGGCGCCTAGGCTGACGTCATGAGCTGGGTGGGACGGCTGTTCGACCCGCGCGACACGTTCGTGCGGATGCTGCTCCTCGACCTCAGCGGCGTCGGATATCTCGTTTTCGGCACGCAGGCCGGTCACTCTCCGACCGGCATGCAGTGGGTGCTCGCGGTGACCGCGTTCGCGTCCGCGCTGGTCTTCCACCGGCGTCAGTTGGTCAACCTGCTGGTGCAGACCGCGTTGCTCGCCGTCGCCATCTTCACCATCGACGACACCATGATCAATATCGTGGGATCATGTTGGGCGCTCCTCGAGGTCACCATGTCGGCCCGGCGGACCCGGACGATCTGGCTCTGCGCGGCCCTGCTGGCGGGCGTGCAGCTGACCGACGCGATCGGTGACCCGCTCGGCAAGCTGCCCGGTACCGCCTTCGGCGTCGCGCTGTTGACCGGCCTGCCGGTGCTGCTGGGCCTGGTCATCCGTACCACCCGGGAGCTGGGCCGGCAGGCCGCCGAACGGGCCGTGGAGGAGCAGCGGCGCCGCGAGTCCGAGGTGCGCGCGGCGCAGGCCAACGAGCGTGCCGCGATCGCCCGCGAACTGCACGACGTGGTCGCCCATCACGTCGCCTCGATGGTGTTGCGGGTCGGCGTGGCCCGGCATGTTCTGCCGGACGTCGACCCGCGGGTCGCGGAGGTCTTCGACGACGTGCATCGCACCGGGACCACCGCCCTGGCGGATCTGCGCAAGCTTGTCGCGTTGTTGCGCGATCCCGAGGGGGTACGCGGGGACGCGGCGCTCACCGCGATCGACCCGACCGCGATCCCGGCGGCGCTCGGCGCGGCGGTGGACGCGGCCCGGCGGACCGGACTGTTGGTGGAGGCCGACGTCGCGGCGTCGGTGAGCGCGCTCGACGCGGTCCGCGGGCTCGCGGTGTTGCGGCTCACCCAGGAGGCGTTGACCAACGTGGCGAAGCACGCGGGTACGTCGGCGCGGGCCCGGCTGGTGGTCGAGGTGGTCGACGGCGAGGTGCGCTGGGAGGTGTCGGACGACGGCGGTGGCACAGTACGCGCGTACGCACCCCCGGGCGGCGGCCACGGCATCACCGGTATGCGGGAACGGGTCGAGGTGCTGGGCGGCCGGCTGGACGCGGGTCCGGCCGACGGGGGCTGGCGTGTCCGCACGGTCCTGCCGGAGCCGGCGTGATCCGGGTCCTGCTGGTGGACGACCAGCATCTGATCCGCGCCGGGCTGCGGATGCTGTGCGACGCCGAGCCCGACATCGAGGTGGTCGGTGAGGCGGACAACGGCCGGGACGCGGTCACCCTGACCGCCCGGCTGGTACCGGACGTGGTGGTGATGGACCTGCGGATGCCCGGGGTGGACGGCATCACCGCGACCGGGCGCATCCTGGCCGACCGTCCCGGCGTGCGCGTCCTGGTGCTCACGACGTTCGGGGACGACGACCATCTCTATCCCGCGCTGACCGCCGGGGCCTGCGGATTCCTGCTGAAGGACGCCCCGCCCACCGAGCTGCTGGACGGGATCCGGCGGGCCGCCGCCGGCGAGAGCCCGTTCAGCCCGGACGTCCTGCGGCGGCTGGTCCGGCGGGCGGTCAACGCACGCACCGAGGCGCCGCGCCCGGTCGAGGGCTTGACCCCGCGCGAACGCGAGGTGCTCGACCTGGTCGGGGAAGGACTGTCCAATACGGAGATCGCGGATCGTCTGCACATCGGGGTCACGACCGTGAAGACACGCATCACCAGCCTGATGGCCAAGACGGACAGCCCGAATCGGGTGCGGCTCGCGCTGTTCGCCCGACGCACGTAGGACCGGAGTACCGGGGTCGAGACGCGAGGAAGGCCGGGAATCCGTGGCGGCGGATCCCCGGCCTTCCAGTCAAGCTACCTCGCGAGCGGCGTCAGCCCTGGCGGCCGTTCCAGCGCGGGTTCTTGCGGTTGACCACGACCATCCGGCCACGCCGGCGGGTAAGGACCGAACCCGGCTTGCTCTTCAGCGACCTCAGCGAGTTGCGCACCTTCATGATGAGACCTTCTCTCCGCACCGGCGGAGCCGCCGGCACGCCCCCTCCAACGCCGCGCACCCGGCCCGCATTCCCGCGCTTTCCCGGCAGCGGGCGCCCCTTACCTCCAGCGCCCGGGGCGAGCAGGATCCAAGTGTGGGACCTGTGACGAACCACGGCCCGGCCGCCCACCGTGACGCGGGGCTCGGTGCCCTCAGCCGGCGCCGCGCGCACCTGGACGTGCTCAAGGTCGTGGTCATCGCCGGGGTCATCGCGGCGCACGCCTGGGCGGGGTACACCCAGATCGGCGGCTGGGCGTACTCGGACTTCCGGGAGGTCAGTCTCGGGCCGGTGACCCAGACCGTCGCGGAGGCGGTGCTCGGCCCGTTCGGCCTGTTCGCCATGGGTCTGCTGTTCCTCGTGTCCGGTCTGCTGTCGGTCGCCTCGCTGCGCCGCAAGGGTCCCGGACGGTTCGCCTACGACCGGCTGCGCCGCCTCGGAGCGCCGCTGCTGGTGTTCGTCTTCGTGTTGTGGCCGCCGGTCCGGGCCGGGCTGGAACGCCTCGTCAAACGCCCGGCTACGCCCTGGTGGGTGCCGGATCCGGAGCACCTCTGGTTCGTGGAAGTCCTGCTCGTCCTCTCGGTCGGGGCGGCGGTGTGGTGGCGATGGACGTCCGCGGAGCCGGCGAGCCGGACGCCGGGTAAACCGCTGACCCCGGGGTTGCTGGTGATGCTCGGGATCGTGGTGGCGGTCGGGTCGTTCGTCGTCCGGCTCTGGTATCCGCTGGGTTCCACGGATCCCGGCGAGTTGCACCTGTGCCAGTGGCCGCAGTTCGTCGCGCTGTTCGGGCTCGGACTCGCGGCGGCCCGGCGCGGGTGGCTCGACCCGGTGCCCGAGCGCCTGCGCCGGCGGTGCGGCCAGGCGGCGGTGTTCGGCGTCGCCGCGATCGGTGCGCTCGCCGTCCTCGCGGCCGCGGCGGGTGTTCCGTCCGATGATTTCCTGGGCGGACCGCACTGGGCGTCGGTGGTGACGTGCGCGGCCGAGGGCCTGCTGACCGTGACGCTGCCGATCTGGGTGCTCGGCGTGGCGCAGCGGCACCTCGCCGGCTCCCCAGGTGCCCAGCCCGCGGCGCGGACCGCATACGCCGCGTTCCTGATCCAGGGCCATGTGCTGATCGGCCTCGCCGTGGCCCTGCGACCGCTGGCCGTACCGGCCGGATTGAAGGCGAGTTTCGTCGCCGCTGCCGGCGTCCCGCTGTGCTTCGCGATCGGCGCGCTTCTGGTGAAGAGGACGGTGCTGAACCGGGTGCTGTGACGTCCCTATGATCGATGGCCGCCAATGGTGAGTCGTGGTACGTTCCGCCGAGATGTGTCAGGCAGCCTTCTCAGCGCGGGAGCGGGCAGTTCCCAAGAACGACCGGTTCAGTCATCCCGAAGCGGTCATACCGCCCCGCTATGACCCGTGATTCCGCAGGTCACGGCCTTGCGGCCAGCCGGTTGGGGCAGCCGTGGCGGCTTGAGTCGGTATCGAATGCTCTCAATACTCAGGGCAACGCACGCCGTCGCCCTGGGAGGAACCCGTGCATAACAGAAAACTCCGCCGGCCGATCGTCGGCCTGGCCATCGGGATCCTCGTCGGCGGCGCCCTCGCCGCCTCACCCGCAGGCGCGGTTCCCGGGGCGGGCTCGGCCACCGACGCGAGCGCCCTCGCCGCCCGGCTCGACGCACAGCTGGGCCTGCGCAGCGCCGGCAGCTATCTCGACGCGAACGGCACGGTGGTCGTGGCCGTCACCGACAGCTCGGCCGCCGCGTCGGTCCGGGCAGCCGGGGCGGTCCCGCGCATGGTCGAGCACAGCGGATCAGCCCTGGCCGCCGCCCAGCGCACGCTCAACACGAAGCTGACGACCCCGGGCACGTCGTTCGGCATCGACCCGATCGCCAACAAAGTCGTAGTCACCGCGGACAGCACCGTCACGGGCGGCGCGCTCGCCGCCGTCCGGTCCCTGGTCGCCGGCCTCGGTGACGTGGCCCGGCTGGACGTGCAGGCCGGCCGGCTCTCCACCTTGATCAACGGCGGTGACCCGATCTACTCCACCGGCGGCCGGTGCACGCTGGGCTTCAACGTCGTCCGTAGCGGCACCTACTACCTGCTGACCGCCGGACACTGCACCAATCTGGCCTCGACCTGGCGGACCGGATCGTTCGACGGCGCCGTCATCGGCAACGTGACCGGCACCAGCTTCCCCACCAACGACTACGGCATCGTCGTCTACACCAATTCGACGATCACCCACGGCGGCTCGGTCGGCTCGCAGGACATCACGAGCTCGCGGAACCCGGTCGTGGGGGAGAAGGTGTGGCGGCGCGGCAGCACGACCGGCATCCACTCCGGCAAGGTCACGGCGCTGAACCAGACCGTCAACTACACCAACGGCACCGTGTACCAGCTGATCAAGACGAACATCTGCGCGGAGCTCGGGGACAGCGGCGGCCCGCTCTACTCCGGCACGGCGGCGCTCGGGCTCACCTCGGGCGGCACCGGCGACTGCACGGTCGGCGGCACCACGTACTTCCAGCCGGTCACCGAGCCGTTGAGCGTCTACGGCGTCTCGGTCTACTAGCCACAACGCCGGCGGGGGCCGCTCGGGGTCCCCGCCGGCCGTCACCGCCGGAAGATCGAGATCGAGTAGCCCACCTGATCGATCAGGTGGCTGGAGTCGAGCAGCTCCCGCAGCCGGGGGTCCGCCTTGTCGATCCGGTCGTTCGACACGACGAGCAGCCCGTGCACCTGATCGAGGGGTACGTCCAGCGGGTTGCGGGCCTGGATGCCGTACCACGCCGGGTCGCCGCCACCCTGGTAGTCCAGCCACACCGGCTGGCCCGGGTAGGTGGACCGCAGCAGCTTCGCGGTCCGGCCGAGATCCTGGCCCCAGTCGGAGTTGGAGTCGTGCAGGCGCAGGTAGGTTTTCGGCGGTCCACCGAAGGCCTCGTTCGAGTACGGGATGTAGTACGGGAACGCCCGCAGCGAGCTGAGGCCCACGAAGAGCACGAGAGCGGCAACGGCCGGCGGCATCCAGTGCCGCCGGACGATCAGCGGTGTCACGGCCGCCACCGCCAGGAACATCGGCAGGAAGATGACGTACCGGGTGCCGAAGTTTCGGGACTCGGGGAGGGCCGAGGCGAACAGCACCGCCGGGAGCAGCAGCACGTACGGCGCCGTGGGCCGCAACCGCCGCACGGACAGCATCGTGATCGTGCCGGCCAGCCACAGCGCCAGCATCCCCAGCGGCGTCTTCACCAGCAGCGCGGCAGGCTGGTAGTACCAGAGCGAGCCGAGGTACTGCCGGCCGAACAGGAACCCGCCGAAGGTGGCGTCCTCCAGGCCGAACTGCATGGCCATGCCGGCGCGGTACGGCTCGGGGAACGGCGTGAGCGCGATGACCAACCCGCGAAGGCCGCCGAAGTGTGGCACGCCGGCCGGCTCGGTGAACCGGAGCCGCGGGTCGACGGCGACGTAGACCAGCCATACCGTGGCGATCGCGACGCCGGCGACACCGACCGCGGAGGCGACCGACCGGGCCACACGGGAGCCCGGCCGGCGCCATTGCGAGAGTCCCGCGAGCAGCAGCAGCACGGGGACCGCGGGCAGCGTGCTGGCCCGGGTGGCCAGGGCCGCGCCGAGGGCCAGCCCGGCGAGGGGCAGATAGCGTGCGGGCCGCTCCCGGGCGCGCCACACCAGCCAGGCCGCGGTCAGCAGGAACCCGGCCGCGGTGACGTCCAGTGTGGCCAGCGAGCCGTGCGCGATCAGGTCGGGGTCGAACGCGTACAGTGCCAGCGCTGCCAGCGCCGCGCCGGGACCCAGCAGGTCGCGGGCGAACAGGAAGGCGACCAGCCCGAACAGCAGGGTTATGAGGATGATCGGGAGCCGGGCGAGGAACATCAGGCGCCAGGGGTCGTTGCCCGAGGCGTACAGGAGGTCGTGACCGACCCGCCATTCGTCCGCGTCGGCCGGGGCGGACAGGTGTGGGCGGGCGACCGCGAGACCGGCCTCCATGATCAGCTTGCCCAGTGGAGGGTGCTCGACGTTGTCCTGGAGGCTGTGCCGCAGCAGCTGACTGGCGGCGGCGCCCACGTACACCGGCTCGTCGGTGGTCGGCGTCTCCTGCCGGGCCGACACGATCATCGCGACCGCCATCTGGCCCAGCAGCAGCACCGCGACGACGGCGACGAGCCACGCCGGGAGCCGGCGCCGCACCCGCACGTTCGGGTACTGAGTCGTCGCCTGCACGTCGCGAGACTCCCATGACGTCCTGTGCGGTTACTGAAGTCCGGCTAGCCGCTCGCTGAGGCGTCCGCAGCGCGGTCCTCACCCCGGCGGCGCAGCATCTTCAGCCCCGGCAAGCCGGCGATCGCCAGATGCAGGTCCTCGGTCACCTCGAGCAGCTTGTGCAGGTCGGGCCCGACCTGGTCGAGCTTGCCGAGCAGCGGCATCACGTCCTCGATCAGGTGTACCCGCAGCCTCGGCAGTGTGTCCACCATCCGGATCGCGGCGGTCACCTCCTCCGGCGACAGCTCTTCGACGAACCGCGCGGCCAACGGTGCCGCCCGGTGCAGCGTCGGCGCGTACTCGGAGAGGAGATCTTCCGCCTCGGCCGTCGCCGTACCGGCCCGGCCGACCACGGCGGCCGCCGCGGCCGAGACAGCCACCACCTCCTCGACCGCGAGCGCCGCGGCCGCGGTGACGGCCCGGGCGTCCCGGGCCGTCGCCGCCGCGTCGTCGACCACGCCGGAGACCCGCCGGACCAGCGCCTCGGCCTCCTCGGTGACCACCGTGATGCGGCTGACCAGCAGCTCCGCCTGGCCGAGCAGGCCGAGGACCCGGACCGGAACGGTGGCCAGCGACGCCGTGGACTCGAGGACCCGGCCGACCGTGGTCCGGCCGAGCTCGAACAGGGCAACGGGGGAGGGCAGGAAGGCCATGGCGCCCATTGTGCGGCTTGCGTCCGCCCGGTGCCGACCGGACCCGGCCGACACGGCAGTATGCATGCGTGCGACGTACGGGTGTCTGGATTACGACAATGGCCGCCTTCGCCATCCTGGGCGGGACCGGCCTGGTGGGAGTCGGCATCATGCGGCACAACGGCACAGGCCCTGACGCGCTGCCATTCGCGTCCACCGCTGGGTCCGCGGCGCCCAGCGCATCCGTGACC
>Ga0081539_10004508_pt1 | contig 15312 bp, 11 predicted proteins | sample TabmetS4T2R2_FD_71023 | JGI IMG/M metagenome (GOLD analysis project Ga0081539, IMG submission 71023) | Tabebuia heterophylla rhizosphere microbial communities from the University of Puerto Rico - S4T2R2 | ecosystem: Host-associated > Plants > Roots > Rhizosphere ...
GGGAGGGGGCCCTCCCGCGAGCCTATCGAGAACCCCCGCCCGACGGAGTACGTTGAGCTGCCTGCGATACCCTCTCCCCCCAAAAGGGCGTTCACGCCCGTCTTCGACGGGCTATGCGGGAGAGGGCCCAATAACCGATGCCGCGCTCGCGGCACTGAGTTGTGACGCAGTAAGGCTAATCCGCCCTACGACGACAACGCCCCTCACCGCTTCATCACGATGTCCCAGCGCGTGTCGAGCGCAGGCCATTGGCGCAGTCGCAACTCCTGGATCGCGGCTTCGATGTGCGCGCCCGCGGCGCGCTCCTCGGTCTCGTCGGAGCACGCGAGCGCTGCTTCGAGATAGGTCAGCATGCGTTGATGCAGCACGTCACTTCGCGGGCACCGGGCCATCGCAATCCTCCCATTGCGTCGTGAAGGATTACGAACAAATCGCGAGTTTTTTGCGAACGTGCGCGGTGGCGCGCATACGTAGTGCCACGGAGGCGGAGGCGACCAATGCGCCACCGCAGCGTCTACCGCGTCGCGCATCGCAACCGTCAATTAGTGGACTGCGACGCGCGGTTGCGCAGGCGATAGTATTGCAGCGCGGTCTTCGCGGTCTTCGGCTGCAGTCTGGCGAAGACATCGCGGTGCACGTTGATGTCACCGAGCTGCAGCATCACCAGGATCGCGCGCGCGGTCTCCCAGCTCAGCTCGGCCGCCTTGGCGCAGACCAGGATCTGGTCGACGCGCTTGCTCGCCAGCGCCTGCTCGACGGTCGCGATCGGGAGATCGCATTTGAGCGCGAGGGCGACCAGCGCATGATCGAACAGCTTCTCCTCGGCGAACCCTCTCAGCCGCGGCTCGTCGAGCTTGCCGGCGCGATGCAGCTCCTCGACGACGGCGAACGCGGCGGCGTATTGCCCGGAGTTCTGCCGCACCGCGTCGCGCACGCGCTTCGCCGCTTCGGCGACGACATCGCGAAACAGCGCGGCGCGCGAAGCATCGGTCTCGACCAGCCGGTCGATCACCTCGCGCGAGGCGCCCTCGACCAGCCGCAGCAATTGCTCGTGCGACAGGTCGGCGCGCGACCACAGCCGCGAGGCGAGCTCGGGATCGTTCGCGGCACGCGCCGACAGGTGGGCGACGCCCGAATCCGAGAATTGCGCCCCGGCATTGCCGGCGGTCGAGCGCACGACCTCGTCATTGCCGCGGTCGACCAGCACGTCGGTGACGGCGATCGAAATATGCTTGCGCCGCGAGATCGCGAGCAGATGGCCCTGGCTGCGGCTTTGGGCGGTCTCGACCAGCGTCGCCTCCGCAAGATTGTCGGCCTGCTCGAGTACCGGGCCCGCGACCTCGATCGCGTTATCGAGCGCGAGCTGGCGCAGCGTGCGCGCCGGCGCATGCGGGACGTGCGCCAGATGCGCGCCGAACTCGCCGCGCACGCGCTCGTCGATGACGGCGAGCAGCCGCGTCATGACATCGTCGAACAACGCGGCCTGCTCGGTCTTGGAGAGCCAGTCGTTCTCGACGAACAGATCGGTGACCCGCCGCATCGCCTGCGACTGGCGCCGCAGATCCTTGCTCGCAATGGCGGCTTCGAGCTCGTCGATCATCGTGGCGGTCGCGAAGAACTGCTGCACGTCGCGACCCGAGCCGGCACGCGTTTCACGCGACACGGGCACCCTCCTCGTTCTTGAACATCGTCTCGAAGTCGAGTTCCGCCACCGGACCCGGCCGCTTGATCAGGAAGCCCTGCATGCTCGACACGCCGGCGAGCTTGAGCAGACGATATTGCTGTTTCGTTTCCACGCCCTCGGCCGTGGTCTCGATCTCGAGGCTTTTCGCGAGCGCCAGCACGCCCGCGATGATCGCGGCGCAGTCGGCGCGGCTCGTCATGTTGCAGGTGAACGACTTGTCGATCTTGATCTTGTCGAACGGGAACATCGTCAGCTGGCTGAGCGAGGAGTAGCCGGTGCCGAAATCATCGAGCGCGATGGTAACGCCGAGCGCCTTGAACTGCCGCAGAATCGCGTGGCACTCGATCCCACTGTCGATCAGCGCGGTCTCGGTGATCTCGAGCTCGAGCCGCTCCGGCGGCAGGCCAGACTCGGCGAGCGCGCAGATCACGTAGTCGACGATCATCGGATCGCGCAGTTGAACCGCCGAGATGTTAACCGCCACCTTGGTGCGCGCCGGCCAGCTCGCCGCGTCGGCGCAGGCGACGCGCAGGACCCACTGACCGATGTCGCCGATCAGGCCGGATTCCTCGGCGAGCGGAATGAAGCGATCCGGCGCGACGAAGCCGTGCACCGGATGATGCCAGCGGATCAGCGCTTCCGCGCCGCTGATGAGGCCGCTGCGCGCGTCCAGAATGGGCTGGTAGTGCAGCTTGAAATCGCCGTGCGCCACCGCATGGCGCAGGTCGGTCTCGAGCGCATTGCGCACATTGGCGGCTTCTTCCAGGCTCGGCTCGAAGAAGCTGAAGCTGTTACGGCCGTGCGCCTTGGTGTGATAGAGCGCGAGATCGGCCATTTTCATCAGCCGGCCCGCCGAGCTGATATGCTCCTCGCTGATCGCGATGCCGATCGAGGTGCCGACCGACACCTCGCTGCGGTCGAGTGTGAATGGCCGGGCGAATACCTCGATCACCCGCGTCGCAAGCGCCGACGCCGCAATCTGCGGCTCGCGTTCCGCCGGCTGGATGATGGCGAACTCGTCGCCCCCGAGTCGGGCGATCACGTCGGTCTGGCGCAGCTCCGCTTTCAGCCGTGCGGCGACCTGCTGCAACAGCGCGTCGCCCGCCGGGTGGCCGTAGCTGTCGTTCACCTGCTTGAACCGATCGAGATCGAGCAGCAGCAAGGCGAACGGCGCGTCCTGCCGATAGGCGTGCGCCAGGCATTCCTCGATCTTTTCGAGCAGCGAAGCGCGATTGAGCAGTCCGGTGAGCGGATCGTGGTGCGCGAGATACGCGATCCTCGCTTCCGAGGCGCGCTGCTGGGTGATGTCCTGATGCACCGCGACGAACCCGCCGTCCGGCATCGGCTGGTAATCGACTGCGATGGTGCGCCCGTCACGCAGCTCGGACACGAGCTGCACCGGCTCGCGCCGCCCGATGTCGCGCAGGCGGTCCCGCACATAGCTCTCGCCGTCTTCCGGGCAGCCGCCGACCCGCACCCGCGCCTCGAGGACCTCGAGCAGCGTCGTGCCGGGCAGCGTCATCTCCGGCGGCAGGCCGTACATCCCGCCGTAGCGCGCATTGCAGATGACGAGCTTCTGGTCGCGATCGAACATGCACAGCCCGTGCGGCATGTTCTCGAGCGAGGTCTGGAAGAGCGCATTGATGTCGGCCAGCGATTTGGCGGCCTGCTTGAGCTTGAGCTCGCGCGACATCGCCAGGAACGTCGCGATGACGAGCGCGAAGGTGATGATCCAGCCGCTGGCGAGATAGATCATCTCGTTGTGGAAATGCCGGGCGAACACGTCCTCGTTCGCGAGCGCCGCCGCGACGAAGAGCGGATAATCCTCGACGGCACGGTAGGCGATAAGGCGCGCGCTTGGCGCCGATCCGGGGGCTTGCGTCCAATAGACGCCGGCGCTCGCGCTGCGCGCGGCGTCCACCAGTGTGCGGTCGACGATCGGCGAACGGATCGCCGCGCCATCGGTCGCGGCCTCGGATCCGCTGGCGGCGCGGATGTCGCCCTCGAACCCGACCAGCGCGACCGTCGGACGGTTGTTGCGATCGAGCGTCGCCGAGAAGGCGTCGACGAAATCGCGCCCGAGCGCTGCGACAACGACGCCGGCGAAAGATCCGTCCTTGGCGTTGATGCGGCGCGCCAGCCGCATCGCGGTCGTGCCGGTCCCGCCCGACGGGGGGCCGACATAGAGGTGGTTGCGCGCCCTTTCGGAGAAGTGCTGGAAGTAATCGCGCTCGCGGTGATCGGTCACGCTCCAGACACCGTTCGCCGACGCTCTGAGATCGCCGCGCGCATCGACGAAGGCGAGCCGGGTCGCGTCGGTCAGCTGCGCGGTCGCAAGCCAGGTCGCGAGCAGCCCGTCGCTCGCGCCATGCGGATAATTGCCCTGCAGGCCGACCAGCGCATCGTCGGCGCGTTTGATGGTGCGGGCGACGAAATTTTCGAACAGCCGCGAGATGCTCACCGCCGTCCGCACGCCTTCATCTTCGATGCGCTTGCGATCTTCGGCGATCTCGTAGAACACCACGCCCCAGACGATCGGCAGCAAGATAATGGCGATGATGCTCGCCGGCTGCAGACAGGCGTCCAGCCATCTGTAAAATCGGAAGTCTTCCACGGGCGCCTCTTCCGCCCGAAGGGGTACCTCAATTCACATTAAAGAAGAGTCATTTTGGTTACGTAGGGGCCGTGAAGTAAGCGCGATTATCGTTTAGGTAATTCTACCGAGGACAATCCATACGCGGGCCGCGAGCCGGACAAGCGCAGAAGGCTGCGCAAAACATAGCCAAGTGCAACCGACGGATTATTACCTATCCTGCATCGTCCACCACGCGTAGACGTGGGTATCGGCTGGTCGCCCTGTCAATACTCCCCGCGATACTTGCGCTCTCCGCCCACACACGCGCACGCCTGCCCAAGAAACCAGGACCCCATTACCTCTAGTCACCTCGCATCGCGGTCCCGTGCGGGGCCGGCTGTCCGAGGACAACATGACGACCGTATGCCACGCCGCCCCCCGTCATCGCGCCCTGATGCGGCGCGCGAGCGCGCCGGCCTCGGCGTCCGGCGGCATGGCCGCGATCGAATATGCGAGCGGCCTGCACTGGCTCGAGGCCGGCGCTGGCCCGCTCGTCGTGCTCGTGCATGCGAGCATGGCGGGGGCAACGCAATGGTCGGGGCTCATCGGCGAGCTCGCAAGCGACTTTAACGTACGCGCCGTCAATCTGTTCGGCTATGGCGGCACGCCCGCCTGGTCGAAGCCGCAGCCCCCGGCGCTGACGGATTTTGCCGGACTGGTCGCTGAGGCCGTTCCGGCGAATGCGAGCGGCGTGCATCTGGTCGGCCATTCCCTCGGTGGCGCGATCGCGATGCACGCCGCAGCGCATCAGTTGCGCGGCCGCGTCGCGAGCCTCACGCTGATCGAGCCGAGCCTGTTCTTCCTGCTCGCGCAACGCGTTCATCTCGGAATCCGTAGGGTGGGCTAAGGCGCCATGGCGCGTCTGCGACGCGCTATGGCGCCGAGCCCACCACAACACTGCGCGAGGTCCAAGCCGCGTGGGCACGGCGCGTTCCGCGCCTTTGCCCACCCTACGCCTTCCCCAACTCTTCCAACCGCTTCGCCAGTTGATTGAGCTGCCATCGCTTGGCGAGCGCGGCAGCGCGGTCGAAGCTCGGCTTCTGATCGCGCAGCGGTGGCAGCGGCGCCTTCGGGTTCATGGTGGCGATCGTGCGATAGAGCCGCAGGTCGTCGGCCTGCGCCGCAAAGCGGCCGGCGGCCAACATGTTCTTCAGCGAGCCATATTGGCGCAGCAGCGCGGCCGCGCCGTCAGCGCCGACCCCGCGCGCGCCCGGGATCCGGTCGGAAGGGTCGCCGCGCAGCGCGATGAAGTCCGGCACCTGTTCGGGGTTGACGCCGTAGCGCTCGCGCACCTGCATGGGCGTGATCCGCGCCATCTCGCCGGCACGCACCGGATAAAGGATCGTGGTGCGCTCCGAGGCAAGCTGGAACATGTCACGGTCGCCGCTCGCGACCAGCGTGACGCGTTTGCGCTTCTCCTCGCGCGCCACCGCGGCCGCGAGAAAGTCATCCGCCTCGTAGCCGGCGCCCTTGGCATTCGCGAAGCCGCAGGCGCTGACGAACTGCGGAATGATCGCGAGCTGCTCGATCACGTCGCGATCGAACTCGCGGCCACTCTGATATTCCTTCAGCGCCTTATGCCGGTAGGTCGGCGCTTCGAGCGTGTCCCAGGCGACCAGCACGGCACGCGGACGCTCCGCCTGATAGAGCCGCAGCAGCATGTTGGCGAAGCCAAGGATCGCACCCGCCGGCCGGTTGCGATCGCGGCGAATGGTTTTCGGCAGCGCGTGATAGGCGCGATGCGCGAAGGAATCGCCATCGACCACGAGCAGCGGCCGCGCCGCATTGTCTTTCGCCGCAGCGGCTTTCTTCACGGCCGGTGCCGCCGATGCGTCGCGCGTGGGCGCGCGCGTGCGGGACGATCGCCCCGCCTCGCGCAGTTCGGCCCAGACCGGCGCATGATCGCTCGCATTCGGTTTGCCGCGCACGTCGCGATCGACCTCCGCGGCGGCAAGCCGGCGCGCCAGCGCGGGACTGAGCAGGATGTGATCGAGCCGCAGCCCGGCATTGCGCGGCCAGCGTTGGCGCATGTAGTCCCAGAACGTATAGACGCGCTCCTCGGGGTGCAGCGTGCGCAGCGCGTCGACCCAGCCCTGCTTGATCAGCCGCGCGAACGCCGCGCGGCTCTGCGGCTGCGTGAGCGCATCGTCGTCATAGGAGTGCGTCGGGTAAATATCCTGCGGCGTCGGCACGACATTATAATCCCCGATCAGCGCGACCGGGACGCCGGCCTTCAGCAGCGCGCGCGCATGGCGGTTCAGCCGCTCATGCCAGGCGAGCTTGTAGTCGAATTTCTCGCCGGGCTGCGGATTGCCGTTCGGCGCATACAAGCATCCGATCAGCACGCCCTTCACGGCCGCCTCGATATAGCGGCTTTGCGTGTCATCCCGGTCGCCGGGCAGTTCGAGGCGCGTCAGCACCGGCTCGGTGCCGCGTGCGAGAATCGCGACGCCGTTCCAGCTCTTCTGTCCGCGCCACACGGCTTCGTAGCCCTCGCGCTGCAGCGCCGCGGCGGGGAAATCCGTGTCGGTCGATTTGAGCTCCTGCAGGCACACGACATCCGGCTCGGCGCCGCGCAGCCAGCCGATGAGATTGGCCAGCCGCTTGTTGATATTGTTGATGTTGAAGGTCGCGATCTTCACGGGGTCAGAGTGGGGTGCGGCGCCTCAGGAGGCAAGCCGGATGATCGCGTCACCGCACAGCCTCTCGTCGTCATCACCCGCGAAAGCGGGTGACCCAGTAATCACGGTCGTTTCCGGATCGCCCGGCCTGCGTTTACTGGGTGCCCCGCTTGCGCGGGGCATGACGAACGAGAGGATTGTGAGCCCCGATCCACCGGGGCATTCTAACCGCCATGCTTTACAGCGACACCCAAAGCCACCGCGAGATTCAAGAGGCGATCGAGAAGCTCTGCACACGCTTCGACGATGACTACTGGCTGCAGCAGGACCAGGAGGGCACGTTTCCACACGAGTTTCATCGCGCAGTCGCCGCAGGCGGCTGGCTCGGCATCGCGATGCCGGTCGAGCATGGCGGCAGCGGGCTCGGCATCAGCGAAGCCGCCATCATGATGCGCGCGATCGCGCAGTCCGGCGCCGGCATGTCGGGCGCGTCCGCGGTGCACATCAATATCTTCGGACTGCAGCCGGTCGTCGTATCCGGCACCGCGGCGCAGAAGGCGCGCATGCTCCCTCCCCTCATTCGCGGCGAGGAGAAGGCCTGCTTCGCCGTCACCGAGCCGGACGCCGGGCTCAACACCACGAAGATCGCGACGCGCGCCGAACGCGTCGGCGACCGTTACCGCATCACGGGGCAGAAGATCTGGATCTCGACCGCGCAGGTCGCAGACCGCGCGCTGATCCTCGCGCGCACCGGCGCGCCGACGCCTGAGAAGAAGACCGCCGGCCTCAGCCTGTTCTATGCGCCGCTCGACCGGTCGCGCGTCGAGGTGCGCGAGATCCGCAAGATGGGGCGCAGCGCCGTCGACTCCAACATGCTGTTCTTCGACGGGATGGAGGTGCCGGCGGAAGATCTGATCGGCACCGAGGGCGCGGGCTTCCGCCAGATCCTGCACGGCCTCAATCCCGAGCGCATCCTGATCGCAGCCGAAGCGGTCGGGCTCGGTCACGCAGCGATCCGCAAGGCCTGCCAGTACGCGCGCGAGCGCGTCGTGTTCGATCGGCCGATCGGCGAATATCAGGCGATCCAGCATCCGCTGGCGAAATGCTGGATGAATCTGGAAGCCGCCTGGCTGATGGCGCTGCGCGCCGCCGCGCTCTATGACGCAGGCGCCGAATGCGGCGCCGAGGCGAACAGCGCCAAATATCTCGCCGCCGAGGCCGCGCATGCGGCCTGCGAGACCGCAATCCTGTCGCATGGCGGCATGGGCTATTCGGCCGAGTATCACGTCGAGCGCTATTTGCGCGAGAGCTATATCCCGCGCATCGCGCCGGTGAGCGCGCAGATGATCATGAATTTCATCGGCGAGAAGGTGCTGGGATTGCCAAGGTCGTATTAGCGGATGGGGCAGTCTCGCGCCGCGGTAACCACGTAGTCAACACATCGCAATCGCTTCAATTAACGATCCGCCTCTTAAATCCTCCCTTACCACAACAATTTACCGGCAATTTTCGGTTCCCGATTAGTGTGCGCGCGATCACGGGTGGGTCGCGGGATGAAGCTGCTGCGCAACGTCCGGAGCTGGTTCAGCCTCGGCGACGCACGCACGCCCACGGGGCGTGCTCTGCTGCTCGAGCAGTTCCGCATCCTCACCAGCCAGATCCCGATCCTTTACGGCGTTCTGATCATCGACAGCGTCAGCATCGCCTATGTGCTGCCGCCGACGCTGCGCTGGGAGCTGCGCTTCGGCGTTCCCGCAACGCTGCTCGTCGTCAGCGCGGTCCGGCTCATCTATTGGGCGCGGCTGCGCGCTGTGAAGCCGACCGCCGAGCTCGCGCTCAATCACCTGCTCCGCACCACCATCCTGGCGGCGGTGCTGAGTGCCGCCTTCACGCTCTGGACCCTGGTGGTGTTCGCGCGCGTCGATCCCGGAACGCGCGCGCCGCTTGCGCTGCTCGCCTTCATGGGCTCGATCGGCAGCGCCTATTGCCTGACCAGCTTTCCGACCGCCGGACGCTTGACGCTGTTGTTCTCCGCGGTGCCGATCTCGGCGCGCCTGCTCGTCACCGGCGAGCCCCTGCTCATGTGCATCGGCATCAATCTCTGCCTGCTGCTGGTGCTGCTCATCCGCATGATGAACACCAGTTTTCGCGATCTGGTGAAGCTCGTCGCCTCACGCACCAAGGTGCTTGCCGAGCGCGAGCGGGCGCGGCGCGCGGAAAGCGCGGCACGCGGCGAGCAGGACAAGGCGCGCGAGATCGCCGCGCGCTTCGACACCGCGCTCAACAACATGTCGCAGGGACTTTGCTTCTTCGACAGCGCGCAGCAGCTGATCGTGTGCAACCGCCGCTATCTCGACATGTACGACCTGCCGCCCGACAGCGTCGGCCCGGGCACGTGCTTGAGCGAGATCATCGACCTGCGCGTCACGGCCGGCAGCGCGCCGGCCATGAGCCGCGATGCGTACCTGCAGTGGCGCCAGGGTGTCGCGATCGCGGCAACGCCGACCGACTCCGTGATCGAACTCGCGAACGGTCGGGTGGTGCTGATCCGCCATCGTCCGATGCCGGACGGCAGCTCGGTCGCAACGCATGAAGACATCACCGAACGCCATCACGCCGAGAAGGCGCTCAACCAAGCGATGGCGAATGCCGAACGTGCCGAGCAGGCGGCGCGCGTCGCGCACGCGACGTTGATCGACGCAATCGACGTCGTGCCCGAGGGGCTCGCGATCTTCGACGCCGATGATCGGCTGGTTCTGTTCAATCGCCGCTACGCCGAGCTCTACGGCGAAAGTGCCGATGCCATCACGGTCGGGATGACGTTCGAGGAGATGCTGCGCGCGCGGCTTGCGCGCGGGCAATATCCCGATGCGCACGGGCGCGAGGAGCAGTGGCTCGCCACGCGGCTCGCGCGCCATTCCAAGGCGCACTCGGCGCACGAGCAGCAGCTGCCGGGCGATCGCTGGGTGCGCATCGAGGAGCGGCGCACTGCTGACGGCGGCAATATCGGCATCCGCGTCGACATCACCGATCTGAAGCGGCGCGAAGCCTCGTTCCGGCTGTTGTTCGAGGAAAACCCACTGCCGATGTGGGTGGTGGACACCCACACGCTCGAGCTGCTCGCCGTCAATGCGGCGACCTGCCGCCACTACGGTTACACACGCGAGCAGCTGCTCACCATGACGGTCGAAGACTTGCGCGTGCCGGAGGAAACCGAGCAGCTGCGCGCCGAGTTCCGCCAGCATAGGGGCACGCAGACCGCGAGCACGCGTCGCCACGTCACCGCCGACGGGCGCATGATCGACGTCGCGATCGAGGCGCGGCCGCTCAAATACAATGGCCGCGAGGCAGCGGTTGCGGTCGCCTTCGACATGACCGACCGCAAGCGCGCCGAGCAGCACATCATCCACCTGGCGCGGCACGATCCGCTCACCGATCTGCCGAACCGCACCGGGCTCGACGAGCATTTCGCGCGCGTGCTTGGCGACGCGCAGGCGCGCAACGGTCGGTTTGCGGTGCTCTGTATCGATCTCGATCGCTTCAAGCAGATCAACGATCTGTTCGGCCACTCGATGGGCGACAGCGCGCTGCGCGAGGTCTCGCGCCGCCTGCGTCATGCTACGCACGGCGCCTTCCTGGCGCGTGTCGGCGGCGACGAGTTCATCGCCATCACGGAAAGCGAGCCGCAGCCGGCGGCCGCCGAGCTGCTCGCGACACGCCTGCAGGCTGCGCTCGATCAGGACATCGCGGTCGACGGGCATGTGCTCGAGCTGGGGCTGAGCATCGGCATCGCGGTCTACCCGCGCGACGGCACCGACTCGCGCGCGCTGTTCGCCAACGCGGACGCGGCGCTCTACCGCGCCAAGCACGACGGGCGCGGCGCGATCCGCTTCTTCACCGCCGCGATGGACCAGCAACTGCGCGACCGGCGCGCGCTCGAGCGCGACCTGCGCACCGCCATCGCCAATGGCGAGCTCTCGCTCGCCTATCAGCCGCAGCGCCATCGCGACGGCCGCATCATCGGCTTCGAGGCGCTGGTGCGCTGGCATCATCCGCAGCGCGGCCTGGTGCCGCCGTCCGAGTTCATTCCGATTGCCGAGGAAAGCGGGCAGATCATCGCAATCGGCGAATGGGTGTTGCGCGAAGCCTGCCGCGAGGCTGCCACCTGGCCGCGGACGCTCAGTCTCGCAGTCAATATTTCAGCCGTACAGTTTCGCCGCGGCGACCTGCAGCACACGCTGCAGAGCGCCTTGCGCGAATCCGGGATCGCGCCGACCCAGCTCGAGCTCGAGATCACCGAAGGCGTGCTGATCGAGAATGTCGGCCGCACCGCGCTGGCGTTGAACGGCCTGAAAAGTCTCGGCGTGCGCATCGCGCTCGATGATTTCGGCACCGGCTATTCGTCGCTGTCCTATCTGCAGTCGTTTCCGCTCGACCGCATCAAGATCGACCGCACCTTCGTGTCGAACCTCGGCCAGGCGGAAAACTCGCTCGCGATCGTGCGCGCCGTCATCGGGCTCGCACACGGCCTCGGTCTGCCGGTGCTTGCCGAAGGCGTCGAGACCGCCGCGCAGCTCGAGCTGCTCGCGCGCGAAGGCTGCGACAACATGCAGGGCTTTTTCATCGGGCATCCGCTGCCGATCGCGGCCTACGCGCATATCGTTGGCGAGACCGCAGTCAGCACGCGTCGGGTGGGCTAACTCCGACCTCATGGTGAGGAGTGGTCCTCGCTTGCGAGGACCACGTCTCGAACCATGGCCGCACGCTCCGAGTTTGCCGCCATCCTTCGAGACGCACGCCACGCTGGCGCGTGTAGCCCGGATGAGCGCGTGAGCGCGACATCCGGGGCTAGAATTTCCACTTCCGGCAACCCGGATTTCGCTTCGCTCATCCGGGCTACAGGCTGCGGCGCCTCACGACCGGGAGGCAAGGCACGGATCGAGCACGAAATGTCGCTCATCTTGCCGCATGAGCGCGCCGCGCAGCGTGACGCGCTCGCCCAGCTTCATGCCGTTGTCGTTGTAGGTTACGCACATCACCCGGATCCCGGGCTCCGGGCAGACGGCGAGATACCAGAGTACGCCGTCGGTGTGGACGAGAGTCAGCGGACCTGTCACCCACAAATCGACGCGCGTGACCGAGGGGCGATAGTCCCCCAGCGCAGCTTTCAGGTTTTCGCAGGTCGCAACCGAAGCCGGCTCGTCTTCGGCTTCCGCAAGACCGGGCCGCCCGGCGAAGCGGCTTTCCTGCGGCCGAACCTCCGCGACCAGCAGAGTCAGCAACGCACCGACCAGTGTGAGAAGAATGAATTTCTTGCGCATGTGATTCTGTCGGCAGCGAGTCACCGGATCATTTGGGCGTTCTTGGGGCCTTTATCGCGAGCCGTACATCTCCGGGCGCTTTGCGTCCGCGCGCGACCTTCATCCCGCGACGGCTTCCAGCCCGCACCATTCGGCGATGAACAGTAGAGAACCGTAGGGTGGGCAAAGGCGCGCGTTTGCGCGCCGTGCCCACGCGGGACTTCTGATTCTGCTACAGGCGGTGGGCTCGCGCGCACTTGCTGCCGCAAGCGCGCGCTTAGCCCACCCTACTGGCCTTCGATAGCTTCCAACCCGCACCACTCGGCGATGAACAGCGCCATCGCACCGGTGATGCGCTTCAGCGATGCCAGGCTGACGCGCTCGTCGAAGGCGTGAATATTCTCTGAGATCGGGCCGTAGCAGAGCGTCGGCACCTTGTCGTAGAGCGCGTGCACGCGCGCATCGAGATAGCTCGGGCTCATGAAGCTCTGCAGCGCGGAGCCGGTGGCAGCCTGATGCGCGTTCGCCAGCACGGCTTCGGCATCGGTGCCGGGCTCTTGCACGTAGCCTTCGGCATGGAAGCCGTTGAACGTGATCGCCGGCGGATTGTTGGCGAGGAAGCTGTCGCGGCGCGCGAAGGCCGCGAGGCGCTGCTCGATCTCCTGCGCGGCTTCCGCCGCGCTGACTCCCGGAAAGATCGAGATGCGACAATCCAGGCGGCACCAGGACGGGACCGACGAGGCCCAATCACCGCCCTCGATCTTGCCGATATTCAGGTTGATGGGGTGCGGCACGTTCTCGAAATGGACGCGCCCGGCCTTGCGGCTGTTCCAGTCTGCTTCGATCTCGCGCAACGCCGCAATCACGCGATACGCGGCATCGATGGCGTTGACGCCGGCGCCCATCTCGCGGACGTGCCGCGGCACGCCGCGCACCTCGACCTGAAACCAGAGCACGCCGACATTGGCGCGCACCAGCATCTCCTGCTCGGGCTCGGGGATCAGAACGGCGTCGGCGCGATAGCCGCGCAAATGCGCCATCAAGGCGCCGTTGCCGGTCGATTCTTCCTCGACCACAGATTCGAGATAGAGCGTGGCGGCGGGCTGCAGCCCGATGCGCCGCAACGCGTCGAGGCACGCGAAGTTCGCGCCATGGCCGGCCTTCATGTCGGCGCCACCGCGCCCATAGAGCCAGTCGCCCTCGATCACCGGATCGAACGGCCGGTGCGTCCAGAATGCCTCGGGGCCGGTCGGCACCACGTCGACATGCGCCTGCAGGATCAGCGAGCGGCCGGTTTCCTCGCGCGGACGGTGGATCCCGACCACGATCGGGGCTTGCGAATGCGTGGCTGAAAGCGCCCCTCCGCCCGGATGCGCGGCGATCGCTTTCTCGTCCATGGCGAAGCGATCCACCGTAAGGCCGCGTGCCTTGAGCGCACGAAAGACGAAATCCTGACACGCATTCTCCTGACCGCGGGTCGACGGAAAGCGGATCAGCTCCTGCGTGAAGGCGATCTGCTGCGCGAAGCCGTCATCGACGGATCGAAGAATCTGGTCGCGCAACGCGGCCGGCAGTGTCATCGCGGCAGTCCTCGTTTCACGGGGCATCTCGCACCATCTTGCACAGCGCGCGGCGATTGCCACGCCCTGCCTCACGTAGGGCTCGCATGCCGCAGGATGAGGGCTGGGTTTTGGCCACAGGCGGCCGGGCCAGCCGCATGCCGTAGGGCGGATTAGCGCTAAGCCTACTGCGTCAGAAGTCGCGGCGGTCGTATTTGCGCCCTCTCCGGCTTGCGGGGGAGGGCTGCTCGTAGGTTCAGCGAGGAAGGATGGGAGGGGGCCGTTCCACGAGCCTATCGAGGGGCCCCACCCGACTGAGTCCGTTGAGCTGCCTGCGATGCCCTCCCCCCAAAAGGGCGTTCACGCCCGTCTTCGACGGGCTATGCGGTAGAGGGCGCAATAACCGATGCCGCAATCGCAGCACCGAGTTGTGACGCAGTAGGACTAACCCGCCCTACTTCGATTACTCCGATTCCATCCGTGTCGTTGAAACTGACCTGCGTTAGAGGCGCCGCCGCGCTTCAATGCGTGCTTAGGTGGACTATAGTCCTAGACACGAGGGCCCCTGCGCCCGGAATCTCGGCGTGAACGCAATCCGGTTCCGCCGCGACAAAGGAAGCGGAAGGGGCCGAACATGGATTTTCAACAGCTTTGCCGCCTGCGCGCGCTGCAATGTGTCCGCTGGGCCGCGACGATCGATGACGTAACCCAACATCTCACCTTCACGCTGATCGCGCGGCAATGGCTCGACGCCGCACACGCCCTCGCGCTCGAGCCGTCCAGCGGCGAACGACTCCTGCGTGCACGGCTGCACTAGCACATCGCGTCAGTTCTCGACCGGGTCTTCGAAGCATGGTGCCGGCGGGATCGGCGGGACAGCGGAACGCGCGGCGCCGAGCTCGCTCGGCTCGAGCGCGGTGGCGAGCTGGTCATATTCGTCCGCAAGTCTCAGCCAGTGCGCCGCCGTTTCAGGATGCGGATCGGCGGCTGCGAGCCTGCGGCAGCGAGCGGCCTCGTTTCGGTAATAGCTCGCTGTCGGCATGGCCGCACCAGATGGAACTCGCAACGATCGCGTTCGACTGCTTCTGGTTTGTCATGCGCCGGAGCCACCGGGTTCACAGTTCCTCAGGCGTTCGATTGCCGACCCAGACGATGGCCGAGCACCTCCGCCTTGAGGTTGGCACGAACGGCTATCGCGCCCACGCCGCGCCAAACAGGAACCCGATGCCCGCCGCGATGGCGAGTGTCGCATAGGGACGCCGCTCCAACGACTCATCCAAGGCTTCGCCCATGGTGTTGGCGACGTCGCGGAATGAGGTGAGAGCTTCGCGGCCGCTCTCCTGCGCGTCGGAGACCAACGATTCAGCGCGTCCGCGCGCCGTGTGGGAAGGGGTATCGAGCTGCGCCATGGCATCCTCCTTTGGGGCAGCACAGCAACGCTCGCATGCCGCGTTCGTTCATTCGCTCAAATCGCAGGCGCCAGCGACAAAATGCCGGGTCGCGTTCTCGGCTC
>Ga0081539_10004509_pt1 | contig 15312 bp, 16 predicted proteins | sample TabmetS4T2R2_FD_71023 | JGI IMG/M metagenome (GOLD analysis project Ga0081539, IMG submission 71023) | Tabebuia heterophylla rhizosphere microbial communities from the University of Puerto Rico - S4T2R2 | ecosystem: Host-associated > Plants > Roots > Rhizosphere ...
GTTGCCCGGCGTCAACCGGCGGCTCGGATGCTCCGCGGCGTCGGTTCAGCCACTCCCCACTGGAGGCAGTCATGGGACAGCCCATCCCCCGGCAGCACCCTGCAGTCGTCCTGCGTGCGCACTACGACGCGCTGCGCGCGCTCCTCGCGGTGGCGATGGTCGCCGTCACGATCCTCGCGGGCACGGTCGTCGCGCTCGCGACCGACGACGACGCCGCGCGCGCCGGCAGCGCCACGAGTCACGTCATCCCGACGGGTCCCTTCGGGAGGATGAGCGATGACGTCGCGCTGCGCCGCGCAGCGGTCCACCCGACTGGCGGCAAGGCGTCGCCGGGCGTCAGCCCCAACAGCGGGCCGCCGGTGGGAGTGCGGTAGCGCAACCCGGCGATCACGTGGGGCTACCTTCGTGGCCATGACCTACGTGATCGCCGGAAGCTGCGTGAAGGACGACGCCTGCATCGAGGTCTGCCCGGTCGACTGCATCCATCCCGTCCCGGGCGACCCGGACTTCGAGACGGCCGAGCAGCTCTACATCGATCCCGAAGTCTGCATCGACTGCGATGCGTGCGTCGAGGCGTGCCCCGTCGACGCCATCTACCCGGACTTCGACCTCCCGGAGAAGGACCGCGACTCGCTCGAGATCAACGCGCTGTTCTTCGCGGAGCGGGCGGTCACGCGATGAGCCCGAACGGGCGACCGCGGCTCGCGATCGTGGGCGCCGGCCCGGCCGGCGCGTTCACCGCGCTGCAGCTCATCCGCCACGGCGACACGTTCGACATCGACCTCATCGAGCGCCTGCCGACGCCGTGGGGCCTGCTGCGCGCAGGCGTCGCGCCCGACCACGGCGAGATCAAGATGCTCGACGAGACCTTCGAGCGCAGGGTGCTCAACAAGGGCTGCCGGTTCTTCGGCAACGTCGCGGTCGGCAGCGACCTGCCGCACGGCGAGCTCATGCGCCGCTACCACGCGGTCGTCTACGCGGTCGGCGCCCAGACGGACAAGTCGCTCGGCATCCCCGGCGAGGAGCTGCCCGGGAGCATGCCCGCCACCGCCTTCGTCGGCTGGTACAACGGCCATCCGGACTACAGGAACCTCGCCCCCGACCTGTCGGGCGAGACCGCCGTCGTGATCGGGAACGGCAACGTCGCGGCCGACGTCGCTCGCATGCTCACCCGCGACGTGGACGAGCTGGCGCGCACGGACGTCGCCGACCATGCCCTCGCGGCGTTGCGCGAGAGCAACGTGCGGCGCGTCGTCGTGCTCGGGCGACGGGGGCCCGCGCAGGCGGCGTTCACGAACGCGGAGCTGCGCGAGCTCGGCCGCATGGCCGGCGTCCACGTGGTCGTCGATCCCGCCGACGCCGAGCTGGACCCGGTGTCGGAGGAGTGGCTCGCCGACGAGGGCACGTTCACCGCGCGCCGCAACGTCGAGCGCCTGCGCGAGTACGCCGCGGCCCCGGGCGATCCGAGCGCCACGCGCACGATCGAGCTGCGCTTCCTGCGCTCCCCGGTCGCCCTGCGCGGGACCGATCGGGTGGAGGCGATCGATGTCGTGCGCAACGAGCTGTATCGCGACGAGCGCGGCGCCCTGCGCGCCCGGCCGGCGTCGGACGCCACGGAGGCCATCCCCTGCGGGCTCGTCCTGCGCTCGGTCGGCTACCAGGCCGTGCCGCTGCCCGACGTGCCGTTCGACGAGCGCAGCTACATCCTCCCCAACGACCGCGGCCGGGTGCTCGACCCGGCCACCGGCGAGCCGGTCCGCGGCGTCTACGCGGTCGGCTGGATCAAGCGCGGGCCGACCGGGATCCTGGGGACGAACAAGCGCGACGCGGAGGACACCGTCGGCTCGATCGTGTCGGACCTTCGGCACGGGCTGCTCAACGAGCCGGAGCTGGACTGCGGCGTCGACGACCTGCTCGATGGGCGCGCGGGCGTCGTGACGCTGGCCGGCTGGCGTGCGATCGACCGCGCGGAGCTCGCCGCCGGCCAGGCGAGCGAGCGCCCGCGGGTGAAGCTCGTGGAGCGCGAGGCGCTGCTGCAGGCCGCGGGCGGCTGAGCGGCGCGCTACACGCGGCCGGCCCGGGGCAGCAGCCGCCTGGCTGCGGGGCGCCGGAAGGCGCGCTGGTCGATCGCGGCGTTGACCGCCACGAGGCCGGCCTCGGCGACCAGGGACGCCGTGCCGAGCACGTTGAGGCGCCGCTTCGCGCGCCGCGCCGCGTCGCTCGCCTGCGCGCTGACGTGGTCGCCGTCGCGCAGCGGGACGGCGCCGCCGGGCGCGGTGCGCGCGAAACGCATCCCCTGCGCGGCGGAGGCGAGGCCGGTCGCGGCGACGACGCCGACGAGGACGTCCTTCACGCGCGCGAGGCGCCGCTCCTCGGCCGACAGCCGCCGGTCGGAGGCCTCGTTCGCGCGGGCGCCCGCCCAGCCCACGACGACCGCCAGCAGCCCGAGGGAGTTCACCATCCCGTACCGGCGCCAGGCCGTGTTGACGACCTTCCCGCGCTCGGCCTCGTCGGAGATCTCGGTCACGCTCGGATGCAGCGCGAGCCGGCCGTACAGCATCCCGCCGAGGAGCCCTGCGACGCCGAGGTCGTGCGCCGCGCGGCCGATCTGGCTGAGGGGGACTGATGGTGCGGCGATGGTGGGCATGCGTCCGGGCTAACCGCCAGGCGAACCCGCGAAACGCAGGTCGGCCCGCGTTCCGCATCAGCACCTCCCCCATCGAGCGGTCAAACTGGGCTCCATTGAGGGGAACGACCGGATTTGCCCGCCCGTCGGGGCGGGGCGATGATCGGCGTTCCCCACGACGACGGGAGGCGACACATGAGCGGGTTGCAGGGCACCGAGACGTCGGGCGCCATCGCGGCGATCGCGACGGCGCTCGGCAAGCTCGCGGTGCATGACGTGTCGCCGGTGCTCTGCGGCGATCTGCCGATGTGGTTCATGTACGAGCCGCCGGTGGTCAATCCGATCGTCCGCCACGACCAGGGCGGCGCCGCCGTCAACACGCTCGCGCTCTGCGAGCACACCGGGACGCACGTCGACGCGCCGTTTCACTTCTCGGCGACGGGCGCGACGATGACCGACGTGCCCGTGGACTCGCCGCTGCTGCGGCGCTTCTGCAAGTACGACCTGACCGCCAACGACCACCAGCCCGGCGATCTCATCGGCCTGGAGCACCTCAGGGCGGCCGAGGCGAAGGGCGGCTTCTCGGTGCAGCCCGGCGACGTGGCCATCATCGAGGTCGGGCGGGACCGCTGTCTCCCGGACGGCTCGGACGCCCGCGAGCCCACCTGGTGGGGACGCAACCAGCCCGGCCTCAGCGAGGAGGCGTGCGAGTACGTCGCGGACCTCGGCCCCGTCGCCGTCGCGTCCGGCACCCGCCTGCGACGTCGCCGCCGTCGACGCGGAGATGCTGGGCGCGCACGGCCACGTCCATGCGTTCCTCCCGCGCGGGATCCTCATCGTCGAGGGCCTCCACGGACTCGCGGCGGTGCCGTCGACCGGGCTCTTCCTCGCGCTGCCGCTCAAGATCGCCGACGGCACCGGCTCGCCCGTACGCGTCGTGCTGCCGACGGAGTAGCGATGCGGCTCGTCTCCTTCAGAACGGCCGAGGGGCCGCGCATCGGGGTTCGTGCGAACGGCGGGGTCGTCGACCTGAGCTCGGTCGACGCCGGCCTGCCGACCGACATGACCGCCTTCCTGGCCCGCGGCGAGGACGCGCTCTCGGTCGCGCGCACCGCGAGCGAGTCGGGCGACGGGATCGCGCCCGACGACGTCAGGCTGCTCCCGGTCGTCGCGCGCCCGCCGAAGATCCTGTGCATCGCGCGCAACTACGGGGAGCACGCGCGCGAGGCGGGGCTGGACGTCCTGGAGCAGCCGAACATCTTCATCCGCTTCGCCCAGTCCCTGATCGCCGACGGCGAGCCGATCCAGGTCCCGAGGGTCTCCGACAAGGTCGACTGGGAGGCCGAGCTGGCCGTGGTGATGGGGCGTGGCGGCAAGCACATCTCCCAGGAGGATGCGCTCGACCACGTCGCCGGCTACACGATCTTCAACGACGTGAGCATCCGCGACTGGCAGCTCAAGAAGCCTCCCATCCAGTTCGGGGCGGGCAAGAACTTCGACGCATCCGGTCCGCTGGGACCCGACCTGGTCACGAGCGACGAGGTGGGCGACCCGGGCGACCTGAAGCTCGAGCTCAGCGTCAACGGCGAGACGCGCCAGTCGGGGTCGACCTCGGAGATGATCTTCAGCGTCCCCGAGCTCATCGAGTTCATCTCGAAGTTCACGACGCTCGAGCCGGGGGACGTCATCGCGACGGGGACGCCGTCGGGCGTCGGGCACTTCCACGACCCGCCGACCTACCTGAAGGCCGGCGACACGGTCCGCATCGAGATCGAGTCGCTCGGTGTCCAGGAGAACCCGGTGATCGACGAGCCGGCACCATGACGGTTCGCCCGGCTCACATCAGCCACATCGGCCTGATGGTCCACGACCTCGAGGGCTTCGTCCGCTGGTACGAGGAGGTCCTCGGCTTCCAGGTCTCCGACCGCATGCCGTTCTCGGAGGACTACCCGTACTACGAGGGCGTCTGGCTGCGCTGCGACTCCGACCACCACGTCATCTCGGTGTTCGGCCTGCGCGAGCCGGACCCCGGCGAGCCGTCGACGTCGCGCGCGGGCCGCCAGGGCCTGCACCACCTGGCGTTCGAGATGGCGAGCTTCGACGACCTGCGCCGCCTCGTGCGCTACGTCCGCGAGCACGACATCGAGATCCAGGGCATGCGCACCGGAGGCCCGGGGACGCAGCTGCGCCTCTACATCTGGGACCCGGCGGGGAACATCGTCGAGCTCTGCTGGGCGATGGACAAGGTCGGGTGGGACGGCAGCACACGCCCGTACGACCCGGTGACGCACGTCGACATCGAGACCATCGACATCGACGAGTGGCTGGCGATGAAGGGCCGGGAGTTCTCCCACCGCGGGGTCGCGCGCGAGCCCCAGCGGCAGTAGCCGTCAGCGCGGCACGGCGCCGGTCATGCCGGCGCCCCGCGCAGGAGCGGCATGAGGTGCTCCTCGATCTCGAGGACGCCTTCGCGGGTCAGGTGCGGCGGGAACCAGAACGACACGTTGCGCAGGCCCTCCGCCTCCAGCCGGCGCAGGACCGCCTCGATCTCCTGCGCCGTGCCCGTGAGGGTGGTCATCCGCACGATGTCCTCGGTCAGCACCGCGGCCTCGCCGTCGAGCAGGTGCGACAGGTGGCCCGCATGCGCCTCCTGGTAGGCGAGCTCGCGGGGGACGTCGAACCTCGCCATCACCTCGCGCTCGTAGATCTCCAGCCGGTCGCGTATCGGGGGCGGTAGGTACTCGCCCATCGCTGGATCGCACGCGTACGTGTGGTAGGCCATCATCGCCGCGGCGCCGACCCGCTCGAGCATGCGCGGCGACGCCGCCGACTCCCCCGGCTCGAGCACGCAGGGGACGGTCGACCACATCGTGTAGGCGCCGTCGAAGGTTCGTCCCGCGTCGGCCGCCGCCTGCCGCGCCGTGGCGAGCTGCTGCGCGAACACCTCCGGCGAGTTGCCCATCGCGTGCGCGTACTTGAGCGTGACGACGAGGCCGTCGCCGGCCTGGCCGGCCACCTGCAGCGCCTTCGGGCCGTCCGCGCCCGCGTAGATCGGGATCTCGTGCTCGGTGTCGAGGTAGGCGCCCGGCCTGTGCCGGAAGCGGATCTCGCGCTCCGCCGCCTTCCAGACGTGCTTGATCGGCCGCCCCTGCAGGAGGTCGCGGCAGGCCTCGGCGTGCTCGCGCATGCGCTCGGTGGAGACGGCGTGCAGGCCAAAGGTCTGCCGGCCGGTGTAGCCGGTGGCGATGCCGATGAAGGTGCGTCCGGGCGCGATCCGGTTCACCGTGGAGGGCGTCGAGTCGTCGTGGGTGGCGGAGCTACTCCATCAGCTTGCAGCGGGAGATCAGCCGGTTCGACGTCGCGGGGACCGCGATCTACAACTCCGCTTCCGGCCGTTCACGTCGCCGGTGCCGTTCCTGTTCGTCAGGCTGGGCGTCATCAGCGACTGGAAGTTCTTCCTCGACAACGAGGACATGCTCAACCTGTCCTTCCAGACGGCACGGTCCTCGCGTCCTCGTCGCGATACGCAGTCGACGTTCACCATCCATTCGAGGGCAAACGTCGACGGGACGGTTGACGGAGGGCGCCTACCGCCGCAGCCCCTCGACCAGCAGCCGCGTCGACCGCGCGGGCGCCAGCACGAGCGGGCTCAGCGCCGCCTCGCAGCGCCGGTACAGCTCCACGACGTGATCGTCGCGTCCCCGTGCGGCCGCCACGCGCATGAGCAGCCGCCACGCCTGCTCGCGCAAGGGCTGCTCGCCGACGATCGCCTCAAGCATCGGCTCCCTCGTTGCCCTCGTAGAAGGGACCGAACAGGATGCCATCCTGCGCATCCGCGCCACGAGCACGAGTCGGTCGTGTGGCGGGACGTGCAGCTCCCCGACGACCGCGTCCTGCTCCCCGGCCTCATCAGCCACGCGACGAACGTGCTGGGGCATCCCGAGCTCGTGCAGCAGCGCATCGTGCGCCTGGCGGAGTTGATCGGGCGCGAGCGGGTCATCGCGAGCACCGACTGCGGCTTCGCCCAGACATGACGCGCGTGCATCCGAGCCTCATCTGGGCCAAGCTGGAGGCGCTGGCCGCGGGCGCGCGGCTGGCCACGGCCGAGCTCTGGCCCTGATGAGCTAGAGCCCCCTGATACCCTCAGGGGGTATGAATAGCCACGATCACCACCACGAGTCGCCCCCGACCGGCGCTTCGTCCTGGAGCGTCGCGGTCTCGGCGACCCTGCACTGCCTCACCGGATGCGCCATCGGCGAGGTCGCCGGCCTGGCGATCGGCACGGCGCTCGGCCTGTCGAACCTCGCGACGATCGTGTTGGCCATCGCCCTCGCGTTCGTCTTCGGCTACTCGCTCACGAGCCTGCCGCTGCTCCGTGCGGGCCTGACGCTCGGCGCGGTCATCCCGATCGCGCTCGCCTCGGACACCGTCTCGATCGGGGTGATGGAGCTCATCGACAACGCCGTGGTCCTCGCCGTCCCGGGCGCCATGGACGCCGGTCTCGACACGCTGCTGTTCTGGGCCTCGCTGGCGTTCGCGCTCGCGGTCGCCTTCGTCGTCACCGTGCCCGTGAACCGCTGGCTCATCGGGCGCGGCAAGGGCCACGCGGTCGTGCATCGCACGGGGATGCACGGCGGCGCATCCACAGCGACGGAATCGTCACCTCAGGCGGCGCCGAGGTAGGCAGGAGCGAGCCGCTGCTCGACCGCGGCGAGCAGCGCGAGCACGCCGGCGACCAGGCCGACCGTGAGCCAGGCGGGCGCATCGCCCGTCACGAGGAACACGACGGCGCAGGCGACCGCCGCCGCGATCTTCCCCACCTGCAGCTCACCGAGGAGCCGCAGGACGAACGCGGCATGGCCGAGGAGGTACAGCGCAACCCCGCCGGCGAGCGCGAGGCGCGGCCCGTCGCCCAGGGCGTCGGCGGGGTGGCCGACCGCGGTCTTCAGACCGATGGCCGCGATGATGATCCCGGCGACGAGGAGCAGGTGCAGGTAGCTGTAGGCGTCGGCCGCCGCGAGCACCGGCTCGTCGTGGGTCGACAGGCGGTGCTCCGCGGCGGCCGCGACGCGATCGAAGTACGCCCACCAGAGCCCGATGGTCACGAGCGACGCAAGCGCCACCGCGCCGATCAGCCCCCCGGTGAGCTCCTGATCGGCGGCGCCGACGCCGATCGCGATGATGGACTCGCCGAGGCAGATGATGATGAACAGGCCGTAGCGCTCGGCGAAGTGCGCGACCGCGACGCGCTGGATGCCCCGCAGCCGTTCGCGGGTGAGCCACGCCGGACCCGCGTAGTCGATCGCGGCGGCCGCGACCCACAGCCACGTCTGGGCGGTGTCATCGAGGAGCGACCCCACGATGAGCAGCGCCATCCCCAGGACGACGGTGACGGCGAATCCCGCGATCGACTCCCAGGACGCATTCCCCCGGCGGGACGCATCCGCGTACAGGCCGAGATGCAGCAGACGCACCCCTGCGTAGGCGACCGCGAAGAGCGTCGCGTCGTCGCCGAAGGCGGTCGGCACCGACAGCGCGACGAGCAACGTCAGGATCATGCCCGCGAACAGCACCATCCGCATGGCCTTGTCGTCGGGATCCAGCGCGTTCGTCACCCAGACAAACGCCGACCAGGCCCACCACACAAGCGCCAGGACCAGGAGCCCGCGCCCGAGACCGCCCCACGTGAGGTCGTGGTACAGCAGGAGCGTGACCTGCGTGACGGCGAACACGAACACCAGGTCCCACAGGAGCTCGACGGGCATGGTGCGCCGTTCGGCGACGGCGAGGTCGGAACCGGACGACACGATCGCTACGGAAGTATCAGGTGCGCGTCCCCGAACTCGTGGCCCGCGAAGCCGTGCGCGGCCGCCGTGGCGTACGAGCGCTCCAGCAGCTCGCGGCCGGCCGCCGCCTCGAGCATGAGCAGATGCGAGGACTCCGGCTCGTGCCAGCCGGTGAGGAGGCCGTCGGTCGCCCGCAGGCCGCGCTCGGGCGTGATGACGAGGTCCGTCCAGCCCGCGCCCGCGCGCACGGTGCCGCGCCGGTCCGCGACGGTCTCGAGCGCGCGCACGACGGTCGTCCCGATCGCGATCACCCGTCCTTCCCAGTCCCGGACGGCGTTCACGGCGTCCGCGGTGGGGCCTGGAACGGCGTAGCGTTCGGGATACGGCGCTTCCCCGCGCTCGAGCGAGGAGACGCCGGCGTGCAGGACGAGCGGCGCGACCAACACGCCCGCCGTTGCCAGGTCCGTGACGAGCTCAGTGGTGAACGGCCGCCCTGCGCTCGGCATCTCCGCGCTGCCGGCCTGGCGCGCGAAGACCGTCTGGTACGCGCTCAGCGGCCACGGGCCGCCGGCGGCGGGATAGCGGATGGGCGCGCCGTGCCGGTCGAGGTACGCGAGCGTCCCGCTCGGGAGGTGCAAGCGCGCCTCGGCGAGCCGATCGCTGTCGCGATACGGCGCGACCAGCCTGACTCGCCCACCGTCCGGGAGCGCGACGTCCGCCTCCCCGTGCGGCATGGGCCCCAGCTCGGCCGTGCGCAGCTCCACCACCCAGCGGTCACCGCCCAGCGGCGTTGACAGGTGGACGCGGACCTCGGCGCCATCGAGGCGCCCGGGCAACGCGGCCGCGAGCGTCGCCGACGTGTTGACGACCAGGAGGTCCCCGGGTCGCAGCGCCCTCCGAAGGTCCGTGAACCGCCCGACCTCGAGCGCATCGTCCGACCGCGTCGACACGAGCAGCGCCACGTCGGACCGGTCGCGCCCCTCGGCCTCCGGCGGGCCGGCGGCCGGCGCGATCTCCGGGAACGCCGCGACCTTCACGCGCGCTCCCGCGTCAGCTCGCGCGCGCGGTAGCGACCGCTCGGGAGCGATCCGCGCAGGAGCGCGAGCAGACCGGGGACGCTCTCCTCGGGAGGCGGGCGATCGGAGATGTCCTCGCCCGGGAAGGCGTCCTGGTGCATCCGCGTGCGCATGTCGCCCGGGTCGACCGCGTAGACGCGCAGATCCGGACGCTCGGCGGCGAGGATCGCCGTCATGTGGTCGAGCGCCGCCTTGGAGGCGCCGTAGCCGCCCCACCCCTCGTACGGCTCCACCGCCGCATCTGAGCTCAGATCGATGATCGCGGCGCCGTCGCGCAGTCGCGGGAGCGCCTCCTGCACGAGCCCGAGCGGCGCGACGACGTTGACTTCGAGGACGCGGCGCAGCTCCTCCAGCGAGAGGTCGGCGAGCGCGGGCAGCGGGCTCGGCCCGAGCGCGCTCGCGTTGTTCACGAGCAGGTCGATCGCGTCGCCGGCGGCTGCGACCAGCTCCGCGCGGTGGCGCGCGTCTGCGACGTCGCCGGCGATCGCGACGACGCCGTCGAGGCCGGCCGTCGCCCGGCCGAGCGCTTGCGCGTCGCGCGCGTCGACGACCACGCTCCATCCCTGGTCGGAGAGCGCGCGGGTCAGCGCGAGGCCGAGCCCGCGCGACGCCCCGGTGACGATTGCGGTGTCCATGCCACCAATCGTGCACCTTCAAGTGCGCTTGAAGTCAAGCGCGCGTCACAGCGCCGTGAGGAGCTCGACGTCGTTCCTGTCGCCGAGCGCCGCCACCGCCGCATCGAACGTGACGAGCCGCATCCCGCGACGCCGGGCAAGCGTGAGCAGATGTGCGTCGGTGACCTGCCGGTGACCGTGGTTCGCGGGCACGTCGGTGTCGCTGAGCGACACGTCGTCCTCGAGGAGCCTGTGGCCTCGCGCTGCGCGCAACGCTGAGAGGACCGATCGGGCGGCCTCGACGCTGATCGCGTGCGGCAGCACCTTCGGATTGGCGGACACGCGGACGAAGCCGCTCTCGGTGACCGGGCACGTGGCCCAACCCGTGTCTGCGCTGCTCGCGAACCAGCCCCGCATCGCCGCGTGGTGGATGTGCGAGTCCCACGCCAGCGCGACGAGCGCGTTGACGTCCAGCAACCCCATTTCAGTCCTCGTCGAGCGCGCGCCGCACCATCTCCGGCGTGATCGGCGGCGCGCCGGCCGGCACGCGGATCACGGGCAGGTCACCCTCGGCCTCCACGCGTGCCGGCATGAGCCCTCGACGGGCGAGCTCGGAGATCACAGACCCGAGCGAGCGTCGCTGATCCGCCGCCAGCTCACGGGCGGCGGCAACGACGTCGTCGTCGATCTCGAGCGTGGTTCGCACACGTTTGATGCTATCGCATCAGCGCATCAACTCGTGGGCGCTAGGACACCACGGCCGATGCCCTTCGCAGCGCGCGCACCGCTCGGCTCAGCAGCTCACTGCTCGTCGGACAGCGCCCGTCGTCGTCGGTGAGCCGGCGCAGGGCGGGCGCGTCGCGCAGGTCGCCACCGGTGAGCTCGCGGTAGCGCCGGCGGGCGTCCGCGTTGCCGGTCCGCTCGTACAGCCGGGCGTAGCGCGACGCCGCGGCGTCGCGCGCCTCGGCCGGCGCGGGCGCGGCGGTCCAGAGCGCATGCAGGACGCTCGCCTCGTCGCGCTCGTCGACGCAGTCCTCGAGCAGCGTCGCGAGCGCGTGGCGCTGCTCCTCGCCGCTGCCGCGCAGCTGCACGGCGAGCGCGCGCGCATCGAGGGAGAGCCGGTGGTCGTCGACGCGGCGCGCCGCCCCGACCGCCCGCGCGGCGAGGCGCAGGGCGTCGCGCGTGCGGCCGCGCCCACGGCAGATGCGCGCCTGCTCGAGGAACCCCTGCGCCACGAAGCGCCGGTTGTCCACGCGCGCGGCCACGCGGGTGGCGAGCGCCAGCGCTCGCAGGGCGTCCTCGCCGCCGCCGAGCTCGCTCGACTCGATGAGCGCCAGCGAGAGCACGACCGACAGCAGAGTTGCGACGTCGTCGAGCTCCGCGGCGATGGGCAGCGCGATCGCGAGGCAGCGCAGCGCCTCGTCGGCCACGCCCTGCGCGCGATGCAGGCCGGCCGCGTTCGCCGCGACGAAGCACTCGCCCCGGCGGTAGCCGATCTCGCGCGCGAGCGCGAACGCGCGATGCAGGCATTCGGCGGCGGCCTCACGCTCGTCGAGCTCCTCGAGGAGAATCGCGAAGTCGTTGAGCGTCCTGACGCGCGTGACCTCGTCGCCGGCCCGTTCGGCGAGCCGCAGCGCGTGCGTGAAGGCCGCTCGCGCGCCGTGCTTGTCGCCCAAGGAGCCCAGCGCCAGGCCGAGCGTGTCGTGGGCCAGCGCCTCGCCTGCGACGTCGCCGAGCTCGCGGGCGAGCTCGATGTGCTCGCGGCAGCACCGTTCGGAGACCGCGAAGTCCCCCTGCTGCCAGTACACGAACGCGAGGCGGCCGAGCACGGTGGCCAGCTCCCCGCGGGCATCCAGTCGCGCGAGCTCGCGCCGCGCGGTCTCCAGCAGCTCGGCAGCGTCGCGATGGTCGGCTCGGTAGGCGCGCAGCGCTCCGAGCGCAGCGCGTGCGCGAGCGACGCGCGGTGGGGCGTCGGCGCGTTCGAGCGCCGCGCGATACGCCGCGTCGGCATCCGCCCACGCGCCGGTGTGCTCGAGCACCTCGCCGAGGTCGAGAAGCAGGTCCGCGCGCTCCTCGCCGCGCAGCAGTGGCAGGAGCCGGCGGTAGTGCCGCACGGCGTCGCCACCGGCGTAGGCGTGCCGCGCGGCGTCGCCCGCCCGGCGCAGCCAGATGCGCTGCTTGTCGGTCCGCGCGCTGCGGCCGTAGTGATACGCCAGCAGCTCGGTCGCCCGGTCCGTCGCGACGTCGTGGGTCGACTCGACGTAGCGCGCCACCGCCTCGTGGAGCATCTGCCGGGACGCGAAGCTCAGCGTCTCGTACGCGACCTCCTGAACGAGCGGGTGCCGGAAGACCTCGGCCTCCGCGGCGTCGGGCTGCGTGAGCCGCAGGCGGTTGAGGGTCGCGCACGCGCTCGACACCTCCGACGCCGATCCCAACTCCGGGTGGCACGCCGCGAGCCGGCGCGGCTCGAAGCGCCGGCCGACCACGCTCGCGACCTCCAGCACCGCCCGCTCGCGCTCGCCGAGCGCATCGATGCGCGCCGTGATCGCCCCGCGCAGGCTCTCCGGCAGCGCGTCGCTCTCGCGCTCGTGGACCACGCCGACCAGCTCCTCGGCGTACAACGGGTTGCCGCTCGCCTTGTCGGCGATCCGCTCCAGGAGATCGGCCGCCACGTCGCGCCGCGCGGCGGGAAGCGTCCGGTGCCGGAGCCGCACGATCTCCGCGATCGCCGTCCGGTCCAACGCCGCGACCTCGAGCGCCGCGGCGCCTTGCACAAGCGCCCCCTGCTCGCCCGCGCTGCGCCACCCGGCGACCACGAGGAAGCCGGCCGAACCGGCCGCGGTCGCGACCCGGTCGAGCAGCTCGCGGGAGGCGGGGTCGAGCCACTGGACGTCGTCGAGGACGAGCAGCAGCCGTTGCGATGCCGAGCGCCGCGCCAGCACGGCGATCGCGAGCTCCTGGAGCGCCTCCGCGCGGAGTGCGGGCGGAAGGCCGGCGGTCGTCGCGTCGTGGCCTCCGGAAAGCCCGACGAGCGGGGCTAGCAGCTCGGCCCGTGGACCGAGCCCCGGGACGACGTTCTCCAGCAGCCGGCGCAGCGTGGCCAGCGTCCGGGGACTGGCGCCCAGGAGCGCCCGCCAGACGGAGCGCCATGCCGCGTACGGCGCGTCGGCGCTCTCGCGCTCGCCGCGGCCGGAGCAGACCGCGACGCCGCGCATCGCCGCGTCCTGCGCGAGCGCCCGCAAGAGGCGCGTCTTGCCGATCCCCGCCTCCCCGCGCAGGACCGCCGCGCCGCCCTCTCCCTGGTCCAGCGCGTCGAGGCGCCGGCAGAGCAGCTCGAGCTCGCGCTCGCGGCCGACCAGCGTCGCGTGCCTGCCCGGCGCGATGCGCACCGGTCGCGTGCGCGGCCGTGGCTCGAGCACCGCGAGCGTCCCCGTCCGTCCTTCGAGCGCAAGCGGCGCAAGGCGCCTCCACGTCCAGGGACCCTGGGCGCGACGCTGCGTGCGCGCGCTCACCACAACCTGTCCGGGCTTCGCCGCCCCCATGAGCCGGGCCGCCACGTTCGCGCCGTCGCCGACCACGGAGTACTCGCAGCGCTCCGCCGAGCCGACCAGGCCGCAGAACAGCACGGCGGTGTGGATGCCGATCGCGGCGCCGCGCAGGCTTCCGAGGGCGCGTAGCTCCAGCGCGCAGGCGACGGCGCGGCGCTCGTCGTCCTCGTGCCCGGTCGGCGCGCCGAAGAGCACCGTCATCGTGCTCCCACTGTCGCCGAACTGCAGCCGGCACAGGTAACCGCCGAACCGGGTCGCGAGCGCGTCCGCGTCGGTGGCGATCCGCTGCAGGCGGCGTCCCGCGGCGGGATCGCCCGGCGCCAGATCGCCGAAGCGGCAGAACAGGGCCGTCACGCGCCTGTGCTCGTCGACCAGCGCGAAGCGCCCGGCGCGCAGCCGGTCGAAGATCGGCGCAGGCAGGTACGGCCGGGCGAGCTCCATGCCGTCGTCAACGCCCGCCCGGGACCGGAGCGGGCGCGGCCGGACGGGCGCCGACCCCCCGCCGTCCACCCGCCAGTGGCCCGACGCTCCCGCAGCGGGCGACGCCTCCGGGCGCACGCCGGCGCGCTCGAGCTCGGCCAGCAGCCGCTCGGCGACGACGACCTCACCCGGACCCGCGGCGTGGCCCGCCCGCGCGCACAGCACGACCGCCTCGCCGAAGGCGACGTACTGGACGCGCCGTCCCGGCTGGCCCACCACGGCGGTGTGGATCGTCCCGCAGGCCAATCCCACCGACACCGACAGGGAGAACGTCCCGGCGAGCGTCACCTGCGGGCCGAGGTCGGCGACGGCCCGCTGGACCTCGAACGCGCACCGCAGCGCCCGGCGCGCGGTGCCGGCCGAGCGATCGGCGCGCGGCCGCGGGAAGACCGCGGTCGCGCCGTCTCCCGCGAAGCTGGCGATCTCACCGCCGTAGTCGCGGACGAGCGCGACGACGGAGGTGAACAGCTCGTCGATGATCGTCCGCAGCTGCTCGGTGCCCACGCCGCCGGCGCCGCCGAGCGCCTCGCTCATCGCGGTGACGCCCGAGACCGCCGCGGACATGACGACGCCGTCCAGCTGCTCCAGCCGGCCGGGCTCCCACTCGGAGTCGAGGAGCCGCGTCGGGAGGAACGACAGCCAGTCGCGGCGGGCGGTGGGATGCGGAGCGAGCTCGGACGTGGTCGTCTCCCGCCGCCGTCAAGAGACGGCCTGGGCCGCGTCCACGCGGACGGGCACGGCGACGACGAACATGGACCGTTTGCACAGCGCCGAAACCGACATTGACTTCCCCCGAGACCCTGGTGCGGCGACGCTAATCGGCGTGGTCTGACCGTTGTTCGGCGCGCCGGTGTCAAGTACGGGAACTGGCGCGCAAGCGTGACAAAGTGGTTCTGCCCGCGTCCGTCCGCGAACTTGGTCCGCCGCCATCGCTGCACGCGATCGCGACGCACGAGGGCTATAACAGGGGCGCGGTGCCGGGTCGCACGCTCTTCGACAAGCTCTGGGAGCGCCACCTCGTCGCGGAGCTCGAGGGCGGCGTGTCGCTGCTGCACATCGACCGCCACTACCTCCACGACCTCGAGGCGGGACCGAACCTGAAGCGCCTGGCCGAGCTGGGCCATCGGGTCCACGACCCGGCGCTCACCTTCGCCACCCCCGATCACACCGTGCCCAGCAGCC
>Ga0081539_10004510_pt1 | contig 15311 bp, 18 predicted proteins | sample TabmetS4T2R2_FD_71023 | JGI IMG/M metagenome (GOLD analysis project Ga0081539, IMG submission 71023) | Tabebuia heterophylla rhizosphere microbial communities from the University of Puerto Rico - S4T2R2 | ecosystem: Host-associated > Plants > Roots > Rhizosphere ...
ATGGGACTTTCCCGACACGGACGCGTTCAAGGCGGCGTCGCAGACGGACGAGTTCGCGGCCACGGGCAGGCACGCCGCTGAGTTGGGGATTCCGTTCCACGTTCATTTCGCAGAGATTAGGTGACCCGCCCGGCAACGTCACTCGGCCCTCTGAGCGGCTGCAAAGCTTCTCCGGGCTTTGTCCTCGGTCGCCCGCGTATTTCATTCAATACGCGGGCTCCCTGCGTCCTCGCCCTGATCGCTTTTCGCACGCTAGAGGGCCAACGATGTCACCGAACGGATCACCGATGACCGAGCCTGAGCGGCCCGAGCCGCAGGATCCCGAGTCGTTCGGATTCCAGTCGATCGTCTACGAGAAGGACTCGCCGAGGGCAACGATCACGCTCAACCGGCCCGAGGTCCTGAACGCGTTCGACTTCCGCATGCTGAGGGAGCTTGCGCGCGCATGCGAGGACGCGTCGTGGGACGACTCGATTCGTGTCGTCGTCCTCACCGGCGCAGGCCGCGCCTTCTGCGTCGGCGCCGACCTCAAGTCCTGGAGCGGCGACTACCTCGGCAAGCCCGGCGAGTACTGGAAGTGGTTCGGCGCTTTCAAGGACGCACACGACCGCCTGCGGGAGATCGGGAAGCCGACGCTCGCGCGCATCAACGGCATCTGCGTCGGCGGCGGCAACGAGCTTCAGATGGCCTGCGATCTCGCCGTGATGGTCGACGACGCGTTCATCCGCCACGTGGGGCCCGAGCACGGGTCGGTGCCCGCGGGGGGCGCGACGCAATGGCTGCCGATCATGGTCGGCGAACGCCGCGCGCGGGAGATCGTCCTCCTCTGCGAGGAGATTCCCGCCCGGAAAGCGGAGGATTGGGGCCTCGTGAACCGCGCGGTGCCCGCCGGCGAGCTGGACGCCGAGGTCGACCGCCTTGTCGAGAGCCTCGTCCGCAAGCTCCCCCAGACGACGCGCTACGCGCGCCAGCACCTCAACTTCTGGCGTGACTTCGCCTGGCACCAAACGGTCAACCATGCGCGCGACTGGCTCGCGCTCTCGATGGCGACTGAAGAGCCGCAGGAGGCGATCAAGAAGTTCCTGGAGAAGAAGTGACCGTTCTCGTCGAGCGCGAGGGGCCGGTTGCGGTGGTCCGCCTCAATCGCCCCGAGCAGCGGAACGCGCTTTCGAACCAGTTGATGAGCGAGCTCGTCGGCGCGCTCGAGAACCTCGACGCCGACGAGGCGATCCGCTGCATCGTCCTCACCGGCGACGACAGGGCGTTTGCCGCGGGAGCGGACATCAAGGAGCTTTCCGACGCCACTCACTTCGAGCTCTACTTCGGCGGGCGGATCGACAAATGGGACGCGATCCGGAAGATCCGCACGCCGATCGTCGCCGCCGTGTCGGGCTATTGCCTCGGCGGCGGCTGCGAGCTGGCGATGGCCTGCGATCTGATCGTCGCGTCCGAGACGGCTCAGTTCGGCCAACCGGAGACGAACCTCGCAGTCTTGCCGGGCGCCGGTGGTACGCAGCGGCTCACGCGGGCGATCGGCAAGTCGAAGGCGATGGACGTCATCCTCACCGGACGGTTCCTCAGCGCCGAGGAGGCCGAGCAGGCAGGGCTCGTCGCCCGCGTCTTCCCCGAGGAGAGCTGGCTCGCCGAAGCCAAGGGCGTCGCGTCGGCGATCGCCGAGAAGAGCCCGGTCGGCGTCCGGCTCGCCAAGGAGGCAGTCAACCTGGCGTTCGAGACCACCCTGGCGGCCGGCCTCGATGCCGAGCGCAAGGCCTTTCACCTCGCGCTCTCGTCCGAGGACGCGCAGGAGGGTCTGACCGCGTTTCTCGAGAAGCGCAAGCCGGACTTCAAAGGCCACTAGTGGCCACGCTGGCCCGCTTCCTCGATCCGCCTCGGCTGCGGACGGTCGAGGAGGGCTTCGAGGAGCGCCACGCGACGTGGCTCGAGCTCTTTTTCGACCTCGTCTTCGTCGTCGCCGTCGCCGAGCTCGGTCAGAACCTCGCGCACGACCCGACGCTGCACGGATTCCTCGAGTACGTGGGCCTGTTCATTCCCGTCATCTGGGCGTGGGCGGGCTTCACCTTCTATGCGAACCGGTTCGACACGGACGATCTCACCTACCGCCTGCTGATCCTGCTCGCCATGTTCGCCGTCGCGGTCCTGGCGACGAACACTCCCAACGCGATCGCCGAGGGAGGTAAGGGGTTCGCCGTGGCGTACATCTGCGTGCGGCTCGTGCTCCTCGCGCTCTACGCACGCGCAATGCGACATCTCACCCGGGCGAGGCCGGTCGCGAGCATCTACTTCGCTGCGTTCTCGCTCGGCGTTCTCATCTGGCTCGCTTCGCTCCTCGTCCCTCCGCCCGGCCGCTGGTGGCTCTGGGGGGTCGCGCTCGCCATCGAGTTCGCGGTCCCGTTCTACGCCTGGGGCAAGATCCCGGGCGCGCCCGTGGACCCCCGCCATCTGCCCGAGCGTTTCGGGCTCTTCACGATCATCGTCCTGGGCGAGTCGGTTCTCTCGGTCGTGCTCGGCGTCGCGCACACGAGCTGGGAGGTCGACGCCGGCTTTGCTGCGGCGGGCGGGTTCCTGATGGCTGCAGCTCTGTGGTGGATCTACTTCGACTTCCTCGACGACTCGGTCGTGACGCGGGGCCGGATCTCCGGGCTCGTCTTCACGTTCGCCCACTTCCCGGTCCTCATCGGGATCGCCACCGTCGGGGTCGGCGTGAAGCTCCAGATCCTCGCGACGGCCGGCGAGCACCGGTACGACGACACGGGCTGGATCGTGTGCGCTGGTGTAGCAACCTGCATGGTTGGCCTCGCTGCCATCCATCTCGCCACGCCCCCGATGCTGTTCGACGCGGACGTTGCGGCCCGCCTCGTCACAGCCGGGCTCGCCCTCCTTCTCCTCGTTGCGAGCTTTTCGCTGCCGCCGCTCGCCGTCGTGTGGGCGCTCGCAGGTCTACTTGCGGCTCAGGTCGTCCTGGAGCTCGCCCGCCACGAGGGGCACGCCGGAAGGGTCGAGCTAGACCTCTAGCTCGACCGGAACGAGCTCGACCTTGACCATGCGCCCGTCGCGCACGGTCGTGAGCACCACGTTCTCGCCGATCAGCTCGCCGGCCATCAGGCGCTGGAGGTCGTCGACACCCTCGACGGGCTCGCCGTTCAAATCGACGATGAGATCCTCCGGGCGAAGCCGCGCCTTCGCGGCAGGACTCGACTCGACGACCTCCACCACCTCGACGCACTCGTCACGCCCGAGCTCGCGTGCAAGCCGAGGGGGCAGTGGGCGAGAGCCTCCCGCGATCCCGAGATACGAGCGCCGGAAGCGACCATCGCTCATCAGAGCGCCGATGATCTTTCGCGTCGTCGCGTTGATGGGGACTGCGAGGCCGAGCCCTACGCCGGCCACGGCAGTGTTGATCCCGATCACGCAGCCGCGTCCGTCGGCGAGCGCGCCACCCGAGTTCCCCGGGTTCAGGGCGGCGTCGGTCTGGATGACGTTCTCGACGATGCGTCCCGCGGCGCGCGACCGAACGGGCAGCGAGCGCCCGAGCGCCGAGACGACGCCTGCGGTGATCGAGCCCGCGAAGCCGTTCGGGTTGCCGATTGCGACTACGAGCTGGCCGACGCGCAGAGACTCCGCATCACCGAGCTCGGCGGGCACGAGATTGCTGTTCTCGACGCGGAGGACGGCCAGATCGGACAACGGGTCCGTCCCGACAACGCTCGCCTCGACCTCACGCCCGTCGACGAAGGAGGCGCGCACGCTGCCGTCGGATCCGTCGACGACGTGAGCCGAGGTGAGCATGAATCCGTCAGGCGTTACGACGACGCCGCTCCCTCCTCCGGCGAGCACGCGCCCTCCACGAACTCGTCGCGACACTCGGAGATTCGCAACGGAAGGCGCAAGGCGCTCCGCGACGGCGATCACGGCGCGCGAGTACGCGTCGAGGGCCTCCTCCTCGACGACCTCCTCCGACGAGATGAACGTAAGATCCGCCACCGCGATTCACGCTAGCACCGAGCGCGAGGTCTACCGAGTGGCTGAGGTCGAGACACAGCGGGACGGCGGCGTCCTGACGATCACGCTCAATCGTCCAGACGTTCTGAATGCCTTCGACAGCGCGATGCACAAGGCGTTCAAGAGCGCGCTCGCGGAAGCCGGCGGCCCCGACGTGCGGGCCGTGGTGCTCACCGGGGCCGGACGCGGCTTCTGCGTCGGGCAGGACCTGAAGGAGTTCAGGGAGTCGACCGGCGACATCGCCGAGCGCCTGCGCAGCACGTACAACCCGAACGTCCGCACCCTTCGCGGCCTCGAGAAGCCCGTCATCGCGGCCGTGAACGGGGCTGCAGCGGGCGCCGGGCTCTCGCTCGCGTGTGCCTGCGACGTGCGGCTCGCCGCCTCCTCGGCAAGCTTTGTGCCCGCCTTCGTGAACATCGGTCTCGTCCCGGACACGGGTGCGACGTACTTCGTCGAGAGACTGCTCGGTTACTCGCGCGCGTTCGAGTGGCTCTGCTCGGGGCGGCGGCTGTCAGCTGCCGACGCGCATGCCTGGGGCCTCGTAGGCGAAGTCGTCGCCGATGGGCGCCTGACCGGAAGAGCCGCGGAGTTGGCTGCTACGTTTGCCGCACTCCCGACGCGGGCGATCGGGCTCACCAAGAGGCTGCTCGACCGGGCAGCGCTTGCCAGCCTCGACGAGCAGCTCGACGTGGAGGCCGACCTGCAGGCCGAGGCTGCGGCGAGCGAGGACTTCCGAGAAGGGGTGGCAGCGTTCCTGGAGAAGCGCGACCCGCGCTTCTCCGGCCGCTAGCCGGTCGTGGTCGCGGCTGACTGCGGCTTCCCGCAGTCGTGGAGCCCAAGCCTCTGCGCCAGACGCTCGCTCTCGGCCTGGTTGTCGTCAAGCGACTTCGTGATCGTCTGCAGGGCGGCGAGGTCGTTCCGCTGCACAGCATCCTCGAGGTCGTGCATGGTCTCGACGCTCTCGTCCTGAAGCCTCATCGCCTCGGCCCAATCCGCCTGCAGCTCGTCCGGCGGCGCGAGGTCGTGGAGCTCGTCGTTCCCCTGCTCGATCAGAGGCACGGCTTTGCCGACGAACTCCTGCAGGTCTTCGATCGAGCTCGGGCTTCCGAGCTCATTGAGCTTCTCTTCGTACTTGCTGCAGATGGCGTCCGCCTGCCGACGGAATTGCTCTGCCGTCTGCACTTGCGTCGTGGTGCCCGCGCTGGTTCCACCTCCGCCACTGCAAGCGGCGAGGAGAAGGACGGCCGCCGCTACTCCGAGGACGCGCATTCCGAGAGCCCAAGCTTGGCCGCGATCTCGTTTGATGCCTGGTCGGCCTCCCGGACGTCGGAAAGCGCCTTCTGGAGCGCCGCTGCATCGTTCTTCTCCGCCGCGTCTCCGAGTTGCTGCGCGGCCGGGACCGCCTTCGCCGTCTCGTCGAGCATGCGGTCGTAGTCGTCCTCGGCCTCGGCGGGGGGCTTCAGAGCGCGCAGCTCGGAGACGCCCTGGCGTAGCAGCGGGACGACCTGGTCGACGTAGCCACTGACCTCGCTAGGCGACGACGGGCTCTTGAGCGCCTCGATCTTGGCGTTGTACTTCTGGCAGATCGCGTTCGCCTGCTTCTGAAACTCCTCCTGCGAGAGGCGGTCGTCGCCGCTTCCGCCACACGCGGCAGTCGCGAGGAGGGCGACAGCGAGAAAAGTCGTTAAGCGTGCCCGCACGCGCCGCAATGTAGCGTGCCCACGCGCCGTGGTTGCGCGCACGTCGCGCATTCGGCCACGACCTGCCGCCCGCACCCTTCGCAATGCTGGGTTCTACTCGCCGGGAAGCCACAGAAGGGGCACTCGTGCTTCCGCACGCGGCGCAGCGGGACGCGGCGGGCCAGGTACCGCTGCAGAGCTGCGAAGGCGACGAGCGTCAGCCCGATGCCCGCGGCGGCAAGCACGAGCGGGCCGAGCGCGACCGGGTCGACGTAGTCCGTGACGTAGTCCCCCGCCATGACGAGCGCCAGGAGGCTTGCCGAGCCCACGACGGCGAGCGCGACCGGGAAGTAGCGCGACCGCGACTGCCTCAGGCGTTGCATGAGCCAGTAGCCGAAGCCCAGAAGGCCGAGGACGAGGCCGAGCCGAAGGAGGAACGCGACGAGCTCATGGCGGTCGGTCTTCGTCTGCAGCTGCTCCTGTTGCCGCTGATAGGCGACCCTGGCAGCGGCAGCCGAGGCGGCCTCCTCGGCTTGGGCGGCATTCGCTTCGTCCTGCGCGCGGGCGAGCTCGTCCTGAGCCGCCTGGTACTCGCGCTTCAACTCGTCCGCGGGTTGCCCCGCCTCGAGCGCGGTTCGATAGGCCTCACGCTTGAGCTCCAGGTTCGATTGCGCCTGGAGGATCCGGGTCTGTGCCGCGGCGTACCTCTGATTCGCAGCCGTGCTGCGGGCGATCGCTGCCTGGTCGGCCGGGCTCAGTTGGACTTGAACCGGGGCGACTTTTCGGGCGGCCCAGTCGTCGAGCTTCTGATACGTCCAGACGGCTCCGATCAGGAGGAACACCGCCAGGACAACGGCGAGGAGCTTCTCGCTCTTCGTCGTCTGGATCTCTTCGACGTCGACTGCCGCTCGGGCGCTGCGGGTGACGGTGCTCATCGCTGACCTCGCTTGGGGTTTGTGCGCGGCTTCAGGTCGACTTGAAGCTCGCAGTCCAGTGCATCGGCAATTCGCAGCAGAGTGTCAATACGCGGCGGCCGTCCTCCGCTCTCGAGGCGCGCGATCGCGGACTGGGTCGTCGCGACGAGCTCGGCGAGCTCGGCCTGGGAGAGGCCGAGGTCCTTGCGCCGCGCAGCGACCTGGTCGGCGATCTGGGCGAAGAACCAGCCGTCGTCCGCGTGCGCGAGCCGCTCGCGGATGCGCTCGAGCGCCTCTTGCGAGAGCCGCCGCCTGGATCTGGGGTCTTGACTCATATCTCAACTATGCTATATAGCAAAAGTGAGATGCTAGTCAAGGGAGGCAGGCATGGTCTCGAATGGCGCTGAGCGGCTGGATGCCGTCGAAGAGCAGCTCCGAATCTTGAACGGAAAGGTCGCTCGAATCGAGCGGGCGTTGGCTCTCGAGCCGGAGGGCGCGCACGTCCCTGTGCGGGCCGCGCCGGTCGAGCCGTCCAAGCCCATCGAGCCGTCCAAGCCCGTCACGCCCCGGCGTCCGTTCCCGCGCACGACGCTTCCCCAGGCGCCGCGCCGCGAGCGCCGCGAGATCGACCTCGAGGAGCTGCTCGGCGGTCGGCTGCTCGCGCTCGTCGGCGGTCTCGCAGTCGTCGTCGGCCTGGCCTTCCTCGTGGCTCTTGCGGTCGACCGCGGCTGGCTCGGTGAGGCGGCGCGGACGGCGCTCGCCTTCGCAGGCTCTGGAGCCCTCCTCGCCCTGGGTGCCTGGCTTCACGAGCGCCGCGGACACACGCAGGCTTCGCTCGCAGCGGTAGGAACCGGGCTTGCGGGCCTGTTCCTGTCCCTCACAGCGGCCACCGTTCTCTACGACCTCGTTCCCGTCGGGCTAGCGCTGCCGGGAGCGTTCGTCTTCGGCGCGATCGGCGCCGCCCTTGCCATCCGCTGGAACGCGACGCCCATCGGCGCTCTGGGGATCCTGGGCGCGCTCGCCGCGCCCGTGCTCACCGGAGCGACCGCCGATGCCCGGTCGCTGCTCTTTCTCGCCGTCGCGTATGCGGCCGCCATTGCGGTGCTGGTCTGGCGCCGGTGGGAGTGGCTGCGCGTTGCCGCCGTCGGGCTCGTCCTGGCGCAAATCGCCGGCTGGGTCCTGCAGGAGGAACCATCGGTCACGCGTGGCTTCGTGGTACTGGCTCTCTTCGGCGTGCTGAGCATCGCCGCTGCCCTCGGGTTCGAGGTTCGGCGGGCGATCCCGACCGCCGCGCCGTCGACTCATCTCCTCGTCATCGCCAACGCGTGCACGCTGGCGCTCCTCGGCACGTTCGTGGCGCTGGACGGCTGGGAGCTCGAAGGCTCGCATCGCACCATCGGCTGGTGGATCGCCGGGCTCGCCGGCGCTCACGCGCTTCTCGGTCTGGTGCTCCTTCGCCTGCGGCCGGCCAACCGAGCGTCGGCCATCACGCTGCTCGGGGTCGGCTTGGTCGCAGCGAACGTCTCGTTCGTCCTCCTCGTGGGCGGCGTCGCGATCCCGCTCGGCTGGGCCGCTGCGGCCACCGCTCTCGCGATTCCGACCCGCGCGCTCACGAAGCGGGCGGCCGCGGTGTACGTCGTCGTGGGAGTGCAGCTCGGGCTTGCCGTCCTGCATGTCCTGACGTTCGACGCCCCCGTGGAGGCGATCGGTCAGGGAGATTCGGCCTCGGTCTGGCCGGTGCTCGGAATCGCGGCGAGCGCTTTCGTCGTCGCGCGGCTCACGCCGCGTCAGGAAATCGAGTGGCAGTCGAGCCTGGATGCAACGGCGATGGCCGCTCTTGCCTACGCAACGGCAGTGGTCGTGCACGACGCCTGGCTGGTCCTGGCTTGGGCACTCGAGGCGGCCGTTGTCGCAGAGATCGGGCGACGCTTCGGAAGCAGGATCGCCGCAGTCGGCAGCCTCGGCCTGCTCGCGATTGCAGCGCTCCACGCGCTCGGAAACGAGGCCGAGTTGGACTCGTTGGTCTATGGAGCGACTCCCTACTGGGAAGCGGCGGTGGCCGTCGGCGCCGTTGCCCTGGCTGCTGGGTTCGTCGGATGGCGCGGGCTCCCCCTCTGGGACAACGCCCGCGAGACACTCCTCGGCGTTGCCGGGGTCGCACTCGTCTATCTCGCGTCGATCGGGATCGTGAGCATTTTCCAGCCGGGCACGATCGAGGTTCAGGAAGGCGCCCTCACCGTTCGCGAGCAGGGCCAGGCGATCGTGAGCGCCTTCTGGAGCCTGCTCGGGCTCGGACTCCTGTGGGCGGGGCTGCGTCGCGACGAGCGCACGTGGCGGCTCGCCGGGTTCGGGCTGCTCGCGGTGGCCGTGGCGAAGGTCTTCCTCTATGACATGGCGGCCCTGGGGGCTGAATACCGCGTCATCTCGTTCGTCGTGCTCGGGCTCCTGCTGCTTGCCGGCGCGTACGCCTACCAGCGGATGCGCCGCGGCAGTCGGCCGACATCCGCATGACGATGTGACGAGGTTGAGCGCGGTCTTATGGTTCGTTCTCGTCGGTCTGGGCGCGATCAGCGGTGTCGCGACCTTCATCTTTCTTGTCGCCATGTGCTCGCTCGCCGGCGACCACTGACGAACGCGACGGGCTACCGGGTCTACGCTAGAGCGTCTTGAATTGCTCGAACGGCTGCCGGCAGGCGTCGCAGTAACGGATCGAGCGGCACGGGGTCGGGCCGAAGAGGTTCTCGAGCCGTGTGTCGTCGGAGCCGCAGTAGGGGCACGGGTGCTGCCCGGTCTGGATCTGGACAAGAGTCGCAGGACCCGCGTGGGCCGGCGGGGCGAAGCCCGACTCACGGAGCTTCCGGCGCCCTTCCTCGCTGATCCAGTCGCTCGACCAGCCCTCGGAGGCGACGTCGATCTCCGGCTCGGCCCCGAGCTCGCGGATGCGCTCGGCCATCAGGCTCCGCATCACTTCGACCGCCGGACAGCCGAGGAACGTCGGCGTGAAGCTGACGCGGACGCGTCCGTCACCGACTTCCACCTCGCGGATGACGCCGAGGTCGACGAGAGAGACCGTCGGGATCTCGGGATCCGGGATCTCCGCAAGGGCGTCCCAGACGGCGGCCGCGGTCACCATGCCGCCCCCGGCACCGAGCGCCGCACCATCGTCATCTCCTCCCACAGCGGAGCGAAATCGTCACTGTGCTGACCCCGTTCCTTCCCCAGTAACGGACCGTTACCAGGAATCTCTCTGCTCATGGTTGTGGCGAGAGTCGAACGCTGCTCTGGAGGAAGGAGCGCGGCCGCGTAGGGCCACAGCTCCTCCACGGCGGCCACGAATCTTGGCTCCTCACCGAGGCGCTCGGCCCACATCTGGGCGTGCATTCGGTGATAGGCCTCCTCGCGGTCGATCTTCTCGGCGAGCGCGGCAACCGCCCGTTCTTCGGAGCCCTTCAGCGTCTCGATCCGGATCCGGTCGGCGGTCTCGTAGAGCCAGTGGCGCGCGATCGTCGCCGCCCAGTCGGGCACGAGCCGCATCTCCACGAACGGGGCGCAGCGGTACTCGCCGGGCTCGCGGTCGAAGGCGAGCGTATCGGCATCAACGCCTTCGCGTTCGATCAGACGTGCCGCGAGCTCGTACCAGGCGCGGGCGTGGCCGATCTCGGTCTGGGCGATGGACGAGAAGGCGACGTCCTCCTCCAGGAACGGCGCGATGCCCGTCCACTCGGAGTTGCGCCAGCCGAGCACGAGCTCGTCGTCAGCTAGCGCCAGAAGCTCCTGCGCGCTCACGCGCCTCCTTGAGCTTCACCTTTATCGAGTAGCCGTCGACGCGCCGGTAGTCGCGGTCGAAGACGTCGGCGACGTATGGCTCGCGGACCTCCTCGACGGCGTCGCGCGGGACGATCCAGAGCGCGAACGACTCGTCGCGGCGGCTGTAGAACTCCCGGGCGTAGGCCTCGGCGAACCGGAGATCAGGCGCCTCGAGCGAGCCGCCGTGCTGGAACGGCTGACCTTCGCGTTCCTGGCGAAAGACTTCGAAAATCACGCCGCGTCCGCGAGGACGGTCGAGCGCACCCAGGCGGTCTCTTCGCGGGACCAGCGGCGGAACCCGAGCCTCTCCTCGGTCTTTGGGCCGTGTCCCGTTACGACGTACTTGAGCTCCTCCCAGTCGGGCTCCGTGTACTCCCAGACGCCGTCGTCGCGCTTGCGGAGCTTGGGGTCGGGCACGGTGAGCCCGAGCTCCCAGATCTGGGGCACATAGCCGTCGAGGAACTGCTGGCGCGCGTCCTCGTTCCCCTGGCTCTTGATCCGCCAGCGGTACATCGGGTCGTCGTCCGCCGGGATCGGGTTCCCGTGGAACTGCATGAGCGGCCCCCACCACCGGTTCACCGCCTCCTGGACCAACTCGCGCTGCTCGTCCGTCCCCGTCATGAGCGCGAGGATGCAGTCCCGCCCGTGGAGAATGTGGAACGACTCCTCCCAGCAGATCTTCTTCATGATCCGCGCGTACGGCGCGTACGAGCATTTGAGGAGCGCCTTCTGCGAGATGATCGCGGCGGCGTCGACGAGCCAAGCGATGACCGCGACGTCACCCCACGTCTTCGTCGGGTAGTGGAAGACGTTGTGGAACTTCGTCTTGCCGGCGACGAGATCGTCCAGGCACGCCTCGCGCGGCTTGCCGAGATCCTCGACGACGCGGTAGATGAGCTGTGAGTGGCCGACCTCGTCCTGCACCTTCGCCGTCAGCGCGAGCTTGCGCTGGAGCGTGGGTGCGCGGAGGATCCACTCCCGCTCCGGTAGGACGCCCATGAGCTCCGAGTTCCCGTGCATCTCGATGAACTTGACGAGCGCCTTGCGGTACTCGTCCGGCATCCGGTCGCCGGTCTCGACCGCCCCGCCTTCCTGGACGTACGCTTCGAACTCGTTCTCAGTCATGACAACCAAACGATCGTTAGGTAAGAATCTACCATGAGCCGGCGCGAGGAGCTTTCCCGCCAGGCGGCACGGCTATTCGCCGAGAAGGGCTATCACGGCACGTCGGTCGGCGATCTCGCGGATGCCCTCGGAGTGCAGAAGGGCTCGCTCTATGCGCACATCGAGGGGAAGGAAGACCTCCTCTACGAGACGATGCGAGTCGGCGCCGCGGCTTTCCACGCGGCCCTCGACGGCATCCCGGAGCAGCTGCCTGCGACCGAGAAGATCCGCCTCGCGCTGCGGGCGCACCTGCGCGTCGTCGCCGACCAGCTCGACGTCGCGACTGTCTTCGTGCAGGAGTGGAAGTACCTCGACGGCGGCCGCCTCGATGAGATCGCCGCCGAGCGCAGGCGCTACGAGGAGCGGATCCGCGACCTTTTCCGCGAGGGTCGCGAGCAGAGCGAGCTGCGCACCGACCTGGACGAGAACGCCGCCGCGCTTCTTTTCCTCTCGGCCGCGAACTGGGCCTACACGTGGCTGCGGAAAGGTGCGGACACGGACGCGCTCGCCGACCGCTTCTATGTCCTTCTTCTGGACGGGATGCGCGGCTACGCGACGTCGGGCTGATCGCAGACTTGCCGACGGGACGAGAAGAGTCTTGGGGCGCCTGCCTCGCGGGCAGACGCCCCACTGGCCGACCGATCTAGTTGTTCGAGATCGTTACGGGGCCCTGATCGGACTGGCATACCGTCCGAGTTCTACCGCTGCGGTCCACTGCGACTGCCTGACCGAGCACGGCCAAGGCAAGCGGACCGACGTCGACGCCGCAAACCTGGGCCGCCACCTGGGCAGCAACCGTAATGGGCGAGTCGTTCAGAATATTCACGTCACCGACGTTCACGTTCACGAGGCCGTCCTGGTCAACAGGTTGAGCACTCGCAAGCGGTGCGCCGATCACAGCGACAGACAATGCGGCGAACGTGACCGCGACGGACCTTCTCATACGAAGAAACAATGCGGTTCCCCCTTTTTTCTCCCGTTGAAGGGGGAGCTTTACCCTCATTCGTTGAGGGGAAACACGTGGACGCTGGAGTCTTTCTGGCTACTTTCCTTGCACGGCAGCTGTCGTGAATCGAACTTCGTAATCTGGTGTCCGCATGGCGGCGGCGCTCATCGTGAATCCCAACGCAACCGGCGTGACGCCGGATCTCACTTTGGCCGTCGAGCGAGAGTTGGCCGCGGCCGGAAAGGTGGAGACGTTCCTCACCGAACGACCGCTGCACGCGGCCGAGTTGGCCGCGCAGACGGGCGACGCCGAGCGCGTCTACGTCTTCGCGGGAGACGGCGGCTACAACGAGGTGGTCAACGGGCTCGACCGCGACGTCCCCGTCGGCTTCATCCCCGGAGGCTCGACGAGCGTGCTGCCGCGGGCGCTCGGGATCCCGCGCGATCCGCCGGAGGCCGCGCGCGCGCTTGCCCATTCCACCACCGAGCGCTCGATCACGCTCGGCCGCGCCAACGGACGGCGGTTCACCTTCAGCGCTGGTCTCGGGCTCGACGCGGAGCTCGTTCGCCGGGTGGACGAGCTCGGGAGGGATAGGGGCAAGCGGGGGAGCGACCTCGCCTTCGCACGCAAGCTCGTCGGCATCTTCGCCGAGAACCGCGGTCGTTTCGAGCCCTCGATGGAGGTCGTCGGCGTCGGCTCCGTCGCGTTCGCGCTGGTCGCCAACGGCAACCCGTACAGCTACGTCGGGCGTCTCCCGCTGCGCATCGCCCCACAGGCGAGCTTCGAAGGGGGGCTCGACCTCGTCGCGCCGCGCGAGCTGAGGGCCCGTCTCCTCCCGCAGGTGGCCTGGTGGGCCCTGGCTGGGCGCGGCCAGGATCGCTCCCCGAAAGTCCTTTACGTCCACGACGCCGACGAGCTGCATGTCGTCTCGGAAACCCCGGTGCCACTCCAAGTGGACGGGGAGGATCTCGGCGACGTCACCGAAGCTGTGTTCGAGGCCGAAAGGGCGGCGCTCAGAGTGGTAGTGCCCGGCTAGATTTCCGCCATGGCCCAGGTGGCGCCCGCCGAGCGGGACCTGCGCAGGGTGATCGGGGACGGAGAAGCGGTGCCCGACGGGGAGGTCGACGGGCTCTCCGACGACGACCTCCTGCGTCTCTACCGCGACATGGTGCTACTGCGCACGTACGACGAGCGCTCGCTCGTCTATCACCGTCAGGGACGCATCGGCACCTACGCAATCTTTTGGGGCCACGAGGCGATGCAGGTCGGCGCAGTGCGCGCGCTCGACGACGAGGACTGGATCTTTCCGTCCTACCGCGAGTCGGCGATCGGTCTCCTGCGGGGTATGCCCGTGGAGACGGTTCTCAGCTGGTGGCGAGGCCATCCCGTGGGCTGGTGGGACCCCCGCGACTACCGTCTCGCCTCGATCGCCGTGCCGATCGCGACGCACGTGCCCCACGCGGTGGGGTTCGCCTGGGGGAAGCGGCTGCGCGGGGAGTCGCACTGCGCGCTCGCCTTCTTCGGCGACGGAGCGACCTCCGAGGGCGCCTTTCACGAAGGAGCGAACTTCGCAGCCGTGATGCAGGCTCCGGTGGTCCTCCTCTGCAACAACAACCAGTGGGCCATCTCCACGCCGCTCTCCGCGCAGACCAAGGCAGAAACGCTGGCGGACAAGGCCGTCGGCTACGGCATGCCCGGCGTGCGAGTCGACGGCGCCGACGTCCTCGCGGTCTACGAGGCGACCAAGGAGGCGCTCGGCCGCGCGCGCGCCGGCGAGGGCCCGACCTTCATCGAGGCGCTCACGTACCGTTGCGCGCCCCACGCGACGGCCGACGACCCGAGCGCCTACATCGACGCTGACCGCGTCGAGGCCGAGCGCGAGAACGAGTGCATGACTCGCTACGAGCGCTACCTGCGGCGGCTCGGGCTCCTGACGGACGAGCAGACCGAAGTCGTGAGGGCCGAAGCGCTCGAGGTGATGCGCGCAGGCATGGCGGCCGCCGAGGCGTTGCCCGCTCCCGATCCCGAGCTCGTCACGCGGAACGCGTATGCCGAGTAAAACCCTGGTCGAGGCGGTCAACGACGCGCTCCACACGGAGATGGCGCGCGACGACTCCGTCATGGTCATGGGCGAGGACGTCGGGCGCGCCGGCGGCGTCTTCCGCGCGACCGCCGGGCTGCTCGAGCGGTTCGGCCCCGACCGTTGTGTCGACACTCCACTCGCCGAAGCCGGGATTCTCGGGACGGCGGTGGGGCTCGCCATGGCCGGCTGGCGGCCGGTCTGCGAGATGCAGTACGAGTCGTTCAGCTATCCGTGCCTCGACCAGCTCATCTGCCACGTCGGTCGTTACCGCTGGCGGACGAACGGGGCGATGGAGTTCCCCCTCACGATCCGGATGCCGACGGGCGGCGGCGTCAAGGCACCCGAGCTCCACGAGGATTCGCCGGAGACGTACTACGTCCACACACCCGGGGTGAAGGTGGCGATCCCCGCGACACCGGCCGACGCCAAGGGACTCCTCGCCGCCGCCATCCGCTCGCCGGACCCGGTCGTCGTGCTCGAGCCGAAGGTGCTCTACCGGAGCCCCAGGGAGGACGTCCCCGAGGGCGACCATGTCGTCCCGCTCGGCAAGGCGCGCGTTGTCCGCACAGGCGACGACGTGACCTTGATCGCGTACGGCGGGATGGTGGCCGTCGCCCTGGCTGCGGCCGAGGAGCTCGACGCGAACGCCGAGGTCGTCGACGTACGCAGCCTGAAGCCGCTTGACGAGGAGACGCTCC
>Ga0081539_10004511_pt1 | contig 15308 bp, 17 predicted proteins | sample TabmetS4T2R2_FD_71023 | JGI IMG/M metagenome (GOLD analysis project Ga0081539, IMG submission 71023) | Tabebuia heterophylla rhizosphere microbial communities from the University of Puerto Rico - S4T2R2 | ecosystem: Host-associated > Plants > Roots > Rhizosphere ...
CTGCGGTGGAAGGGGAGCCAATGTGGCGGTTGGAGGAACAGCCGTTGCAATGATTTCTGCTGTAGAGGTGGCTTCGCCCATTGGGCTTGGCAAACTCGTTAAAGGTGCAGGCGTGTTTGGCAGGGCAGTTGGTGCATTTCCAACCGGGTTGATCACATTTCTCAGATACGTTTTCGCAACTTCATAGCGCCATGACAGGCGGCTATTGATCGCGGGAATTTGTAATAACAATATCACCAGGATCAGGAATCCGGCTCCGGTGAATAAAATGTTTCTCCTGGACATGCGGGAGAGTGTACCAAATTTGAATGAGTCTACATTAATCCACATGTAGGTCACGCTTGAAGCGTGACCTACATCACTGTTCCAACATACGCATATACTTGTTGTTGTCCATGCCGTTTCAAAACTGTGTATCTTGTATATTCATCCATCCCACCGTCCAGTGTTCGTCTGGCGCTTTGTTGTGATCGGACTCCCACTCTGTTAGGATCCATTTTGTTAAGTAGGCTTTGATCGTGAGCGGGTCAGTCAAAACGTTATAAGTGAATTTTCCAAGCGTGCGGTATTCAAACGGGAACTCCATATTTATTTATGCCCGAGCAATTGGACAGCTGCCGCTACAGATGGATCGGTTTCGAAATAAAACGTATCCCATTCCGCAAAAGCCTGCACATCCGGGACGATACCGGTCTCTTCCCAATTGGCATCAGAGTGTTCGGGGAAGAACGTTTCTGAGGCGATCCAGGCCTCCGAACCGTCATCAAAACCGTACCCGAGCAGCACCTCGACATTGCCAAGGCTGGTCTCGCCTACGACCTTTGCGCCTCTTGAATCCCGTAATATGCCTGCAAAGATCTCACCATAACTAACCGTCTCCTTGCTGACCAGTACCACAATCGGAACGGTCTGTGAATTGTGAATAGGGTCTGCATCGATATCCAGCGGGCGGGAATTTGTGCGGCTCGCGAACTGCCCAAGCCTTCCGCTCACGAAACGCCGCAGAATGGGGTTCACGACGGAGCTGCTTCCGCCTCCATTCATGCGCACATCCAAAATCAAGCCATCCAGTTCGCCAAAATCATTCAATGCGTTGTCGATCTGTGGCGGGATAGTCTCATCGAAGAAGGTGGGAATAAAGATATAACCGATCTTCGATCCATCGGTGGTGGATACCAGGCGCGCTTCGATATCCAAACCTCCGTGAATTGCATAGCGAACAAGCATCACATCTCGCGGAGGCTCACCAGGCGATTGCACCGTCAGCACCACAGCAGAACAGGCAGGTCCGCCGACGCGATTCCCGTTTTCGAGATCAAGTGGCTGCCCATCCACCCGCAGGATGCTATCGTGAGGCCCGATTCCACCATACTCCGCAGGCGAGCCTGGGAAGGTGGCAATGACGATCAGACGTTCCCGCTCGATATCTGGCTGGTTAGCAATGCCCACACCCACGTATTCTGATTCGCCTTTCAACTCTGCTTCCGAAGCTTGTACTTCGAAGGGCGAAAGGAAAAACGAATGCTCATCCCCCAATTCTCCGATCATCGTCTGCATCTCTGCATAGAACGACGCAGTATCCAACCCGGCTTCGATCTTACTTCGATATCTCGTTTTGATCTCGTTCCAGTCTTTCCCGTTAAAGTCGGGATAGACATAGATTTCATCGACAGTTTCTGTGAGTCGTTCAAACACCCGTAGTTGCTCCGCCTGCGAAATATCGGGGTTTGTCTCAGTCTCGAGAGTCGGCTGGGCCAGCGCGAGCTCAGGTGGAATCGTCGCAAGCGGTGTGGATGCACACTCTGGTGGAATATACGCCGGTACAAGCACAGTCGGTGTAACTGTGGCTGGAACAAACGGTGTAAGGGTGATCGTGGGCAGCGGAGTAGCTGTCGGCGGGAAGACCATTTGGCTAACATAATTGCATGCCAGTAAAGAAAGAATCAAAAAACCAAAAACAATACGTTTTATTTTCATAATTTACCTTTATTGGTGGTGTTGTGAGGAGTGGCGCTTTTGCGCTACAACGTGGCAATCTTGACCTCGTTCATGACGTCACACAGCCGACAGATGTTACGCGTTCCATGCTTTCACCCGTTCGAACAGGTCGGAGAGCGGTTTGAGATCAGAGACGGGAACTGCCAGGTTTTTTGTACGGGTCTTATCAAATTGAAATACCCGCGCGCCTGCCTGTATAAAACTCGCGCGACGGTTGAACTCTTCACGCGTCAAATACCCGGCAATCAGGATATCCATGCCATACACCCAGATATTCCCCCAGTCCATAGCACCGATAATGTACGTCTCTGCGCGGGTCGGGCTGTGAATCCCGATGCGGGCATTCGCTGCGGATTTCATGTGTATATATAATAACGAAAAAAATTCCTTTTCGATCTCTACGCGCTTACGCGGTGGGAGTTCCACGACATAAGATTGCATCTCGCGCCCTGCATCCTGTCCCCCCATTTCGACGATTTGAGGCTCATCTGAATCGGACTTCAGTGCCAGCCCGCCCAACGGACTCCACGTGAAGGGCCGTGTCCACGAATCGGGCATGACATGAATCAGATAGTGTGGCTGATTGGTTTCTATCACCTTCTTCAGGTCATCCTGAGAGGCGGCAATCAACCCTGAAAGAAATGCAAAAAGATATAGATCGCTGTCAGAACGCCCGTCTGCCGCGTTCTTATCAGATTCCACCAGCGCGGGTGCCTTCAATATTACTTGAGGGGTACGGCGCATCTCGCTGATTTGTTCACGGTACGTAATGAGGAATGAATTGATCTCGCATCGCCGGCCTCCCAATGAAACGTCATAGCGCTCTGGATCAGTAAATGGCAGCGCGCCTTTTACTTCAAACGGAATGTCATGTTCCGAAAGATATCTTCGAAAAGCCAGTTCCACCGCCGCGCTAGCGACAACACGCCGGAGCCTCTCATACGGCGATGCACCGGCGCGGTTATATGTATAAGGCAACGAACGGAGCGCGTAGGCAATTCCACCTTCCGTGAGGTCGCGGGTATAGGGGAGGTGGAGGAGGTCCGGGACGGTAATCATTCTTTGCTTATTTCGGCGGATAGCTATTGGCTTTGATCAAATTTTCCAAAGATAAAAATAGTGGATCCGGTAAAGAGTCCCATGCAAACCATCCAATCTCTGCTACTTCATCCTCAGCGGCAATCATGGGGTCATTTGACGTAGTTCTGCCTTCCATCCAGATGGTTATATAATGTCTCCCCGCTTCTTCAAACACATCATTCGTCACTGCTCGAAATCGAATGTCAACAACATCGAGTCCGACTTCTTCTTTTGCCTCGCGCACCGCACATTGTTCTGGAGTCTCTCCAAAATCCAAGTGCCCGCCCGGTGTTGACCAGGTTCCCTGGCCGTGAAGTCCCTTGCGCTTCATCAAGAGCACCTGATCATTGTGAGTGATAATAATTCCCACGCCAACATTAGGTTCTTGGTTCATTGTGAAATCATTAATCCTTTGAATCTTCTGATTTGTTACTCTTCTCTATTTCGGCTTGCTCAGAAATATCAACATCGTATCCTTTTCTGAATTTGTTGAAGGAGAGAATTCCTGCAATTAGAGTCAGTGCAAAGATCGAACCGATAACGACTACAACTGTTTTGGTCCCATTGTTTGCATTTGGATCAAGTAACATGGAACCGAAGATAATAGCTGAGAACATAATAACAATCAGTACTGAAATTAATATTCCGCGTCTTTCCCTTTTCAAATTTACGAACCGTCGGAGCGGTTTTACGTTCCTTGATATTCCATCACCTCTATATGGTATCTCGCGTGGCATTGGTCATTTTCCTCTTATTCATTCCTAAACTGTAAACAATAATGATGGAACGTATTGCTCACCCATGCAGAGCCGAGACCAAACGGTGATAGGCGCTGGTTATCTTGAACCCAGATTTTTTCATCTTTCATTGTATATGTTTTACTGAGTTCGCGTGCGATATCCCATGCTAGTGGGTAAATTTTCCCACCCTTCTTCACATTTTTCACAATGATGGTGAGATAGGCTCTTTCTCGCAGCAAGGGTTGTAATCCTTTATAGATGTGTACAAGTTTTTCTAAGAACTGGTCATATTCACGGATATTTCCCAGGTCATTTGGGTCATCCGAATAATGGACATCCAAGTCGGCGGACGAGCGGCGTTTCTTTTGGGTTTCTGCGCCACGGGCATGTAGCATATCCCAATAGGGAGGGGAAGTTACAACATAATCAATGTTTGGGAATTCGAAACTTGTGATTTGAGTAGCATCCCCATGTACGATTTCAGATTTTAGATTTTGGCTTAAATCACCAATTAAATTGCGCTCATCTTGAATGGCCCGTTTTGCGATCTCCACATATTTTGGATTCAACTCGATGCCATAGCTATTGCGTCCTGCGCGCAACGCGGCGACGAGAGTCGAGCCTGTCCCGGCCATGGGGTCAAGCACGGTTTCCCCTTTCTTTGTAAAGAATTCGATGAATTCCTGTGCCATCGTCTCAGGGAATTTTGCGGGATGAACCAACACTCCCTTTTTGCGCGGTGGTGGATTATGGATGAACCACGATTTCTGGAACTTCAGCCATTGTTTGGAGGTGAGGTCGTTGAGTTTGTTTTTCATAATATTTATGTCATTCGCGCTGAGCGGAGGTTTGACCCTGAGTGCTAGTTGAAGGGGAAGACCGCAGACGAAGCGCGTGTATCTTGATAAATTTGGGCTCACCAGCACTTGCATGCGGGTGCAAGTGTCGTCTATGTGCCTCTAAAAGCATGCGGCACTCCGCTCAGCGCGAAGATTATGGCAAAGGCGTACTTGTCGGCAAAACATAATCCACATCATACACTTTTAGGTCAGAAAACGTAACGCTCATCGGGGTATCATTTTCCGATCGCACAAATACGCCGATCGCGCCGCTGGGAAAACTCTTATCTTTGATGCCAAATTGATAACGCCCATTGAGGAAAAGCCTCATATCGCTGCCCACGGCCCAGATGCCGATGACCACCTGTCCCGGGGCGCCCCGCGGCGCATCTCCACTTGGAACCGGTTCGAGGAGGGGGAGCCGAATGCCTCCATTGACTCGTTCCGCGCGGACTTGGGCATTGCAGGACAGGACAAAACGATAATATGAACTGCCGATGCCACGCACGATGACGCCATAATTATCTTCCCCGCGACATAAACTTGGACGGGCTGTGATCTCAGCATAGAAATTTCCAAAGGTGTTATCACGGCGGAAGCTTGACAAGTACACACCAGGCTGGATCGCTAAACTCAACCTGTTGCGACTGATCGCTGCGCTGCCTTGATCGGAGAGAGCAGTATCCCAGAACTTCTTATTAGAAAAATCATCGGTGAGAGTCTCTGAGCCCACGCCAGGCTTCATCTCAGGCGTGCCAGTGTAAGTTGGAATCGTTAACTGTGTGGGAGTCGCTGATGGAGGAAACCAGACAATGGTAGCAGTTGGAGGAATGATATCTGTGGGGATAGGAGTCTCAGTAGGCAACGCGGGGCCCAATGGCAGGCAGGCGGCCAGAAGGTATGTCATTGCGAGGAGGGTGATCTTCCCGACGAAGCAATCTCCTCGGAAATTATGAGATTGCTTCGTCGCTTTCGCTCCTCGCAACACTTGCGCCTGATTTGCCAAGCAAATCGTGCCTTCGCTGCAGTGCAGGTGTGACAGGCTTAATAAGGTGTTGTAAAATATTATGAACATCATTTTACCGCTTGTATCATTATTATCTAAGCTTTCGAATTAGATTATAGGCTGATTTTCTTACCTGAAGTTTAGATAATGAAGCGGCACTTTGTAGCACGTCAGGAGACTCTATGACCGAAAAGCGAGCGGAGCGAGCGCAGCTCGTGCTGGTGACGGGCGCATGTGGTGAGATTGGTCAGGCTCTTATTCAGAGATTGGCACAAAAAGGGGGGTATAGAATCATAACGTCGGATCTCTCCATGTTACCTGATAGCATCAAAGCAATGTCAGCAGAGCACGTGCAGGGGGACTTGGTTTACAAGGTCAAGAATTTTTATGATTATGATTTCGACGTGATCTTTCACCTGGCGGCTTCGCTTTCCTCCAAGGCGGAAGTGGCGAGTGAGGAGGCGCATCGTATCAATGTAGAGGGTACCATGCAGTTGCTGATGTTGGCTGCCTATCGTTCGGAGAAGTATCAAAAGTCTGTGCGGTTCTTATTTCCAAGTTCGATTGCAGCCTACGGCATGCCAAGTTTGGATGTGAAGAAGGTCGTCGGCACGGTGAAGGAAGATGCGTATAACACGCCGCAAACCATGTATGGATGCAACAAACTGTATTGTGAAAAGCTGGGGATGTATTACAGCAAGTTCTACGGTCAAAAACATCTGGATGAAAACCCGCCGTGCATGTTGGACTTTCGCTCGATCCGTTTCCCGGGCTTGATCTCAGCTTCAACACTCCCCAGCGGCGGGACGAGCGATTACGGTCCCGAAATGCTTCACGCGGCCGCACAGGGAAAACCCTATACCTGTTTTGTCCGTGAAGATACCAAGATCTCTTTCATGGCAATGCCTGACGCGATCAAATCTTTACTGATGCTGTTGGATGTGCCGCGCGAGAAACTGAATCATCAGGTATATAACATCGCTGCCTTCGCCTTGACCGCAGGTGGATTCCGCGACCGAGCTCTACAGGCATTCCCCGGCGCACAAATCACATTCAGGCCTAACCCGCGTCGCCAGGGGATCGTCGATTCATGGCCCGAAGATGTTGATGATTCACTCGCCCGCGCGGATTGGAACTGGAAACCTGATTATGATGCAGACGCATTTTTTGATGATTACTTTCTGCCGGAAATCAGAAAGAGGTATGGGAAGTAACTCGCGCTGAGCGGAGTGAGGGCGTGTTTTTCGTCCGAACAAAGTCGAAGCGCGCTTAATTTATTAACATTTGATTCTCATAATTATTTTGCTTTACTGAAATCGTCCTTCGACTGCACTCCTCAACACCTGCCCTGGCAGGCGGTGCCAGGGAGAGTATTCGTCGCTCATATCGTCCCGATGACTTTCGAGGGCGAAGGCCTTCCTGATATAATCCGCGCCGATGAAACTACGCCCACTCTTCTTTATCATTTTATTCCTTCCTTTGTTATTCATTAGCATGATACTTCCTGCGAAGTATGCGAATGCTGCGCCGAACGCGCAATTTGTCACCGCCACGCCGGGACCCGATGGCCGCATCCTTTATATTGTTGCTGAGGGAGATACGTGTTCCAGTGTTGCCCTCTTGCATGGCATCGGTGTTCCACAACTGCGTCAATTGAATACGCGTCTGGATGAAAATTGCACACTCACTGTTGGTCAGCAACTGGTTGTTGGCCTTGTGGTTTCAAACGCACCAACTGCAGGACTTGAGCCTACGCTTCCTCCCACTGTCACCGCAACTCCCGTACGTGGCACAACGGAAGTTTGCGTTTTGCTCTTTGACGACAGGAACGGAGACGCAATGCGTCAGGAAACCGAGTTCGGCATCGAAGGCGGCGCAGTTAGCCTCACGAATCTGAATGGCTCGTATTCTGAGACACAGAATACAACTTCTGCCATTGACCCCGACCTGGTGGAGCCAATTCGCTCATGCTTTACTGATGTCCCGCAAGGAGAATATAACGTCAGTGTCGCTGTGCCTGATACGTATAACCCAACCATGTTATTGAGTTATACCTTGACCGTCAAGGCGGGAGACCGCGCTTCGATTGATTTTGGAGCGCAGTCCAAGACGCTCACAGTCAGTGACCAAAGTAATTCAGGAGAAAGCGGGCGCTCATCCGTATTAGGCATCTTCGGGCTTCTCTTACTGCTTGGCGGCGCGGGACTTGGATATTATGCATATCGTTCCGGCCAGCCTAAGAGCAAATTAAAGGGCAGTCCGCTGACGAAACGATAAATGGCTCAATTCATATTTTGAACTATAAATAATAGACTCTATCCGAAATTAATTCGGGACGCTGATTCACGCAGACAAACGCAGATTTTTTCCTTCTGAATCAGCGAAATCAGCGTTTACACCTGCCCTTGCGGGTGGTGCAAGGGTCTACGTCCAAAATTTTGTTTTCGATTATTACGAATAAAGTCTATTCTTTTATCTCTTAACCCTTACCCCCTGTCTCTATCCCATTGGATATCGCATTTTCTGTCCCCCGATCAAATGTACATGTAAATGGAGCACCGTCTGTCCACCATCCAGGCCGGTGTTTGTGATCATACGATAGCCGCCTTTTGAAACTCCCTCTTTGTTCGCTAATTGTTTCGCAACGGTAAAAAGATAGCCGATGAGGGGTTCATCCTCTGCTTCAAGCGCGCTTACCGATTCGATGTGCTTGTTCGGCACGATCAAAATATGCGTCGGTGCCACGGGGTGGATATCACGAAAAGCAGTGACTCGTTCATCGCGATAGACAATCGTAGCCTTTGCTTCTCCAGAGACAATTTTACAGAAGATACATGAGTCGGTCATTTTTGATCTAATCCTTGAAACATGGGCTGCAAAATGGATGAAATAAGACTTCAGCATGATTTAACCATAGAAATTTGAATATCTGCCTGAGGAAAATCCATTGTTCGCTCATAAATACATAACCAAAATAGGATATATGAGTGATATTAGAAATATATTACTGTCGCATGTCCTACATGCAAAAGGGGATATAATGCACGCGCGAAGGAAAATCTTATGAACGAAACATCTTTAACTTTATTGATATTCATCCTTGCCTTTGGTGGCATGGTTATCATACATGAATTTGGACACTTTATTGTGGCTCGGTTATGCAAAATCGAAGTGGAGGAATTCGGTATCGGTCTGCCCACTCCGGGCGCTTTGACCTTGTTCAAATGGAAGGGGACACGTTTTACATTGAATTGGCTTCCGCTTGGCGGATTTGTGCGTCCCAAAGGTGAAAACGACCCAACCGTGCCTGGTGGCTTGGCTGCGGCCAGCCCCTGGGCACGGCTCGCCGTATTATTTGCAGGTCCGTTGATGAACCTGCTCACAGCTGCGCTTATTTATAGCTTCATTTTTTCCCGCATCGGGGTTCCTGATACAAGTCGTGTGTTGGTCGCTTCGGTAGTTGAAGGTGCTCCCGCAGCGCAGGCTGGGTTCCACAGCGACGATATATTTGTGAGCGGCAACGGCACGCCCATTCACAGCTATGAAGAATTGCGGGCCATTGTCGATGCGAATGACGGCAAACCTGTCGTTTTTGTTGTAGACCGCCATGGTCAACAGGTTGAATTGATTGCCACGCCGCGTATGAATGAGTCAGAGGGACGGGTAATGATCGGCGTTGGCTTGGATGTCCCATTCAAACCCACTACATCCTTGGTTGAATCCCTGAATCAGGGCACAAGATATACCTACCTAAATATTCGCGCGCTTCTCTCGCTTCCTGCTCAATTAATCCGTGGATCGCTGGCTCCGGAAGAGGGACGGCTGGTTGGGTTAAAAGGTATTTACGATATTATGCATCAAACGGTGACAAGTGATTTGGAGGCGGGTCAGACCCCTCCATCATCACCCACACCGTCTCCGTTTGGACAAATGCGAACTCTTTTGGTGATTGCCTCGCTTTCCATCAGCCTGGGTGTGTTCAACCTGTTCCCCTTCCCCGCATTGGATGGCGGTCGCATCATCTTTATACTTCCTGAGCTTATCTTCCGCAGACGTGTATCGCCCCAGTTGGAAACGCTTGTCCACGGTTTGGGTATGGCGGTTCTGCTGGCGTTCATGGTCTATGTCAACGTAATGGATTTCGTCGATCCCATTGCTACAACACTCCCGTAACTTAATTATGAATACTGCTCCTGTTACCTTTCAAAAAGTATTAGATGCTTTGCTTTCTGAGGACAAGGACTTCCCACGCCACTATCTCCAGGAATTTTCGGATATTGGATCGGATGAACTTCGAAGCCTGCTGGATGAATGGCCCCGCATCAAACCAAGCCGAAAGTTGACTCTGCTCAATGAGCTTAAATCTCTGGCTGATGCCGATACCCTCGTCTCCTTCGACGACCTTGCGCGTGCTCTCCTCATAGACTCTGACCCTAACGTGCGCGTGCATGCCATCCGCCTGTTAGATGAATCGGAAGATACGAAACTTGTCCCCATTTATCTTGATATGCTCAAGAACGATTCCGATGTGAGCGTCCGCGCAGAAGCCGCGACCGCGCTCAGTCTATTTGTGGACCTGGGCGAGCTGGAAGAAATTCCCGAAAAGATTCATCATGAAGTTGAAGATGCGTTGCTTGCAACTGCCAACAGCGAAGATGACCTGCGGGTACGCCGCGCGGCGTTGGAATCCCTTGGATATTCATCCCGCCCTGAAGTTGCCACTTTGATCGAATCTGCCTTTCATCGCGAAGACCCGAACTGGCGCGCGAGTGCCCTTATCGCTATGGGGCGCTCGGCCGACGAGCGCTGGGAGGAAGATGTCACTGCCTCTTTGGTCAGTGATGATGACCGCGTGAAACGGGCCGCGGCTCAAGCCGCGGGTGAACTGGGACTTCGGTCTGCGCGGCCGATCCTGCTCCAGATGCTGGCGGAAGAGGAAGATAGTGATCTCGCCAGTGCAGCCATCTGGTCCCTTTCACAGATCGGCGGCGAGGATGTGAGAACCTATCTCGAAAATCTGCTGGATCAGACTGAAGATGACGAACAGATTGAATTTCTTGAAGAGGCATTGGACAATCTTGCATTTACGGAAGACCTGGATCGTTTTGACTTAATGTCGGTTGATCCTGAAGATGAAATTGATGCTCTAGAAGATCAAGACGAAGAATAAGAGTAAGGGCTCAAGCCGCCGTCCTCGGCGGCGTATCCTGCGCCGGGGACGGCGCAGGGAGCAAATCCAGTTATCGAAATCACGGAGACGTTATAATCTCCGTGATTTTTATTTCCTCATATCCCCTCTCCCTGTGGGAGAGGGATAGGGTGAGGGTGAGTCACAAATATTATTTCCCATGTCACTACCTATCCTACTTTCCACATTCGCCAACAACCTATTGCCCATCCTGATCTTAAGTGGGGCGGCGTTTATATTGGGCAGACGCTTTTCGGTTGATTCGCGCACTATAGGGCGCATTGTCTTTTACATCTTTGCCCCTGTGCTTGTATTTAACTTGCTGGTGCAAAATGATCTGAAGCTGAAAGAGGCTGTGATCGTGGTGGCATTTACTGGGACATTCATCCTCATCATGGGTGTCATCACGCTCATCATTGCCCTGGGATTAAAGCTGGAGCGACGCATTTTGATGTCAGTATTGATCACAACCATGTTTGGCAATATCGGGAATTATGGGCTTCCTCTCGTATCCTTCGCATTTGGGGAGGACGCCCTGAAATACGCCAGTATTTATTTTGTAACCACTGCTTTGCTCTTCAACACGGTTGGCATCCTGCTTGCATCCCTTGGACACATGACGTTCAAAGAAGCCATGCTGGGTCTGCGCAAAGTGCCCACCGTGTATGGCGTCACGCTGGCGGCAATTATTAATACATTCCATATTGAAATTCCTTCCGCGTTGGCGCGCACGATCGACCTGGCCGCCGGGGGAAGTATTCCACTGATGATCGTTCTACTCGGTATCGAACTCTCGCGCGTGCAATGGTCGAACAGCCTGCGCGGCGTTGGCTTAAGTGTGTCGCTTCGTTTGCTGGCAGCTCCGCTAGTTGCCTTATTGCTAAGCTCTCTCTTTGGCTTGCAAGGTGCAGTTCAACAGGCCGGAGTCATCCAGTCGTCCATGCCTGCAGCAGTCAATTCGACCATCCTTGCCGCGGAATATCAATTGGATTCCTCGCTCGTTACGGCAATTGTATTCATTGGCACAATGTTGAGTCCGCTGACGTTAACACCACTGATTGTCCTTTTACAAAGTGCCGCATAATTATTTGAACGCGAACATTGGAATTGGTCTACATATTGTATTCAAAGATTTAATTATTAGTGAAACAAGCGGTAGGAAGATGATGATGCAGATGGCACTTCCTAAGTTTTCTCGATTCAACCGGAGGAAAATCAATGAGATGAAAAATAGTGGGGCGGGATGTTATCCCGCCAATTGGAAGGCTATGCGGGATGTCATCCCGCACCACATATCTCTTACTTAGGGATTGTCATCAGATGAGATTTTTAAAGGTATTTCTTTTATTTATTATGACGCTTGCATCGATTCTATTTAACGCGCGGCAGGCATCAGCACAGTCTGGAGTCGTGCTGGAAAATGTCGAGGCTACGGTACGATTTGGCGAGGGGATGACATTTATCGCTACGATCAGATCGTCGATTCAAATCCAAAACGCTTCTATCGTCATTTTCGATGAGGCACAGGGACTCACGTACGTCCAACCACTTGCGATTGGAGAGGATGGCACAACCGAATATCTTTTTGATACGAGACAGAACATGCTGCGTCCGTTTTCAATTCTAAGATGGAGCTATCAAATTGGACTGACTGATGGAAGTACGTTTCAGAGCGAAACCTATTTCGCCCGTTATGACGATGACCGCTTCACCTGGCAAACGCTCGAAGCAGGTTCCGTTAAAGTGAATTGGTATAACGGTGATACGAATTTTGGACAGGCATCGTTGAATGCAGCACAGTCTGCCCTGGGCTCTATCAGCAAAGTGATGCCGCTCGACGTCACACAGCCAGTTGAGATTTTCATCTATGCTAATGCAAGTGACCTGCGCGGCACGCTTTACCCGGAGAGCAGTGAGTGGGTCGCTGGACATGCGAATTCCGTCGCTGGCGTGGTGATGGTAATCATCGAGCCAGGGCCAAATCAAAGCAACTTCATGGAACAAAGGATTCCGCACGAACTCATGCATGTGATGTTGTATCGTCGCTTGGGCGCGAGATACAAGGATCTACCCGCCTGGCTACGGGAGGGAACTGCTAATCTGGCAGAGATCAACCCAAACCCCGATTATGACCTTGCGCTCGCGAGCGCAGGTGTGACCGGTACATTGATCCCGATCAAGGATTTATGCGTCTCTTTCTCGCCCAATCCTGACGCCGCGTTTCTGGCCTATGCCGAAGCCCGATCGTTTATTAGTTATCTTCATGACACCTATGGCTCACAGAGTTTATTGAACCTGGCGCTGGTTTATGCAGATGGCGTAGATTGTGAACGCGGCACGGAACAGACCTATGGCAATTCCCTCTCCAAACTGGAAATGGACTGGCGTAGATCTGTGCTTGGGCAAAATACTGTCCTTCCTGCGCTTCAAAATATGTTTCCATATCTGGCATTATTGTGTATGGTGTTATTAATCCCATTTATTGGAATTATGAACGTATTACGAAAGAAGGAAAAACGAAATGAACCAGAATCCTATGCCAGAGAGTGATCAAAAGGTCCGCGCGCATGTGTGGTTGAAGGGACACGTGCAAGCCGTTGGCTTTCGCGCCCATGTGGAATACGAAACGCGCGGCATTGGCGGATTAACCGGCTGGGTACGGAATGTCGGTTATGATATGGTTGAAGCGATTGCCGAGGGGGAACGTGACAAAGTGGAACGCTTTATCGAAATGATGAAACAGGGTCCGCGCGGCTCGCGGGTGGATGAGTCAAGGGTGGAGTGGGAGACTCCGACAGGGGAGTTTCAGGAGTTTGGGGTGAGGAGGAGCGTATAGTTAAGAAGTTATTCCATGTTTCCATCAAGAACGGAAAACCAGTATGTTTAGTCTATTAATCAAAATTGTTATCGTACTGATAATTGCTTTGGTCATTTTATTCATAATTTGGTTAATAGCCTTCCTAATCCACATAGCTCGCGATGAAATAGCTCGTGAAAACAGACAAAATTTCACCCCCAATATGCTTGATGTTATTGTCGACAATATAGTTAGTGTCGGACTTCACATAATTGAGAAAATATACCAATTATTTGGTCGGAGCTAAGCCTTCACGAAAATAACATTATGCAAACCCCAAGCCTCGTTCCTTCAACGACACCCACCTCCCCTGACCGATCACCAAATGATCGAGCACTTCTATATCCAACAACTTGCCTGCCTGCACGATGGCACGTGTCACGGCCACATCATCCGGGCTGGGAGTGGGGTCGCCGCTGGGATGGTTATGAATCACGATCATTGCCGAAGCGTTTTTCCGCACCGCTTCTTTAAACACTTCGCCAATCCTTACTTGCGAAGAATTGACCGAGCCTTTATACACTTCGACAATTTCCATAACTCGATTTCTTCGGTCGAGTAATGTTACACGTAAATGTTCCTGTTCCAGTGCAGACATTTCATATAAAACGAGCGCGGCAGCATCCGCCGGGCTGTTAATCATGGCGCGTTCTTCAGGGGATTCAAGTGTCAGCCGTCTGCCCAGTTCGATCGCGGCTTTGATCTGTGCCGCTTTGGCGTCGCCGAGCCCATGTTGTTTCTTCAGGTCTGCAAAAGGCGCGCGGTGTAATCCACCTAAGCCGCTGAAATTATTCAGCAATCGTTGACCCACCGCGACAGCACTTTCTCCCTTTACGCCAACTCTGAGCAGGATTGCCATTAGCTCAGCATTGGTCAGGGCTTGTGGGCCTAATGAAGCGAGCCGCTCGCGGGGACGGTCGGATTCATGTAAATCCATAATACGGTAGATCGGTTTTAAAGTAGATTCTGGCATTTCGATTTCCTCGCTAGAAAGATGTCGGCTTATTTTACAGTGCATTGAATGAAATAGCCTTTTCAAAAAGAAAGTTGTAAATGGATTGAAAACATTGCTTGACATCCCTTAATGCCTCAAGTAGAATGTCCTTCGCCTTATTAGCGGGCCTGTAGCGCAGTTGGGAGCGCGTCTCAATCGCACTGAGAAGGTCAGGGGTTCGAATCCCCTCAGGTCCACCACAGATTTGCGATTTCAGATTTTCGATTGACGATTGAAAATCGTAAATCTGAAATCTACAACACTTGCACCTGATGCAAGTGCAGGTGTCAAAAATCGACCTGGGCCCATAGCGCAGTTGGGAGCGCGTCTCAATGGCATTGAGAAGGTCGGGGGTTCGAATCCCCCTGGGTCCACCTTATAATGCCCTTCGGGGTATGCGAGAGCGACTGCCGATTTTATGAGGTGGTCGCTCTTGTGTTATAATAGCGAAAATACAGGGCAGTGCAAAACCTGCCCCAGAAAAGTCACGACAGGAGTAGTAAGTCATCCCGTCAGCGAGAAGGGAAAGCGAGGTGGAAGCCCTTCATGGAAGTGTCCACGGGAACGCGTCAGACTGAACTCGCCTGTGGCCTCATAAGAGGGACT
>Ga0081539_10004512_pt1 | contig 15299 bp, 15 predicted proteins | sample TabmetS4T2R2_FD_71023 | JGI IMG/M metagenome (GOLD analysis project Ga0081539, IMG submission 71023) | Tabebuia heterophylla rhizosphere microbial communities from the University of Puerto Rico - S4T2R2 | ecosystem: Host-associated > Plants > Roots > Rhizosphere ...
CCAGAGATTCTGCGGCCGGTCCCGGATTGCTTGATCGACCCCGGATTGCTTGATCGACCCCGGATTGCTTGATCGACCCCGGATTGCTTGATCGACCCCGGATTGCTTGATCGCGGGCTAGGGGTAGGGCCGAGGGGTGAGCTGCAGGGCGGTCACCCGCTCGGCGATCACCGGGTCGGCGGCGAGCGCGGCGCCGAGCCCGGCCGTCAGCTCGTGCAGCTGCCCGGCGTCCAGACCTGGCTGGAGTCCGATGACGACCCGCAGGTCGGCCGGCCCCGCGCCCGGCTCGCACCGATGCGCCAGGACGGCGGCGAACCGACCGCTAATCCCGTCGACGGCAGTGGCCACGTCAGGGTCCTCCGACGGCGGCACCCACCGCCGGGCCTGACCGACCGCCCAGACCGCCGGGCGCGGCAGGACGCAGGCGATCGGCCCGGCCGCGTCGATGACGACCTCGTCGCAGCCCTCCACGACGGCCGCCTGCGCGGCGCGCGCCGCCTCCACCGGCACCGGCCGCGCCGCGGCATCCCACGCCGCGAGCGACGCCACACTGGCGAACGCCGGCAGCGCCCGCCGCCCGTCGGCCGCGGTCAGCGTCACCAGCACCATGTCGGCGGCCTGGTCCGGCCCCTCCGCCACCAGCGGCACCAGCACCCGGCTGTCCGCCCACGCCGCAACGACATCGACCAGCGACCCACCGGCCGCCCATGCCTGCAGGGCGGCGACCAGCGCGGGGTCCGCGGCGCCGTCGTCGCCGGCGAAAGGCTGGGCGGTCAGGCTGCGCCCCGCCCATGGCGTGCCCGCCGAGTCGGCATTCCCTGAGCCATACCCGGCCATCAGCCGGGCTCACCCGGAAGCACCGCCTCCACCTCGATCTCCACCACCATCGCGGGGTCGATCAGCCCGGCGACGACGACCATGGTCGCCGCCGGCCGGATCCGGCCGAACACCTCCGCGTGCGCACGACCCGCGTCGTCGCAGCGCTCCTGGCCGACAACGTACATCCGGGTCCGCACGACGTGCGCGAGATCGGTCCCGGCCTCGCGCAGCACCGCGTCGACGGTCCGCAGCGCCGTCAGCAGCTGCCCGTAGGCGTCGGCCGCATGCTCGACGCTGCCGTCGAGCACCATGCCGGTCGTTCCCGCCACGATGACCCGGCCCGCGCCGGGCTGCACGACCACCGCACGGGAGAAGCCGATCGGCTCCTCGAACCGGCTGTACCCCGTCACCAGCCGGACCTCGGGGACCGCTCCCTCCCGGGTAGTCATGGCCGCCCCGCCACGGCGAGAGCCTCCGTCAGGGTGAACGCCCCTGCGTACAGGGCCTTGCCGACGATCGCGCCCTCGACCCCGAGCGGCACCAGCCCGCGCAGCGCCTCCAGGTCGGCCAGGCTGGACACGCCTCCGCTCGCTACCACCGGGCGATCGGTCCGGGCGCACACCGCGCGCAACAGATCGAGATTGGGCCCGCGCAGCGTTCCGTCCTTGGTGACGTCCGTGACGACGTACCGCGCGCAGCCGTCGGTGTCGAGCCGCTCGAGCGTCTCCCAGAGGTCGCCGCCCTCCCGGGTCCAGCCGCGGGCCGCGAGCGTCGTCCCGCGCACGTCCAGTCCGACGGCGATCCGGTCGGTGTACCGGGCGATCGCCCCGCGGGTCCAGTCTGGGTCCTCCAGTGCGGCCGTGCCGAGGTTGACGCGGGCGCACCCGGTCGCCATCGCCGCGTCGAGGCTCTCGTCGTCGCGGATTCCGCCCGACAACTCCACGCGCACGTCGAGCGCCGTGACGACGCCCGCCAGCAGCTCCCGGTTCGATCCCCGCCCGAAGGCGGCGTCCAGGTCGACGAGGTGGATCCATTCCGCGCCCGCCGCCTGCCAGGCCAGCGCGGCCTTCAGCGGATCGCCGTACCCGGTCTCCGTCCCCGCCTCCCCCTGCACCAGGCGGACGGCCTGCCCGTTCGCGACGTCGACCGCGGGCAGCAACTCCAGTCGAGTCATCGCAGCGCCGCCACCCAGTTGCGGAGCAGCTCTGCCCCGGCGTCGCCCGATTTCTCCGGATGGAACTGGGTGGCGCACAGCGGCCCGTTCTCCACCGCCGCCACGAACCGCGCGCCGTGCTCGGCCCAGGTCACCAGCGGCGGCTCGAAGTGCGCGAATTGCCCGTCCCGCGGGTGCAGCTCCCAGCGCTGGACGCCGTAGGAGTGCACGAAGTAGAACCGCTCCCCCTCCACGCCCTTGAACAGCATCGAGCCGGCGGGCGGGTCGACCAGGCTCCACCCCATGTGCGGCACGATCGCCGCGGGCAGCCGCTCGACGACGCCGGGCCACTCCCCCAGCCCGGCGACGTCCTCCCGGCCGTGCTCAACGGACCGCTCGAACATCACCTGCAAGCCGACGCAGATGCCGAGGACGGGTCGGCTGCCGGCCAGCCGCCGCCCGATGATCTGGTGGCCGCCGACTCCGCGCAGCGCCTGGACGACGGCAGCGAACGCCCCGACGCCGGGGACGACCAGCCCGTCGCACTCCAGCGCCGCGGCGCGATCGGCGGTCAGCGTGACCTCCGCGCCGACCCGCTCCAGCGCCCGGACGGCGGAGCGGACGTTGCCCGACCCGTAGTCCAGAACGACGACCCTCGGCGCGACCGCCGTCACAGCAGGCCTTTCGTGCTCGGCACCGACCCGTCGATCCGCGGGTCGAGCTCGATCGCCGCCCGCAGGGCGCGGGCGACAGCCTTGAACTGCGCCTCGACGACGTGGTGCGGGTCGCGGCCGGACAGCACCCGCACATGCAATGCGATCCCGGCCGAGTGCGCCAGCGTCTCGAACACATGCCGGGTCAGCGAGCCCACGTACGTGCCGCCGATGACGACGTACTCCTGGCCCTCGGGCTCGCCCGTGTGCACGCAGTACGGCCGGCCCGACACGTCGACCGCCGCCTGCACCAGGCACTCGTCGAGCGGCACCAGCGCATCCCCGAAGCGGCGCACGCCGCTCTTGTCGCCGAGCGCCTCGCGCAATGCCTGGCCCAGCACGATGGCGACGTCCTCCACGGTGTGATGCGCGTCGACGTGGGTGTCGCCGCTGGCGGTGATGGCCAGGTCGATCAGGGCGTGCTTGGCCAGGCTGACCAGCATGTGGTCGTAGAAGCCGACACCGGTGGAGACCTGCGCCTCGCCGGTGCCGTCGAGGTCGAGCTCGACGACGACGCCGGACTCCTTCGTGGTGCGCTCCACGCGGGCCGTTCGACTCATCGGGATGCTCCCTTGGCTGCCTTGGCTGCGGCTTCCAGGACGGCCTCCAGCGCGTCGAGGAATGACGTCGTCTCCTCCGGGGTGCCGGCGGTGACCCGCAAGTGATGCGGCAGGCCGACGTCCCGGATCAGCACACCGTGCTCCAGCAGCGCTCGCCAGACGGCGCGCTCGTCGCCCAGCCCGCCGAAGAGGACGAAGTTGGCGTCACTGGGTACCGGGACGGCGCCGAACGACGGCAGCGTCGCCACGATCCGGTCGCGCTGTTCCTTGATGGCCTCGACGGTGGACAGCAGGACGTCGCAGTGCCACAGCGCCGCGCGCGCAGCCGCCTGCGTCAGCGTGGACAGGTGGTACGGCAGCCGGACCAGCCGGAAGGCGTCACAGACCGCCGGATCGGCGGCAAGGTAGCCGAGGCGTGCGCCGGCAAGGGTGAATGCCTTGCTCATCGTCCGGGTCACCACCAGCCGTTCCCGGCCGGGCAACAGGCTCAGCGCGCTGGGCGTGCCGGGCCGGGCGAACTCGGCATATGCCTCGTCGACCACGACCATGCCGCGGGCAGCATCGTAGGTGGCCCGCACCACGTCCAGCGGCAGCGCGGTGCCGGTCGGGTTGTTCGGCGAACAGAGGAAGACGACGTCCGGGTCGGCGGCGGTGACCTGGGCGGCGGTGCGCTCCGGGTCGAGCCCGAACAGATCGCCGGGGTAGCCGCGGGTGCCGTCGATCCAGGTGGTGCCGGTGCCGGCGCTGATGATCGGATGCATCGAGTAGGTCGGGGTGAAGCCCAGCGCCGTCCGGCCCGGACCGCCGAAGGCCTGCAGGACGTGCTGCAGAACCTCGTTGGAGCCGTTGCCCGCCCAAATCTGCGCGGCGTCGAGGTCGTGGCCGAGGTAGGCGGCGAGATCCTCGCGCAGGCCGCTGAACTCCCGATCCGGGTAGCGGTTGAGGTGCCGCGCCTGGTCGCGGATCGCCTCGACGATCGCGTCGACGACGTCGTCCGGGACGTCGTAACTGTTCTCGTTGGTGTTCAGCCGCACCGGGACGGCGAGCTGCGGGGCGCCATACGGCGTACTGCCGCGCAGGTCCTCACGCAGCGGCAGGCGCGCGAGGACCTCGGACGACGCGGGGGCGGGCACGATCAGCCAGTCTAGGGCCCGAGCAATTAGCCCTCGGGGAAACGCGCGTGGATCGCCTGGCCGTGGGCCGGCAGGTCCTCGGCATTGGCCAGCGTGATGACGTGCCCGGCCACGTCGTGCAAAGCGTCCCGGTCATAGGAGACCACGTGGATGCCGCGCAGGAACGACTGCACGCTGAGCCCGCTGGAGTGGCAGGCGCACCCCCCGGTGGGCAGCACGTGGTTGGACCCGGCGCAGTAGTCGCCGAGGCTGACCGGGGCCCACGGACCGACGAAGATCGCCCCGGCGTTGCGGACTCGGGCGGCGACAGCGGCGGCGTCCCTGGTCTGGATCTCCAGGTGCTCCGCGGCGTAGGCGTCCACCACGGCGAGCCCGGCGTCCAGGGAATCGACCAGCACGATGGCCGACTGCTCACCGGACAGGGCGGCACTGATCCGCTCCGCGTGTTTCGTGGTGCCGACCTGGCGGATCAGTTCCACCTCGACGGCCGCCGCCAGCCGCTGCGACTCCGTGATCAGCACCGCGGCCGCCAGCGGATCGTGCTCGGCCTGGCTGATGAGGTCGGCCGCGACGTGCACCGGATCCGCCGTGTCGTCGGCCAGGATGGCGATCTCGGTGGGCCCGGCCTCGGAGTCGATGCCGATGACGCCACGCAGCAGCCGCTTGGCGGCGGCCACCCAGATGTTCCCCGGCCCGGTGACCATGTCCGCCGGCTCGCAGACCCAGCCTCCGCCATCCGCGCGGGCGCCGTAGGCGAACATCGCGACGGCCTGGGCGCCACCCATCGCGTAGACCTCCTCGACGTCGAGCAGCGCGCAGGCCGCCAGGATCGTCGGGTGCGGCAGCCCCTCGAACCCGGGGGCGTTGTCGCGCTGCGCCGGGCTGGTCACCGCGATGGACTCGACGCCGGCCTCCTGGGCCGGGACCACGTTCATCACCACGCTGCTCGGGTAGACCGCCAGCCCGCCCGGAACGTACAGCCCGACCCGGCCCACCGGCACCCAGCGCTCGGTCACCGTTCCGCCGCTGACCACCTGGGTGGAGTGGTCGGTGCGGCGCTGATCACCGTGCACCCTCCGCGCCCGCCGGATCGCCTCCTCCAGCGCGGCGCGAACCGCCGGGTCGAGGGTGTCCAAGGCCTCGGCGAGCGCCTCGGCCGGCACCCGGATGGACTCCAGCCGCACGCCGTCGAAGCGCTCGGTGAGCTCGACCAGGGCGGCCACCCCACGGTCGCGGACGTCCGCGCAGATCGGACGGACGGCGTCCAGCGCGTGCTCGACGTCCATCGCCGCCCGCGGGACCACACCACGCAGGTCCCGGGACCGCAGGGTCTGGCCGCGGAAGTCGATACGCCGGATCATCGGGTCAGTTTAGGACCGGGGAGCGAGGTCGCGGTCGGGGACGATTCCCCCGAGACGCTTTAGCCTGGGCCGCGTGGCGACCCGGTTACCGCTCTTCCCGCTCGGGACCGTGCTGGTGCCCGGCCTGGTCATGCCGCTGCACGTCTTCGAGCCGCGGTACCGCGTTCTCGTCCAGGCACTCATGGCGTTGCCGGAAGGCGCCCCTCGGCATTTCGGGGTGGTTGCCATCCGGTCCGGACGCGAGGCCGGCGAGGATCTTCCCGCGCTCTACGACGTCGGCTGCACGGCGGAGCTGCGGGAGGTGACGCCGTACACCGACGGGAGGTTCGACATCGTCACCGTGGGCCACCTGCGGTTCCGGCTGGAGGGGCTGGACGGCTCGGCGGGAACGCCGTACCACACCGGCTTGGTGGACTTCCTCGACGAGCCCGACGGTGAGGACGATCTCGCGCTGCTGGCTCAGCAGGTGGCGCTGCGGTTCGCCGCCTACCGGGAGCGGCTGCGGGTGGAGCAGTCCGGGGTCCCGACCGACCCGCGCGTTCTGTCCTATCTGGTCGCCGCCGCGGCGGTGCTGGAACTACCGGCGCGGCAGCGGTTGCTGGAGACGCCGAGCACCGGCGAGCGGTTGCAGGCCGAGCTTGACCTGTTGAGCGGGGAGATCCGACTGCTGGACGCCTTCCGCGCGCTGCCCGCGGTGGAGTTGGCCCGCGAGGCGGTGAATCCCAACTGAGCCGCCAGTCGTCCGCAACGCCGGCCACCCGCGCTCTCACCGAAGCCCGCGTCCCATTCACGGTGCATGCGTTTGCCGCGGACGACCGGGCGCGCAATTCCCGGGACGGCCATGCCCGAGACAGAGGCGGCTCGATCGGCGAGGAGGCGGCGCAGGCCCTCGGGGTCGCGGCGGACCGGGTGTTCAAGACCCTGGTCGCCGAGGTCGACGGGCAGTTGTGGGTGGCCGTGGTGCCGGTGCCCGCCCAGCTGGATCTCAAGGCGCTCGCCGCCGCAGCGGGCGGCAAGCGGGCCGCGCTCGCTCAGTCCGCAGCCGCCGAACGGGCCACCGGGTACGTCGTCGGCGGCATCAGCCCGCTCGGTCAGCGCCGGTCCTTGCCGACCGCCGTCGACGCCTCGGCCCTGGCCCATCCGACCGTCTACGTCAGCGGCGGCCGGCGCGGGATGGACGTCGAACTGGCCCCTGCCGACCTGGTCCGGCTGACGTCGGCCCGGGTCGCCCCCATCTCCCGGGCGGGCTGAGCGCCGTCACTCCGCGTGCAGGACTTCCGAGGGCCGGGTGCGTGCCGCGGCCACCCCCGGCGGAAGCGCGAGCAGCACCGCGACGACCAGAGCCAGGGCAGCAACCACGCCCAGCGTGGACCAGCGGATGACGGGCTCGTCGACCACGCCCAGGCTGTCGGCCACCCCGGCTAGGGGGTCAGGACGTGCAGTGACCGGGTGCCGGCACTACTCAGCGGTGGACGTCGGGAACGTGTAACTCGTCGGCGGTCCGGGCGGTGCCGGCGGGACGTAGCCGGCGGCCTGGTCGACGTGCCGGCCTACGACCGGGATCAGCGTGCCGAGGAAGATCACCGCGGCCGTCGTCACGGGCCAGACGAACGGTGCGCCGATGGCTCGCACGTGCGGTTCTCCCAGGAGTAGCCCTACTACCCAAGCGACGCCCGCGGCGAGGATCGAGCCGACGATGGCGACGGCGGTCCGCAGCGGTGGGCGCGAACCGGGCCGGATCAGCACCGCGATCCCCACCGCGACACCGGCCACGAACGCCAGCAGACTCAGGGTGACGTCATGCGCCACAACGTCCTCCGAACCGCCGTCCCGGGAGGCGATGACCGGGGCGAACAACCGCCAGCAGGCGCCGACGGCCACGCCGTAGACCAGCAAGGCGACCGCGAACACCAGCTCGGCGCGCGCGCTGCCCCGACGGCGGGGTCCCGAGCCGCCGGACGGCGGGATCCAGGCGGTCGACGTCGGGCTGGTCACGGGCAAACCCTAGATGGTGCGGCTGGGAGCGGTCGCGTCCGGAGGTCTCCGTGGCGCCGCGCGCAGCGGGGCCAAGATCTTGGAAGATCCGTCGGCTGACAACCGACGGATCTTCCAAAATCATGGAAACGGGGTAGATGAGGCAGCAGAGCCGAGAAGGACCAGGGCCGTCACTCCGCGCGCAGGACTTCCGCGAGCCGGGTGCGCGCTGCGGCCACCCCCGGCGGGATCGCCAATACGGCGGCGGCCAGTAACGTCACGGCGGCGACCGCCGCCATCGGGTACCAGGGGATGATCCGCTCGTTGACCACACCCAGCGCGTCCGCCACGGCGGCCCAGGCTGGGCGGGCCACCGCCAGTCCCAGCGGAATGCCGGTCAGCAGCCCGACGACCGCGACGGTCAGCGCCTGCCATCGCACGGCCGTTCGAGCCTGTCGCGGTACAAGCCCGAGTGCCCGCAGGACGGCAAGGTCGCGTCGCCAGGCCCGCACCGCCATGACGAGAGCGTGAACCGACGCCAGGGTCGCCAACAGGGCGAGGAAGGCGGCCACCGTCCATGGCAGCGAACCCAGCTCATCCAGATTGTCGACGCTGGAGGGGATGGCCGGGCGGTCCACCTCCACGAAGGTCCGGCGCAGGTCAGACACCAATGTGTCGACATCCGCGCCGTCCACGAACGAGACCAGGACCATCAGGGCCTGCATCGGGGACGGCCGAGGTACCAGCGATGATCGAGTGCGCACTTGCATGCGACACGCCCGGCGATTCGCCACCGAAGTGCACACTTGATCATCGGTGGGCGGCCGGACGCTGGTGGACCAGGCAGCTAGACCAGGCAGCTAGATCAGGCAGCTAGATCAGGCAGCTAGATCAGGCAGCTAGACCAGGCAGCTAGATCAGGCAGCTAGATCAGGCAGGTCGGGCCTAGCAGGGCCTTCAGGTCACCGAACAGCGCCGGCGACGCCGTGACCCGCAGCCCGTCGTCCAGCCGCATCGTCGTGGCCCGGCCAGTCTGGGTGAGCCGAAGGTGCACCTCGGTGACCCCAGGGTGCGTGGCCAGCACGTCCTTCAGCCGCTCGACGACGGGCGGGGTGCAGCGGGTCACCGGCATCTGCACAATGACCGGCCCACGCTCGCCGACGTCCAGGTCGGGAATGGTCAGCTCTTGCGCATAGATCGTGGGGACGTCGTCGCGCCGGTTGACCCGGCCCTTGACCACGACGACAAGGTCCTCGGCCAGCACGTGCGAGACCGTCTGGTACGTCTGCGGGAAGAAGAGCACCTCGATGGCGCCACCCAGGTCCTCGACGGTCGCGATCGCCCACGGGTTGCCGTTCTTGGTCAGCTTGCGCTGCAGCGAGCTGATCATCCCGGCGATCGTCACCGTCGAGCCGTCCGGCCGCCCGTCGTCGGCGGTGAGCGAGGCGATCGAGCAGTCCGCGGCGTTGGACAGGACGTGCTCGACGCCGAACAGCGGGTGGTCTGAGACGTACAGACCCAGCATCTCCCGCTCGAAGGCGAGCTTCTCCTTCTTCTCGAACTCCGGCAGCTCGGGCAGCTGCACGGAGAGCTTGGAGTGCCCGGCGTCGGCCGTGCTGAACAGGTCGAACTGCCCGATGGCCTCCTGCCGCTTCAGGTCGACCGCCTCATCGACGGCGTCCTCGTGGCCGGCGACCAGCGAGCGGCGGGTGTGCCCGAGAGAGTCGAACGCGCCCGCCTTCGCCAGCGACTCGATGGTCCGCTTGTTGCAGACCACGGCGGGGACCTTCTGCAGGAAGTCCTGGAAGTTGGTGTAGGTGCCGTGCTCCTCGCGGGCCGCCACGACCGCGTCCACCACGTTGGCTCCGACGTTGCGGATGGCGGTGAGCCCGAAGCGGATGTCCTCGCCGACCGGGGTGAAGTTGGCCGCCGACTCGTTGACGTCCGGCGGCAGCACCCGGATGTTCATTCGGCGGCACTCGTTGAGGTAAAGCGCGGACTTGTCCTTGTCGTCGCGCACGCTGGTGAGAAGGGCGGCCATGTACTCGGCCGGGTAGTTGGCTTTGAGGTATGCCGTCCAGTACGAGACCAGCCCGTAGCCGGCGGTGTGGGCCTTGTTGAACGCGTAGTCCGAGAACGGGACGAGGATGTCCCACAGCGTCTTGATCGCGGCCTCGGAGTACCCGTTGGCGCGCATCCCCTCACTGAAGCCGACGAATTCGGCCTGCAGCACCTCGCGCTTCTTCTTGCCCATCGCGCGCCGCAGCAGATCGGCCTTGCCCAGGCTGTACCCGGCGACCTTCTGCGCGATCGCCATGACCTGTTCCTGGTAGACGATCAGGCCATACGTCGTGCCGAGGATCTCCTCCAGCGGCTCGGCCAGCTCCGGGTGGATCGGCGTGATCGGCTGCTGGCCGTTCTTGCGCAGCGCGTAGTTGGTGTGCGAGTTGGCGCCCATCGGGCCCGGCCGGTACAGGGCCAGGACGGCGGAGATGTCCTCGAAGTTGTCCGGGCGCATCAACCGCAGCAGCGAGCGCATGGCCCCGCCGTCCAGCTGGAAGACGCCGAGGGTGTCTCCCCGGGCGAGCAGGTCGTACGTGGCCTTGTCGGACAGGTCGCGGGAGAGCTCGTCGAGATCCACCGGCTCCTTGCCGTTCGCGACGATGTTGAGCAGCGCGTCGTCGATCACGGTGAGGTTGCGCAGGCCGAGGAAGTCCATCTTGAGCAGGCCGAGCGTCTCGCAGGTCGGGTAGTCGAACTGCGTGATGATCGCGTTGTCCTGCTCGCGGCGCATGATCGGAATGTGGTCGATCAGCGGCTCGCTGGACATGATCACGCCGGCCGCGTGGACGCCCCACTGGCGCTTCAGATTCTCCAGGCCGCGCGCGGTCTCCACCACCCGGGCCACCTCCGGATCGGAGGCGTGCAGCTGGCGGAACTCCTCGGCCTCCTTGTAGCGGGGATGATCGGCATCGAAGATCCCGGACAGCGGGATGTCCTTGCCCATCACGGCCGGTGGCATGGCCTTCGTCAGCCGCTCCCCCATCGAGAAGGGGTAGCCGAGAACCCGTGAGGCGTCCTTCAGCGCCTGCTTCGCTTTGATCGTTCCGTAGGTGACGATCTGAGCGACCCGCTCCTCCCCGTACTTCTCCGTGACGTACTTGATGACCTCACCGCGCCGGCGCTCGTCGAAGTCCACGTCGACGTCGGGCATCGAGACTCGCTCGGGGTTGAGGAACCGCTCGAAGATCAGCCCGTGCTGCAGCGGGTCCAGATCGGTGATGCCGGTGGCGTACGCCGCGAGCGATCCGGCCGCCGACCCACGCCCCGGGCCGACCCGGATGCCCTCGCCCTTGGCCCAGTTGATGAAGTCGGCGACCACGAGGAAGTAGCCGGGAAAGCCCATCTGGCAGATGACGTCGACCTCGAAGTCGGCCTGCTTGCGGACGTCCTGCGGGACACCCCCCGGATACCGCTGGTGCAGGCCGCGCTCGACCTCCTTGACGAACCAGGACTGCTCGCTCTCCCCCTCGGGCACGGGGAAGCGCGGCATGAGGTTGGCGCCCTCGGTGAACTTCACGTCGCACCGCTCGGCGATCACCAGCGTGTTGTCGCAAGCCTCCGGCAGCTCCCGCCACTGCTCACGCATCTCCTGGGGGGACTTGAGGTAGAACTCGTCGGCGTCGAACTTGAACCGCTTCGGGTCGGCCAGCGTCGAGCCCGACTGCACGCACAACAGGACGGCGTGCGCCTGGGCGTCCTCGGCCCGCGTGTAGTGCAGGTCGTTGGTGGCCACCAGCGGCAGGCCGAGGTCGCGCGCGAGCCGGAGCAGATCGCGCTGCACCCGCCGCTCGATGCTGAGTCCGTGATCCATCACCTCGCAGAAGAAGTTCTCCGCACCGAAGATGTCCCGGTAGTCGGCGGCGGCCTCGCGGGCGGCGTCGTACTGGCCGAGCCGCAACTTGGTCTGGATCTCCCCGGACGCGCAGCCGGTGGTGGCGATCAGGCCCCCGCCGTACGTCTGCAGCAGCTCGCGATCCATCCGCGGCTTGTAGAAGTGGCCCTCCAGGCTGGCCAGGGACGCGAGCCGGAAGAGGTTGTGCATGCCGCCCGTGGTCCGGGCCAGCAACGTCATGTGGGTGTAGGCGCCGCCTCCCGAGACGTCGTCCTCGCCGCCGTCGCCCCACCGCACTCGGCTGCGGTCGAACCGGCTGGTGCCCGGCGTCAGGTAGGCCTCGATCCCGATGATCGGTTTGACGTCGTACTTCTTGGCTTTCTTCCAGAACTCGTAGGCACCGAACACGAAGCCGTGGTCGGTCATGGCGACAGCGGGCATGCCCATCCGCGCCGCGTCGGCGAAGAGATCGTCGATCTTGGCAGCGCCGTCCAGCATCGAGTACTCGGTATGCACGTGGAGGTGCACGTAGGAGTCACTGGCCGATGACTGGCCGGACGGCATGGTGCGCCTCCCAGGAAGCACGACGATGTAAGCGACCGACAACGACGACGCGACCGGGGAAGGCGCCGAGGTTGGCCGAAACGCCCGACCGCGGCGCGGTCTCGCTGCTGCGAGTTTAGGTGTCCCCGCCGACAGTCTCGGTCCGTCGCGGCGACTGCCCAGGGCGGCGCGGCGTGTCGCCCGACGGCCGCGATCACGCCGGTGATCGGCGCCGTCACCAAGCCCTGTCGGCTGGTCACGCATCGTATGGCGAACGCACGGAACGTCGCCGTCGGGGCTACTCCGCGATCCGGTCGAGGGCGGTCTGCAGGTCCTCGGGATAGTCGCTGTCGAACTCCGCCCATTGCTCGGTCCCGGGATGCTCGAACCCGAGGCGGACGGCGTGCAGCCATTGCCGGGTCAGCCCGAGTCGGTCGGCGAGCACGGGATCCGCGCCGTAGGTGAGATCACCGACGCAGGGATGCCGGGTCGCGGCGAAGTGGACGCGGATCTGGTGAGTGCGCCCGGTTTCCAGGTGCACCTCCGTCAGCGAAGCCGCGCGGAAAGCCTCCATCACCTCGTAGTGGGTAACGCTGGGCTTTCCCCCTGCCACGACCGCCCACTTGTAGTCGAGGGTGGGATGGCGGGCGATGGGCGCGTCGATGGTGCCGCGCAGCGGGTCGGGGTGACCCTGGACCAGCGCGTGGTAAACCTTGTCGACGGTGCGGTCGCGGAACGCCTGCTTGAGCCGCGAGTAGGCGTATTCGCTCTTGGCCACCACCATGAGCCCGCTGGTCCCGACGTCCAGCCGGTGCACGATTCCCTGCCGTTCGGCCGCTCCGGATGTCGCGATCCGGTACCCGGCCGCCGCGAGGCCACCGATCACGGTGGGGCCGGTCCAGCCCGGGCTGGCATGGACGGCGACGCCGACCGGCTTGTCGACCACGACGAGGTCATCGTCGTCATACACGACCCGCAGGCCCGGGACGGGCGCCGGCTCCGCGGGTTGATCGGATGCCGCCGGCGGCAGCGTGACCTCCAGCCAGGCCCCGGCGCGCAATCGGGCCGACTTGGCGACCGGCTCGCCGTCCAGCAACACAAGGCCGGCCTCGGCGAGCTCCGCCGCCGCGGTGCGGGACAGGCCGAGCAGGCGGCCGAGACCGGCGTCGAGGCGCTCACCGGCCAAGCCGTCGGGAACAGGCAGTGATCGGGTGTCGGGCATGTCTGTTATCAGCGCGCCATCGGGCGCCCGTCGACCCCGACGCCGCGCAGGCCGAGCAGGGCGATGAGGACGGCGGCCACCACGATGCACGAGTCCGCCACGTTGAAGACGGGCCAGTGCGGCAGCTCCATGAAGTCCACCACGTGACCGCGGGCGAAGCCCGGCTCCCGGAACAGCCGGTCGGTCAGGTTCCCGACCGCCCCGCCGAGCAGCAGCCCCAGCACCACCGCCCACGGCAGGCTGCCGAGGCGGCGGGTCATCCGGACAATGGCGACCGCGACGACGGTCGCGATGATCGTGAAGATCCACGTCGTGCCCGTGGCGATGGAGAAGGCCGCTCCCGAGTTGCGGGTCAGCCGCAGCCCGAAGAGATCGCCGACCAGCGGCACATACCCACGACCGGTGAGCGCGTGGACCGCCCAGGCCTTCGTGAGCTGATCAGTGATCAGCACAAGCACCGCCGTGGCGGCGGAAAGGGCGGTGAGGCGGTGCCGGAGTGCCGCCGGCACGTCGGGGGGATGGTCGGCATCGCCGGCGGGCCGGCCGCGGAGGGTCTCGTCCATATCCCTCTTAGCCTGTCATGGCCCGCCAGTTCGGCGGGGACGGCCGTCAGCCATGATCACGGAATATCCGGTCCTCCCACGCCACCGGATCTTCCGTGATCATGCCTGGACCGCAGCATTCCTCGCAGCCGATGCCGTCGTCGCATCAAAGTGGAAACTTTCGGTCATATACAACCGAAAGTTTCCATCATCACGAGGAAGCCGCGGCTTGGTCACGAGCGGGCTGCTTGATCAGCGGAGCTACCGGCGTTCGGTGAGTTGCTTGCACGAGACGCACAGGCCGGCGCGCGGGAACGCCTGCAACCGGGCCTTGCCGATCGGCTTACCACAGTTCTCGCAGCTGCCGTAGGTGCCCGCCTCGAGCCGCTCCAGGGCGTGGACGGTCTGCCGCAAGGCGTCCTCGGCATTGGCGAGCAGGGTGAGTTCCTGCTCGCGGCCGAACGCCTTGGCCCCGGTGTCGGCCTGGTCGTCACCGGCCGAGACGGCCCCGTCGCGCATGACGTCGGCAACGGTTCCGTGCAGGGCCTCCACCTCGGCGTCCAGTCGGACCAGTTCTTCGGTCAGTTCGGCCTTGATGGCGGACAGCTCTTCGGGGGTCCACGGCGACTCGTCCTCCCGGAACGCGATTTCCGACGCAGGGGCCGTCCGGGCCGGTGGGACTGTGGCGGTTCGAACGGGCGCAGCCGCGACCGGGGTGGCCTCCTGCGTCGGCGCTGCCTTGGCAGGCGCCGCCTTGGCCGGTGCCTTCCTGGTCGGTGCCTTCTGGGCAGGCGCCTTGGTGGCGACCTTCCTGGCGGGTGACTTCTGGGCAGGCGCCTTGGTGGCGACCTTCCTGGCGGGTGACTTCTGGGCAGGTGCCTTGGCGGCGGCCCTCCTGGCGGGCGCCTTCTGCGCCGGTCCATTCCTCGCGGGCGCCTTGGCCGTCGCCGTCTTGCCGGCAGTCTTCTGTGCGGGCGCCTTAGCGGTTACCGCCTTCGCTGCCGCCTTGGTGACCGCCTTCGTAGCGGTCTTCCTCGTAGACGCCGCCGTCGCGGCGCTCTTGGCAGGCGCGGCCTTGGCGGGTGCGCTCTTGGTGGCCTTGGCCGTCGTGGCCGTCTTCGCGGGCGCCGCCTTCGCCGTCTTCGCGGGCGCCGCCGTCTTCGCGGGCGCGGCCTTCGCCGTCTTCGCGGGCGCCGCCGTCTTCACGGGCGCCGCCCTCTTCGCGCGCGCGGCCTTGGCCGTCTTTGCGGGCGCGGCCTTCGCCGTCTTCGGGGTCGCAGCCTTCTTCGCGGGCGCGGCCTTGGCCGTCTTTGCGGGCGCGGCCTTCGCCGTCTTCGGGGTCGCAGCCTTCTTCGCGGGCGCGGCCTTGGCCATCTTTGCGGGC
>Ga0081539_10004513_pt1 | contig 15297 bp, 15 predicted proteins | sample TabmetS4T2R2_FD_71023 | JGI IMG/M metagenome (GOLD analysis project Ga0081539, IMG submission 71023) | Tabebuia heterophylla rhizosphere microbial communities from the University of Puerto Rico - S4T2R2 | ecosystem: Host-associated > Plants > Roots > Rhizosphere ...
TTTTCGGCACAGGGACAATCGTATCCATCCTTCTCTTAACACTTCTGGTCGGCGACTGGGTTATTGCTGGCACAGCCGCGCGTAGTTTATTGAGAGACCGCCTTAAGAGTTCTGCGGAACTCGCCTCTCAGAACGTTCCTTTCTTTCTTGAGACAGGCCAAAATCTGGCTGCACAAATCGCAAACGACCCACGCCTGCAGGATCCAAATGCCGATATTGCTACTATCCTGGGCGAACGGATTCAATCCGTCCCTTTTTTCAATCAACTCGTTGTTCTAGATATGCAGACTCGGAATATCGTTGCAAATTATCCGTCTGAACCCCTATTTCAGATTACAAGGCCAGAAGAAGATGGATTGATACTGATCCAACAAGGTGTTCCAAACCAGATTTATACAGTTCCACCTTCTGAGGAAGGTGGCGCGGCAGGTACATCTTTCCTTGCAGCAATTCCTCAAATGGGGCGCGTATTAATCGGTCGCACTTATTTGAGTGCGAATCCCTACACTCGCTCGCTTGTGAACAATCTCCACAGCCTCTCAGAAGTCAATGGCGCTGGATTATTGATAGCGGACGGCATGATCGTTTATCACTCTGAAGCAGCCCAAACATGGACGGCCTATCAGGGTCAGCGCAGTGATACGCCAGCTTTCTTCGATGAGACCGCTTCTCTCGGGACCCGGCAACTGGTCTATTATCAACCTGTCGATGGCTATCCCTGGGCAGTTGTTCTCACAATCCCTGCGCAGGCGACACAACAGCTTGCCATTAATATTGCATTGCCAATCTCGCTGATGATTGTTTTGCTCGGCATCATTGCATTGATATCGATGCGTGTGAATCTGCGCGCAGTAACAGGCTCATTGCAAAGTCTCGCAGCAGAAGCGGGACATATTGCAACCGGAAGGTTGGATCGCCCACTCGGTACCGAAGGTGTGGATGAACTTGGTGAATTACGACGCGCGTTCGAGCAGATGCGCGTCAGTTTGCAAGCTCGCCTTCAGGACCTCAACCGCCTGCTGGTTGCCAGTCAGGGCGTAGCCTCAAGCCTCACTATTGGTGATGCGTTGCGTCCCGTCCTTGAAGCGGTGATCGATAATGGTGCAAGTTCCGCGCGTGTGGTACTAGTGCGGGATATGCTTCCCACCACAGTCGAAACCCCTCTCCGTTTTGCAGATGGAATCGAGCAGGATGTGTACATGCATCTTGATCAACAAATCCTCGCGCTCACTGAACAACAGGAGAGACTGGTGATGGCCACTCTTTCCCGGACCCGCGGCCTGATGATGGACCCGAACCTGCCTCACCCCGAATCGTTGATCGCGGTCGCGTTGCGCCATGAGAGTCATTTTTATGGAGTCTTGTGGGCGGCCTATAATCAGCAACGTATCTTTTCCGAAGCAGATATCCGTTTCATCAGCACCCTCGCAAGCCAGGCCGCATTGGCAGTCACGAACATCCGTTTGTTCTTAACCGTTGAAGTGAGTCGGCGTCAGCTTGAAGCTATTCTTAATTCCACGCCAGACCCGGTCTTGGTCACGGACGCGTCGAATCGAATGATATTGGCGAACCCGGCCGCAGGTCATGTTTTTGGCGTGACAATTCGCCGGGGAGAAAGGCCCGATCTCGAGCGAACGATTCAAGTCAAGGCATTGAATGAACTACTGCTTGCATCCTCATCGGAGCGGCGTTCAGCAGAGATCCGCATGCCGGATGGAAAAACCTATCTCGCCATGGCATCCGCGATGACGGCTGATGGCCGGACGATCGGCCGGGTCTGCATCCTGCGTGATGTAACACAACTCAAAGAGATTGATAACCTAAAGTCCGATTTTGTCGCAACCGTGAGCCATGACTTGCGTTCCCCTCTGACGTTGATGCGTGGATATGCGACCATGCTTGAAATGGCTGGCACCTTGAATGAACAACAAAAAGGTTATGCAAAAATGATCGTACAGGGTGTAGACAATATGGCAAAGCTGGTCAATAACCTACTTGACCTTGGGCGGATTGACTTTGGTGTTGGCTTACAGGTCGAGAGCATCCCTGTGCTTGATATCCTTGAGCAAGTAACAGGCAGCCTGCAAATGTATGCAAAGCAAAAAAATATCTCATTAGGTGTTGAGATTCCCAAGGACATGCCTCACGCGATTGAAGCTGACCAATCCCTGCTGTATCAGGCTATTTATAACCTTGTGGAAAATGCACTCAAATACACACCAGAGGGCGGGGAAATTACGATTCAGCTTCAAACTTCCCCTTCTGCACTGACGTTTGCAGTGCAGGACAGCGGCATCGGTATTCCAAAGAGTGATCTGCCTCGCTTGTTCGAAAAGTTCTATCGTGGTACGAATCGCGAGGCGCTCGCCCAGCGCGGCACCGGCCTTGGACTCGCAATCGTTAAATCTATTGCAGAACGTCATGGCGGCAAAGTTTGGGTTGAAAGTGACCTCGGCAAGGGAAGCACATTCCATTTGCAGGTGCCACTGGAACAGCCACAAGAATCCCAGCCCGTTTAACATATAATATGCTTATAAAATGGAACTCTCATCATGAGAGGCCTCTTAGGCTGACATGATTGATCCTGAAGACAATCAAGATACTTCGCTCATTCATCGTTCCACATTTCGTACCTGCCAAAGAATCCAGAAAACTCTTCCCATGCAGACCGATGAATTGTTGTTCCGCACATTTCTTGCCACTCCCAGTGTTGTTATTACTGAAGTCTCTTATCAAATTCCTTAGGAAGATTCCAGGCTTTATGATTTGGACTATAATGATAATTACTCCTTGCAATTTTTGGCTGGGGCATCTTCCCGTTAGTTGTATCAAATATTTATGTTAACTCCTGAAAACAATCAAACTGAAATCATGCGGCGGCAGAGTGAATACAAACCGCCGCGCTCGTTGAGACATTGGCTCATCGGAAGACCCTTACAAACTGCCGACGCGCCACATCAAACCATCGGAAAATTAATCGGACTCGCTGTCTTTGCTTCTGACGCGCTTTCATCCAATGCTTACGCTACGCAGGAAATATTGGGGGTGTTGGCTGTTACTGGCTTGGTAGCCTATGCTTATGTTTTTCCCATTTCTGTTGCTATTGTTGCATTGCTGGCAATTGTAACGATTTCCTACCAGCAAACGATTTACGCATACCCAGGCGGAGGCGGCGCCTATATTGTTGCCAGGGATAATCTCGGTGAAACATCCGCGCAGGTTGCAGGCTCAGCGCTCCTGACAGATTATATTCTGACAGTAGCTGTTTCTATATCATCTGGCGTTGCCCAAATCGTTTCTGCCTACCCAACCCTGGATCCCTATAGAGTTCAAATCGGTGTGGCGGCAGTCATTTTCATCATGTTGCTCAATTTGCGCGGTGTGAAGGAGGCAGGCACTGCCATTGCACTGCCCACCTTTTTCTTTGTTGCCATGATGTTCCTAACTGTGGGAATTGGTCTATTTAGAAGTATGACTGGAACACTGGGAGTTGTTGTTAATCCGCCAGAAATCCAGGTTGCTGAAACGATCGCAACGATCACGCCCTTTCTTCTTTTACATGCCTTCGCAAATGGAACCACAGCCCTAACCGGTGTTGAAGCGATCTCAAACGGCATTACTGCATTCAAAGAACCCCGCAGCCGTAATGCAGCCATTACCTTGATTTGGATGTCAATCATCCTTGGTTCCCTCTTCCTCGGAATCTCCTATTTGACGGCCCAAGTCCGAGGTGTATATTCTCATGAGGAAACGATTATTTCACAATTGGTCCGCACGGTGTTTGATGGGCGCGGATCCCTTTATCTGGCAACTATTGCTGCAACAACAATTATCCTCATGATGGCAGCAAATACGGCCTTCGCTGGATTTCCTCGGTTGGGTGCGCTCGCAGCGGAGGATGGTTTCCTTCCGCGTCAATTGACATTCCGCGGAAGCCGCCTTGTATACTCAAATGGTATTATCACACTCGCAATCATCGCTTCTCTATTAATCATCGTCTTTAGAGCGAGGGTGGATCTGCTCATTCCTCTTTATGCAATTGGTGTATTTCTTTCATTTACCTTGTCCCAAATTGGCATGGCAAAGCGCTGGTGGAAGGCTGGTCATCTTAAGCAAGGGGAAGAAATTGTCGAGCCCGGATCTGTATTGCAATACGATAAAGGCTGGCGCTTGAAGATGATTATCAATGGGTTTGGCGCTTTATGTACCGCCGTTGTTATGGTCATATTTGCTGTTACGAAATTCAGTGAAGGCGCCTGGGTGGTGCTCATCATTATTCCAGTCCTCGTTAAGATTTTCTTTACCATCCACCATCACTATAAGGATCTTGCAACTGAACTTTCATTGGATAAATTCGGTGGATTACCCGCGCGTCGAGAGCGGCATCGCGTTATCATGCCAATCAGCGGAATCCACCAGGGGACACTGGAAGCCTTGCGATATGCCAAACTGCTTTCAAATGACGTGACGGCTGTGCACATTTCGATTGACCCCAGTGAGACAGAAAAGGTTCAGAAGAAGTGGAAGACCTGGGGAGAAGGAACGCGTCTCATTATTCTCGATTCTCCGTTTCGCCTCTTTGTCGAACCATTACTTGAATACCTCGAAGATATTGTTGATGCCAGCCAGCCGAATGAAACGATTACGGTCGTTGTGCCGCAATTCATCCCATCGAAGCGCTGGCACAATACACTACACATGCGCACAGCAGATGTTCTGCGTCAGGAACTATTGTCAAAGCATGGCGTTGTTGTAACCGATGTTCCATACCATGTACATCATGAGGCGCATGATAAGAAGGAGTAATTTTATGAATTTTATTGTATTAGGATGTGGCAGAGTCGGTGCTGAACTTTGTTACCGACTTTTCAGAAGCGGACATCAGGTAGTGGTGGTGGATAGCAACAAGCAGGCTTTCAACCGCTTGCACCCGGATTTTCGCGGCCGCACGCTGGAAGGCGAAGGATTAGCTGAAAGTGTGCTCGAGCGTGCAGGCATCCGCGAAGCCGATGGACTGGCAGCTGTTACAAATTCAGATACGTTGAATGCAGTGGCAGCTCATATCGCGCGCGCTTTCTATGATGTGCCAAATGTGGTTGCTCGAAATTATGATCCCAATCTTCGCTCCATTATCGAAGCATTCGGTTTACAAACTGTCGGCTCCACGTATTGGGGTGCCCAACGTGTGGAAGAGCTATTGATGAATCCGTTACAGAAAGTGGTTTACTCGCCTGGCAACGGTGAAGTAGAGATCTATGAAGTACTTATTCCAGAGGAATGGAATAACCGCACCCTGGGAGAATTACTGGATCAGCTCAAAGGCTGCTACCCTGTTGCGTTAGCGAGAGCAGGTCGTTCGTTCCTGCCTGAATCGAATACCATGTTGCAGGAAGGTGATTTGCTTAATGTAAGCTCCACCTTCGAGGGCATCGGCGCGCTGACTGCACGTCTTTCCAAAGAGGCGGAGGCATAATATGTTTGTATTAATTGCGGGTGGAGGGCGCACTGGGGCACGCCTTGCTAACTTATTGATCAATCAGAATTACAAGGTCCGTCTCATTGAAAATCGAAGCGAGTTGCTTGGTCGTCTCCATCAGGAACTGCCCACGGAGGTGATTTATGAGGGGAATCCTGTCGATCTCAGCGTTTTGAATGCTGCTGGTATTAATGATGTTCACGCTGTGGCAGCTGTGACTAGTGAAGATGCCTCCAATCTGGTCTTGTGCTTTCTTGCCAAGACTATGTTCGATGTGCCACGTACAATTGCGCGTGTGAATAACCCGAATAATGCCTGGCTCTTCAACGAAAAATTCCATGTGGATGTGGCTCTCAACGCAGCAGATGTGTTTGCTCATCTGATAGAAGAAGAGATGTCTCTGGGCGATATGATGACCCTGTTCAAGATTCGCCGTGGACGATACTCGGTTGTAGAAGAAAAAATACCTTCAGGCGCGAAAGCAATCGGCATTCCACTTAAAGATCTGGCTTTGGCTGAACATTGCGTAATTGCCGCAATTATCCGAGATGGAGTGATGACTCTGCCACGCGGCGATAGCACGTTGCAGGAAAACGATGAGATTATTGCAGTTGCAAGCCCAGAAGGGGCGAAAAAGCTGGCTGAACTCCTAGCTGATCCAATATACCCCGTCCGAAACGGAAAAAAGAAATTGGAGCAGTAAGGCGGAGTAAGTAATAAATAATCATGAGGTAAGCTATGATGAATTCGGGGCAATTCCAAATTGACCGAATCGAAACCCCTACGGTATAATATTGTGCCAGTCTGTACAAATAGACTGCTATTATATAACGCTGCGCAAATAGCTAAACGAAACCCCATTGCAGCTTGGCAATGGATTAGATCATGTTTAGTGAATAATAAAGAAGCAGTATTTTGAAGCGAGGAATGAGGAATGACGAAACGTACGTATCAACCGAAGATTCGCCGCCGCGTGCGCGTGCATGGTTTTCGTAAGCGCATGGCTACGGCTGATGGGCGTGCCGTTCTTAAGCGCCGTCGTTTGCGAGGACGCCATAAATTGACGGTAACAGCCAACAAGCACGTTAAGAAGGTCCGCTGGTAAGCGGAAACTCAATCTGAGCGCGTTCGAGATAACGGGTGCAGAGAAAGTTTCGCCTGGCCCGGTCCGAAGACTTCAAGCGGGTGCGGCGTTCTGGTAAATCCTATGCCCACCCGCTTGTTGTGTTGATTGTCCAGACTCATGACCAGCGAAGCAATCCTATGGACCAACCACGCGTGCGTACGCGAGTGGGGGTCGCGGCCGGGAGAACAGTGGGAACGGCGGTTTATCGGAACCGAGCCAAACGCCTTCTCCGCGAAGCGATGAGGACTCTTATTCCAGACATCGCATCAGGCTTGGATCTGATCCTGATCGCCCGCCCTGGACTTGTATCCGCCACTTTAGAAGATACACGCCAAGCTCTGCTCAATCTCCTCCAACGTGCACAGATTTTTAGCCCCAGGCATGAATCCTGAGTTCCATCTGCACGATTATTCGAATGAACCACGTTTGCGCGATATGCCGCGGTCGATTGGCAACTGGCCGCGTATCGCTCTGCTTTCGCTCATTCGTCTCTATCAAATGACCATCTCACGCGGCCTTCCCGAAAATACCTGCCGCTTTTATCCATCCTGTTCCCATTATGGATACCAGGCAGTTTACAAATATGGAGCGCTTAAAGGTTCTTTGATGGCGGGCTGGCGTGTCCTGAGATGTAACCCTTTCAATCCTGGTGGTTATGACCCTGTTTTATAGGAGCATCAATTTTTCAATGAGAAAGAAATTTGTATTTGTAATTATGATTCTACTCGCTGCTTTTGCAATGAGCGGATGTACTGGCCCTGTCGCGTGGCCAGGTCTCGGTGCAGATGAACAGACTGCTTATCTGGCAAACGGCCAATTTGTTTACGCCATCAACTCGAACGATGGTGATGAACTCTGGCATTATCCTCTTCAGGCCGATTCTAAACTGACTTTTTATTCGACTCCCGTAGTAACTCCAGAGGGGCTGGTCATTATCGGCAGTTCAGGCATCAACCACAGCTTGATTGCCATCAACCCTCAAAAATTTCCTGATACTTTGCCTGCACCGGTTGGTGGATTCCAAAGGTTTTTCTGTAATATTGGCTTGGCAGTGTGCCCCAAGCCCGTTGAGGTCGAAGAATGGATTTTTACAGAGGCAAAGGATCATTGGGTGGCTGGACCCCTGGCTTTAGATGGCAAACTCTTTGCTCCCAATGCAGATGGAAACTTATATGTGCTTGATCTGAACGATGGTCATCTCTTGGAAAAAATCACGCTAGATGGCGAGTCGAACCGTCCAAATCGTCTTTGGGCGCAACCCATCACAGATGGCGAACGCCTCTTTGTTACATCCCTAGATCACAGTGTTTATGCAATTGACGTTGAGACCCACGAAATCATCTGGCATGAGGGTTTGGGTGGAGCGATTCCGGGCGGTGCTGTACTTGCCTCCGATGGCATGTTGTATGCGGGCTCTCTCTCAAAACAATTGGAAAAATTCGATCCAGCCACAGGCTCGCACGAGCCTGTGCTGGATACCAAAGGCTGGATATGGGGAACTCCCGTTTCGGAAGGTGACAATTTATATTTCAGCGATGTAGATGGGTACTTCTACTCGTATAATACAAAAGACCAAACGTTAAATTGGGAACCCGTACAACCAGATAGTGCAATTACGGCCAGCCCGCTTGCACAGTCTGATAATGTCCTGCTTGCCACTGAATCAGGCAATGTCTATTCTGTTGATCCTGAAGGCAAAGTTGCTCTCTGGTATGATGAACCCAGCGATGGCAAGGCATACACTACTCCTCTATCTTCTGATGGGCATATTCTTATTGCATACCTTCAATCAGATTATTTTCTCGTTGCCCTAAATGAAGATGGTCATCAGGCATGGACGTTCCCCTCACAGCAATAATGAGGTTTTATGAAGAATACAACAAATAAAACACAGACACAAGTGCAACAACCAGAATTACCACAGGGATTATCACGTGAATCACTAAAAACCGTGGCGGTGATTGGGATTCTGGTGCTCGCTTTTTTGCGCTGGCATGACGTGATCGCCATTCTGATCAATGTAATGATATTTATTTACGGTCTCGTCGGGCAAAACTTTGGCATAGCGCTTATTTTGTTTACTATATTGATCCGTCTTGTAACATGGCCGCTAAACGCACAACAGATGAAAGGGGCTGCTGCCATGCAGGAATTGCAGAACGACAAGGAATGGCTGGCTATTCAGAAGAAATATGCAAAAGACCGGGAAAAACTAGCACAGGAGCAAATGCGTATCTACCGCGAGAAGGGTATCAACCCGTTTGGCTCTTGTCTACCCACCCTGATTCAATTTCCAATTCTATTTGCGTTGATTCCGAGCATCACATATGCTATTGGTTCCACCCCATTAAGTATTCTTAATCTTTCTCGAAGTATATTCTTCCAGGATGTGGCCAAGCTAGTTCCTTTGAACAGTAAATTCTTATGGATGGATTTAGGTCTGCCTGAAAGGACTATATTATTTGGGCTTAGTATTCCCGTCCTTGCATTGATTGTAGGGTTTACAACATATATCCAAACTAAACTCACGATGCCACCCTCAACCAATCCCAACGACCAGGCTGCGGCAACCGGAAAAATGATGGGCATTTACATGCCGATAATGTTGTTTTTCTTCTCTTTAAATTATGCATCTGGCCTGGCGGTTTACTTTATAGTCAGCAACATTCTGAGCATTATTCAATATTCATTAATGGGCAAAGTTAATTGGCGCAATCTTTTACCTGGCGGACAAAAAAAGTAACATAAGGAGGTGGGCATGAACGAAAAAACCACACTTGAGATTATCGCCCCCACTGTTGAAGAAGCTATCGCGCAGGGTTTAGCGGAGTTGGGACTCTCAGCCGACGCCGTGAGTGTCGAAGTGTTGGATGCAGGCAATAAAGGCTTGTTTGGATTCGGAAAACATCAGGTGCGTGTCCGTTTGACGGTGAATCCACCAGGTGGCCCGGAAATCGTCCAAATGGAGCCAGCCCCCAGATCGATGCCCGAGGCGAAGCCCGTTCCTATTGTATCGTCCTCAGAGTTCAAAGAATCCGAACCTCAACTTGAACACGATCCAATGCTCGACCGCACCGAGTCGGTCATTTCCAAGATGCTTCATCTTCTCAAGCTTCAAGCGCAGGTCTCGGCGCATTATGGATCTACAGAACGTGACGGACGACGAAATATCAATGTGGATATTCGAGGCAATGACCTGGGTGTGTTGATTGGTCGCCGCTCTGAAACCTTAAGCGCGTTTCAATATATTGCGTCGCTGATCGTTGGTAAGGATACCCAACAGTTCGTGCAGCTCACGGTGGATGTGGAAGGTTATCGCGAGCGCCGCGAGAAACAATTAATCCAGATGGCAAAGCGTATGGCAGACCAGGTTGCCAAAAGCGGGCGACGCCAGACGCTGGAACCGATGCCATCGGGTGAGCGCCGCATCATTCACATTGCATTACGTGATCACCCAGATGTGAAGACGGAAAGCGTTGGTGATGACCCTTACCGCAAGGTAACGATTATTCCAAAGGATGGATAATATTTGAATGGGCGGCTCATTAACCCGCCCATTTTTGTTTGGGGTAAAATTATTCCTGAAAAGAATATGCGGCCTAAATCAAAAACAAAGCTTCGCTCAAATCATTCGCTCGTAGCAAATCGCCGACGGATGCTTCAACGCGAACTGGATCGCTGGTTGCCGCTCCTAATTGAGCACCTAAAACCAGAGCAAATCCTGCTGTTCGGCTCTCTTGTGGATAAACATTTGGGTGAATGGTCAGATATTGATCTAGTCATAATTCAGCAAACCAAATTACCTTTTTATCAACGAATTAAACAAGTCTTAAAATTGATTCGTCCGACGGTAGGTGTGGATCTGTTAATATACACACCAGATGAATTTTCCAACCTCTCAAAAGAGCGTCGATTCTTCCGCGATGAAATCCTAGCTAAGGGGACTGTCCTTTATGCGAGAGGCTGATCGCTGGCTCGAGTTTGCAAGACAGGATATTCGTATTGCTGAATTAGCGATAAGCGAAGGTTTATACAATCAAGTCTGCTTTCATTCAGAACAATGTGTCGAAAAAGTTTTGAAGGCTTGGTTAGCCGAAAAAGGCAAACGGATCCCACGTACTCATAGTATGGCCGATTTACTGCCATTAATATCTGCTGCTGTTCTCGAAGATATGGCTGAAGAGATTTTGCTTCTGGATAGGTTTTATATTCCTACGCGTTATCCCGATGCCTTACCGGGCTCATTAGAAGAGGGCTTGCCCAATTAGGAATGAAGCACAAGAAGCCCTGGATTTAGCAAAAAAGGGTTTTGGAAAGTATTGGTGCAAATTTGTAAAATCGGTACTAACATTTTGAGTCTAATGTTTACATAAGAATCGTTTTCGTCTTTCATCTTTCTTCATGAAAGACGAACAGCCTCTCACGGTATAATTCCTCCATGTTAAATCTGATTACATCAGAGCCAGTGGATTATCTCGTGATCGGTCATGTTGCACATGATCTGACACCATCGGGCCCGCTTTTAGGGGGAACAGTTGCATACTCTGCATTGACTGCCCGGGCGCTGGGCATGCGTGTGGGGATCGTGTCTGCTTCTGGACCTGAAACGTCTCTTAAACCTTTGAATGAAATCCCTGTGATTTCTCTTCCATCTCCGCAAAGTACAACGTTTGAAAATATTTATACGAAACGAGGCCGCATACAATATTTGCGTGCGCAAGCTGCGCGAATTGATTTTGGCAGCGTCCCTGAATCCTGGCGGAGTGCATCGATCATTCATCTCGGTCCGATCGCAAATGAGGTGAACTCGACTTTGCCGGAGGGATTTTCTCCGAGCCTGCTCGGGATCACCCCACAGGGGTGGATGCGCACATGGGATGCCGATGGAAAAGTCTCACCGCGCGAGTGGACAGATAATGAAACTTCATTGGCGCAGGCTGATGCCATCGTGATCAGCCGCGAAGATGTGGGTGGAAACGATGAAATCATCGAGCATATGGCCCATCAAACACAAGTGCTGGCAGTCACCGAAGGAGCAGCCGGTGCTGTTCTATACTGGCATGGCGACCGACGTCGCTTCCGTGCACCAGAAATGCAGGAAATTGACGCGACCGGTGCAGGTGATGTCTTCGCAGCCGCATTTTTTGTCCGTTTATTCAAGACGCGCGATCCGTGGGAGGCCACACGTTTTGCGACGCTCGTTGCGTCCCGTTCAGTGACGCGCGTTGGGCTGGATGGAATACCAACACCGCCCGAGATCGAAGAGTGCACCATGGAAATACTGCGCTAGAGGAGGAGAAATGCAAAATCAAAGCCCGTCCTTGTTCCGAATAATTTCCACTGATTATCCTTCATACTTATCTGTTCTATTTCCAATCGTCTTCGTGGGGTTTACCATATATTTTTTTGCTGTTAGGAATGATGCATTACAACTATTTCTGTTTCTGGCCATTGGTGTCACAATCATTGGCATACCCATATTGCTTCAGAGATATCGAACCATCTCGTCTGTGTTTGCAAATGGCGAACAAACAAAAGGGGAGATAACTTCTATTGGTTTCTTTCGCGGGCGGGGCAGTATTGGCTATTCCTATACCTTCCGTGGAGAAAAGCTAACGAGCAGGAATGCAATCAACAGAAACAGTCGCACGAGACATCTCAGGGTTGGGCAGAAAGTGAAGGTTTTCGTGGACCCCGACAATCCAAAGCGAGCCTTCATCCAGGAAATTTACATGTGACGATGGAAGGTCTTTGGTGACTCACATTTATACTCTCGTCAATCAAAAGGGCGGCGTGGGAAAGACGACAACTGCCATTAACCTTGGCGCCTATCTCGCGCAACTAGGTCAGCGAGTACTGATCGTTGATCTTGACCCTCAGTCAAATGCAACCTCTTGTCTTGGTGTGGATAAACGCGCGGTGCAGACAGGCACGTATGAAGCGTTGCTCAACGGCGATTTACCTGCTTCCTCTATTCTCTTCAATGAACGTCTCCGGCTTTCGCTTCTTCCATCTTCGCCTTCACTAGCCGGTGCAGAAGTTGAACTTGTCGACGAATCAGGTCGTGAGTTCCGACTAAAAAATGCGCTGGCCTCTCTCGATGGCAAATATGATTACATCCTGATCGATTGCCCTCCATCGCTTGGACTTTTAACTGTCAATGGACTCGTTGCAGCGCGGGAGGGTGTACTTGTCCCCGTTCAATGTGAATATCTCGCGCTGGAAGGATTGGGACAATTAACTCAAACGATTGAGCGGGTCCAGTCCGCGCTCTTCCCGGGCTTGCGCGTACGCGGCGTTATTCTGACGATGTTCGACCCGCGTACCAGGCTTTCGGCAGATGTGGTAAAAGAGGTCAACAATCATTTTCCAGGACAAGTCTTCAAAAGCATCGTCCCGCGCAGTATCCGTTTGGCAGAGGCGCCCTCTTATGGACTTCCCATCTCTGCATACGCACCGATTTCTGTAGGCGCTCAAGCGTATCAGTCGCTTGCAAAAGAATTGCTCAATGGTGATGGTGTTCCTGTTTGATAATTGGAATTTTAAGGAGAATACATGCCTCCACGCTCCGGACTTGGCAAAGGATTAGATGCCCTGATCCCCACGGGTAAGACAGGTTCATCAGGAGAAGGAAGTGGCGTCACGCAGATCGCCATAGACCTGATCCAGCGCAACCCGCGCCAGCCACGCGAAAAATTTGACCTGGAGGAATTGGAAAATCTTGCCGCGTCGATACGCGAGCATGGGGTCATCCAGCCATTGATCGTTTCACCCGGAAAAAATGGGATATATATCCTCATTGCGGGGGAACGCCGCCTGCAAGCCTCACGCAAGGCGGGATTAAGAACGGTCCCTGTGGTCATTCGCCATGCTACCGACCAGCAATTGCTTGAACTGGCATTGATCGAAAATGTTCAGCGCGCCGATCTGAACGCGATTGAAGAAGCTGAAGCGTACCAACACCTGGAAAGGGAATTCAAGCTTTCACATGATGCCATCGCAGCACGTGTTGGGAAAAACCGTTCTACAATAACAAACTCGATCCGATTGCTCGAAGCATCTGCGGCTGTTAAACAGGCCCTAGTAAATGGACAGATCACCGGCGGTCATGCGCGTGCAATGCTGAAGTTGTCTGCAAAGGCACAGGAAGAATTACTAAATAAGATCATCACGCTTGATCTGAGCGTACGCACTACGGAAATGCTATCAAGAAAATATTCAGGGCAGAAGCCAGTATCCAAGAAAAGAACAATCAGAAGCGCTAACGTGACCGATCTCGAACGTCGTTTGCAGTCCAGTCTGGGAACCAGAGTAGCGCTCAAGCACGGCAAAAAGGGCGGTACAGTCACCATCTATTATTATTCCGATGAGGAATTGGATTCGTTGCTGGAAAAGTTGACATAATATCATCGCTCTTTCGGGGTCTGAGACCCCGAAAGAGCTGAAACCTAAAACATGAAACTTCTCTATAACGCTCATATCTATACTCAAGATGAATCACAATCTATCGCATCTGCGATCCTGATCGATCGCGAACGAATCATCGCGGTTGGGGATAGGGATGATTTCCTCGCTCAATATCCTAATGCGGAAAAACAGGATATGCAGGGGCGTTTCATATTGCCGGGACTCACCGATGCTCACTTACATTTACATCACTATGCATTGAGTCTACAAAAAATAGACTGTGAAACGAATACGAAGGAAGAATGCCTGCGTCGTGTAGAAGAACGCGTGAAGAGAGCCAAGCCTGGCGAATGGATTTTAGGTCATGGCTGGAATCAAAATGTGTGGGGCAATTGGCCGCATGCTTCTGAATTGGATACAATCGCCCCGAACAACCCCATTTACCTTACAGCTAAATCCCTACACGCAGCATGGGCAAATACCGCCGCGTTGAAGCTTGCCAATGTTACAGCAGAAACACCTGATCCTCAAAATGGACAGATCCAACGCGACGCGAAAGGTCAGGCCACCGGTATTTTGCTTGAAACCGCAATGGAGTTAGTCGGCAATATTGTTCCCGCACCAACTATCGAAGAAATCGCAAACGCCATCGAAAAAGCACAGTCTATTTTATGGAAGATGGGTCTCACCGGTGTTCATGATTTTGATCGCCGCGAATCATTCATGGCCCTGCAGCGACTTCACGCACAGAGCAAATTGAAATTACGCGTGCTAAAAAATATTCCTGTGGAATTGCTTGATCAAGCATATGAATTGGGTCTGCGCGCAGGCTTCGGCGATGACTGGCTGCGCATTGGCTCCGTCAAGGTTTTTATGGATGGCGCACTCGGACCGCATACAGCTGCCATGTTCCAGCCTTATATCGGAGAAGATGACAATCGCGGTATCCTCAATATGGATGGTGAAGAACTCTTTGAGCATGGACGCAAAGCCGCACAAGTTGGGTTGGGCATGACCGTCCATGCGATCGGTGATCGCGCCAATCACGAAGTGCTCAATGCATATGAGCAGTTACGCACGTATGAACACGAAAATCATTTCCCTGCGCTTCGTCATCGCATTGAGCATGTGCAGGTCATTCACCCAGATGATGCAGCGCGCCTCGGTACGATGAATATCATTGCCTCGATGCAGCCCATCCATGCCACATCTGATATGTTGATGGCAGATCAATTTTGGGGCGAAGAGCGTTCACGCCTTGCGTATGCCATGAAGACGCAATTGGATT